>Ga0208783_10000433_pt1 | contig 25772 bp, 32 predicted proteins | sample DEB19_08_DNA_2_FD_184529 | JGI IMG/M metagenome (GOLD analysis project Ga0208783, IMG submission 184529) | Aqueous microbial communities from the Delaware River and Bay under freshwater to marine salinity gradient to study organic matter... | ecosystem: Environmental > Aquatic > Marine >...
GTGAACGCGCCGACCGTCTCGGTATCAGTGCGGTTCCACAGCTCGCGCACCGCCACATGCACCGCGGCGCGGTCGTCGCTGGCGGTTGTAAAACCAACTAAGCGGGCACCTCGGCCGGCGGTGGTCTCGCGGACCATCGCAGCCGTGTAGTTGCCGAAGTCAATACTGGTGAGCGATGTGCTGTTCGCACCAGTCGTCGGGGGTGCGTTAAGACCTGAGTAGGCGGCTGCGTAGCGCAGGCTATTGGTGCCAGGAGTGCCGTCATCGACACTCTGCTCGGCCATCGTGCCATCGCCTTCCAGCAGCACAATGCCGGTGACGTTGGTGTTCGTGGCCGCCGTTACGGTGGCCGCCGACGCGTACATAATCGCGGCGTTGCTGGTCCGGTTGACCGTGATCGTCTGGTTGCCGCTGGGTAGCCCGGATCCGGCAAAGAACAGATCAGTTCGGCCAGCTTCACCGGCACTATCGATTGCGGCGCCGCCTTCAACTTGCGTCAGTGTGACGCTGCCGTAGGTGACGGTACCAACCGGATTAAGAGTGCTGTTGGCGACATGCACAAAAACGAGCACACCCCGAGGCGTGCCCGTCTGTGTATGTGTCCAGCTGAACGCCGTCTGGTTGGTTGAGCCTGTTGTCCCTGTATGGGACTCCGAGGCAGAGCTATGTGCAACAGCCATTGCCCTGCCTCCGTCGTTTCAGTTATCAGGCCAGGGTCAGGATGCCAGCAGCGTCCCAGGTGATCGTGAACGTCTCGCCGTTCAGCAGGTCAACGGCAGCGCCGTAGTCGTACCAGCCGATCAGCTCGTCGTTGGTGGCGGTGTCGTTGTACAGCACGACGTACCGGAACGTCGGAACTGTGCCGGTGGCGGTGAGCACCAAGTCGTTGGCATCCAGCTTGTAGCTGCCACTGGTCTGCGCCGAGGTCACACCCGCCAAGTTGCGGCCGGTGGTGGTGCCGTTTTGGATGTTGGTGTAGCTGATCTGGGTGATGTTGCTCAGCTGCGTGTTGGTCGCCAGCGGAGCGCTGTTGGTCAGAGCAACGGTCAGGGTTGCGGTCTGAAAATTGTGGACGCCCTCTAGGGCTGCTTCTACAAAAGAATTAAATTTGTTAAAGGTTGCCATTGGTCAGAAGGCGATGGTGACGTTCAGTTCCCCTACTGTACCGCTGACTGCCGTAATGACGAGCCAAACATAAGAGTCCGCCGGGATCGGTTGGTTTTGAACTGTTGCGGGATCACCGACCGTGGAATTGGTGACTGTCTCACTAATAGTTGCAAGCACTCCAGCATTGGTGCGATTGCTGGCGTAGCGTATTTCATAAGTAACGCTAGGTGCGGTACCACTAACTAAAGCGGTAACCGCTGAAATTGTTGTTTCTGTGTCTGTACGAAAAACGGTAAAATTATCACCAGCTTGAGGGCCGGCAATCGTAATAGAACGTGGAGCAGCATTGGGAATTTTGACAGCTTCCCACCTATTTAATGCATCTACCCACGTCAAAACATCACCATCCGCAGCAAGATCGGTGTAAACGTCATGCAGCAGGCGCAACTCAGCACCTGTGTTTGCTCGTACAAAAATAACTCCATCTGTTGCGTGGCTTTTAACTACAACAGCTGTTGGAATGGACAACGCGGGCGCTGGTTGTAAGTTTTGCTCCAGCACCATGGCGCCGGGATTAACCGTGCAGGCCCACAAAATAGAATCTTCTGGGTAAATTGAAGTATCAATGCCCTCGATGAAGCCAAACGTACAAACCATTCCAAACTCGCCAGCATTTATTGCTTCTGCTGTAACACCAAAATAAACGTAACCTGGATATTGACCATTAGCAAGAAGCGGTCCAATTTCAATGCGGCCGGATACTGAGTCGGCGCCAGTAAACATTACGACTCGACCTTTTATTAGGGAAACTGCTGACGTGTTTTTGCACAAGCAGTGTTGGTCCTGACCGAGCCTGCCGACAACATTGGGACGGTGCCGTACGACGGGAGTTGCATTGGCAGAATCCCAAGCAATTTGGCCGGTGCTAACTGTCTCATTGGCAGCTACATCAAGCCCGAGCTTGTCAACGGTGGGCTCAGTGGTCCAAGCGGTGGCGTAAGGAGGTCCAGAAGTACGAACTAACAAGTCGCCTTCGGCACCATCATCGGGAACACCAGGCCCTGCTGGACCGGATGGACCCTGTGGTCCCCCGGCGGCCAACTCGACGATGACACCGGTGTCGTTCTCGACGACGACTGTGTTGTAGGTCTCGCTGACAGAGACAGTAGTCATGGCGCTGTGTAACCTTCGGAAGTTACAATACTGCCTTCAAGGTAAAACTCTTTGATACCTGATGGGTCAGTTAGTAGGAGGTCGTACTGTGCCTCTTTGGGAAAACTTGTGGTTTGTGTTGCTGTAAGAGAAAGCGTAATCTGTCCCGCGGCTCTATTTGTGTATGTAATCGCAAAGTCTGCGTGTTTTGTGGTACGTGTGTAATCCCAGGCTTGTGCTGCCGCTGCCCAGCCTGTTAAGTTAATAGGAGCCCCTGTGCTGTCTTTTAGTGTGAGCAAAACGCTATAATCAGCGCGGCGCTGCAACTTGATATTGTAGACACCGGGCTGATTCATCGTGTCGACCTCCTGGCCGCAGTCTATCGAGCTCGGTGTTAGCGGAGTGCGCGAGCAGCGGCGCGGATAGGGTCGTAAAGACCGATGATTGCCTCTACTTGAGACTTAGCAGCTTTCTTGCCAGATACATCGGCGATTGCGCTTGCTACAACACCAGCTACTGAGGACGCTGGCGCGTTGTTGTACAGCAGTACAGGCACCTCAGCGTCAAGTCGCTTGTAGATCTCCGGGAGACCTCGGCGGACGGTCTCGGTGAGGGCGGCTCGGAGCAGCACCTTGGCGAGGTCGATCAGGAAGGATTTCATGGGTCCTGGCGTGGGGAGCGTTGCCGTCCTCGGGGGGCGGCCTGACTCGGCGAGTCAGTGATGTACGCCCAGAGTGTCGAGGCTGCACCACCGGCGACAGTGAAGGCTTGCGTCCACTGGTTGCCGCACTGCCCGGGGCGGCGGATCTCGCAGCTCAGCACGTTCGCGCTGGCCATCACGAGCATGTAGGAGTAGCAGCCGACGAGCAGCTTCAGGACGAGAGCGACGACGGCTGGGTTGCTCATCCGCGGCAGCCTTCCGCTTGGGTCTGAACTTCGATCTTGGTGAGACGCTGCTCGATGTCGTTCAGCCGCGTAAAGGTCTCGCGGCGGTCGGCTTTGATGTCGACGTGTAAGGTCTCCAAACGACTGGCGACGTTCTCGACGGCAGCGGTCAGCCGAATGACGGCGTCGCGACCCTCGCGGTTTCGGCTACCCAGTGCACCAATTCCCATGGCGCCGACCGTGATCGCGGCCCCGAGCGCGGCGGCTATGACCTCGAACACAACGCGCGAAAGCAACCCTGGTATAGGTTCAGACTATCGAGGGCGGGAATGCTGACCCTGTCCCTGGGATGTCGTCTTCGGGGGACCGGGTTCGAAGGACCGGCGGAGGCTGGAGATTCCTGTTTTGCTCTTGCTGGCCAACGCAATCTGGTGCATTAGCCAGTCTAACGAGGGTCTTTTGGATGTTCGCTACACGCCGCCTGCACCGCGGGTCAGGGTGATAGTGACGGTGCGTGTCATACCTGTAGCACTTCCGAAGATCATGTCACTTGTGGAGATCAGGGACAGGGATACGTCGACGAAACCTCGGGTGTCGTGGACTTCCTCCGGTGGGGAGGCGTAACGCCACACCATTGTTGAGGGGACAAGCGATGTCGCGCTGCTGTGGCCAGCCCAGACCTCGGTGGACAGGGCAAATGGGATGTGCCCTCCGTGCTGAGCTCGGTAGTGGTCGCGGATCAGCTTGGCCTGTGCCTGGGTCAGCGCGAGGAAGCCGAGATCGAGGACGTGCCCGTAGCTGGTGTTCCCGTGCTTGAAACGGATGGAACCGCCGCCGAAGCCTTTTTCCTCGGTGACGGGGAACACGCCCATGCTGTAGCTACGCGATGACGCTTTCAGCGCAGGGAATGTTGCCATTAGTTCTGCAACGTGATCGTGCTACTACCGAGGCTGAACGTGGCGCCGGTGGCAGTCACGTCGCCGTTGAAGTCGACGTAGCAGACGAGCTCGTCGGCGGTGTTGGCCCCGCCGCGGGACTTGTAGACGACTGCCGCCCTCGCGGTGATGGTGGCGGTTGACCAGCTCACGGCGCCGAAGGTGATGGTGATTTTGTCGTTAGCTGTGTCCTTGGTGACGGTGACAGCTGTGGTGGCTCCGCCTGAGGTGTAACCGGTGCCGGTTACTTCGTTAGTGACGTTGCTGCGTTTGGTGTCGGTGTCTTTGTTGGGGGTGTAGGTGCTGGTGACCAGCATGGCTTTGAAGGTATCGGTATCGAAGTCGATGGCACCTTTGGCCATGTCATCGATGCACGAGTTGTAGATGAGGCTGGCCATGGCGTGAGCGCGATGTATTGAGTTTAGGCGTTAAGCGCAGCTTTGATTTCTTCCGGTGATGTGGCGCTATCGATAGCGACTTGCATGGCTGCGTATTTAAGGCGAATTTCCTGACGCGCAGCTTCTGCCGCACTCGGGTCTATACCAGGAATCTGCTTGGCGATGATGTCGTCGTGTGGCGCGAACTCAGCAGCACGCATGGCTCGACGCATTTTGTGGGCAATTTCTTTGCACTTGTAAAGGTCATGCTCCACGGTGCCGTTGTGTAGTACCCATGCGGCACGGAAGGTGCGATCTGGGGGCACTGCGTCGTCTTCAACAATCGCGTAGTCCGCGCCTGCTGGCACGTCCTTGGCTGCTACCTCGTCAATGGGCAACTCGCCTGTTGGGATGACGATGCTGAGCCCGCCGGCTTGGTTGGTGTAGATGATGAGAGACATGGCGTTAACGGAAGATGCCGACGTTTACATCGGCTACGTCATCAGCCGTAAAGGCTGCCTCAAGAGTGGAAACGTAGCCTGTCCGTATCTGAGCAGAGGAAGTAGTACGAGCCGTGCCACTAAATATTCTATAAGCGAGAGTGCTATTAAAAGAATACGCGCAATATCCGGTCAGAAAGTAGTTAGTATCCTGCAAGGCCGCTGCGAAGTTGACTGTGTAATTACCTACCCCATTGTCAGTAATACTACTGACGTTATAGCTTGCGCGGATGGTCACAGTGCTTGTGCCATCAAAGTTCACCCACGCCACTAGGCCGCGCTGGCCTTTAATTAGTCCTTGATCAAGTCCAATCATCACGCAATCTCCTCGTAGCCGATCACCAGCTCTAGGTCACTGGCGGCACTGGCGAGCGCTCGGATGCTATCGCCTTCCTCAAGGTAGAAGTACGCCTCGCGTGTTACCAAAACTTGAGTAGCGTCAGGTGGAACAGGGACGGTCTTCGCTAGATAAAAATCTGTCGTACCGTTGTAATAAGTGAGGCTGATGTCAGCGCTGTTGGTGCCGTCTACATTGGCGCAATAGACGCTGTTGATTTTCAGCACCTTGCCGCTGGCAGCGCTGTTCGTTAAAGCTGCAGCCAAACTAGTGGTAACTGCGTAGCCGTCAGTCTTGCCAGTGATCGTTGTTGGGCTTTTAAGATTGGGAGCTGCCATGGGGATTAAGCGCTAGTTAATTCTAAGCGTCAGGGAACGCTGCGCGAGGGATGTAGAAGTTGGACGTGTAGCGAGCTACGCCTTTGGTGATGCGGAGATCGTCAATGCGCCCGTTGTAGTTGCGTCCGTAAGTAGCATCACCCGCGATCGTGACGCCTAAAGCCACATTGGAAATCGTGTAGGTAGTTGTGGCAGTGGCCCTGCTGACGCCATCTACATAAATTGCGTGTGCAGATCCATTACGCACAACAGCTATGTGATGATACGCTCCATCAATTACCGAAACACCTGAAGTCGTCATCATCGGCCCAGCAATGCTGTGGTTCTGAACCCACCACGCTACCTCTCCTCCACCTGTGCCTGAGTTGTTAATCAACAAAGTCCACGAGCCATTTGTAAAAGCGCCGTTCATGCGGCTGATCAGAGTGCTGTATTGCGTTGTCTGTGTCGTATTAATCCACAGTTCTATCGTGTAGTCGTCGCCGCCGAACTCAAGAAGGTCTGTATCGGAGATAGTAAGTGTATCGCCAGTCCCATCGAATAAGCCACACCCGCTTCCGTATTTGGAGTTAGTCGTCGTGATCTGCGCGTTGCCGTTGGCAGTGACTGCCAGCGCATTGCTACTGGAGTCCGTGAACGTCGTTGAGCCGTTTGCACCGTCCATGTGCAGCAGCAGGCTCACGCTGGAGAAGCTGGAGTCAACGGTGGGGATGGTGGTGTTGTAGAAGGGCAGGGTGGGAGGCGTGAAATTGCTGGTGTAGCGAGCTACCCCTTTTGTAACGCGGAGATCATCGATGTAGCCATTAAAGTGCTGATTAGATGCAGGTATAGACCCTATCCAGACTCCATCAGCAACATAAGTATCAGAATTTACATAAGTCGCACCCTCTTGGACTCCGTTTACGAATAGACGAGTCGAGTCACCCGATCGGCAGACCGCCACATGGTAGAAATTCCCTCCTACGATATTTGTCGTTCCGGTTATACGGGCTGCAGTATTGTAATACCACGCCAAAACGCCAGTATCCCAGAGATAGAGAACTGGATTGACGGCGGCTCCCGTGTTCCTGGTTGAGAATATAGGCCCAAATCCAGTGGCGGATGCCTTGACCCAAGCTTCAATCGTAAAATCGCCCGACAAGTCCCAAATAGAACTATCCGCAAGTGTTAAATAATCGCCGTTCCCATCAAACAGCCCACTACTCCCCCCAAACTTCGACTGCGCCGTAGAAATTTGCGCATTGCCGTTTGCAGTGACAGCCAGATTGCCCAGACTGCTATCAACAAACGTCGTGCTCGCATTGCTGCCATCCATGTGCAGCAACAGGCTGACGCTCTCGAAGTAGGGGTCAAATAAGGCGGTTGGAGACGGCCAACCACTTGCGTACACCCGCGCGAAATGCTGCTCAGGCGCCCACACGCCAGGTGTGGCTGCTGTTGACCACGTTGGGCGTGCAGTGAGGAACCCGCCCTCGAGACGCTTACTCATCAGCTGATTTCCTCGTACGTGACGAGAAGATCAATCTTGGCTGCGACGTTGCTTTTCGCGTAGAGGGCGTCGCCTTCTTCCAGGTACAGGATTTCCTCGCGGCTCAGCACAACGAGGGTCGAGTCCGCGGGCACAACGACGGTCTTACAGAGGTACGTGTGCGTCGTTCCTCGGTAATGAGATACGTCTAGCTCGTAGTTACTAGTTCCGTCGACGTTCGCTGCACGGATTGAGTGCACGCGGAAGACTTTGTTGCTAGCCGCTGCGTTGCTAATAACACTCGCGAGCGATGTCGTAACAGCAGCGGTTGCGACCTTGCCAGTGATTGTCGTAGGCGATTTAAGATTAGGTGCGGCCATACGAAATCAGTTCCCCCACCATTCTATGTAGGCCAGTCCTTCCCAACCAAACATCTGTGAGCTCATGTCCGCGAAGTACGAGCTCGGGGCTTCAGGTGCGACCGAGAGCGGTGGGTTCCAATCAAGGAAGATGCCGGTGGCGTCCTCGTAGGGGAACGGCTCGAAGTCGTAGTACATCGAGATCCATTGATCGTCTGTCTGAACGACTCCCGCAGATAGCTGTATTGAAACTGTGCTGTTGAGACCACTCGAGGCGTAGGCTGCCGCAGCAGTGAGTGAAGATACAACGCTTAGCTGCGCCCCGTTTGCGGCAGCTGCGGTGCCAGAAGTAAGTGTGGATGTTGCTACTGCTGTGATACCTGGCAGCGTTATGACGCCTGGTGTCACGCTGACAGAGACTGTTCTGCTCAGGCCGCTTGCTGTATAAGCTCTGGCCGCAGTAATTGCTAGTTTGACCGTTAGTTCTGTACCATCGAGGATGGCTGCATCGGGTGGAGTGGACTCCAGAACGAGCCTCACGTCATAATGTCCGCGAGTAAAGCTATCGACAACTGGTGCTTCTACATAGCGCCACAGGTAACTTGTGAGTTGATACTCGCTAGCAGAGCTTGTATCACTCCACACAGTGGAGGGCAGATTAAAGCTGTCGAATGTCCCGTATTGACCTTTGTAGTGATTGAGAATTGTGGTTACTTCGCTCTCGGTCAGCGCCGTGAACTGAAGCCGGATCTGGCTTGCCAACATGACGTTGCTGTGCCGCACTCGGCTTTGAAGGCCGTTGTACGCGTCGAACGGCGTGTGAGGGTACTCCCCGGGCGTATATGTACGACCTGTTGGTGTGAGTGCGGGGAAGATTGCCATCAGCCGATACAGGGTCCTGGGCCGTTCAGCGTTGTCGCAAACCTTACCGCTCCGCTGATATTTGCCACCGATCCATTTGCAGTGCTATGACTGCCGTCTGGATACACGACGTCATAGTAGACATAAGCGTTATCTGCGCCAGGAATAGGAATGATCCTGGCGTAGAGGACCTCGACGATGCCGGGGCGGTGAGCGTTAAATGGCACTCCGGCGGAGTTAGCATAGTTTAGATTCATCGTCTGTCCGGTCGGCACCTTTGTGCAGCCACTAAAGTTCTCCCATCGCGTATCAAGGAATATGTAAGGTGTGGTAGCGTTCTGCCCATTCGGGCAAACCCCCGTGGCGAATAAAGCTATATTCCCTGAGGGAATACTCCCATTTAACCACGCAGGCGGGAAATCTGATTTAGTTACAGTATAAGCATTTGTGCCTTCAATCTGGTCTAATATCGTTGTTTCTCCTGTTGTAGTTACGGTCGCCTGCCAAGTCAACATAAGGCCAGGGCAAGATGGCATATTAGTGGCAGTCACTGTGTCGCCAAATATGGCGTTTCCGCCTACCGAACCACCGGTAATTCCAGGCGACTGACTCGTACCACTACTGCCCAGCCCATCGCTAGGCGCGCTACCTCCGGTGGGTGAACCTTCCGTTCTCGGTGGAAGTTCGTTCGGGCCAACGCCGCTGGGGTTGGTCGGATCGGCCGGCGTTTCAAACGGAGGCCAGTCGAAACCTGGCCATTCAAGATCCGGGTTCAAACCGTCGGGGGTGTTGTAGCCGAGCTCGGTGAAGACTTCTGGCGGAATGGTGTTGTCGAAGCTGGAATTCGTGTCACAGGTGACGCCTGTTCGATTGTCGGGCAGAAGAATTCCAGTCCCAGTGGCGGCAGCCACGTCAAGCGCGACGAGGCTTCTGTTCTGGCTGTCTACCGGGAAGTGGGTGCCTTCGTAGCTCACATCGCCCGCCAGCGTCTTGGTGATGCGCTCAATCTGATAAAGGTAGTTGTGTGTAGAGTCAGCATAGTTTGTTGCTACTCGCTGAAACTCAACTCGAATAATGTCGCCGGGGCTGAGAATCTGGTTATGAGCCTCGGGGCGAACACTAAACCGGATCGTATGCGACGTGTAGTACCGCTTGGCGAGAATGTATGCACCAACTTTCGCGGCATGGCTTTCACTCGTGCAGAACTCGCTGAGATCGTGTGTCTCGTATGGACCGCCTGCCGCGGTGTCCTCATAACGAATCTCTGCTGTACGAATGATTCCGGGGCCGCTCTCGATCTGCTGTCGCCAGACCATCTGCGCCACAAACGGCTGGCGGTCGGCAAACGACAGGTATTGAATCTCGATGGATCCTGGAATGATCAGGGCTTCTGTAAAGAGATAGTCCGGCTGAATCGAACCGGTGTTGATCGCACCCGCAGTCGTTGTTGGTAGCAACGGGCGTAGTCCACGCTTGCCACTATTGTTGCTCTCGCATAGCAAGAAGTACGGCGCCCATTTGGCGATGAGGTCTCCGTAGTTCGTGCTCTCGCGCAGCCAGCAGTTGCATGTCAGGCTGTTGACTTCTAAGAACGTCGCAGCTGCTGTCAGTGCTGTTGTATCAACAATGCCGCTCGGAACTCGCGCTGTGTTCTGCAGGAGCCATCGCGCAAGATCGGCGAAGTTGTCGCTGGGGCCGAAAACGTTGTCGTACAAACGCGTGACGTACATCCCGCCACGGATAAACAGATGAACCTGGCGGTCGTATTGGTCTACTCCGTCTGGGATGGTGACGTTGAAACTAACCGTGCTCATGCCGAGGTAGGAGCCGATTGTCCCGCAGTAGAACGGCGCTTTCGGGAGGTCTTTGCCATAACGCTGCACGAGTACGTTCGCTGGTGTCCAAGTGCCGGCTCTTCTGTTGTAGGTCTGTGTGTGCGTGCCAACTCTGCACGCCCGCTGGAACACGTCCTTCACAGGAATGCTGTCGATATCACCTTCGCTCACCACTAGGTGGTAGTAGGCCGTCACATTGTTGCTCTCGTCGTTTTCGAAGCGCGCTTCTGTTGCGCCTGGGCTAACCAGGATCCCACCCTTGCTGTTCCGGAAGCGCGCAAAGACGATTGGTACTGGTTCACCGATCGCTACGTAGCGCTGCTGTGCGTCTAGATCGGAGGCGCCGCGGGCGGCTTCATTGTTCCTCGGTGCGTTGACCTGCCCTGCTTGGATAGCTAAGAGCGCTAAGGGGTCACTGGCTGCAATCCAGGTCATTCGCTTACTCCTCGTCCCATTAACGCTGCTGTGAACCTTCGCGGTGGGACTTGTGCGCCGACCGGGCTCAAGGCTGAGCCTAGCTGCAGTGTGAGAGTGGTCAATCCGCCTGAGCCACCCACTACCTGCCCGATATAGCTGGCAATCAGCACCTGACCGTTCTGAGGTGTACTGTTGTCTATCTCCGTGTTGAACTCGTATGTTTTTAACTCCGCTAGACGCCCATTTTGAACTGCGGTTTCAAATGCATCGACTACCAGGCTTGTTGCTGCTGCAGTAATTGTGATATTCGCCTCATCGCCACTGATGCCCGCGGTGTATCCATCAGCCACAAACGGGATGTACAGCCAATTGGCACCGGCCCAGGCAACGCTGGTATTGGCGTAGTAGCTTTGCCACCGCTGGTAAGTAGTACCACCGTTGTCGAAGATTCGCAAATACTGAGCTTGTGCGCGTCCCATTACGCCATTCCGAGTGCGATACGTGCTGAAGGCGTCCTCAGACGTCCTATGACGCCCTCGGCTGTTATACGCATAGCACGCTCCATATCAGTCAGCGTGACGTAGCGCTCACCGTTGAACTCAAGCACAGGACCGGTCGTAACGTTGATCGAAGGCTGTGATGAGCTTGACGGTGCACTCCCTGAGAGCACAGACGCGCCGCGAGCCCCCGCCAGGAAGCGTGAGGACGCCTCGAACATCTTGGATTGAGGGACGATGTACTCGGATTCGCCGCCCTCGCCGATCAAGCCTAAGGTCGGGCGTGTCACGAAGCCCCCGGAGGCAAACTTCGGAGTTGTGCCGCTCGCCGACATGATCGAGTTGCGATCTTTGTTGAATCCAATGTTTGCGCTGAGGTACGCGCTCTGCCTGACCCAGTTGGCGGCCTCGGCCTGGTACTTGGCGATTTCGCGGGTTGCTGCGACGTTCTGCTCGTTCAACCTCAGTGCTTGACGCGCGGCTGTCACCGCGTCTCTATGAGATTGGTTCAGCTGCCCGGCTGCCCGGGCCAGCGCCACAGTCGTCTCGACCTCCGCGAGTTTGATCTTGGCTTTCTGCCGCTCGAGTTCAACTTGCTGCAGCGAGCTCTGAATGCCCGCAATCGCGAGCTTGTATTCGATCTCGGCTTGTTGCTTCTTGATGTCACGGATGCGCTCAGCGAAGGCCAACCGCTCGGCCTCGGTTTTGGCGTTTTCTTTCTGGTACTCCAGCTCGTCGAGGATGTAGCTCAGGCGAGCTTTCTCGGCGGTGCCGCGGGCCTGCTCGATGTTGAGTACGTCTTGGGCGAGTTTGAGTCTGAAGTCGATTTCGTCGAATCGAGTCTGCGCGATCCGCTGAAGCTCTCCGAGCTCGCGCTCGAATTTGTCTTTGTTTACCTGAAGCTGTATTTCGATCTTTCTGCCTTCGAGTTCGGCGATATCTTTCTTCAGCTGTTTCATATCTTCCGCTGTAGCGCCTACCGAGCTCAGCCGGGCTAGCGCCTGTTGCTTGGCCACGAGGTCTTTCGTGACGTTGCGCAGTTCTTGGGCCTGGAGCCGGCGTTGAGCCTCTTCTTCCGTGATCGTCCGGGCCAGTTGTAAGCGTCTGATCGAGTTCTGTGCTTCCTGGCGTTGCAGTCCAAGTAGGTCTTGGCTGGCATCGATTTGCTGCAGCGTCGCCTTGACTTCGGCGAAGCGCTGCCGTGCTAAGAGCTCTGCGTTCACGCCGCGGATGTAGGACGTGAATGGATCTCGGCTGCTGTCGATCGCTTGCTGGCGGGCGAGACGGACACTTGCTTCTTGGGCATCGCTCAGCTGGGGTGCGTTGATCACGACGCCGCTGGCACGTTGTAGGTTCTTTGCCATCGCTTCGGTGTTCTCTTTCGCTTCTTTGGTGAAGATGGCGTTCTTCTCTGCCTGCAACGCGGCATTTGCACCGGCGTAGGCGGCCTGCTTGGTCCAGTTGGCAGCTTGCTGCTGATAGCCGGCGATTTGCTTTGTACTTTGTAGATTTTCTACGGCCAGTGCCGTAGCTTCTTGCGCAGCCGTCAGGGCGTCCTGGTGCGCTGATGTCAGCGTGCCTTGTGCCTTCGCGAGCAGGACAGTTGCACGAACTTCCTGTTCCTTGACTCTGACCTTCTTGAATTCGATCTCGGCTTGCTTGACGCTGTTGGCGATGTTGGCCATCGCCTGTTTGTATTCCGCGTCGGCCTGTCGAATCTTGATCTGGTACAGCTTTTGTGCGATGCGCCACTTGGCATCGTCTGTCTTGGCGTTTTCTTTGGCGTATTCGAGTTCCTGCTGTTGGTAGTTGAGCTGTGCGCTCTCGAGGCTGTTGCGCGCCTGAGCGATGTTTAGTTGGTTCTGGCTGATCTGGCCTTCGAGGGTCAGTGCAGCCACGCGGCGTTGGGTCGTGCGACCAAGCTCTTCGACCTGCTTGTCGAACTGATCGCGGCGGATGTTCAGCTGGATGTCGATCTGTTTGCCCTGGAGTGAGGCGATCTCGGAGGCGAGTTTGCGCACTTCTTCGGTATCGCTCGCGTCGATGGCCTTGATCTTGCTCAGAGCCTCCTGCTTCTTCGCCAGTTGATCGGTGACGTCGCGCAGCTCGGCGAGCTTCTGCAGGCGCTGTGTGTCTTTCTCGCTGATCTGACCGGCGAGCTGCAGCCCCTTGATCGCGTTCTGAGCTTCCTGGGCTTTGACTGCCGACAGTTCTTGTGTGGCTTTTAGCTCTTTCTGGAGCTTATCGAGCATATCTTTCTTGTTCTGTAGAGCGCGTGCCTCTGCAGTGGGTTCATTCACCTTTTTCTGTTGTGCTTCAATCCCCTTCAGTTCTGCTTCGATCTCGGCATAAAGAGCTTTTAGCCTCTTAAGTTCTGCGCTACGTACGTCTGCGCCCATGCTCGGGAGCTTAAACCCGGACATCTTCTCGAGTAGAGTTCCGCCGCTGGCTTTCTTGTTTGCCGCTTCTTGGGCCTTGATCGCATTCTCTGTATCGGCCAACTGTTTGATCAGGTCTGTCTTTCTTGTCTCGACTACTGCCTTCCGATAGTCATCAAGTGCCTTAGTGACCCCTTCCACTCCGGTTTTGGCACCGCTCGCGCTCTTCTCTAGAGCTTCCATTGCTTGCACCGCTTCTTTTCGTGCTCCTGCTTCCTGTTGAGCACGTTGGAACCGCCCAAACAGGTCCACCACAAGGGCAATTCCCACCTGGATTAGCGCGAACTTGCCCAGGCTGGTGAGCAGACTCAATGCCATCGATTTGGCTGAGGCTGCAGTTGCCTGCATTCCTGCACCAAGCGCATTCAAGCTCTGCCCCGTTTGCGCGGCCTGCGTGCTCGCCGCCCGCATTGAGGCAACGAACTGCATCAACCCCGCCTGCAGCGCGGGAATTGCAGCAGCCGGCGCGATGAAGGCACCTGCCATTGCGGCAATCGACAGGCCGACGTTGGCCAGAGCGGCGACCAGCAGGCCCAGCGTGACGATGAAGCCACCGACGGCAACGCCGATCTTGATGATCGCCGGTACGCCGACGTTCATCATGAAGCCGGCCATACTCACGATCATCAGGCCGGTGTCCAGGCCCAGGCGCTTCAACACACCGAGGACGGCAGCGACCTCGGAGACGTACTGCAGAATCGGCAGATCGAGGAAGCGCGACCAGGCATTGACCAGGCCGGCGATGGCCTGAATCGCAGGGCTCAGGATCGACACGATGTTCGCCAGGGCGCTGACGACGGCCTGGAATTGACCGACCTTGACTTCGAGGAACGCCTTGGCGAGGCGGCCGACCGTGTCAACGATCGTCAGGAAGGTTGGCTTCAGTGCATTAACGACCTGGATGATCGCCGCAATCGTGGTCGTGGCGACCCGCTGAAGCTCAGAGAAGACAGCGTTGGCAACGTTCTTTGCGCCCTCGGCTGCACGTTTGATCGCACCGTCGCTGGCGGTGCCGTCGCCGAACAGGTTGACCGTCAGCTTGGTTGCTGCGATGCGCGCAATCGCCCCGAGCACGGTCCCAGCGCGCTCGGCGATGCTGTACAGGGCATCCTTGACCAGGCCGAGCTTGTTGTAGATGAACGTGATGCCGGACAGCAGCGGGTCCAGCAGGCCACGGCCGAATTTCTGACCGATCAGTTCCCCGAGCTCGCGGATGTTGGACATCACGCCGCTGAAGCTCTGAGCTGCGAGCTTCTGCCCGGCGACGGCCGTGGCCAGCTTGTCCTGGATGAACTTGATGACGCCGCCGGCCTGGGTGCGGGCCTTGGCGATGTCGGGGTTGGTGATCCCGAGGGCGCGGGCTAGGTACGAATCTGGGCCGACATTCCCCTGCAGCATCGAGGTGATTTCCTGCCGAGCCTGCTGCAAGGGGAGCGCGAAGGTGCCCAGCGCAGCGGAGAAGCTGATCGCCAGGTCTTCGGCTTCCTTCAGGCCGCCATTGACTTGGCCGATTTGACCGGCCACGATGCCGAAGACTTCGACGACTTCTCCGGAGGTGACGCCAGCCAGCTCAAGGGAACGCTCTCGGATGGAGTCAACGTTCTTCTCGACGGACTTGGTCAGCGCCTTGATCTTCTCCAGGGGGTCGGTCAGCTTGCGGTCGCCGACGAACACGTCGGACATCGACGCCACCGTCGTCTGTGTCTTGAGCAGGGTCTCGCGCAGCTGGATCTCCCGGCCGATCGTGCTGGCGAAGAAGCTGCCGAAGGCGTCTTGCAAAACGCCGACGATCTGCTGTAGGCCGAACATGGCAAAGCCGATCTTTGCCAGGTTGTTCACCAGGGCGCCTGCCCCGTTCGAGACCTTGTCAAAGGCGCGGCTCAGGAGGTCGCCGGCGCCGACGCCGCGGTTGATCGACTCGTTCGCGGCGTCGATGGCCGAGCGCGTGGTGTTAAACGCGTCTTCAACATTGCGGACTTTGTCGCCGACAACAGGTAGCTGCTTGCTAACGCTGTAGAACGTCTTGATGTTATTGGCTGCGCCTTCGATTCCTGTCTTTAGCTTCTCGATGCCGTTAGTTGCATCGTTCAGGCTGGGTAGCTTGAAGTTAAGCTTCCGATCGCGGGCTGCGGCCTCGGCGACTGTGTCCAGACGTCGTAGATCCTTCTCGGCCTTGGCGGTCTCAGCCTCTATCAGGATCCGATAGTCAGCCACACCGAGCCCGCCAGGGTGTAAACGCTAAGCGCATACTACGTCTGCTGACCATCGGGGCCCTGCCAGAGAGATAGCACAATGTCGTAGGGGAGCTCTCCAGTCTGGAGAAGCTGCGTTAGTACTTTGCGTGTTTGGTTTAGCCGCGCTTTCTTTGCCTTGTTCTCTTCTGCGGCTAATACCTCGGGGAACGGCAAGAAGTCTTTGTAGGACGCCTTCGGTTTGGGACCTTTACCGCCGCCCATGCCGTACAAGGCCCACATCACCTGATTGTTCAGGATTGCGGTGCCGTGCGCAGTCAGGTTGTACTGGTACTGCTCGTGCTCGGTGACCTTGCTGATCAACCACTTGAGCGTCCGCACCGGCGTGGCCAGAAAGGACTCTGGGGTGAAGTCTGACCCCAGTGGGCTGAGCTTCAGGCGTACGTACAGCGTGTCCCAATCGGTCTCGGGGGCACTGAGGTACGCCACGAGCTCGTCGTACTCGCGCTCGAAGCGGGCGTCCGGATCCTGATCGCTCAGGTCTTCTTGCTGTCCGCGCTCTTGTCCTTTCCCTCCTCGGGCCAACCCTCACGCTCCCAGAGGATCAGGTTGAAGATGTCCTGCATCATCTGTGTGGGCATCATGTCGGTGTCGCTCTGCTCCCAGTCGCTGGTCTTCACCCAGTCGCCGGGCTTGTTCGGGAAGCTGGCTTCTCCACGCAGCTGCATGAACGCGGTCACGCTCGCGGCCTGCTGCTCGATCACGCTGAAACCGTTCCGCTGGTTGTCCTCCAGCTCATCGGCGAATTCGAAGATCAGGTCTTGATCGCTGTCACCGAGCTCGTTGAGAAGCTGGACCGCCTCGCTGGGGCGGATCCCGCGCTTCTTGGCGATGGCTTTGGCGAGCTTCAGGCTCTGATACGTGGCTTTCGCGTGCTCACGGTTGATCTTCTCCAGCGCACGGACCTCACCGGGCAGGAGGTCGTGGTACACCGGAAAGCGGAATGGACCGATCTGGTGATATTCCTGTGTTTTGAACAGCAGTGAGGCGTAGCGCGTTTCAGCCATGCTTTTCAAGTGCTAGGGGCAACGTAACATCCCACGCTGAAACTGCCTGGGCGCTGTTGACGAGCTCGGGGGGAAGCTCTACATCGAATCTAGCGCCGCTATCCGCTAAGCGTATAACCGCAAATGGGTTGTTTGGCATCACGTACAGCGCCCCGCAGAGCAGTTCGTCGCTCTCGGTGAGCGTGCAGTTGACTGCAAAGATCGTTGCTGCTGGGTCTTTGAGTAAGGGGTGGGCCATCCTGCTACAAAAAAAAACCCCGCTTAGAGCGGGGCCGGGTGGTTCGCTACTGCGATCAGGCAGTGCGGAAGGTGGTGGTGAAGCCCTGGATCGGGCGCTTCACGCCAGAGGCCGACGCGGCGCCGGTGCCGTCCACAGCCTGGGTGATGGCGCCGTCGGTGACGCGCAGGCGGTAGATCGTGCCGGCGGCGAGGCTGGCGTCGGGGTTGATGGTCACCACGTTGCTGGCCAGGCTGACCACGGCGGGCACCTTTGCACCGGTGGACGCCACTTCCAGACGGAAGCCGGAGCCGTCGGTCTGACCGAGAGCGAGCTGGGTCAGCGCCACCGTGCCGTTGGTGGTGTAGGTCACGGTCAGGTCGTTGGCGACGTTCACCGCAGAGGCGTTGTCGGCGGGCACAACAGCAGCCTGACGGCTGCCGTTCACTAGGCCAAGCAGGGTCGACTGCACACCGCCAAAGCTGATCGGGGTGCCACCGGCGTTGTAACGACCGAAGACGGCGCGACCGCGAGACATCATGTCGAAGGAGACCTCGGTCAGACCTTCGGCATTCCGGCTCTCCTGGAAGTTCATCAGAACGCAGTTGAAGCCGGTGAAGTCATAGATGTAGTTGCCGCTGCTGCCGTTCTCCTGGCCAAGATCCTTCAGGAATTCGACGTAGATCTCGAAGTCCTTGTCGTAGCGGCAACGCTCGATCAGGGCGAAGCCCTCTTCGTAGTTGCCACGGAAGGTCGGGGTGGTCTGGCCGGCCAGGATCTCGGCGTCCTTCATGAAGTACGTCGTGCAGCTGGCCTGCACACGGGCGCCGGTGATCACCGAGTCGGCCCAGCCGTCGTCACCGAGCAGACGGAACTCGGTCTCGTTGTCGTTGATCTGGAAGCTGGTCTGGGTGATGCCTTGCAGTTCGACGTAGCTGTCGCCTGTACCCAGCGTGGGCAGGGTGACGAAGCCGTCGTTGCCGCGGGTCGCGAAATAGCGGTTCGGCGCAGTCAGCGTCACAGCCCGCACGATTGTGCGGTGGGCCTTGTGCATGGACAGGCCAATGGCGTAGTCAGCCATGAGGAGGTCTCCTTACGGAAGTGGGGGTGTAAGAACGGCCCCAGTGACCTGGGCCGTGATCGCCTCGAATGAGGCTTCAGTCCGGGGCATGTACATGACTTGGTCCCGCGGAAAAGCGCGGGCCAGTCGCCGCCGAATGTCCAACAGGGTCACGGGCATCGTGGTGCCCTGTGTCGCCCCGTAGTTTGTGAAGCGCACATTCCAGCGTTCGTAGGAGACGAGGCCGCTGGCGCTGGCGTCAGGAACCACGATCTCGGGGACATCTTCGATCGTGGTTTCAATGCCGGTTACCTTCCAGTTGGAAGGAACCATGGTCTGTCCCACGACGTAAACGGCGGGAACGCGGGCATTGGTCGGCAGGGTGTAGTACCCCGGCCAAGAGGTGTAAGCCTTCAGCGTGGTGCCGTCGGCTTCGTACAACTGCAGGATGTGCAGCTCGATCGTCCGACGGACGTCGAGGACACTGGGGTAGGCCAAGACTGCGCTCATGACCCTCCTTGCAAACGTGCTCGGAGGAACGAGCCGAACTTCGCCGGGGCCTCAGCTACAGGAGCTTTCGTCCAGGGTCGGCCTGGGAATCGCAGACCGTTCGGACTGACACCACCTTCGTGAACCTGATTGCCGTACTCGACAGGCCAGGTGAAACGCACGCTGCCGTCTGAACTGACGACGCGGGTCTGGCTGGCACGTAGGCGGCCGGTGTCCACGATGTCGCGGACCTGCGGCGGTGTGGGGTATTCCCACTTCACCGCGGAAATCTCCTCGGTGAAACGGGCATCGAGCCACGTCGCCAGGTCACGCATTGCAGCGTTCTTGGCGCGCTCTAGGTCCTGATCAAGGGTGAACTTGCGGAGTCTCATGTCCCTCCGTACCCGACGAGACGGAACACACCATCGATTGACTGGCGGAGGTCTCCGCGGTGCACCGCATCCATGGCTAGGTCGAAGACCAGCTCAAAGCGTCCGCGGTAGCCGTTGATCACTGCGTCGGCTTGTGAGCCGTTTGTGATCCGGGCATCGAGGACCGCAGGGCTGAGTAACCGGCCTTTGCACATGTACGTGGTGCCGTCCACACCGCTCTCGGGCTTCCAGTTAGGGGCCTGGAGGCTGAGCGCCGCGAGGTACTCAATCACCTCGGTGCCTTGAACGGTGTTACCGGTGGTGGCATCCGTTGAAGGCAGGCCCGTCCCTACCCGAAAAGCCAACTGGGCGTTACCCCAGGGGGCGTAGGCAGAGATCGTGCTCGCCGAGATGGCCATGGGTTACAAGGCGAAGCCGCTGAGTGGGAGGCTGCTGAGCAACCTCCGGTATTCCTGGCCGTACAGGGTGGAGTCGAACCCAGACCCTGCAGGAGTGCCAGACGCAGTGCCTACCTGCAGCCCGATCTGCATCGTCCGAGTGGCGAGCAGATGGGCAGCCAGGTAGCTGACGGCTTCGGTGTGAACCGTTCCCCACGTAGAGGCCGATGCGGAGCGCCCGGCCTCGCTCAGCGCACCTTCGATCACCGAGAGCGATTGCTCGCCGAACTCGGGGAAGCGGAGGAGGAACGCGCTGGACGTGGGGACTGCCATCAGCCGTTGCCCTCAGTGATGGCGCTGATGCGCTTGGCGATGGCGTTCTTCAACCGGATGCGGGACTCCTTGGCGTCCCAGCGGCGCAGTTGATCCAGGTCGAAGCTGGCCTCAACGAGGCTCATCGCCTCGGTGAGGGGCATGTCGGCCAGGGTGTCCTGCTTGACGCTGGGCGCGGTGGCTTCGCCCGCTGGCTCCTCGTCCTGGATGCGCAGGGCGCCCAGGGAGAGGAGATTCTTGACCACGTCGTAGTCCTTGATCTTGTCCCAGATGTCCTCGGGGAAGTCACGAGTGACTCCCGAGGTGACTTGGATGTGATCAGGCAGGCCGCCGCCATCCACGAACGAGAAGCCGATGGTGCACTCCTTGTCCATCGGAGGGTTTTCAAGTTCGGGGCGGTAAACGATGATCATGATCAGGTGTGAAGAACTATGTGACCCATTCAGGCTAGGTGGAAGTAAGCGTGAAAATCACGCCTTCTCCAGCACCATTGCGCTCTTCGGGTAGTACAGGGAGAGACCGCCGATGCGAGCGTGCGCAGCAACGGTGAACTCCAGGGCCTGGCGCAGGGGAGGCAGGAACTCCAGAGGCTGGGGGATGTGCAGCTGCAGCTTGTCGGGGCTGCGGTCGTACACCACCACGCGGTCCTTGGACAGGGCACCGCCGGACTTCGAGGCTTCGAGCTCGTTGATGGGCTCGATGGCCGAAATCATCGGGTTGGTGCGCAGGAAGAACTCCATCACCGTGGTGTCGGAGGTGGTGCTACGCGGAGTGGTCGAGATGATGCGGTACACGTTGTAGGGCACCAGCATCGTGTTCGGCATCTCCTTCATGTTGGAGTTCTGCACGAGGCGGGTCGGCACCTCGTTCAGCAGGGCCAGCATCTCGTCGGTGGTGACGGCGCCGGTGTCGAACCACTTGTCAGGCACGAGCTTGTCGACCTGATCGTTGTTGAAGAAGCCCTTCATGCCGGAGGCGGAGTCGCCGAAGTAGGCGATCTCCTGCACCTTCTCCTCGTAGGCGCGGCGCACGGCGTTGGCACGGCGCTGCTCCAGGTTCATGCCCGGCACCATCGAGGCGGCACGGGTTTCCTGGATGGTGTAGGCGAAGGAGGCGCCGAGGGAACGCACGGGGTGCGTGACCTCTTTGCGCAGGACGTCGGCGCGGGGCAGATCCTGCGCCTTGTCGCCGATCACCTTCATCGAGCCTTGCTTGTCGAAGACGCGATAGGTGAAGGAGTCAGCGCCAGGGCCGACCTCGGTGGAGATCGGGATCAGGCTGCTGTACTTGATGTCGGCGTACTCAACCTCGAACGTGCGAGCCAGGATTGTCTCCAGCTCACGGGCGAGAAAGACGCCGACCTCGTCGTTACGGATTTCGGTGGTCATGGGAGGAAGCTCCGGGATCAGTCGGCGGTGAAGGTCATGCCGGGGATGTCAATCTCCAGCAGGGCCAGACCAGCGGCCGAGGTTTCAGACACCCAGCGAGCACCAGCGGTGATCTGAGTGGTCTTGGTAGCGGCAGCGGTCTTGGTGAAGCGACCCAGCAGGGCGCCGGTGACGGTGCCGGAGTGGTCGGCGTTGAAGAAACGCACGGCGTCACCCAGGGCGATGGCAGCGGTGCTGTACACCCAGATGACACCTTTGGAGACCACGTTCATGGTCTCCTTGTCGGCGTAGCCGTAGCGACCGTCGGAGTAGACGGGGGTCGGAACCGGGGTGTAGCTGGAGCCGAGGCTCGCGCCTTCCATGGTCAGCGAGCTGATCGCGATGCCCTGGATGTTGGTGGTACCCGTGGCGATCTCGACGGCGTAGGCGTCATTCGAGGTCGGGGTGTTGTCTGTGGCGACCAGCACGCCGAAAGGAACGGCAGCGCCGGATTGGTTGCGATAGCTACGGCAGACGTAAGCCTGCAGGTCAGCAAGCATGCCCTCGTGGCCCTTGATCAGGGCCTGGGGGTAGCTGCCTTGAGCCCCGGCGGGGTTGCTGACAGTGGTGGGGGTGAAAGAAACAGCCATGGGAGGGACTCCTTACTTGGTGGCAGTGAGGGGACGCTTCCAGGCATCCACCTGCTTCGCCCGGTAGGTGTCCACCGGAGAAGCCGGGCTGCGGCCAGCACCCCGGAGGGCGTCGCGCAGGGAGGCAGTGCTGTCAGCGCGGTCGGCGGAGTCTTCCTTGGTGTCGCCTTCATCGGCGTCCTCGGTGTCGTCGCCTTCCTCTTCGTCGTCCTCGTCCTCGGAGTCGGCGTGGGCGGCAAGGATGCCCTCCACGACGCCTTGGACGTAGGCGGGCTCAGCGTCTTCGCGAGGAGCGGAGCCGGTGAGGTTCTCGAAGGCTTGGGAGTACAGAGCTTCGTCGTCGATGCCGTCGAACTTGAAGTCCTCGGCAAAGGCGGGGGCCAGCTTCTGCAGGGTGGAGAGGCGGGCGGCGACGAGTTGGTCGAGCTCGGCAGTGTCGATGCGCGGGGCATCGGCACCGAGTTCGGCCAGGCTCTCTTCAAGAGCGTCGGCGCGGCCTTCAGCGGCCTCTTTTTCGTAGGTGACGGAGTCGAGGTCGTTCTGCAGCGAATCGAGCTTCGCGGTGAGCTCGTCGCGCTCGGCAGTCACAGCTTGGAGTTGGCGCCCCAGGTCCCGTGCGAAGGACTGGACCGCGGTGGCTGCTTCTGCGGGCAGATCGATCTCCAGGCCGTCGAGCTTGACGGTGGCCATAACGGGAGATGCAGGTTGACAGGGCTGGAGCGCCGATCCGCCGTCGCGGATCCACTCGGGGTCGAAGGAAACGGCGTCGGCCGCATCCATGCGATCCATGAGGAGTCGTACCTCCGGGCCAGCCCGGCCGCGGGGAACGATGGCGATGTGGTTGACCCGGATGTTGCGCTGGACGCCGGCGTATTCCTCGCCCTCGGGGGTGATTCCGGGGGTGGGGTCGAAGTCGACTTTGTAGCCGGCGGACACCTCGGTGGCGTCCTTGCGCTTGATCTTCTCGATGGCGTCTTGGTCGGTGACGACCAGGGCGACCTCGACGAAGCCGTCGTTGTACCGGACCTGGCTACCGGAGTAGCCGATCTGGAACTGCTTGGTGTTCGCTGAGTCGAGAAGAACCGGGGGGTGCCCCCACGTAGCGGGCTTCATGCCGAACGTGGTGAGGGAGTCAGGGTTACTGACCTCCTCGGGTGGGCGGTACTCCCGAACTTGGGAGCCATCTGCACGCCGGTAGAGCTGGGTCCCCGTGCGCGCCGCACGACACCAGACGCGGAGGTAACCCTCCTCGGTGGTTTCGCTTCCCGTGATGGGCGCGAAGTCGTAGCGAGAAACAGACGTTTCCATGGCGTCAGATTACGTGTTTTTGGTGTAGTGAGTAGGCTTAAACGGTGAGCGTTTAGGTCGCAGTGGCGATACACAGGCAGCTGGCGATCTGTCGTCGTATTCGAGGACTAAGGGAGCGCGCTGGACTCACACAGATGCAGGTTGCAGAGGTGCTCTGTGTGAGTCAGGCCGCGTACAGCAGGTTGGAAAAGGGAGAGATTGAGGTTTCACTCACAAAGTTGTTCGCGCTGAGCGAGCTCTATGGTGTGCCGCTGCAAAAGCTGATCGAGGGCGTCTAGGCGTTGTAGACCTCGGTGTGCCAGACCACGGCGCCCTCGGAAATCAGGCGCTGCTTGATCTCGTGCGCTTCGTGCACCGGGCACAGCAGGGTCTGGGCTCCGGCGTTGTTCCAGAACCAGATGCGGGTGAAGGCGTGCTCGGGGGTAGGGGCGGGCTTCATCGAGGGAACTCAGTCCTTCCAGGAGGACACTGGTCCCGCGCGCCGTGGTGTGGGTCGTTGGACCCGCACAGGCTTGGGCTTGTTGCGGGCGCTCTCGGGGGAGTTACGCCATTCCTCCATGGACATCATTCCGCGTTTGGCCAAATAGGCACCTCCTGCTACTGCGCCGACGGCAAGGGCGGCTTTAGCTGCGGTCTTGAGGTTTGCTGCAGTGAGGAGACCCGTCTTTTTGCTGCACTTGTGGGCCTTGGGAATGTGCGAGGCGCCGCATGGCTTGCCCTGGCCGCCCTCGGGGGCGTCGGCGCGCACTAGGCCAAGGACTTTCCCGGCGTCAGACCCCCGTCGCGCCGGCTGGTCTTGCCCGAGCACTTCCACTTGGCCCGGGACAGGCATAGCGGTGTGTTGCGCTCGGCGCCAGAGCAGTTGTAGCCCTCGGATTTCATGTCACCGAAGCTGCGGGCGCAGTAGCGGTCGCCCTTGTCAGTGCCGGGGGCGATCTTGTAGCCCTTGGCGCCATAGCGGATGCGGTTCTTGCGGCCGGTCTCGGGGTTGGTGACGACCTTGGTGTATTTCTTGCCGTCCTCGGTGTCGTGGCGAGTGGGTGGCTGGAGTTGAACTGGCGCGTAGTACTGGATGTAGTTGTCCCGGCGCGGTTTGCGGTAGCCAGGCTCGTAGCGGCGACGCAGCTTCTCCACGGTGAGGTTGTGGGTGCGCAGGCCGCTGCGTAGAGAAGCGCGGGTGGCCTTGCCGGCGGCGTACATGGCGTTGCCGACAGCGATGCCTCGCTCGACCTCGGCTTGGGCGGCCTTGCGCATGGCGCGCTCGGCGTTCACGTTGGCTTGCTGCGCGGCGCGGTGGAGCCGCTGCGTCTTCGACGTCGGCTTGATCTGCTCGAACGCCTTCGGTGTCAGGCGCATCGAGGGAGGTTTGGCTGTGGCGCGGTGGACGACCTCGGTGACGGCGCGCTGCGTGGTGCGGCGAACGGCGCCGGGGGCACCGAGGATGGCTTCGCGGCTCCCCTTGTGCAGCAGCGCGGCACCGACTGCGCCGGCGGTCAGGCCCGCAGCGATGGCCTTGCCCGTGGGGAAGGAGCCTTTCTGACGGCACTTCTTACCCGCGGCGATGAAGCCCTGACCGCAGGCGCGGCCGGGAGAGTCAAGGCGGGCGGCGTCCGTGCGGGGCCGACGGGAGTACTGCGTGTAGAAACCGTCGACTACACGTTGAAGTTCGTCTTCAAGTCCTGCACGATTCGCGCTTTCGGTCAGTGCTTTGTGAATGTCAGCAGATGTCAAAGGGCCTATGGGCTTGCCAATGGCTTTACGAATGCCTTTTTCAGCAGAGCTATAACTCTTAGGATCTATGCTGCGCAGGTTGTAGCCCATGCCTTGAGCGTCACTAAGGCCGATACGAGGTGGGTTCATCATGCGTACAAATTCGGCTGCGACAGCACCACCACCTCGTTCAGAAGTCCCGAAGTCAATGAACTGAGCACCTTTGTGACTGACAAATATGTTGCCAGGGTGTAAGTCGTTGTGAGCAATACCGACACTGTGCATACGCCCTAAGTTGTCGATAATGCGACGTTTATTTAAGTCGCTAATACCAGTCTTATTTTGGGTTACGCCGCGCCAGCGCAGAGCGGCCAGCTTTTTGAGGCCGGCACCAGGATCGCGTTGGAGTTGCTGTAGGACCTTGGGGGACTCGCGCCACACGGCGGTCTGACTAACCAAGGGGCGACCCTGCGCGACCTCGGTAATGAGGCGGTTGTTGCCCGCTGCGACAAGCTTGGGACCGAAACCATGTGCCCCCGCCAGCTGCGCGGCTTGAACTTCGTTGACTTGTAAGTTTCCTTGGGCGCGCTTTAATGCTGTCGCTGTGTCGGCGGATATTATGCCTTGCGCTTTCATGCCGTCAACAACAAGCTCACCTGCAAGACCTTTGCTCCCCATAGTCTTGATGACAATGCTGCGACCTTCATGTGTGCCAAAAGTTACATCACCAAACATGGACTGAGCAGCTTCACGCTTAGACGCTTTGAAGTTCAGCATTATGCCCATAGGGTCTCCTATGGTGTCTTTGAAAGGTGTGTAGCGCTGCGCAGGATCGAACTTTTCAGAATAGGCTTTGCGTACGTTGCGTAGTTGATACAGTCCGACAGCGGTAAGTGCACCGTACGCCGCTAATGCTACATAGCGTTTCTTAAACTTAAATTGCTTGCTTTTGTTGGTTGTAACTTTGCCTGCAGCCTCTTTGCGCGCCAATGGGGCGGGTTTGACACGCGTCGCGGGACCTTTGTGACACTTCTCGCCCTCGGAAATGGACCCCTTCCCACACTTGAGGTCGAGGCGGACTGTGGGGGGAGTCAGGGTCATGGT
>Ga0208783_10000434_pt1 | contig 25709 bp, 19 predicted proteins | sample DEB19_08_DNA_2_FD_184529 | JGI IMG/M metagenome (GOLD analysis project Ga0208783, IMG submission 184529) | Aqueous microbial communities from the Delaware River and Bay under freshwater to marine salinity gradient to study organic matter... | ecosystem: Environmental > Aquatic > Marine >...
CGCTTCAACGGCCCGACCGACACCGTCCTCAACGCCTTCAACCTGGTCTACCAGGGCGGCGCGACGGTCGCTGATCCGTACGGCGCCTTCTACCACAAGGACAACTCGGACTACAACGGTGGCGTGCTTGGCAAGCAGTACGGCACCTGGGCGCCCACCCTCACCGGTAGCGCGACGCTCAACCGTCCGTACGACTCGTTCCTCACCATCGGTGGCACCGCCACTGCGACCAACTCGACCGCCGCCGATCCCTCGTGGAGTTCGGGCGGCTCGGGCTCGCACGCCGGTGGCGCCGTGGGCTGGAACCGCGCTGACCTCCTGAACAACGGCACCATGGGCTGGTTCAACAGCTCGCCGCCGACCCTCCAGGGCCGCGTGGGCGTCGCTCCGAACACCGCCACGGATGTCCTCCTCGGCCAGTTCGTGATCGACCGCAACGCCTTCGCCGGCAACTGGGCGCTCACCATCGGCTTCAACGACGGCGTCGCTGGTTCGGCCGTGCAGTTCGCGACCGCCAACTTCGCGATCGGCGTGATTCCCGCTCCGGGCGCGATCGCCCTCCTCGGTCTCGCCGGCCTCGCTGGCCGTCGTCGCCGCTGAGCGGTACGCAACAAGAGATCAACGCGCTCTTCATCCCGGCCGCGGTTCACACCGCGGCCGGGCTCTTTTTGCCCAGAAACCAGGGCATTTCGTGGCATGACCGTATTGTCATTTCTGGCCTCGATATCGAATAGGTTTTCGAACCAGCCCCGTTTCCGCGCCGCAAATCTACCGCCTCCCACCGATTTCTTGCGCAGAATCCGCCGCCGTTCACCTTTCCTCCAGTACGGCGGAGCCCTCTCCGCGAAGTTTCCGTTCCCGTCGGAATCCCCCTCCGACCCGCTTGTTTTTGTTCGCTCATCCCCGCACCGCTGCTCCCATTGCGGCCGCGGGTTCCCTTCAGTTCCCGCTATCCCTTTCCCTCGATTCCCGGAGTTTGAATCATGAACAGTGGCGCCATTGCGTCCGTTGTCGGACTTGCGTTCGCCGGCTCTGCCTCGGCTGCTTTCGTCGGCTTCTACAGCACCGTCACGCAGGTGAGCTCGGGAATCCTGGTCATGGACCAGGTGCGCGTCGTGGCCCGCTTCAACGGCCCGACCGACACCATCCTGAATGTGTTCAACCTGTCGTACCAAGGCGGCGCGACGCCTGGAATCGACCCGTTCAACGCCTTCTACCACAAGGACAACTCCGACTACAACGGAGGCATCCTCTCGAAGCAGTACGGCACCTGGGCGCCCACCCTCACGGGAAGCGCGACGCTCAACCGCCCGTACGACTCGTTCCTGACCATCGGCGGCAACGCCACCGCGACAAACACCTCCAACGCCGACCCCTCGTGGAACTCGGGCGGGTCGGGAGCGCACGCGGGCAGCGCCGCGGGCTGGAACCGCGCCGATCTCCTGAACAACGGAACCATGGGTTGGTTCAACAGTTCGCCGCCGAATCTCCAGGGCCGCGTGGGCGTCGCCCCGAACACCGCGACCGATGTGCTCATCGGCCAGTTCGTCATCGACCGCGGACTGACCGCGGGCGAGTGGGCGCTGACCGTCGGTTTCAATGATGGCATCCCGGGGTCATATGTTCAGTTTGCGACCAGCAACTTCGTCATTGGAGTTCCGGCTCCTGGCGCGCTGGCGCTGCTCGGACTTGCAGGAATGCCTGGGCGCAGGCGCCGCTGAAGCCGATCCAAATCGACCAAGATTGACGACCCGACCTCGGCACGCGCCGAGGTCGGGTCCTTTCACAACTGCGCACGAGTCGTTCCGACCAAGTCATGCCGTTGGTCAATCAGTTGTTCGAACGGTGATCAATCCGACCGCTTCTTGCGCAGGATTCCAAGCCAAGTGCCTCTTCTCCTTCAACCCAACGTCCCTTTGGTGCCTGGCTGCAGACCCTCTGCATGACCACGCCGTTGGTTTCCGCAAACCGCTCGTTTTTGCCAAGTTTCCCTGGCAATTCGAAGCGAACAGCTCAGGAGCAAGATCGGATGCTTCGTTGCCTCATCGCGTCTGGCGCCTCCCTCGGCGTTGCAGCATCGTCCTCAGCGGCGTTCGTTTCATTTGTCACGACTGTCACTCAAGTTAACTTGGGACAGTTCCAACTTGATCGGATCCAGCTCTTCGCTCGATTCAACGGCGGGTCTGACACCGTGCTGAACGCGTTCAGCCTCGGGTATGTCAGCGGCTCGCTCGTGCCGGACCCATTCAGCGGCTTCTATCACCGCGACAATTCCGACTACAACGGCGGAATCCTCTCGCAGCAGTACGGGACCTGGGCGCCCGCGCTCACCGGAAGCGCGACCGCAAACCGCCCGTACGACTCGTTCCTTACGATCGGTGGAACTGCCACCGCAACGAACACCTCGAGCGCAGACCCGTCCTGGAACTCCGGCGGATCGGGCTCCCATGCCGGCGGAGCGGCGGGCTGGAATCGCGCCGACCTTCTCAACAACGGAACCATGGGCTGGTTCAACAGTTCGCCCCCGAACCTCCAGGGGCGAGTCGGGGTTGCGCCGAACACCCTGACGGATGTGCTGCTCGGCCAGTTCGTGCTCGACCGGGGGGCCTACGGAGGCCTGTGGACGATCACCATTGGGTTTAACGACGGCATCCCAGGCTCCTACGCACAGTTCGCAACCGGCACCTTCCACATGGGCGTGCCGGCACCGGGCGCCGTTGCGCTGCTCGGCCTTGCCGGCCTTGCACGCAGGCGACGCCGCTGAATCTGAAAATTGTCGGGCGGCCGTAAGGGCTTTCATTTCAAGGCACTTGCGAGGCTTCTCGGCCGCATGGTTGAGAACCTCGCTGTTTCTTGCGCAAACGCGGGCAGCGTGCTGCTCTTCTCTGCTGACTCGGATCCCACCGAGTCGTCCCCCCGCTGGGTTCCCTCCCAGCTCCTTGTCCCCCCTCTTTGATGTCGTGGAACTCCCCTTCTGCACGGCGTCCCCGTTCCCTCTATCCCTTGGAGATTGAACAATGAACTGTGGAATGATTGCGTCCCTCGCTGGCCTCGCCGTTGTCGGTTCCGCATCCGCAAGCCTCAGCGGCTATGTGGTGGCTGTGACCCAGGTTACGACTGGCGGCGTCCTCCTCGACCAGTACAAGGTCTTTGCTCGCTTCACCGGCCCCACCGACACGCTGCTCAACATGTTCAACATGTCCTACTCGGGCGGTGCCGCTGCCGGTACCGACCCCTACGGCGCCTTCTACCACAAGGACAACTCGGACTACAACGGTGGCGTGCTGTCGCAGACCTACGGTACCTGGGCGCCCTCACTCACCGGTAGCGTGACGCTCAACCGCCTGTACGACTCGTTCCTCGTGGTCGGTGGCACCGCCACGGCGACCAACACGTCGAACGCCGATCCCTCGTGGAACTCGGGCGGCTCGGGCTCGCACGCTGGCGGCGCCGCGGGCTGGAACCGCGCGGACCTCCTGAACAACGGCACCATGGGCTGGTTCAACAGCTCACCGCCGAACCTCCAGGGGCGCGTCGGCGTCGCCCCGAACATCGGGACCGACGTGCTCATCGGTCAGTTTGTGATCGACCGCAACGCCAATGCGGGGACCTGGACCGTCACCGCGGGCTACAACGACGGCATCGCCGGCTCGCAAGTTCAGTTCTATACCGGCACCTTCTCGCTGCCGGCCCCCGGCGCCGTTGCCCTCCTCGGCCTCGGCGGCCTCGCCGGCCGCCGCCGCCGCTGAATCGGCACTGAAACCAACGAAAAACCCGGGCCGATTTCAAATCGGCCCGGGTTTCTTGTTGGCAGCGCGCGGCAAGGCACCGATGCTCGCAAAGACCTGTCCGACATGTGCTTGCGATCAGGAACCGAACAAGCATGTCAATCGGTTATAAGACATCAGACAGTCAGTTCTACCCCGAAAAACTGATTTCGCAGCATCGCTTGCGCAGAGTCACCCGCCGCCTCTGCTCTTCCCCTCTGCCGTCCGTGCATTCATTGTCCGCCCCCTCTGGCGGCCAGTGAGTCCACGGAAGGTTGTTCACCCGTGGATCACCCCGATCCTGAGTACTTCCCAACTGCGAGGCTCCCCTCGCCCCCCCCTGTAGGAGAGAAAGATGAAGAACGGAATGATGATTGCCTCCCTCGCCGGCCTCGCTGTGGCGGGCTCGGCCTCCGCGACCTTCGTGGGCTTCGTCGTCGTGACGACGCAGGTCACCACTGGTGGAGTCCTCCTCGACCAGCACAAGATCTTCGCGCGTTTCAACGGTCCGACGGACACCGTCCTGAACGTGTTCAACCTCGCGTATAACGGCTCGTCGTCCGCGGCTGACCCCTACGGCCAGTTCTACCACAAGGACAACTCCGACTACAGCGGTGGCGTCCTTGGCCAGCAGTACGGAACCTGGGCGCCGCAGCTCACCGGCAGCGCGACCCTGAACCGCCCCTTCGACTCGTTCCTCGTCATCGGCGGCACCGCCAGCGCAACCAACTCGACCAGCGCCGACCCCTCGTGGAACTCGGGCGGCTCGGGCACGCACGCTGGTAACGCCAGCGGCTGGAACCGCGCCGACCTCCTCGACAACGGCACCATGGGCTGGTTCAACAGCTCACCGCCGACCCTCCAGGGCCGCGTGGGCGTTGCTCCGAACACCGCCACGGATGTTCTGCTCGCCCAGTTCGTGATTGATCGCGGCGGGAACTTCGGCGTCTGGTCGCTGACCGTCGGCTACAACGACGGCGTGGCAGGCTCTGCCGTGCAGTTTGCGACGAACACCTTCGGCGTTCCCGCTCCGGGCGCGCTCGCCCTCCTCGGTCTCGCTGGCTTCGCCGGCCGTCGCCGCCGCTGAGCGAGTTTCAGCCAACTGAATGATCCCACCGCCGCGGGCAACCGCGGCGGTGGTCATTTTGCCCGGGTGCAGGAGGCAAATCCTCAAGCGCTTCAGAGAGCAGCGATTACGCATCTCTTTTTCAGAAGCAGACTTGTGGCGAGAACTTTGAAGACAGCGCGCGACCCGAGGCTCTGCGCAAGGACTCCGAGAATCTGCCCAAAAAGGCACTTTGCTTTCTTGACTGGCTTCCGATCGCGGGGCATCTTCGAATCTGAGGGTTGTCTGCGCCTGGAGAGGCGCCTGCTCCAAGTCCAAAGGAGCAGCCGAGAGAGATGCCGCGAAAGCGGAACTCCTCGAAGACGGGACAAGGGGCTCGAGCTGTGTCCAACAGCAAGAGCGTGAAGCGATCCCGTGACTCGCTTTCCAAGCGCGTCTTTCTGTCCCCTGTGTCCCTGTCCCCTGTTTCCCAAAGGATTGTTCAAATGAAGCTTTCGGCTCTGGCCCTTGCGGCCGCTGTTTCGAGCGCTGCCTCGGCGACCTTCGTGTCGTACGTGGTCACTCAGACCTCGGTCTCCAACAGCGGCGTCGCTCTCGATGTCTACACCGTCTGGGCGCGCTTCGACGGCGCGACCGACACCGTCCTGAATGTGTTCAACTTCAACCGCACCGACGGTTCGGCGACGAACATGTTCTACCACAAGGACAACTCCGATTACAACGGCGGCGTGCTGTCCAAGCAGTACGGAACCTGGGCGCCGACCCTCACCGGCAGCGCGACCCTGAACCGCCCCTTCGACTCGTACCTCCTCATCGGTGGCGTTGCGAGCGCGACCAACACCACGGCTGCTGACCCGTCGTGGCCGGCCGCGGGCGGTGGCTGGAACCGACCAGACATCCCGAACGGCGTGAACGCTGGCTGGTACAACAGCTCGCCGCCGAACCTCCAGGGTCGCGTCGGCGGCACTGGAAACACCGCCACCGATGTCCGCCTCGGACAGTTCGTGGTCGACGCGGGTGCCAACGGCGGCACTTGGAACCTCAAGGTCGGCTACAACAACGGCGTGGCGGGCTCGCCCGTCCAGTTCGCCGAGACGACCTTCAGCCTCGGTGCGGTTCCCGCTCCGGGAGCGATCGCCCTCTTGGGCCTGGCTGGCCTCGCTGGCCGCCGCCGCCGCTGAGCGGCGCGAATCGAGTCACGAATATCCAGGCGACCTTCAGGGAAGGCGCGTCTGGCGGGACTGAAAGACCCCCACCTGCCGCAGGAAACTGCGGCAGGTGGCTTTTTGCGTCTTGCACTCGCAACGCGATTCGGACTCGGGCTATCGGGCAAGGGCACAAGTTCGCGAAATCCGTCAAAATCCGCCTACCCCTTCCTGATCCGCAGATATCTTGAAACGAGTGCTCGCCCGGGGCCGGCGAGCTTGGCTGCATCCTATTTCGAGCAGGAGTTTCATTGTGAAGACGAGTCTCACTCTTGGCGGTTTGCTCCTTGGTGGCACGGCCATCTTCCTCGGCCAGTTCCAGGCCACCGCGATTCCGGGCGGTGACGGCGGAACCGCGTCGGTTGGCCCCGATGTCATCGTGGGTGCGATTCCCGATGTCTCGCGCTACGCGCCTGGCACCTACAACGGCGTCGAGTACGCGTCCTACGCGTTCGGCTCGACGAGCTGCAACATCGGAACGCAGCAGCTCCAGTGGCAGCCCAACCCGAGCAACCTGCACCCGACCATCCCGCAGAACATGTACCGCATCAAGAACGGCGCGATCGAGCAGATCGGCATGTCTTGGTGCAAGCACGGATTCTGTGCGCTTCAGCAGACCCTCTGCGGAACCTGCACCCCGGCGGGCTCCGGCTGCCCGACCGTGCTCGGCATCGGCTGCTCGGACCCGTACACCGCGTCGCTGAACGGCACGCAGTCGGATCTTAAGGGCCGCGGTCCGATCAATCCGTCGACGGGCGTGTTCTCCGGAACCTACACCGATCCGACGGCCCCCGCCGCACTCCCGACCTCACTGCGCGAGCGCGTGATGGTGGCCCGTGCGGATCTCGACCCTGCGCTGAATGCAGGCGCCCTGTACGTGACCGAGTGCCAGTACATCCACCAGCAGGATGCTGCCTCGAACAATGCGACCAACAACGCGTCGTACCGCATGGCGACCGTGGGCGCGACATGGTCAACGACCCTCGGCTTCCCAATCACGCTCACGGGCACGACCCTGCAGCAGTTGCCCGCGATCTTCGCATGGCAGGCGAGTGCGCCAACTTCGGTCGGCGTGAAGAGCTACGACGTGATCGGCGACGGTCGGTTCTTGCTCGGCTACAGCGTGGTCAACAATGGCGACGGAACATGGCGCTATGAGTACGCGATCCAGAACCTGAACTCAGACCGCGGCGGCGGATCCTTCTCGGTTCCCGTCCCGGCCGGCGCCACGATCACGAACATCGGCTTCAAGTCGCCGACCTACTTCAACGGCGAGAACTACTCCTCGACTCCGTGGACGGTCTCGACTGCGGACGGCGCCGTGACCTGGACCTGCGAGCCGAACACCAACACGAACGCGAACGCGCTCCGATGGTCGACGCTCTACAACTTCCGTTTCACGGCGAATGTTCCGCCTGCCGCGGCGCTCGGCGTGGTCACGATGGGGCTCTGGAAGGCTCCGACGGCCACCAGCACCGCGACCTCGGTGTCCATGGGCGCGCCCATCCCGAGTTCGCCGGCGATCCCGGGCGACTTCAATGGTGACGGCCTGGTCAATGGTGCGGACCTCGCGAACCTGCTCAACGCTTGGGGCACCGCTGGTGCCGACCTCAACGGCGACGGCACAACCGATGGCGCCGACCTCGCGGTCCTCCTGAACAACTGGAGCTGACCGAATCCCGCTGCATCTTCGGGTGGGACCCCTCGGGGTCCCACCCTTCTTTTTGCGCGACCGTTTCATTGCGAGTCATGCTCGCGCGTGTGTTCCCCGCGTCCGTTCGCACGCCGCCTGCGAACAGTCACTCGCCCACGGATCCCCCCATGCCAATTGCCTTCACCCGAGTCCTCGCGCTGACCGTCCTCCTTGCGGCGTGGATCGCCTCCGCGTCGCCCGCCTTTGCAGGCGATGCCCCACCGAAGGGTGGCGACACTCCCCGCATCGACGGCGTTGCGAAGTATGAAGTTCAGCGAGTCGAGGTCCCTTCGGGCATTCCCGAGACCGCGGACATCTCGTTCGAGCTCGATGGACGGATGGAGACCATTCATCTCGTGCGCACCTCGCTGCGAAGCCCGAAGGCGCGCCTTCTGCTTGACCGCGGCCACGGCGTGCTCGAGGAGGCGCCTCTTCCGCCGCACCGGACCTACCGCGGCACGCTGCTCTCGACGGGCACCATCGCGAGCGCATCGATCATCGATGGCCGCCTGACCGCGATGATCGACCTGCCGAGCGACACGGTGTTCATCCAGCCTGCGAGCGAGCTGCTGCCGGGACGCAAGGCGTCGGAGCATGTGGTGTACCGACACGCCCATGTGCACCCGATCGGTGACCACCGCTGCGGCAACGACGAGGTCAAGCTCGCCGCGCCCGACTGGATGCTCGGACTTCCGCTCGACCCGGCGTCTGGCGGCGTCGTGACGCCGTCGGAGGGCGGGGTCGGAGGCACGACTCCCAACATCGCCGAGATCGCATTCGACGCCGACTTCGAGTTCTTCCAGCTCAATGCGTCGAACGCCGTGAATGTCGTGAACGATATCGAGACTGTCATGAACAATGTCTCGACCGTGTACGACCGCGATGTGAACATCAGCTACGAGTTTACCGCGTTCGTCGTGCGCACGACCGCGGCCGATCCGTACACGACGGCGGTGATGGCCGACCTGCTGTGCGAGTTCCGAAACAAGTGGAACGCCTCGCCGGAGATCGAGATCCAGCGCGATGTGGCGCAGCTCTTCACGGGCAAGTCGATCACCGGAAATGTGATCGGCCTCGCCTGGCTGGGCGTGGTGTGCAACCAGGTCGGGACCACCTGCGGGGCGACCAACAATCTCGCGTATTCGTGCGTCGAGAGCCGCTTCACGGGCGTCGCGGACTTCCGCACCTCGCTGTCCTCGCACGAGATTGGTCACAACTGGCAGGCACAGCACTGCGATGCGACGAACCCATGCAACATCATGTGCTCGGTGATCAACAGCTGCCAGGGCACGACGGGGACGAACCTGAAGTTCTCCGCGAGCGAGCAGGCGCAGATCATCGCGTACAGGAACGCGGTCGGCTGCGATCCCGCGTTGCCTGCGCCGATCGCGCTGCCCTTCAGCGACAGCTTCGACTCGACCGCTGCGCTGAACCAGAACAACTGGATCTACTCGAAGGGCGCCCTGGTGTCGACCGCCGCCATCGGCGAGCCGAGCCCGACGCGCTCGCTCAATCTGGACGCGGTCGGGAACCTTGAGTACGGCGACGATGAGATCCGCTCGAATTTCATGCTGCTTGCAGGCGTGCCCACGGCCATCGTCCAGTACAGCACCGAGCATGTGGGCGTCGAGGCTGGAAAGCAGCTCGTGGTCGAGTACCTCAACACATCGCTCGATTGGGTCGTGCTGAACACGGTCACCTCGACGGGCGTCGACCAGACGACCTTTACCGCCTGGCAGCACACGCTGCCGGCGAACGCGAAGCACAACAAGTTCCGCCTGCGGTTCCGAACGCTTGTGGATGCGCAGGACGACGACTGGTACATCGACGATGTGCGCGTGGTGACGGTCGTGGTGCCCTCGAACGACGAGTGCGTGAACGCGCAGCTGATCACCGAGGGAAATGTCGCGTTCAACACCACCAATGCCACCGACAGCGCGACCACCCTGCCCGCGTCCTGCAACCAGGGCGCTGGCACGACCATCAAGAACGATGTCTGGTACCTCTATTCGCCGGCGTGCTCAGGCGTGGCGACCGTCTCGACCTGCGGTGCGGCCCTGTTCGACACCAGGCTCGCCGTCTACTCGATCGCCTGCCCGTCGGCCGGCGCCCTTCTCGCATGCAACGACAACGGAACCGGCTGCGGATCGAACACCTCGATCATGTCGTTCCCTGTCGCGGCTGGAGCGGCCTACTACATCCGCCTCGGCGGCCTGACGGGTGGAGGCGCAGGCACGATGAATGTGGTGTGCGCGCCGGTCACGCCTTGCCCCGACGACCTCAACGAGGATGGAACTGTCGACGGTGCCGATCTTTCGACCTTGCTCAACTTCTGGGGTACGAGTTCGGCGGACATCAACGGCGACGGAACGACGGATGGTGCAGACCTTGCGTCGCTTCTCAACTCGTGGGGTCCGTGCCAGTGACGAGGCCCCGCGGATGATTGGCCGCGGCCGATAGGACCGGCATCGCACGCCGCAGGTCGGGCGAGTGGATATAAACCACGCGATGCTTGACGACCCCGAAGGCGCATCCAGAGGAAACGCACCGGCTCCGCCTGCGCGGAGCCGCCTCGCGGTTGCATCGGGCGTGATGGGTCTCGTATCGCTTCCGCTCGTGTGCTTCGGCGCGGGGCTTTCGGGCGCGATGGCGGTCGTACTCGGGATGATGGCGCTCGAGAGGATTCGTCTCTCGGGTCGCGCGCTCCGCGGGAAGCCGTGGGCCTGGACAGGAATCTCGACGGGTCTGATCACGGTTGTCCTATCGATCGCGTGGGTCTCGTTCGCGAACTCGGCGCGGCAGGAGTGGAACCGCCAACTCGACGACGGACTTCGGCGTAGTTTCGCCGCCATCGATGAATCCGCGGCGCGAGAGGCGCTTCCCTCGTGGTCGGGCAAATCCAGCGCGGGTGTGTCGATCACGAGCCTGCAGGAGTTTGCCCTGGGCGTGCGCGAGCGGCTCGGCGCGCTGGAGTCGGTGTCGCTGGTGTCGCAGGACGCATCGGCTGGCAGCCTGGCCACGCTGATGGTGGTGCATGTCGTGAGCCTTGGTTTCGAGAAGGGCACGCGATCGGCGGCGGTGTCGACCGAACTGAGGACACCTGTTGATTCTTGGACGCCGAGCCTGAAGCTTCTGAAGATCAACCTGAACGATGCAGAGGCGCCCGGCGGCGAGCTCGAGTTTCCAGCGCGGGCAGTGAAGCCCGCGGATTCCGGTGGTCTGAAGGCTTCGACTGCCGGCGCGAGCGAGAAGGAGGCTCTCAAGTGACCGGAACGCGCGATGGGTGGCCAGCCGAACTCGATGCGATGACCGTGCCCGACTGGCGCGGGCGCCGGGTGACCGTGATGGGCCTCGGGCAGTTCGGCGGCGGAGTGGGCGTGACGCGGTATCTCGCGGCACGCGGCGCGCGCGTGACGCTGACCGACCGCGACCCTGCGTCCAAGCTCGAGGAACCGCTCCGGCAGCTCGAGCGCGAGGTCAGATCGGGTGCGGTGCGGTGCGTGCTGGGCGAGCATCTCGAAACGGACTTCACCGAGGCGGACTTCGTGATCGCAAATCCAGCGGTGCCGAAGCCGTGGGCGAACAAGTTCCTGCTCGCTGCACGGGCGGCGACCGTTCCCGTGCTGACCGAGATCGGGCTGACCGTGGCGGAGCTGTCGGGCCGTGGTGTGACCAACTTTGTCGGGGTGACCGGCAGCGCAGGCAAGAGCACGACCAGCGCGATGCTGCAGGCGGCGCTCGATGGCGGTGGCCGCCGCGCGCATCTTGGCGGGAACATCGGCGGATCGCTGCTGGGTGCGCTCGATCAGGTGGGCGCGGACGACTTCGTCGTGCTCGAGCTTTCGAGCGCGATGCTCTGGTGGCTTGGCGAGACGCTGCATTGGTCACCCAGGGTGGCGGTGCTGACGAACCTGCTGCAGAACCACATCGACTGGCACGGTGACTTCGCGCACTATGCGCGGTCGAAGTCGATGATCCGCGCCTTCGCTCCGGCAGGTGCGCGCTTCGTAAGCGCGTTTGCGGGAACCGCGGCTGCAGAGAGGGCGCGCGCGGCGGGCGCCGATGCCTGGTGGGACCGACCGACGACCTGCGCGGTGCCTCTGCCCGAGGCAGGCGAGATGCGGACGCCGATCCCAGGCCAGCACAACCAGTCGAATGCTCGGCTTGCGCTCGAGGCAGCGGTGGCCGCGTATGGCTGCGCCGGGCTTGACGCTGGCGCCGCGCTCGACGCGCTGCGCGCGCGCATCGAGGGTTTTGGCGGACTGCCTCACCGGCTGCAGTTCGTGTGCGAGCGCGGTGGCGTGCGCTACTACAACGACTCGAAGTCGACGACGCCCGAGGCGACCCTGCTCGCGATCGAGAGTTTCGAGAGTCCGGCGCGGATCCATCTGATCGCGGGCGGCTACGACAAGGGCGTGGACCTCTCGGCGGTGCGCGCGCTCGGCAATTCCACGGCGGGCGTGTATGCGATCGGCGTGACGGGACCGAGTCTCGTCGGCGGCGCGCGCAGCCACGCCTGCGGCACGCTGCGTGAGGCGATGTCGGCGATCGGGCGCGCGGCACGACCGGGCGACATCGTGCTGCTTTCGCCCGCATGCGCAAGCTGGGATCAGTTCACGAACTATGAGCAGCGCGGCGCGCTGTTCGTCGAGCTCGCGACGACCGGCGCTGGCTCAGCGACGGCGACGGCGGTTCACTCGTAGTAGCGCGTGCGCTTCGGAAGTTCGCCGCCCTGCGGGGTCCACCACGCGGGCTTCGGATCCTTGCCGTCGACCTTGTCGACATAGGACGGCGGCTCCTCGCGCCACTCGGGAGCCGTGCGAATCGAGTAGTCGATCCGGCGCGAGCCGAGCGGTGGACAGGTGAGCTGGTTGGTCAGGCGGCCGTTCGAGGTGCCCGCATCCCAGATCGCGTAGACCATGCGGTCGGGGCGCTCGACGGGATCGTCGCCTTGCCCCTCGAGGAAGTTCATCGTGAGCTGCTTCCCCGGCGGGATGTCGAGCTTGAAGAACGGCTTCTCGGTGCGCGTGTCGATCACTGTGATCGTGACTGGGCGCATCTCGGATGAGACATAGGTATAGCCGCCGCCAGAGCGCGGATAGATGCCTCCGCCCGGGCTGTAACAGCCGGCAAGGAACGCGGTCGCGGTGAGAAGGGCGAGGGTCGGGAGGCGGTGCATGGAGACTCCTGCGGGCGGACAGCCTGCGGTCGGTCGGTATCGACCAACTCGGAGCGGCGTCTTCGGGATTTCGGCGTCGGAAGCCTCCGCGGGAGCGAAGGTTCGCAACAATGCGAGCACCATGGCGAGTGCCCAGCCCCCACTTCGGATCGGTCACGGATACGACCTTCATCGGCTCGAGCCACCGCCGCCCGCGGGGGCGGGCAGGCCCTTCGTCCTCGGAGGCGTGCGCTTTGATCATCCGACGGGACCAGTCGGGCACTCGGACGGTGACGCGGTCTATCACGCCGTGGTGGACGCCCTTCTCGGTGCGCTTGGCCTTCCAGATATCGGACAGGCGTTCCCCGACACGGATCCGAAGTGGGAGGGAACGGAGTCGTCATACTTCGTGAAGCGGGCGCGCGAGGCGGTCGCGGAGCGCGGCTTTGCCGTGGTGAACATCGATGTGACCGTGATCTGCGAGCGGCCGAAGCTCTCGCCAGCCAAGGGTGCAATGATCGCGAACATCGCCGATCTGCTCGGCATCGAACGCGAACGCGTCAACCTGAAGGGCAAGACCCACGAGAAAGTCGATGCCGTCGGCGAGGGACGGGCCGTCGAGGTGCATGTGGTGGCGCTGTTGGCAGCGCAGCCGCGGTAGGGCGCGGATCGGAGGGCCCCTTGCCGCCGTGATACGCTCTGCACCCCTCCCTGCTCGGGATGGGACGGAGCCACTGCATGCGCGCGATCGTGACTGGCCAGATTGGTGTCGACAAGAAGCCCTACCTGAAGGCCGTCAAGGACGCGGGTGAATTGCGCGGCGAGGCGGTCGAGCTCTTCAACCTCGGCGACCTGATGTACGCCGAGGCGCCCGATGTACGCCCAGGGCGCATCCTCGACCTGCCGATCTCGCGGCTGGCCACGCTGCGCCGCGCGGCCTTCAAGGATGTGATCGCCGCCACGATGCCCGGGAAGGAGCATCGGAACGTGATCGTGAACACCCACGCGACCTTCCGGTGGAGGCACGGGCTCTTCTCGGCGTTCGACTTCGACCAGATGGCGAAGTTCGAGCCCGACATGTTCATCTGCCTGGTGGACAACGTCGAGGTCGTGCACCAGCGGCTGCACGCAGAGCATGACATCGACGCGACGCTGAAGGACTGCATGGTGTGGCGCGAGGAGGAGATCCTGGCGACCGAGTTGCTCGCGCAGGCGATGGGCTGCCAGAACAACTTCTACATCCTCTCGCGCGGGCGACAGCAGGACACCGTCGAGACGGCGATGCGGCTGGTCACTCGCCCCGAGATGAGAAAGGTCTATCCGAGCTTCCCGATGAGCCATGTGGTCGACATGCCCGATGTGCTCGCGGAGATCGACCACTTCCGCGCCGAGCTCGCCAAGCACTTCATCACCTTTGATCCGGGCGATGTCGACGAAAAGCTGCTCCTCGACCGCGCGCTCGCGGCTGCGCGCGAGGGCAAGGACTGGATCGAGACAGCGGCGCACTCGTTCGGAGGTCGCGCGGGCCGGCAGATCCGCGTATCGGTGCGCGAGGTGCTGGACATCGCAGGCGACATCGACGGGCAGATCTACATGCGCGACTTCAAGCTCATCGACCAGAGCGACATGATCGTGTCGCTCGTGCCTGAACTGCCGAATGGCACCCCGGGGCTGTCGAGCGGCGTCGAGCGCGAGCTCCAGCACGCCTGGGAGCACACCAAGGAGGTGTATGTCGTGTGGAAGCCCAGGAAGGCGCCGAGTCCGTTCATCACCGAGACCGCGACAAAGATCTTCAAGTCGGTCGACGAGGCCCTCTCCTACTTCGAGAACAAGGGCATGTTCCACCCCGGCGACCTTTTCGGGCGCTGATCCTCCGCGCGGGCAGCGACGATGCCTCGCTACAAGCTCACCATCGCCTACGACGGCACCGAGTTCCACGGCTGGCAGCGGCAGGAACCCGCCGACGCGCCGCCACTGCGCACGGTGCAAGGCGTCATGCAGGAGGCGCTGGTCGATCTCCTCCGGCAGAAAGTCGAGCTGGTCGGCGCGAGCCGGACCGACGCCGGGGTGCACGCGGTCGGGCAGGTGGCGGCGTTTACGGCGGATGTGCGCGTGCCGATCGAGCGGCTCGCACAGGCGATCACCGCGCGGCTCCCGCGCGATGTGCAGGTCATGCGCGCCGAGCGCGTGCACGAGGACTTCAACCCGATCGGCGACGCGCGCAGCAAGTGCTACCGCTACTCCGTCGAGCACACGAGCCATCCGCACAACCCAAGGCCACTGTTCGACCGGAACCTGGTGTTCGCGACGCCCTACGCGCTCGATGTCGAGCGCATGCAGGACGCCGCCCGAAGGCTCGTGGGCACCTACGACTGCACGAGCTTCGCGCAGGTCAACCATGGGCGTGCGACCACCGTGCGCACGGTGCTCGACTGCATCGTGCGTTCACCTGCCCAGCGACGAGCTGAGATCGAGATCTCGGCGACGGGCTTCCTCTACAACATGGTGCGGATCATCGCCGGCACCCTGGTCGAGGTCGGGCGTGGACGGCTTGCGCCGGCCGACATCGCGCGCGTCATCGAGGCGCGCGACCGCGCCGCGGCAGGGCCGACCCTTCCGCCCCAGGGGCTTTGCCTGCGCTGGATCTGGTACGGGGGAGGAACTCCAGGGGCGGTCCACGCGGAGGATGATCCATGCGCCTGACCGGTGGCACGATCGCGTTCGTGACGGCCATCCTGCTCGCGTTCGAGGCATGGACCCTCTCGGCGTGTGCGCAGACGCTGAATCTCGGCGGAGTTCCTGCTGGACCGACCCTTCCCGAGAAGAACGCTGCGTCGGACCTTGCACAGACGCTCGAGATCGAGGCAAGGGCGATCGTCGCCGAGTCGGACGGCCTCGAAGGTGAGGCCAAGGCGGGCGCGATGGCACGCGCAAAGGTGCGGGCGATCGCGTCATATCTCCTGCGTTCGGGGGCGATCAAGGGATGGGACGAGAGCGCACCAGCGGTCGCGGGCGCGCGGCTTGCGCTCATGGTCGGTCGCGTGGACACGCTCATCGGGCTCGCTGTCGCAGGCCGCGCCGTGCGCGAACGCGAGCTGTCGCCGTCCGATGCGAAGCGTGCGCTCGCGCTGCTGCAGGCACTCGGCGGCATGTCGACGGACCAAATCCGCCTGGCCATGATCGCGCCTCCCGATCGCCTGGCGGGCGAGGTCGCGCGTGCGCTCTCCGCGACGCTCGCGCCGCTTGCAGCACTTGCCGGACTGCTTGAGGGTGCGCAGAACGACGACCCGTGGCCCGTGCTGATCGATGCCCGTGCGTCGCAGCCCGACCGGATGTCGAGCATGCGGACCATCGGCGAACTTGAGGCGGACGCGAAGGCCATGCCGGCGGGTCGCGAGCGCGATGAACTGCTGGCTGCAATCGCCTTCGCTGCAGCGGCATCCTCGCCTTCGCCCGACCTGTCGGCGATCGCTTTCGCGACGGAAGCACTCCGATGGCTCGCGGAGATGCGGACCGCTGGTCCGCCGCATCCGCTCGAGGCCCCCGCCAGCGAGAGCGCGAGCGCATGGATCACAGCGGCACTGCGCGCACTCCCGGATCCGAGTGCTGCGCCGGCCGCGCGGAGCAGGCTCGACGCGCTGGCTGCGACGCTACCCGCCGCGCGCGCGATGATCGAGTTCCGCCGCACCGACGGCTTCACGGAGCCGGCGCGACGCGCACTGTCGGATGCCGCCGCGGCGCTGCTTGCAGCCGACGCGGGAACGCCTGACCGCGAGCGCGAGCGTATCCGCGCGTCGGCGCGCATCATCGAGGCGTGTGCGTGCGCGGCACGGCTGGAGAATTCGCTCGTGGCGGCGGCGCCCAAGGACCTCCGGGATCTGCTGCGGCAGTTCGATCGCGACGCGCGGGTTGCCGTGCGTGCGCTCCCGCAAGCTTTCCAGGCGATTGCTTCGAACCCCGCCGACGCTGTGGAGCCCGGCAACCTCTCCGCGCTCGAGCGGATCAGGATGCTGGAGACCGATCGGTCGCGCATCATTGCGCTGCAGTCGATGATCGACGCCATCGGCTCGGTTCGGCCCGATGCAGGGCGCGGCTTTGCAGCGATCGCAAAGAGGCTCACGAAGCTCCTGACCGATCCGCTGAAGCGATCAGAGGGACAGGCGGCCTTCGCGGCCGTCCAAAGCCAGTTCAGCGCTGCGTTTCCCTTCGCGTACGAGGAGGAGCTCAGCCGCCGGACACCTCGCGCGGTCGAGCTCGCCGGGGGCGCGCCCGAACAGGTGATCGGGCGCGCAGCGGCCATCCGCGCCGAGTGGTGCGAGGCGGTCGGACGCGGCGACTTCGGCGGCGATGCCTCGGCGCGACTCGACCTCGCGGCCCGGCTGTGCAGCGCGTTGCGGGATCTCAACCAGGTGATCGAGCCGATCGACCGCGCCGCAGGCGACCGCCTGGGCATGTGGGGGCCGTGGCCGATGCGGCGCGCGATGATCGCGCCTGCGACCCAGGACCTCGTCGCGCGCGCTGCGCTCGCTTCGAGGTCCTTCGTCGCCGCAAACGGTCCCGACGCGCGCGCGACCTTTGAGCGCGACCTCGCCGCGCTTGAGACGGCGGTCCCGCTTGTACGGCTTGCCGCCGCGCTGGAGCGCAAGGTGTCGCCTGTGCTACGCGGCGATCCTGATACCGTCGGCGCACAACTTGCGCCCTTGATCGCTGTACCCCAGCCGGGAGCGTATCTCGCGGCCGACTGGTCGCGCCTGCTTGCCATGCATCGCGCGATGATGGAGCTCGAGCATGCCCGACGGATCGGCGAGCCGAAGCTTCGCGATGCGCTGAACGGGTATCTCGCGGCGCTCGCGCGGGAGGTCGACCAGGCGGCCTTTGGCGCGCCACGGCCAGTCATGAAGGTGCCTGGATTCGATGGAACGCAGGCTGCCGGCGACGCCGCCAAGCCCGGGAAGGCGCGCGACCGCACGCGCGACCGATAGGAGCACTCCGAATGAAGATCGTCGTCGTCGCACCTCATCCCGATGATGCAGAGCTCGGCATGGGCGGAACCATCGCACGGCTTGTGCGTGAAGGCCACGACATGCTGGTCGTCGACCTCACGGACGGCGAGCCAACTCCATGCGGGACGCCGGAGCGGCGCAAAGCGGAGGCGGCGGCGGCGGACATCATCCTCGGCTGCAAGCGTGTGAATCTCGGACTGCCAAACCGCCGCCTCGAGCACACCGTCGCTGCGCGCCACGCGCTTGCGTCGGTGCTGCGCTCGCATCGCTGCGAGATCCTCTTCGCGCCTCACCCCGAGGATGTGCACCCCGACCATGTCGCGGCAACCCTGATCGCAGAGCACGCTCGATTCGACGCGAAGCTGACCAAGACCGACCTCGCCGGCGATCCGATCCATCCGCGAAAACTCGTGTACTACTTCTGCACCCATCTCAAGTCGATGCCCGATCCGACCTTCGCGATGGACATCAGCGCCTTCAGGAGCCAGAAGCGCGATGCAATCCTCGCGTATCGGTCGCAGGTGATCGACCACGCCCCGAACCGAGGGCTGCCCGAGCAAATCGACCTTCGTGACCGCTTCGTCGGCACCCGCATCGGCGTGGAGGCCGCGGAGCCGTTCTGGTGCCGCGAGCTTCCCGGCCTCGGCTCGATCGATGCGCTCCTGTAGGAGCCTCCTGACGGATCCGCCGACCTGCGATCGGCATCGCACCCCGGATGAAACTGTCGGCTTCGGCTCGTAGATTCTCACTGAATGCACCGCGGACTCGTCCCCGCGCGGCACGGGTGCCGGCGTGGACTGGGGACCTGCGGCGACCCACGAGAGAGCGCCTTGTGCGAGTGTGCGCCTTCGAGCCATGCGGTTTCTAACCCACCGAAGCGCGACACTTCGCTGATAGAGTGTGCGACCCGAATGGAAGACTTCCTCGTCCAACTTCCTGCCCTGCTCTCGGGCACCGTCGCCCAAGCAGCGGACGCGGTCGCGCACGACGCCGCCCGGGGCGAAGGCGGGCTGTCGGACTGGATCAGGACACAGGGGCCCGTCTGGGTCGGTCAGTACGGCGCCTGGTTCATCTTCATCGCGTTCATCATCTGCGGCATCGGACTTCATGTCTCCGAGGACTTCCTGCTGATCCCCGCAGGCGCGCTGATCTTTCACGACCACATGAACTGGACCGAGGTGCTGGCGGCGGCGTACCTTGGACTCATCATCGGCGACAGTGGCTGGATCTGGGTCTGCCGCAACTTCGGCACCCGACTCATCCATAGCAAGCGCTTCAAGCGCATGATGCATCCAAGACGCCTGCTCGAGGCGAAGTACGCAATGGAGGAGCGCGGCGCCGTCATGCTCGTCCTGGCGCGATTCATACCGGGCACCCGGACTCCTGCCCTGACGATGGCAGGCATCCTGCACATGGCGTGGTGGAAGTTCCTTGCGATCGAGTTCAGCACCGTCGCCGTCACTGTGCCGGTGCAGGTCGGCATCGGGTATGTCGGGGCGATGGGATACGAACACGCGAAGAACCTCGGGAACATGGTGACGCTGGCCGTCGCCAGCACCGCGATCCTGGTGGGCTGCGTGTTCGTCTACAAGTGGTGGAAGCAGGCGAAGGCCCGCAAGGGCCCCCGCCCGCGCGCGCCCGTGTCGTGGCTGCGCACCTTCGGCCGCTGAACATTGCAGCTGGGTCATCGCCGGTCTGGCCTCGGGAGGTATGTGTCGCGCTCGACCACGAAGGGTGGACTCGCGTGCTGCGTGCGAGTCTCGAGCTCATCGTCTTCCGACTGAGGCTCGTACTCGAACGGTCCGACGAGACCGTCGGGATCCTTCGCCGCAGGCTGCGGCGTGAGGTCGATGAACTCGCTCAAGTCGCCGGACGGCGGGATATCCGAGACTTCGTCCACGAGGACGCGCGAGCACAGCCTCTCGAGCAGCTCGCGGTCGCCGTACGAATTGGTGCCCGTCAGGAAGATGCCGAGCCGAGCAAGCCCGTAGATGATGGTCCACAGGACGCGCCGCAACTGGTCGGGATCGCTGGGCAGCGCGTCGCCCGCGGGGACCTCAATTCCCAGCTCGAGCAGCTGCCTTCGGTTCGTCGTGCGCGGCGCGAGCTCCGAGTCGTAGCGGATCGCGGCCACGAAGCGCTCGACCGAGCCACCTCGAGCCTTCTCCTGCTCGAGCACCTGCTGGATTCCCTGTTCGCGGATGCGAGACTTGCGCTCGAAGAGTGCGCGGATCTCGGCGTCGGTTCGGCCTGCAGGGTGTCCCTCGGGATCAGGTGCTCCCTGGCGGACCACGCTCGGCGCGCCGAGGGCGAAGCGGTCGTCGCGCCCCGGCATCTCGACGCGGACAGGGCCCGCCGAGCAACCTCCATCGCCGCTGCCACGCCCGCGGCTCTTGCGTTGCTTCGCTGCGCGCCGTGCGTCGAGACCGGGACCATCCGCTGCAGCGCCATCCTCTCTCGATACGCACGCACCGTCCATGTCAAAGCACGAGATCATCGTCATCTCCTTCTCCCTTTCGGATGTTGATTGAACTTCGCCGGCGATGCGCCCGCATGGGCCCGTCGACGCCGCGAGACTAACGGCGAGCCGAGCCGACCCGCGGACATTCACTCGATTTTCATGAAGATCTTCATGCGCGCGACTTGGCGAAGTGGTTCGCGCTCCACCAGCATGCGCCCTCCGCGATCAGTACTTCCTGTCCAGGCAGCAGCGTGCGCCAACTGTCGATCGCGTCGCCTGCGGGCTCCTCGATCCAGAACTCGCGAATGACGGACTCGGCGCGATGGACGCCGCTGCCAAGGTGGACGAGCGCAGGCGCGGGAAGCCCGAGCGCGGAATCGTCGGCGAGGAACCAGGTCGCTTCGGCAAGCGCTGGATCACCTGCGATGCGCGCGACCAGCAGCTCGCGCGCGGAACCGTCGGCCGCGAGCAGTTCCGCGGGAATCCGTGCGCGCGCGGTCGCGGCCGCGAGTCCCGCCTCGGGGTGATGCTCCAGCGCAAGTTCGACGCGGGCACGCACGCGCCCAAGGAAGTCGATGCGTTCGACGATCGCGGTCGCGCGCAGGCAGTCGAGCCCTTCGAACGCGCGGTCGTCGCTCAGCACCACCTCGAGCGCGCCGCCCTTCCACTGCGCAAAATCGCCGAGCGGCTCGATCGACAGCAGGCGCGACGTGCAGGCGCGGCGCACCGCGTGCCACGCGGGCTTCGCGCGCCCCGCGACATCGACCAGCGACCACGAGTGCCCCGCCCACACATCGTTCCACTGCCAGATCAGCGCGCCCATCGAGCGCGGCGCACCCGCGCGCAGCCAGCGCATCGCGACATCCATTGCACGCGCCTGCAGGTGCTGTGCCTGCGCCACATACTCGCGCGCGTCGCGGGCGGGCGCGAAGCGCGCCTCCAGGTACGGCTTGTACTGGGCATCGTCGCCGCCCCACGCCTTTTGCCGCAGGCGAAGCGCCTCGGCCAGCGCGGTCGCCGACATGGTCTCGGGGTCACGCCCGCCGTCCAGGCACTCCTCGCGCACGGTCGCCCAGCATGGCGGCGACTGGTGCCCGAACTCACTCGAGAATCGCGGCAGCACGCCGCGATACCCCTCGATCTTCGCCTCCTGGTCCCACGTGTGGCGGTCGCCGTGGTCGGGCTCGTTCGGATGGAGCGCCATCGAACCCGAATACGGGCTCTCGATCCAGTACGGCGTGCCGGGATCGTGCGTGGCGACGGCGGCGGGCAGCGTCTCGGTCCAGTAGCGCAGGCCCCACGGTTGTCCCGGCTTGAGCCGCTCCTTCCAGCCCCAGCTGTACCACGCGAGGATGTCCTCGTTCCCGCCGCACCAGAGGGCAAGCGACGGATGCCGCGAAAGCCGCGCGACCTGATGCGCGGCCTCGGCTGCGACGAGCGACGCGAATGGCTCGTCCTCGGGATACGTCGCGCAGGCGAACATGAAGTCCTGCCAGACGAGGATGCCGAGTTCGTCGCACGCCTCGTGGAACGCGTCAGGCAGGTAGTTGCCGCCCCCCCAGACGCGGACCATGTTGAAGCCCGTCTCGCGGTAGCGGCGCATCTCACCAAGCCAGTCGTGGTGGTGGCGCGAGCCGAGCGGCGGCGGGATGAGGTTTGCGCCGCGCGCAAAGATCGGCGTGCCGTTCAGCCTGAACAGGAATCGGCGGCCGACGGCGTCGGACGCTGCGTCGAGCTCGATGCGGCGCGGGGCGAAGCGCACCGTCGCCAGCGGCCGGAACGCGCCATTCCCGCTGCGGACACCGACCATCGCGTTCCACCACACCCCCGCGTTGAGCGGCGCTCCCCCGGCGCGGTCCCATGTGGTCCACAGGCGCGCAGGCCGGATCGTCGCCTCGCCGCGCGCGTCGCACTCGACGCGCTGCGCGCCCTCGCGCTCGCGCACGATGCACACGAGCTCCGAGCGCTCGAATGCGCCCTGCGGCGTCACGCGCACCGTGACGGTGCCGTCGTCGTTCCAGCGCTGCGCGACCGAGACGCCCGTGATGCGCAGCGAATCCCAGCAGTCGAAGCGCGCGCCGTAGAAGCCGACGCCGGCGACGCGCGGTCCCCAGTCCCATCCGAACGCGCAGGCGGCGCTGCGCGCGAAGCAGAACGGGGTCCAGTCGCCGTTGACAGGCCGCTCACCGAGCTCGGACTGCCAGCGAAGGACCTCGGAGACAGGCGCCTTGAAGCGGAGCTCGAGCTCGACGCGCCTGCCGCGCATTCCCGCCGGGACATATGCCTCGAAGGGAATGTGCTCGCTGCGATGCACGCCGAGAGAGACGCCATCGAGCAGGATCTCGCAAGGACCGTCGATCACATCGATGAAGAGCGCGCAGTGGCGGCCATCCTCGGCCGACGGCACATCGACCTCGCGCGCGAAGCTCCACTCGGTGCGCCCGACCCATTCGCTGTCGAGCTCCGCACGCTCGCCGCGCCAGGGCCGCTGCACCCCCGCGTGCGCAAGCACGGCATGAATCGAGGCCTGCAGCCCGCCGGCCTCGATCTCATGCGCGCCGACGGACGTCGATCCCTCTCCGCCCGCGACGCGGACGGTCCAGCCGTCGCGCGGCAGCGGAAGCCTTCGAAGATCACGCATCGCGCGCCTGCTCCCCTTGGACGCGACTCACCGAGCCGTCGTCGCGCGCATCGGCGCGGCGCTGCGCGAGCAACGCGTACATGCGGCGGAGGTCGCGGAATCCGCCGATGCTGAACCAGATCACCACGCTGGTGCCGACGGCCAGCGTGAAGTAGGTGTACCAGCGCCAGAACAGGAGCCACCCCGCGTCGGTGGGCGCGCCGTCGCCGAGCAGGAACGGCGTGACCGCGGCGAACAGCAGCGTTCCGGCGATGGGCCACGACAGCGTGATCCAGGTGACCGCGCGGTCCCAGCCCGTGAAGTTGCGGTCGATGCCGATCTTCTCCCAGAACGAGCGGCGCTGGTCCGCCTCGATGGCGAGTTCCTCCTCGTCGTCGGACACGCGGTACTTGCCGCGGTGCAGCATGCGGTCGAGGTCGAAGTCGGCGGGCCGCACGAACGCGATCGTCGCGTACACCGCGGTCGCCGCCACCATCGCGACGAAGCCGAGCACCTGACCGTTGTAGTGGTCGACCCACGTGAGGAACCTCCACGCCGCGGGGAACGACTGCTCCCATCCGTGCCACGCGCCGCCGAATTCCTTGACGAACAGGCACAGCGCGGCGATCACGACGCCCGTGAGCATGCCTGCCCACGCCGACGCGCTGCTTCCTCGGCGCGTGTAGAGGCCGCCGATGATCGCGCAGCCCGCGCCCGCGTAGAACAGGCTCGCGGAGAGGTTGCAGTACATCGCGATGCGCTGGTCGGGCGAGCGGAAGGTCGCGCTGAAGACGAATCCCCACACCGCGACGGCGAGGATCGCGCACTTGATGAGCCTGATGTGCGCGCGCGCGGAGAGCTCGCCGAGGCCGAGGCGCTGGCGGATCGGCATGACCACATCCTGCACCAGGATCGAGCCCCACGAGTGCAGGTAGGCGTTGTCGGTGCCGAGGTACGCGCCGAACATCGCGGCGATCACGAAGCCCAGGAAACCCGCGGGAATCATGAGCCCGAGCGCGACCGGCGTGCGCAGCTCGCTCGCCTGCGCGGCGGGCAGCGCGCCCACCGCGTCGCGCACGGCGGCGCCCGCCTCGGCGTAGGCAGGGTTGTCCATCAGCGTGCGGATGCACAGCGGCACGACGAGCGTGACGAGCATGAGCACGCGGAAGCGCCATCCATTCAGGATGTTCGCCATCTTCGACTCGTGCGGCGTGACGGCGGCCGCGTTGTAGCCCTGGTCGCCCTGCCACGCCTTCGCGGTGTACAGGATGATGATCGCCTGGATCGCCCAGTAGGTGATGTTGAAGTTCTCCTCGGCCTCGAGCGACGACGGCGCGGGATTCACGAGCGTCTTTCCGCCGCCGACCGCGAGCATTGTCTGGCCCAGGTCGCTCCACGGGAACTTCCACAGCAGGTACAGCGTGAGCGCGGCGAACACGAGGTTGCAGAACACGCCCTGCAGGAAGTCGGTGACCATCACGGTCACCTGCCCGCCGAGGAAGATGAAGAAGAGCGCCGTCGACAGCATGAGCGCCATGAACACGAGGTAGGTGTCGAGCACCATGCCGCCGAGCGCGAACTGCGCGGGCAGCCCCATGAGGTGGATGAGGAAGCGCGCGCTGATGCCGGGAAACACGCCGTAGTTCAGCAGGCCGGCCACGAACGCGAGCGCACCGCAGAAGATGCGGAAGTTGCGGTCGTAGCGCATCTCGAGGAACTGCGCGAGCGTGAGCGCGCGCGTGCGGCGGAACCGGTACGCGACCCAGCCGGTCAGCGCGAGGAAGATCATGATCGGGCCTTCGGACAGGCCCCACCACACGCTCGTGTACCCGACGTCGTAGTTCTGCTGGAAGTACCACGCGAGCGTGATCAGGCCGATCGACGCGCGCGCGTCGGCAAGCGCGATGAGGTAGCGGCCCGCGCAGCGGTTCGCCGCGAGGAAGCCCGCGACGCTCTGGCCGTACTTGCGCGTCGTGAGCCCGACGACCGCAAGCCCGAGGACGAGCGCGATCGGCAGGATCCAGTCGAAGGCGGTCAGATGCATGGGGCGCAGAATACAGGCTGCGCCGCGTGAAACGCGTCACTCGACGCGAAGCGTGACGATCTCGAACGGCTTCATGCGAAGGAGCGTCGCCGCGCCCGCGGCGTGCGCGAGGCCTTCGCGCGCGAGCGGACGCTCGAGGAGGTCCGCCGCCGAGACCTTGCGGGCCTCGGTGTTCCAGAAGACCTGCACGTCGCCGCGCGCGCCGCGCGTCTCGACGAAGCGAAGGATCCGGCCGCGGCCGTCCTCGGCGGGCTTCCAGGCGCTGATCTCGACGCGCATCGGTGCGGCGGCCAGGACCTCGAAGGGCGCCCAGGCGCCGCGGAGCGAGCCCTTCGCGCCCTTCGCGAGCGGCAGCACCCGCAGCGGCTCGCGCAGGCAATCGGCGGCGTGATCGACGCCCGCCTCGCGCCAGTCGCCTGCGTGCGGCATGAGCGCGTAGTGGAACGCGTGCAGGCCGCGGTCGCAGCTCGGGTCTGGGAAGAGCGGGCTCTTGAGGAGCGAGAGCCCGAGCGTCGCGCCCTCGGCCGAGGCGATCGCGCTCCGTCCGTAGCGGCCGTCATCGAGGACTGCGACCCCGAAACCGGGCTCCGACACATCCATCCACGCGTGGCCGGGCACCTCGAAGCGCGCCTCCTCCCAGCTCGTGTTGCGGTGGATCGGCCGCTCGATCGCGCCGTACTGCGTGCCGAACC
>Ga0208783_10000435_pt1 | contig 25694 bp, 27 predicted proteins | sample DEB19_08_DNA_2_FD_184529 | JGI IMG/M metagenome (GOLD analysis project Ga0208783, IMG submission 184529) | Aqueous microbial communities from the Delaware River and Bay under freshwater to marine salinity gradient to study organic matter... | ecosystem: Environmental > Aquatic > Marine >...
CCACGGTGCTCGGCGGCGACGACGGAGCGCTTCCCGCCGACCAACTCGAAGTCGCGGTACTCGACCGCTCGCGCGCGCGGCGCTGTTTCCGGCGCATCCGCGCCGACGAACTCGCCGAATTGCTCGGCTGACTCCCGCGGGCCGACGGCCGCACGCACGCCCGTACACTCGCAGCGTGGAGCGACGCATCTTCGGCCTCGAGAACGAATACGGGGTCACGTGCACGCTGCGCGGTCAACGCCGCCTCAGCCCCGACGAGGTCGCCCGCTACCTCTTCCGTCGCGTGGTCTCCTGGGGGCGCTCGAGCAACGTGTTCCTGGAGAACGGTTCCCGCCTGTACCTCGATGTCGGAAGCCATCCCGAGTACGCGACCCCCGAATGCGATTCGCTCGATGATCTCGTCGCCCACGACAAGGCGGGGGAGCGCATTCTCGAGGGACTCGTCGCGAGCGCCGAGCAACGTCTGGGCGAGGAGGGGATCCGGGGCGAGGTCTTCCTCTTCAAGAACAACACCGACAGTGCCGGGAACTCCTACGGATGCCACGAGAACTACCTGGTCGAACGCGACGGCGACTTCGCCCGATTCACCGACGTCCTCATCCCCTTTCTCGTCTCCCGCCAGATCTACGCCGGCGCGGGCAAGCTCCTCCCGACGGCACGAGGACCGGTCTTCTGCCTCTCGCAACGGGCCGACCACATCTGGGAGGGTGTCTCGTCGGCCACGACGCGGTCCCGGCCGATCATCAACACGCGCGACGAGCCCCACGCCGACGCCGAGCGCTACCGGCGCCTCCACGTCATCGTCGGCGACTCCAACATGAGCGAGTACGCGACCTTCCTCAAGACCGGAGCAACAGCCATTCTGCTCCGGGTGCTCGAGGAGGATCCCCGTCCCTGGCGGGATCTCTCGCTCGAGAATCCGATCCGGGCCATCCGGGAGATCAGTCACGAACTCGACTGCCGGCGTCGGGTGCGCCTCATGAACGGACGTGAACTCACCGCAGTCGAGCTCCAGCTCGAGTACCTCGAGCGCGCTCGGCGGTTCGCCGACCGGCGCGGACTCCCACCCCTCGAGGCTCAGGCTCTCTCGATGTGGGAGCACGTGATGGGGCACCTCGAGCGGGACCCGCTCGAGCTGCGAACCGAGCTCGACTGGGTCGTCAAGTACCACCTGATCGAGGCCTACCGGGCGCGTAACGACCTCCCGCTGTCCCACCCGCGGCTCGCCCAGATCGACCTCGCGTACCACGACGTGACCCGATCCCGATCGCTCTACTACCTCCTCGAGCGTCGGGGCCGGGTGGAGCGGGTCGTCACCGATGAGGCGATCGCCGAGGCCGTAGACGAGCCACCGCAGACGACGCGGGCCCGCCTGCGCGGTGCGTTCATCCGCCGGGCCAAGGAGCGCAAGCGTGACTACACGGTCGACTGGGTCCACCTGAAGCTCAACGACCAGGCGCAACGCACGGTGCTCTGCAAGGACCCGTTCAAGTCGCGCGACGAGCGAGTCGAACGCCTCATCGCGTCGCTGTAGCGTTCGGCGGTGCCTTCGTTCCGGAGCGGGACCGTCGCGGCGCTTCGTGAGGAGCGCGCCGGGCTTCAGCGGGTCGACGTCGAACTCGACGGCGTCCGGGAGCCGGCGTACGTATTGACCCACCTCACCGGTCCGGTCGCGGTCGGTGACCGCGTCGTCGTCAACACCACCGCCGTCGAACTCGGTCTGGGTACCGGTGGCTGGCACGTCGTCCACTGGAATCTCGAACGGCGGGCGTGGACGGAAACCGGCCCGGGCCACATCATGAAGTCCCGATACACCTCCTACCAGCACGATGCGGGTTCGGCCGAAGAACACGACCGCGAACTGGCCGACGTCGTCTCGATCGACGGGATGCCGGTCGTCGCCGCCCCGCTGCACAGCCAGCTCCCGGCGGTGGCCGCCGGCTTCAAGGCCCGGCGGCCCGATGCCCGCCTCGCCTACGTGATGACCGACGGGGCCGCCCTCCCGCTCGCCCTCTCCGACCTTCTCGTCGCCGTACGAGCCGCGGGTTTGATCGATCTCACCGTCACGAGCGGTCACGCGTTCGGTGGTGACTTCGAAGCCGTCTCGGTTCACAGCGCACTCACCGTCGCCCGGTACTCGGGGCGGGCCGATGCCGCGGTGGTTGCGATGGGGCCCGGGATCGTCGGCACGGATTCGCGCCTCGGTTTCTCGGGCATCGAGGTCGGTCCGGTCCTCGACGCCGCCGCCGGACTCGGTGGTCGACCGGTCGCCGCTCTGCGGATCTCGTTCGCCGACCCCCGGGAGCGACACCGTGGAGTGTCGCACCACAGTCTGACTGCTCTCGGCGTCGCAACCCGCAGCCGAGTCGAGGTGGCGGTGCCGACCGTCGGGGGGGTCGAGGAGCGCACCATCCGGGCCGACCTCGGCGAATCCGGGATCGGGAAGCTCCACGATCTGGTGGATGTCGCCCCGATCGGTGCGGTCGCCCTCCTCGCGTCTCACGGACTGCGGGTTTCCTCGATGGGACGGCCCGCCGCCGACGACCCGGTTCTCTTCGAAGCCGCGGCGGCCGCCGGGGTTCTCGCGGCCGATCGACTCCCGTAGGCTCCGCAGCCGTGGCGGACCGACCCGACCGCGTCGAGCGCGTCCTCGACCTCCTGATGATGCTGCTCGAGACCCCTTCCGCCCTGAGCCGCGAGGAGATCTTCGAGCGACTGCGCCCCATTCGCGCCTATCCCGAATCGCCCGACGCAGCCCGCCGAGCGTTCGAACGGGACAAGGAGACCCTGCGCGACCTCGGAGTCCCGATCCATACGGAGGCCGTCGGCGACGGTTCCGTGACCGGATACAGAGTCAAGCCGGGGGAGTACTACCTGCCCGATGCCGGACTCGATGAAGACGAGACGATCGCCCTGCGCGTCGCCCTGAACGCCGTCACCCTGGGGGACTCGTCCGGGACCGGAGCCCTCCTCAAGCTCGGGTCCGAAGCCGGCTCGACCGTCACCCCGCTCGCCGCACTCGTCGACGCTCCTGCGCTGCCCGAACTCTTCGAGGCCGTGCGAGCCCAGGCGGTTGCCGGGTTCGTGCACCGCGGCACCGCGCGCCGCCTGGAGCCTTACGGCATCGCCGTCCGACGCGGCCACTGGTACGTCGTCGGTCGTGATCTGGACCGCGACGCACTGCGCGCTTTCCGCGTCGATCGGATCGATGCCGAGGTGACCGTCGGCCCCGCGGGCGCATTCCGCCGACCCGACGATTTCGTGGCCGGCGATCACATCGAGGATCGGGCCTGGATGCTCGACGGGCGCTCCGAGGTGACGGTGCGGATCGCAATCGACGATCCCGTCGTTCCGGTAGTGCTCGGGGATCTCGGCGACGACGCCGTCGTCGTCGCCGAGGACGACCGCGGCATCGAGGTCGAGGTGACGGTCAGCCGTCCCGGCGCGTTGCGCACTCACCTCCTCGGGTACCTCGATGCGGTCGAAGTACTCGCTCCCCCGGAGGAGAGGGCTGCGATGATCGCAGCCCTCCGCGAGATGGCGGACACGACGTGAGCCCGCGTCCGGCCGCCGAAGACGAGATCCGGCGCATTCTCGCGATGATCCCGTGGATCATCGCCAATCCGGGGCGGCCCCGATCGGAGATCGCGGCCCGATTCGGACTCACCGATCGCGAGACGGAGAAGGCGCTCTCTCGCATCAACATCGTCGGCACTCCGCCCTTCAGCCCCGGGGACTACGTAGAAGCACTCGACGACGGTGAAGACGGCGTCGAGATCACTCTCGGCGACGCATTCCGGCGCCCTCTCCGACTCCACCCGTCCGAGGCGCTCCACGTCCTGGCCGCGGGCCGGGCCCTGCTCGCCGTACCCGGCGCTCAGCCCGACGGGCCGCTCGCTTCAGCGCTCGCGAAGCTCGAGCGCTCGCTCGGCGCGCCGGCCCCCGATGTGGCCATCGACGACGAGGCCGCGTTGACCGATGTGCGGTTGGCGGTGCGCGACGGCGAACGGATCGAGATCGAGTACGTCGCCGGAGACGGCGAGGCGACGACCCGAACGGTGGATCCGGCCCGCGTCTTCTACCGCGACGGCGAGTGGTACCTGGCCGCGTTCTGCCATCGCGCCGGCGACGACCGGATGTTCCGAGTCGATCGGATCGCGGCGGTCCGTCCGACCGGCGAGCGTTTCGATCCGGTCGACGTGTCGTCGCTCGACACGCCGTTCCGGCCCGGCCCCGACACCGAACGGGTGACCGTTCGTATTCCGGCGAGGGCCCATTGGGTCGTCGAATCGGTCCCCACCGAGTCGGTTGCCGACGGGCCCGAGGGAACCCTGGATGTCGTCCTGGCGGTCGCCGATGCCTCCTGGCTCGAGCGTTTGCTCTTGCGTATCGGTCCCGATGCCACCGTGCTCGCCCCCGCTGCGTGGGTCGGGTGCGCGGGGCGAGCCGCGGCCCGGGTTCTCGCGCGTTACGACCGGGGGTGAGCGGTACCGGCGGCCCGGGCGTGGGAGGATGGGGTGTGACCACCGCTACCGACGAAGCGATCGTCGAGCCTCCGTCGGCCCGGCCCTGGCGGCATTCGCCCGCATTCCGGTTGCTCGAGTGGGTCCTGATCATCGCCGCGGCGATCGGTACGGCCACCCTCGTCCGCACGTACGTCGCCCAGACGTTCTTCATCCCGACCGCGTCCATGAGCCCGACCCTCCGCGTCGACGACCGCATTGCCATCGACAAGCTCTCGTACCGCTTCCGCGATCCCCGGCGGGGCGAGATCATCGTGTTCCGGGGCCCGGAACGCACCCAACTCGCCGGTATCGACCTCGTGAAGCGGATCGTCGCGCTGCCCGGCGAGAAGGTTTCGTCGGTGAACGGGCGCATTCTCGTCGACGGAACCCCCGTCGACGAGCCCTATCTGCCGAAGGGAGCGGCCGGGCGCAATGTGGCCTTCCTCCCGTTCGAGGTTCCGGAGGGGAAGTACTTCGTGATGGGCGACAACCGTATGGTGTCGAACGACTCCCGGATCTTCGGCGCGATCGACCGCGACGAGATCATCGGGCGTGCGATGATCCGCATCTGGCCGATATCTCGGCTGGGGAACCTGTAGACGGGACGGACCGGGACGATGGCAACCGACGACGACCACGCATCGCTCGCTCCGCGCGCCGGGGATGACGGGTCCGGATCCGGCGCGGTTCGCCGCATCGACGAGGAACCGGGACGCTCCGTGGCGCGGACGATCGTCGAATGGATCGGAGTCGCGCTCGCCGCCCTCGTCATCGCGACGATCCTGCGCACCTACGTGGTTCAGACCTTCTGGATCCCGACCGGTTCGATGATCCCGACTCTCCAGGAGAACGACCGGGTCGTCGTCAACAAGTTGTCGTACAAGCTGCACGGGGTCGGCCGAGGCGACATCGTCGTGTTCACGACTCCGCCCGGCGTGCCCGAGGACTACAAGGATCTCGTGAAGCGGGTCGTCGGTCTGCCGGGCGACACGGTCGAGGGTCTCAACGGAAAGGTCCTCGTGAACGGAACGGTGCTCGACGAGTCGTATCTCCCCGAGGGAACCGCGACCAGTCAGTTCGGCCCGCAGAAGGTTCCGGCCGGCACCTATTGGGTCATGGGCGACAACCGCGGCAACTCCACCGATTCCCGCTCGTTCGGCCCGATACCGGAGAGAACGATCGTGGGCCACGCAGTGGTCCGGATCTGGCCGTTACGGCGCTTCGGTCTGCTGTAGCGATCTAACGCTCGCCCCACTCGCCGACGACGGCGGCCATCCGTTCCGGTCGGTCGCAGTAGACGGCATCCACTCCCATCGCCACGACCGCCCTCAGGTGACGGGATTCCTGGGTGTCCCAGGCGAAGGCGAGGACACCGAAGCGGTGGAAGAGCGAGACCAACCCGGCCGTCCACTCGGTGTGGTGGAGGTTGAGTGCGTCGATTCCCGAACTCGCCAGATCGTGGGCATGCCGTTCGAGCGGCGCGGAGATCTCGGATCTGCGCACCGAATGCACGAGGCGAACCCGTTTCTCGGGCCTCAGCGCATCGAGGAGCCCGAGATCGGGGGAACACACCCAGAGGCGATCGAGCGCACCGTGGCGCGCCGCTACCTCGAGAAGTGGTCGTGCGACGGCCGGATCCTTGACGTCGACCGAGCACTCGAAGACCGAACCGAGGGTTCCGTAGACCTCGTCGAGGCGGGGGACCCCGTGTTCGGCGAGGTCCGCGGCCGAGGACTTGTCCACCCGGAGCCGCCGGCGGCCCCTCCCGATCACGGCGTCGTGGCTGCAGACGACGGCTCCGTCGGCAGTCAGCCTCACGTCGGTCTCGATCCCGCCCGCACCCAGTTCGAGGGCCCTGCGGAAAGCCGCGAGAGTGTTCTCGGGCGCCTCGGCCCGGGCTCCCCGGTGGGCGAAGGTGATGACGGCCACGGGGGAATCGTGCCACGCCGTCGGGGCCCCGGGCCGGTCGCCGTCGGGACTTCGCGCCGATACCTCAAGACGAAGGTTCACCCTGCCGATGGGGGGAGAGCCGCCGGAACCCGGCGGAGACCCCTGGAACGGAGAACCGGTGACGACGATCCGAGCGAGCTGTCCGGCGTGCGGTGACGTGCAACTGACTGCGGCCGACGTCACCGTCCGGCTCTGCGCCGACGACGACCGCGGCAGCTATTGCTTCCGCTGTCCCGGCTGCGCCGGCCGTGTGGTGAAGGATGCGAGCCGGCGAGTCGTCGACCTCCTCGTCGCCGGTGGGGTCCGACTCGACGTCTGGAGCCTTCCCGCCGAGCTCAGCGAACCGCGACGCGAGGGACCCTCGTTCTCCGAGGCCGACGTGGACGAGTTCGGGGCCCTGCTGCAGAGCGACGGCTGGTTCGACCACCTGGCGGCCGAGGTCGGGGGATCCGAAGATCGCTGACGCTACGGTGGCGCGGTGGCCTGGATCCTGATCCCCGCCGTTGTCGTCGTCGGCGCCCTGGCTCTGGTTTCCCGCGCGACGGTCGTCCGACACGAGTTGTCCGCCACGGTCGCGAGCGCTACGGCCTTTCGCGATGATGTCCGCCGAGCCCGCGAACGGATCGGGCGCGATCGGGGGCGAGTAGGCCCCCGCCCGGGCTCGGCCGGCGAGGAGGTCGGATCGTGAACCTCGGCCCCATGGAGATCGTGGCGATCCTCGTCGTGGCACTCATCGTGTTCGGGCCCAAACGGCTGCCCGAGGTGAGCCGACAGGTGGGGGCTGCGGTCCGGGAGCTCCGCAAGATGCAGGACACGGTGCGGGCCGAACTCCGCGACGCCATGGCCGAGCCGACTCCGGCCGGCCCGGAGGTCGAGGGGGCCGCCCACCCCGAGCCATCGGCTGCCGAGCCGCTGACGGTCGAGCCCGACGATCCGGCCGACAGCCCCGCACCGCCCCGGACCTTCTCCTGAAGCCCGGAGCCCTTCCGTGAGCCGCCCGTCCGACGGCACCATGACGCTGGTCGAGCACCTGGGCGAGCTCCGGCGTCGCGTGATCATCTGCGTCATCGCGGTCGTCCTCGGCGCCGTGGTCGTGTTCTTCCTCTACACGCCGATCCTGCGCTTTCTCTCGGGACCGTACCGGGAGCTCACCGTCGGTGACACGGGATGCGGCGGGACAGCGAACAGTGGCTGTGATCTGATCGTCACGGGCCCTCTGCAACCCTTCATGGTGCGGATGAAGATTGCGGGGTACGGCGGCGCGGCACTCGCGGTTCCCGTCGTCTTCTGGGAGATCTGGCGTTTCGTGACCCCCGCTCTCCGGAGGAACGAACGGCGCTACGGGCTCCTGTTCGGGCTCGCCGCGATCGTCCTCTTCCTCCTCGGTGCCGTGGCGGCTTGGTTCACCATCGGCGAGACGCTCTCGTTCCTCTTCGGAATGGGCGGTGACACGCTTCAGCCCTTCGTCGCCGCCGACAGTTACCTGACCCTCGTCGCCCTCATGCTCCTGGCGTTCGGTACGGCCTTCGAACTGCCCCTCCTCGTCCTGGGTCTCCTTCTCGCCCGGGTGGTGACGACGGTCCAGCTCCGGCGGGCCCGGCGATGGGTCGTGGTCGGGATCACCGTGTTCGCCGCGGTCATCACCCCGAGTCAGGATCCGGTATCCCTATTGTTCATGGCGGTACCGATGTACGTGCTCTACGAGCTCGCCATACTGATCGGGCGCCTGCTCAAGCGCTGAGCGGGCCCCGCACCGGACATCGACGGAGGGAGAGCAAGGATGAGCAAGCGGAACCGCACCCCGGTCCGGCTCGGACGCTCGCGTTCGGAGGTCGTCACCGCCGTCGTGGTGGGTGCGGTCATCGTCGTCCTCACCGGCATCGCCGTCTGGCTCCTGCGCCCCGGCTCACCCGGCGTCGCCGGGGGAGGAGGACTCGCCGTTCGGCAGCCGCGGGCCACCCTGCTCCTCGTCCTGGTCGGTTTCGCCGGTCTCCTGGTGGTTCTCCGCTTCCGGCGTCGACCGTTGAAGCGATTCGGGCCCCGGGGCTCGGTCGCCCTCGGTCTCGGCATCGTTGCCGTCGTGGGTGTCGTCGCTGCGATCCTGTGGCCGGGTGGCTTGCTGCGCGACTACACGGTGACGCCCTTCACCCCGCCCCCCACGCCGGCTTCGTCGACTCCGTCCTCGGGTCCGGCCTCGTCGGTTCCCGCGGTGCCGACCTCGGCGCCGGCGACGACTGCCCCCGTCGGCTCATCCGGAGGGTGACGTGGGGCCGGTCGGCTTCCGCGAGTCCTTCACGCAGGCCCGACCGTTCCCGCCCGACGCATTCCAGGCGCGGGCGTTCGCCGCGCTCGACGCCGACCGCTCGGTCCTCGTCGCCGCGCCGACCGGAGCGGGAAAGACGCTGGTGGGCGAGTATGCCGTCGAGCGGGCGCTCGCGTCGGGGCGCAAGGCCTTCTACACGACTCCCCTGAAGGCGCTCTCCAACCAGAAGTACGCCGACTTCTGCCGGAGTCTCGGTCCGGAACGAGTCGGTCTCCTCACCGGCGACACCGCCGTTCGGGGCGACGCCCCGGTCGTGGTGATGACGACCGAAGTACTCCGCAACATGATCTACGCCCGCTCACCGGCCCTCGACGGCCTCGCGGTGGTCGTTCTCGACGAGGTCCACTACCTCCAAGACCCGGCGCGGGGAGCGGTGTGGGAGGAAGTCATCATCCACCTTCCCGCCCCGGTCACCATTGTGGCCCTGTCCGCCACCGTGTCCAATGCCGAGGAAGTGGCGGATTGGCTCCGGGCCGTACGAGGGGCGACCGAGACGGTGATCGAGGAGCGCCGGCCCGTCGCGCTCGTCAACCACTATCTGGTCGGCGATCGGGCCGCCGAGCGACCGCACCTGTTCCCGACGTTCGTGGGCCGGGAGCCGGAGCGGCGCCCCAATCCCGAGGTGATCCGGCTTCTCACCGGAGCGGCGCCCCGGCGGGGCCGAGCCCGGAACCGGCTCTACCGCCCGTGGCGCAGCGAGGTCATCGACCTCCTGGCCGAGGAGTCGATGCTCCCGGCGATCATCTTCGTCTTCTCGCGAGCAGGGTGCGATCAGGCGGTCGAACAGTGCGTCGCCGGTGGTTTGCGTCTGGTGGACCCCGCAGCCCGGGCCGAGCTCCGGGCCATCGCCGACCGTCGGCTCGACGGACTCGGCGACGACGACCTCGACGCCCTCGGGTACGCGGACTGGATGGCCGGTTTCGAATCCGGAATCGCGGCGCACCACGCCGGTCTCGTTCCCCCGATGAAGGAAGCCGTGGAGGAGGCATTCTCGGCCGGACTGTTGAAGGTGGTGTTCGCCACCGAGACCCTGGCCCTCGGAATCAACATGCCCGCCCGCACCGTCGTCATCGAGCGTCTCTCGAAGTTCACCGGTGAGCAGCACCAGATGCTCACGGCGGGGGAGTACACCCAGCTCACCGGCCGGGCCGGGAGGCGGGGGATCGATACCTCCGGGAATGCAGTGGTTCTCTGGGACCCGTTCGTTCCGTTCGACCAAGTTGCGGGGCTCGCGGCCCGGCGGACCTCGGCGCTCACGTCCTCCTTCCGGCCGACGTACAACATGGCGGCGAACCTCGTTCGTCGCTACGAACCGGCCCACGCGCGGCAACTCATCGGGAGCTCGTTCGCCCAGTTCCGGGCCGACCGAGAGGTTTTCGCCTCCGAACGGGAGATTGAACGGCGCCGGGCCCGGATCGCTTCCGATCGGGCGGTCGCCGCCGAGTTGGGTCCCGGACTCGACGAGTACCGCCGACTCCTCGCGGAATCGACGGTCGGGCGGAGCGCCGAACGCGAGGCCGGACGGCTGGACCGTCTCCGTCCGGGAGACGTCGTGGTCGCCCCCCGGCGAGGAGGGCGGGCCGTGGTGCTCAAGCACGAAGGGGGCCGGGGCGGCGGTCGGGTACTCGCGATCACGGCGAGTCGCACCCTCGTCCGGTTGAGCGGAGGAGACCTGACGGGCGGGCCCGGGGTGATCGACACCCTCGACCTCCCGCGTCCGTTCGCTCCGCGCAGCGCTGCCTTCCAGCGCGCCGTCGTGGCCGCCCTCCGGGCCCTGCCCCGGTCGCCGGTCGAGCCGACGGGTTCGGTCGAGGAGGCCGATCCTCGCTCGCATCCGCTCCACGATCACCCCGGCCTCGCCGCCGCTCTCACCGCAGCCGAACGGGCCGACCGAGCGGAGCGGGAGGTGGGGAAGCTCGAGCGTTCGACCGCGCGACGCGAGGACGGACTCGCTCGCCGTTTCGATCGGGTCCTGGGGATCCTGGCGGCGTGGGGCTACACCGAGGGCTGGACCCTGACCGATGCGGGGCTCGTGCTGGCCGGGCTCAACACCGAGGCCGACCTGGTTCTCGCCGAAGCCCTGCGCGAGGGCTGCTTCGACGGTCTCCGGCCCTCCGAGACGGCTGCGGTGGCGTCCTGTTTCACGTATCGCCGACGAGGACCCGACCGGGGCGGCGCACCTCCGGTCCGGTGGCCTTCCACTGCGGTGGCCCGGCGGGCCCGCGTCATCGACGGCATCTGGCGTGACCTCAACGGAGCCGAGCGGGAAGCCCACCTGATGCGGACGTCGCGGCCCGATCCCGGCTTCACCGGAGCCGTCGATGCCTGGGTGAGGGGGGAGAGCCTCGGGGAGATCCTGGAGGACGAGGACATGCCCGGCGGTGACTTCGTGCGCAATGTGAAGCAGGTGATCGACCTCCTCCTCCAGATCGCTTCCGTGGCTCCCGTCCCGGAGACCGCCGCCGCCGCCCGGGATGCCGCCGCGGGCTGCGATCGGGGAGTCGTCGCGGCGTCGGCCGCGGTGACGGAGGCCTGACGTGGGCATAGCTCCGGGCGCGCCGTGGGGCGACGACGTCGGCCCCGATCCGGCCGGAGTCATCGTTGTCTCGGGCGACGACCGCGACCTGGCCCGGGCCGTCGCCCGGACCGATCCGGGCTCCCTCCTGCGCTTCGTCCCGTCTGCGGCCTCCGACGTGGCCCGGGCCGTCGGCCTGGGCGAGCACACTCCCCGAGGGGTGGCGCTTCCCCTCGATGTGTTAGCCCTCGACGACGGGGCTCTGGCCGTGAACGCCGTCGTCTTCGGAACCGCACCCGACCGCGTCCGGGCCACGACTCGGCGTTTCGCCGTCGGCGTCACCGTCGACGACCGGGAGGCATTCGCCGGACGGGCCACGACGATCGTCGTGGCCACCGGTGAGTTCCTCCGGGGCCATGATCTCTCGCCCCGGGGTCATCCGGGAGACGGACGGGCGGAAGTCCAGATCTATTCGCTGCCCGTCGATGAACGTCGGGCGATGCGGGGCCGGCTCCGCACCGGCACCCACCTGCCGCACGGCCGCATCGTCCAGCGGACCGGTCGGCGCGTACGGATCCGCACCCGCCGGGACCACCCGGTGGAGGTCGACGGTCACCCAGCGCAGGCCCGGGCCGAGCTCCTCGTCGAGGTCGTTCCGGGGGCCTTCCGGCTCCTCGTCTGAAGGCGCCGCCATGCGCGGCCCGAGCGGATCGCGTCGCTACGATCGACCTCCCCATGCTGTACGCACCGGAGACCTTCACCGATGCCGAGGCGGCGACTCTCCGGCCGTACTTCACCAACCTCGACAGCCCCGTCTTCGCGCTCACCAACCTCCCGGAGGTCGTGAAGGGCGCACTCTTCGCCCGTTACTCGCGTTCCGACAAGAGTTTGCGCCGGCTGTTTCTCGACGAATTCGTCGGCGACCTCGACCTGACCGGTGATCTCACGGTCGACGCCACGGTCGGCCTGCGCCGAGCAGAGCAGCTCTACGAGCGCGTGTTCCTCGAGTACGGCGATGATTCGGTCGCGCAGCTCGGCGGTGTGCACTTGGCCTGTGAACAGGCGTCGAACCTGCTCACGAAGGTCCTGGAGTGGGGACGGCTCATGTCGTACCTCGAACAGTCGACGCGGTACATCCCCTACGACTCCCGAATCCTCGGCCGCTACCGGTATTTGCGCCCCTCCGAGATCTGCCAGTCCCGTCTCGCGGCCCGCTACATCGCCGACATGGACGCCGCCTTCGATTCCTACAGCGGTCTCCTGCCGGTGATGACCGAGTGGGCCCGGGAGCGCCACCCGAAGGAGGCGGGCGACTCCGACTTCGTGTACAAGCAGACGATCAAGGCCAAGGCCTGCGACACCGTCCGCGGCCTCCTCCCGGCCGCGACCCTCTCCAACGTCGGCATCTACGGCAGCGGCCAGGGCTACGAGGCTCTGCTCCTGCGTATGCGGGCCCACCCGTTGCCCGAGGCCCGCACCTACGCCGACCTCATGCTGACCGAGTTGCGGAAGGTCATCCCGTCGTTCCTCGTGCGGGTGGACCGCTCGGATCGGGGCGGGGCCTGGTCGGCGTACCTCGAACAGACCCGCGAGGCGACGGCCGGGATCGTGGAGCGTCTCTTCGCCGGCGAGTCCGGTGGTTCGGGCGACACCGTCACGCTCGTCGACTGGGACCCGGAGGGCGAGGACAAGGTTCTCGCCGCCATCTGCTACCCGCACACGGATCTGCCCGAAGCCCGAGTGCTCGATCGGGTCCGCCGCCTCGCGGCCCACGAACGCACCGCACTCATGACCGCGTACGTCGGCGAACGCGTGAATCGGCGCCACAAGCCGGGCCGGGCGTTCGAGCGCACGGGCTACCGCTTCGACGTGATCGGCGACTACGGGGCCTTCCGCGATCTGCAACGGCATCGGATGCTCACGATCGAGTGGCAGACCCTGAGCCCCCGCCACGGATACGGGGTGCCCGCCGCCGTCGAGGAAGCGGGCGTCGACGATGCCTACGCCGAAGCGATGGAGCGCTCCTGCGACCTCCACGACGAGCTCCGCGAGGACTTTCCCGACCAGGCGGCGTACGCCGTAGCGCTCGGATACCGGATCCGCTACGCGATGCAGATGAACGCCCGGGAAGCGATGCACCTGTGCGAGCTCCGCAGCTCGCCCCAGGGCCATCCGTCCTACCGGGTGATCGCCCAAGAGATGCACCGCCTCATCGCCGAGCAGGCCGGGCACCGGGCGATCGCGGCAGCGATGGCCTACGTCGACCACGACGAACACGCCCTCGGGCGGCTGGCAGCCGAGCGGGCCGCCGAGGCCCGGCGCGCCGCCCGCGGCTGACCGAAACCCTGCGCCGGGGCGGCCCCGGGTCGTCGTTATACTCCGCGCCCCCGCAGCCCGACCCGACGAGGCATCCCAGATGAGCGACGACGACTTCGACGAAGAGGACATCGACGGCGATCTCGACGACGACCTCCTCTCGGAGGACCTCGACGACGATCTCGACGAGGCCCTCGACGACGAGATCGACGACGACCTCGAGACCGACATCCTCGAGGGCGACGAGGAGGCCGAGCCCTCCCCGGTCGTCGCCGCGCTCGTCGAGGGTGAAGCGGAGCCGGCCGCCGACGACGAAGAGGACGACGTCCTCGACCTCCAGGAGGAACTCCACCCGGATGACGTCGAGGAGGCACTCGACGTCGTGTTGCGGGAGAAGACCGCGGCGAGCGGCCTCGAGGACGAGGAAGAGGACGAAGAGGAAGTCGACGAACGCGGTGAGACGGGCACCAAGATCGTTCCCCGCCGAGACAACGAATTCCTCTGCAAGAGTTGCTTCCTCGTGCTCCCTCGCCACCAGCTCGCCGACGAGGAGCGAATGATCTGTCGCGACTGCGCCTGACGGCAGCCCGCGGTCCGGCTGCCCGGTTGGGCGGCGCCGTCCTCTCGGGGGTCCTCGCGGCAGCGAGCCGACCCCCGCTCGACCTCGGTCTCCTGGCGTTCGTCGCGCTGGTACCGCTGTTCACGGCCTGGCGCGGCCGATCGGCCCGAACCCGAGCGCTCCTCGCGTTCGTGACCGCCGCCGTCTACTACGGGCTGACCTGCTCGTGGATGCGCTACTTCGGCACCGTGGCGATCGTGCCCTTCGTAGCGGCCTGCGCGGCGTACTGGGCCGCGGTCGGGGCGGTGGTCGGCGCACTCGACCGGTCGCGGATCACCCACCCGCTCGTGACGGCGGCCGTATGGGTCATCGCCGACGCCGGCGTTTCCCGATTCCCGTTCGGCGGCATCTCTTGGGGTGAGCTCGGGTACTCGCTCCACGATTTCGGACCCGGTCGAGCGGTCGCGGCGTTCGGCGGCATCGCGGCGGTGACCTTCCTGGTGGTAGCCGTCAACGGTTACCTCGCCGATGCGGCCGGACTGGTCGCGATTCGGGGGGCCGACGCGAGCGGGGCCCGCACGAGGGCGGCGGTCCGTGCCGTCGCGGGACTCGCCGTCCTGGTCGTCCTCCTCACGGCCGCGAGCGTCGCCCGACCCGTCCCGCAGCGAACGGCTCGGCTGCGGGTCGCCCTCGTACAGGGGAACGATCTCGACCGCGACCTCACCGCGGCGGAGTCGGCCGATCGCTACCTGACCCGCAGCCACCTGGCGCTGGCCGCGACGATCCGGGACCCCGTCGATCTCATCGTCTTCCCCGAATCATCGATGGATGCCGATCCCCGGACCGACGCCGAGGTGCGCGGATCGCTCGCGACGCTCGCTCGCCGGAAGCAGGCGTGGGTTCTCGCCAACGCCACGGTCGATGCCCCTCCCGACGGGGCCGAAGCCGAAAACCTCGACGTCCTCTTCGCTCCGGACGGCACCATCACCGGCACCTACGCCAAACAGCACCTCGTACCCTTCGGTGAATACGTGCCGTTCCGATCGCTGGTGACCGCCGTCGTTCCCGCCGCCGGTGAAGTCGCGCGCGATTACCGCCCGGGCCCCGGTCCGACTCTCTTCACCGTCGACGGCGTTCCCGTGGCTCCGATCATCTGCTTCGAATCGGCGTTCGGAGCGGAGGTACGTCCCCTCGTCGCCGACGGGGCCCAGGTGCTGCTCCTCGTGACGAACAACCGGTCCTACCGTCGATCGGCCAACTCCGAACAACACGTGGCGATCGGGCAGATGCGAGCGGCCGAAACCGGACGACCGCTGGTGCATTCGGCGATTTCCGGGATCAGTGCGCTCATCGATGCCGAGGGACGGGTGCGGGCGCGGACCCGCCTCTTCGAACCGACGGTGCTTCGGGGCACCGTCACCGCGACGACCGGGGATACGCCGTACGTGCGCTTCGGGCCGTGGTTCGGGGTGCTGTGCGGACTCGTCACCCTCGGAGCGGGAATCGTCGCCCTGCGGCGCCGGCGGACAGCGCCCGTAGAATCCGAGTCATGAGTGATGCGCCGAAGCTCGGACCCCTCGAGATTCTCGTCATGGCCCCCCTCGGCGCCGGGTTGATCGCCCGCGAGGAAGGCCCCGAGTTCGTCGCCCGGTGTGTGGCGCGGGGCCGGGAAAGCCTCGAGCGGCAGATCGTCACCGCGCGGGGAACCGGACAGTTGGTGGTGGCGTTCGGCGTGCCGATGCTCAAACAGCGCATTGCGGGTTTCCTCGACCGCAGTACTCCGCCCCCGCCGCCCGAGGCGGAGACCGCACCGCACGACGCCGGCGGGGTAGCGGTGACCGACCCCGCTCCGATCGGCGGACCGACCGCCGAGGATCTGCCCATTGCCGCCTACGACGCGCTCTCGGCCTCCCAGGTCGTCGACCACCTCGAAGGGCTGGGCGCCGAGGATCTCGCTGCAGTCCGGGCGTACGAGACGAGCCACCGCGGTCGGCGCACGATCCTGGGGCGCATCGAACAACTCGCGGGCTGATCGTGGAGGCGGCTCGTGCGGCGACGGCGGCCGACGGTCAGGTCCTGGCGCGCCTCGCGGATCGTCTCCGCCACGAGATTCTCGACGAGCGCGGCGGACCTCTCTGGGTACTGCGCGAGGGTGCCGGCGGCGGTTCCGATCGCCTCGTCGATCGCATCGGGTCACCCGACACGCTCATCGTCGTCGGCACGGTCGACGAGGTTCCGGTCGGCTACGCCGTCGTCTCGATCGAGACGCTCCGCGACGGCACCCGCCTCGGAGTGATCGAGGAGCTCTTCACGGAACCGGACGCCCGCGCCGTCGGGGTGGGTGAGGCGATGCTCGATTCCGTGCTCGACTTCTGCGAGCGGGGGGAGTGCCGGGGGGTAGACGCCGGTGCACTTCCCGGCCAGCGGGAGGCCAAGAACTTCTTCGAACGGGCCGGTTTCACGGCACGGCGCCTCGTGATGCACCGCGACCTCGGCTGACCGCCCGGGACCGGATCGGCCCCCGTCGGTCGCTAGCCTCCCGGCCCGATGACGACGACCGAGAGCGATCGCACGGCCGAGGCCGTGGTCTGGAATCTGGAACCGCTGCTGCCCCGGCCCGGAGACGAGGGAATCGACATCCTCCTCACGGAGGCCGATGCGCTCACCGCCGAGATCGAGACCTGGCGCGGAAAGGTCGCGACGATCGACGCTGACGGCCTCGCCGATCTCGTGGAGAAGATGGCGACGATCGGCGATCGGATCGGACGAGCCGAGAGTCACGCCGGGCTCGCCTTCGCCGCCGACACGACGGATCCGGCTCTCGGCGCCCGCATGCAGCACGTCGACGAGGAGTCGACTCGCATCGGCACCCGCCTCCTCTTCTTCGACCTCGAGTGGGCCGCTCTGTCCGAGGACCGAGCCGAGGAGCTTCTCGCCGACGAGCGCCTGGCCGAGGCCCGGCACCACCTACGTTCGGTCCGTCGGTACCGACCGCACCTCCTGTCGGAACCCGAGGAGATCGTTCTCTCCGAGAAGGCTCTCACCGGTCGGAGCGCGTGGCAGCGCCTCTTCGAGGAGCAGGTTTCGGCGATCACGGTTGCCGTGCCCGAAGGGGAGACGACGCTGGAAGCGGCCCTCGGACGGCTCCACGCGCCCGATCGCGAGATCCGCCGCACTGCCGCCGACGCCGTGACGGAAGCGCTCGCCCCGGGCCTGCGCACCCGGGCATTCATCATGAACACGCTGCTCGCCGACAAGTCGGTCGATGACCGGTTGCGCTCGTATCCGAGCTGGATCGCGAGCCGCAATCTGGCCAACGAGGCGAGCGACGCCTCCGTCGAGGCACTGATCGCGGCGGTCCGGGCCCGGTACTCCGTGCCGCAGCGGTGGTACGCGTTGAAGGCTCGCCTCCTCGGACTCGATCGGCTGGCCGACTACGACCGGATGGCATCGGTCGCCGACGCCGATGCACCCATCGGATGGTCGGAGGCACGCGACCTGGTGCTCGACGCCTACGGCTCGTTCTCGGGCGAACTCGCCGACACGGCCCGCCGCTTCTTCTCCGACGGCTGGATCGACGCCGCCGCCCGACCGGGCAAGCGGCCGGGCGCGTTCTGTGCTTACACGGTGCCGTCGCACCACCCGTACCTCCTCCTCAACTGGACCGCTCGGCGGCGCGACGTGCTCACGCTCGCCCACGAACTCGGCCACGGACTGCACGCCTACCTGGCCCGCGAGCAGGGGATCTTCCACCAGACGACACCGCTGACCCTCGCCGAGACCGCCTCGGTCTTCGGGGAGACCGTGACCTTCGGGCGTCTGCTGAGCGAGGTCACCGAACCGGGGGAGCGGCTCGCCCTTCTCGCAGCCAACCTGGAAGACCAGATCGCCACCGTCTTCCGCCAGGTCGCCATGAACCGATTCGAGGACGCCGTTCACACCGCCCGGCGAACCGAGGGCGAGCTCCCGGTGACGCGGATCGGTGATCTTTGGGCCGAATCCCAGGAGGAGATGCTCGGTGATGCGGTGGAGGTGACCGATGGCTACCGGTCCTGGTGGTCGTACATCCCGCACTTCATCGGTACGCCCGGGTACGTCTACGCGTACGCCTACGGCCAACTTCTCGCGCTCTCGGTCTACGCGCGCTACGAGGCCGAGGGTGAGGAATTCGTTCCTCGTTACCTCGCCCTGCTGCGGGCCGGCGGCTCGATGAGCCCCGAGGATCTCGGACGGATCGTCGGGGTCGACCTCGCCGATCCGGGATTCTGGGACCGCGGCCTCGACATCATCGAACGGCGACTCGAGGAGACCATCGAAGCGGCCTCGGCCGCCGGGAGGATCTGACATGGCCCTGCGCGTGATCCAGTGGAGCACCGGCAACGTCGGCCGGTCGGCCCTGCGGTGCATCATCCGTCACCCCGAACTCGAACTCGTCGGCGTTCTCGTTCACTCGGCCGACAAAGTGGGCACCGATGCCGGCGACCTTTGCGGACTCCCGGCTACGGGAGTGCTCGCCACCGACGACGTCGAAGCACTGCTCGCGCTGGGTGCCGACTGCGTCTGCTACACGGCAACCGCCGATCTGCGCCCCGTAGAGGCGCTGGCCGACATGAGCCGAATCCTGGCTTCGGGTGCCAATGTCGTATCGAGCTCGGTCGTCGCCGGCGTGTGGCCCGGCCACATCGACCCGGCGATGCGAGAACCGCTCGAGCGGGCCTGTCTCGAGGGAGGGACCTCGTGGTTCACGTCGGGCATCGATCCCGGCTGGGCGAACGACGTCCTGCCCCTGCTGCTCACCGGAACCTGCGAGGAGGTCGAGCACCTGCGGGTGATGGAGATCATCAACTACCGCCACTACGAGCAGCCGACGGTGCTGTTCGAGACGATGGGTTTCGGCCAGGCGCTCGATGCCAAGCCGTTGCTCCTCATCCCCGGGGTCCTGACGTTCGCGTGGGGAGGGGTCCTGCGGATCCTGGCGGCCGGTCTCGGCGTGGAGATCGACGAAATCCGCGAGGTCCACGAGCGCCGTCCGGCCCCGGACCGGATCGATCTCGGGTTCGGAGTCGTGGAGGAGGGGACGACGGCTGCTCTGCGCTTCGAGGTTCAGGCGATCATCGACGGCGAGCCCCGGATCGTGATCGAACACGTCACCCGGCTCGACGACGCCCTTTGCCCCGAGTGGCCCCAGCCGGTGGGTGCCGGGGGCTACCGGGTCGTCGTCACCGGCATTCCCAGCTATCAGTGCGACATCCAACTCGGCGGCCCTCCGGAGTTGGGTGATCCCGGAGTGGTCGGTACTGCGGGCCGGATCGTCAATGCGATCCCCGCCGTCTGTGCCGCCGAGCCCGGACTCCTCTCGGCCCTCGACCTTCCCTTCGTCCCGGGGCGCGGGGTGATGCGGACCGGACGCCGGTAATATCGGCACTGTGACGAAACCCGCCTGCGGCTGGTGCGGCCGGCCCCTCGTCGCCGCGTCCGGCCCCGGGAGGCCCCGAAGGTTCTGCCGGGCGTCGTGCAAGCAGCGTGACTACGAAGCCCGGCGGCGGGCCCGAGAGCTCGGCCTGGGGGAGCACGAACTCGTCATCACCCGGACCCAATTGAGCGAGGTGCTCGATCGGCGCTTCCTGCTCGCCTGTACCGCCGAAGACCTGGAGCGCGATCTCGTCGGGGGCGACCTCGGCACCGAAGAGGCCCTCCAGGCGCTCTTGGTCGCCGTTCGTGACTTCCTCGCCTTCGAACCGGCCGAGAGCGGGGGAGCGAAGTCGTGAACACCGATGCAGTCACGACCTTCTTCGCGCTCCTCGCGCTCGCGTGCGCCGTCTTCGTCGTCGCCGCCCTCGTAGCCCGCTTCACTCGCAGCCGTACGGAGTGGTGGGACTCTCTCGTGAGCACCGTCGGGCCCTCCGGGCTCGCCCTCGCCGCGGTCATCGCCGTCACGGCCACACTCGGAAGCCTCTACCTCTCCGAGGTGGCGCACTTCCCACCCTGCCGGATGTGCTGGTACCAGCGAACGGCGATGTACCCACTCGCCGTCCTCGGCTCGGTGGCCGCCCTCCGCCGTGACGTCGGCTTCGCCCTGTACGGGCGAGTTCTCGCGGCCGTCGGCGCCGCCTTCTCCCTGTACCACATCCTGCTCGAACGCTTTCCGGGACTCGAGACCGGGGCCTGCGAGGTCGACAATCCCTGTTCGATCGTCTGGGTCCGGCACTTCGGGGTATTCACGATCCCGTTCATGGCGGGTTCGGGCTTCCTGGCCGTCATCACGGCGTACGCGCTGGCCGCGGCCGCCGACCGTCACGAGGAGAACACCGAATGAATGCGAATCCGAAGACTTCGCAGTCGGGCTCGACCCCGCGCCGCATCCCGTTCGTGGCCGTCATCGCGGCCGTGGTCGTCGTCGCCGGAGTGCTCGCCGTCCTCCTCAGCCGGGGGAACGACGAGTCGGCTCCGTCCGATGTCGCCCAGGTGCGGCCCGTCACCGTCTCGGGCACACCTCTCCCGGAGTACGACGCCACGGCGAACCCCGACCCGGCGGTCGGCAAGGACATCCCGTCCCTGAGCGGTGAGAACTTCTCGGGAACACCGGTGCGCATCGCGCCGAACGGGAAAGCGAAGGTCGTGATCTTCGTCGCCCACTGGTGCCCGCACTGCCAACGCGAGGTGCCGATCCTCGCTCCCGATCTGCGCGACGAGCCCCTCCCCGCCGGAGTCGAGGCGTTCGCGGTGTCGACGGCCGTCAATCCCCAGGCCCCCAACTTTCCCCCCTCCGAGTGGCTCGCCGGAGTCGACTGGCCCACACCCGTCCTCGTCGACGACGCCGAGGGAGCCGCGGCGGGCGCCTACGGCCTGAGCTCGTTCCCGTACTTCGTCTTCGTGAATGCCGACGGCACCGTGTCGTCGCGAGTATCGGGGGAAATCCCGGTCACGGAGTTCCGGAGCCGGATCGCCGCCCTCGATAAGTAGCGGGCGTCGACTCCGGGACCGTCACACCGGGTCGGCCGGGGCGACGGGGAAGCCGTCGACCTCGCGCAGGGCCGGGAAACCGAACCACCAGGCTCCGGCGATGAGAACCGTGGCCATCCCGCCGAGCGCCACCGCGGCCGGAGCCCCGAGCCACTGTCCGGCCACGCCGGATTCGAAGGCGCCGAGTTCGTTCGACGCTCCGATGAAGACGTTTTCGACCGCGATTACCCGGCCCCGAACCTCGGTGGGCGTGGCCAGGGGTACCAGTGTCGCCCGGATATACACGCTGACCGCGTCGGCTCCGGCGCCGACGAGCACGGCGACGAACGCGACGGCGTAACTGCGGGTCACGCCGAGCACGATCGTTGCCACTCCGAACAACGAGACCGCCCCGAGCAGGACCCGACCGATCGAGCGGCGTACGGGAACCCGGACGAGCACAAGGGTCGTCAACCCGGCCCCGATCCCCACCGCCGCCCGCAACCACCCGAGGCCGATCGCACCGACCCCGAGCCGATCCTCGGCCAACGCGGGAAGTAGGGCGAGCGCTCCACCGAAAAGGACGGCGAAGAGGTCGAGGGACACTGCGCCGAGGACGACCGGCTGGGAGCGAATAAAGCGCAAGCCCTCGACGGCCTCCCGCAGCCGCGACGACCGCGGCGCGGCGACCTCCTCGCGTTCCCCCACGGCTCGGCGCGGCGCCGAAACGAACCCGATCGCCACGGCAGCGACCGAGAGGAGACCGGCCATGGCGACGTAGGGAGCGGGGCGGGCTGCGGCGTAGAGGAAACCACCCAGGACGGGTCCGGTCACCGCCGCGAGTTGCCAGGCGATCGAGAACCGGGGGATGAGCCACGGCACCGCTTCGGGAGCCACCATGTCGGCCGGAAGGGACCTTATCGCCGGCGCACCGAACGCACGCGCCGAGCCGAAGCCCAACACCAGAAGGTAGATCGGACCGAGCCGACTCGATCCGCCGATCGCGTATCCGGCCAGACCGAGAGCGAACACCGCCTCTCCGACGAGCGCGAGGGCTCCCACCCGCCGACGGTCGTAGCGGTCGGCGATGCTCCCGGTCAGCAGGACGAGTCCGGCTGCGGGCAGGAATTCGACGAGTCCGAGAATCCCGAGATCGAGTTCCCGCCCGGACGCAGCGAACACCTGTAATCCGAGTGCGGTAATCCCAGCCATGGCCGCGGCCGACGAACAGAACACCGCTATGAGGAATCCGGCGACCGAACGACTCCACCCGGCCCCCGGGAGATCGCTCGGCGCCATCGGCCGCACGGTACCGGTGGAACTGCCGGCGCTCCCGCCCGGACCTCCACCGGGTCGAACGCAGCAGCTCGACCGCGCCATCCCGTCCTATACCGCCGATAATCCTCGTTATGTCAACTCGGCCCGTAGTTCGGATCCGGACTCCCATCGACTTGCGAACCGGCGCTCCCGGCGGCGAGCCTCCCCCGCATGACTCCCGCCGACCTCGTCGACATCGAACTCCTGAAGCGTCTCAAGTACCGCTACGCCCGGTGTCTCGACCTCAAGCTCTGGGACGAGATCGGCGATTGCTTCACCGAGGACGCCGTGGCGGCCTACAGCGGCGGCAACTACAGCTTCGAGGGCCGGGAGGCGATCGTCGACTTCCTCCGGCGGTCCATGGGCGCCGAGACGTTCCACTCCAGTCACAAGATGCACCACCCCGAGATCGACCTCACCTCGGCCACCACGGCCCGGGGCATCTGGGCCCTCGACGACGTCGTCGTGATGACCGACTTCCAACTGACGATCCGGGGCTGTTCGTTCTACGAGGACGAGTACGTGAAGGACGGCGAGACCTGGCGGATAAGCCGGACCGGGTACCGGAGGGTCTTCGAGGAGATCCAGCCTCGGGGTCCGGTCGAGGGACTCCGCCTCACCGCGTCGTGGTGGGCGACCGACGGGCGGAGCGAACTCCCCGCCGGCTGACGATTACGTCACAGTGACGGAACCGAGAGGATCGGTTCTCGGTCACCGATCCGGCGTCAGACCGGGAGCAACTCGGAGAGCGCGACCGGACGCCCCTCCGCAATCGACCGGTGGGCCGCCACGCCCGTTGCGACCGACCACGTGCCGTCGCGCGGAGTGACCGCGGGCGCTCCCCCGCTTCGGAGGGCTGCGCAGAACTCCGCGAGCTCCAGATACGAGGCGCCGTGGTGGAAACCCGCGTAGGCGATGCGCTCGTCGTGGCTCGCGTCGTAGTCGGTGACGGTGCGCCCGGCCCGCTCCCCGATCCGAACGATTCCCTCGGGCACGAAGGCCTCGACCTTGCCTTCCGCCCCGACGGCGACGAGTTCCTGCTCGTTCCTGCTCGCCTCGGCGAACATGCACAGGTCGAGACAGCCGCGTACACCGTTGGCGAACTCGACGATGACGTAGGCGTTGTCGAGAATGTCGGGTCGCTCTCCGCCGTACTCCTCGTCGAGGTGGTTGACGTCTTGACCCCCACTGGCGAAGACCCGGACGGGATCGGCACCGGCGGTCAGGCGCATGAGGTCGAAGAAGTGGCAGCACTTCTCGACCAGCGTCCCGCCGGTGTTGCGGTTGAAGCGATTCCAGTTCCCCACTTTCGGGAGGAAAGGGAATCGGTGCTCGCGCACCGACACCATGTGAAGCGGGCCGGCCACCCCGCTGCGTACCTCGGCCAGGAATCGGGCGACGGGCGGCATGTAGCGGTACTCGAGCCCGACCCAGACCAGGCCGGGTCGGGCCGCCGCCGCTCCCTCGACGACGAGACAATCCTCCACCGTGGTGCACAACGGCTTCTCGACGAGGACGGCGAGGTCGGGCCGCGCCGCGAAGATCTCGGCCAGGACCGCGGCGTGCGACACATTGGGCGAGGCCACGACGAGCGCGTCGACGTCGTCGCGAGACAGCAACTCGTCGAGGTCGGCGTGGTGTTCGGCCGGGTGATCGTCGCCGAGCGTCAGCGCAGCCCAGGTGCGGGACTCCGCTTCGGGATCGGCCGTCGCCACCACTGCGGCGCCGGGTAGCGCCATGAGGTTGCGCAGGTGTTCGCACCCCATCATCCCCGTTCCGATCACCGCGAAGCGCACGTCCACGGGCGATACGGTACGTCCCCGTGCCGCCCGAGGTCGCCTGGTTCTCCGCCCTGTGTGACGACGACTACGAATACCTCGGCGTACCCGACCCCGCCCTGCGCTCCTCGTGGGAGCACTGCCGGGACATCGTCGAGCGGGCGGAAGCCGCCGGATTCGACAACATCCTCCTGCCGTCGGGCTACGACCTCGGCATCGACGCTCCTGCATTCGCTGCGGCGGTCGCCACTGCCACCGACCGGATCCGCCTCCTACTGGCGGTGCGAGCAGGCGAACTCTGGCCCCCGCAACTCGCCCGGCAGTTGGCGACGATCGATCGCATCGCGGGCGGACGCCTCACGGTCAACATCATCTCCAGCGATCTCCCGGGCGCGCCGTTACCGAGCGGCCCGCGTTACCGCCGCACGCTCGAGGTCATGGACATCGTGCGGACACTCCTCGACGGGAACGCCATCGCTCACCACGGCGAGTTCTTCGACATCGAGCTCGAGCCACCGTCGGCGACGACCGTCAGCGGTCGCTGCCCGCCCTTCTACTTCGGCGGCCTGTCCGAGGACGCTCGGGAGTGCGCGGCCGCCGGCGCCGACGTGTACCTCATGTGGCCCGACACCGAGCCGGCGGTCGCCGCGATCATCGCCGACATGCGCGGCCGGGCTGCGGCCCGGGGCCGTACCCTGCGCTTCGGGTACCGGGTCCACGTCGTCGTACGGGAGACCGAATCGGAGGCCCGGACTGCCGCCGCACGTCTGTTGAGTCGGCTCGATGCCGTCACCGGCGAGGCCATCCGGGCGCGGTCGCTCGACAGCGCCTCGGCGGGCGTACGCCGCCAGGCCGAACTCCGCGACGCGGCAACCGACGAGGGTTACGTCGAACCCCACCTCTGGACCGGAATCGGCCGGGCCCGCAGCGGATGCGGTGCGGCGATCGTCGGTGATCCGGATCAGGTTCTCGCCAAGCTGCTCCGGTACCGCGACCTCGGTATCGACGCCTTCATCCTGTCGGGCTATCCGCACCTCGCCGAATGCGACCTCTTCGCCCGCTACGTGCTCCCCCAGCTCTCAGCGGCGGTCTGAGGGCGGCAATCTCCACGTCGTCCACTCGTCGAGCGGTGAGGCCCCGAACCGGCGGTAGAAACCGTGGGCCGGCTCGTTCCAGTCGAGAACCGCCCACTCGACTCGCCCGTCGGTGAACCCGGCTACTGCGGCGAGGAGCGCCTTACCGATTCCCCGACCCCGCGCCGCGGGGCGAACGAAGAGCTCCTCCAGCCAGAGGCCCGGACGCCCGAGCCACGTCGAGAACGTCGGAAAGAAGAGGGCGAAACCCGCGATCGTGCCGTCGATCTCGGCCAGGAGAACCCGCGCCGAGGGCTGGGGGCCGAACAGGTAGCGGCCGAAGGCCTCTCGTTCGAGTTCGACTTCGTGACCGGCGCGTTCGTACTCGGCGAGTTCGCGCACGAGCGCTATCACTT
>Ga0208783_10000436_pt1 | contig 25644 bp, 19 predicted proteins | sample DEB19_08_DNA_2_FD_184529 | JGI IMG/M metagenome (GOLD analysis project Ga0208783, IMG submission 184529) | Aqueous microbial communities from the Delaware River and Bay under freshwater to marine salinity gradient to study organic matter... | ecosystem: Environmental > Aquatic > Marine >...
CGCGGAGAGCTTCAGGTCCGTCGCCGGCGTGCCGTCGTCGTTGATCCGGCCTGCCGCCCAGAGCAGGCCGCGGGTGATGAAGTCGAGGTAGCGGCCGTCCGCGACCGTGTCGGGGTTGTGTCCCAGCGTGGTGCTGAAGATCCGCGTCCGGTTCGGGCCGTATTCGTTGGTCCACGCGACCGCCGCGTCCACCGGGGCGGGCTTGGCAGCCGGATCGGCCGGCTCGTCCTTCTTGGGCTTCGGCGGCACCATCTGCCGGCCGGTGGCGAGCACCTTCGCCGTGGGGAGCACCTGGATGTTGTTGTAGAGCTCCTCCTTGATGGTGGTCCAGTCGGACAGCGACCGGGTGACCGGGTGGTTGCGGTCGCCGTAGACGACCTCGATCGGCAACTGGGGGCCGTGGCCGGTCGACTGCAGGCCGAGCATCTCGTACCAGCCGGCGTTGTCCGCGCCGGCGGCGACGGCCTGACGGAAGTCGCCCCAGCGGTAGGAGTGCATCGCGCAGTGCAGATTCACTGCCGGCGTGCCGCGGCGGTGGGCCGCGAGGATGCGGCCCACGTAGGCGGGGTCGGTGACGTCGGCGGAGCACTCGTCGTGGATCACCACGTCGTAGCCCTTGTCCCAGTCGGGCTTGCCGTAGATCTCGAACGTCGCCTTCGTCGTGGTGTCGGGGTTGTAGACGACCTCGACGTGCGACCGCACCCGCGCCTCGATGCCCTTCTTGAGGAGCTGCGTCTGGGTGGCGTAGTCGTGGCAGCAGCCGCCGGCGATGAGGAGCACCTGCAGCGGCTTGCCCGCCTCGGCGGCGGGAGTGCCCCAGGCCGCGAGGACAGCGACGAGGCACGACACACAGGCCACGAATCGACCCAACAACGACGGGTGGTGCACGGGAGGCTCCTTGGCTGCGACCGGGGTGAAAAGCCGTGAAGTATGCTCAAGGTCGGCCACCGCAGTGTCAAGCGGTGGAGCCGCACGCTGCCGCGTGCCGTTCCCGGGAGTGTGCGCCATGCCGATCCGGCCGCTGATCCGTCTCGGTGTCGTCGTCCTGGCTGCCGCAGCCGTCGCGTGGCCGCGAGATGTCAGCGGGCAGCAGCCGCTGGCCGCCGTCGAGTGCCGGCCGCGGGACGGCCTGCCCCACTTTCTCGCGAAGGCGCGGGCCGGTGGGGATCTGCGCGTGGCCTATCTCGGCGGCAGCATCACGGCGGCGCCAGGCTGGCGAGTCTCTTCGCTCGACTGGCTGCGGAAGGAATTTCCGGCGGCCCGCTTCGCCGAGATCAACGCGGCGATCGGCGGCACCGGCTCCGACTTGGGTGCGTTTCGCGTCAGTCACGACGTCATCGCCCACCGGCCCGACCTCGTGTTCATCGAGTTCGCTGTCAACGATGGCGGAGGCCAGCCGGAACGGATCCAGGCCACGATGGAGGGGATCGTGCGGCAGATCCGCCGTGCGGACCCGGCCACCGACATCTGCTTCGTCTACACGCTCTCCGAGCCGATGCTCCCCGAACTCGCCAGAGGCGAGTGTCCCCGGGCGGCGGCGGCGATGGAGGCGGTGGCCGACCACTATCGAATTCCCTCGGTGCACTTCGGCGTCGAAGTGGCCCGTCGGATCGCCGCGGGCACGCTGGTCTTCAAGGCGGACAGGCCCAAGCAACTCGACCCCGCCGCCGTGCCCATGCTGTTCTCGTCCGACGGCGTCCACCCGCACATCGAGACCGGGCACCGGCTCTACCAGCAGGTGCTCGAACGCTCGTTCGCCTCGCTCGTGGCGGCGACGCGTCCGGCGGTGGCTCGCGGCCTCCCCGATCCGCTTCGGTCCGACAACTGGGAGAAGGCGAAGATGATCCCGATCGAGCGGTCGATGCTCCGCGGCGAGTGGCGGCAGGTCGCGCCAGCCGACGACGAGCGGGCGAAGGCGTTCGCCGCCCGGATGCCGGTGCTCTGGAAGGCGACGGCGCCGGGCGCGGAGCTCTCCTTCGCGTTCACGGGGACGCTTCTTTCCGTGTACGACCTGCTGGGGCCGGGGGGCGGGGTCGTGTCGGTCAGCATCGACGGCGGACCGTCGCGGAGCGTGCCGCGGATCGACGGCTACTGCACCTATTGGCGGATCGCGCAGCTGCCGATCCCCGTGCAGCCCGCGGCGTCGCACCGGGCAACCTTCAGGCTCGAGGCGACCGTGCCAGACAAGGCGGCGATCCTCTTCGAGAAGAACCGGCCTGACATCGAGAAAGACCCGGGCAAGTACGCCGACAACACCTGGTATGCCGCGGCGATCTTGCTCCTCGGCGATCCGGCACCGGCCGCGGGCGATCAGCCGCGCTGACGACGCTTCCCAAGCAGCCGCGCGATGCGGCGGCCGGGAGCCGTCATCGCCAGACGCTGCAGCGCCGCGATCCCGATCCAACGCCTGCCGCGGGCCGCGCGGCCGGGCCGCGCGGCGGCACACGCGACCACGTCGAGCTCGATGCGGTGGTGCGTGACCGAATGCCGCAGCGTCGCGAGGCGGCGCGGGACGGCGCAGGCCAGCGGCCCGAGCGCGGCATCCGCGGCGATGGCCCGGGCCGCACCCCGCGCGGTGGACGGCACCCGCGGAAAATCCCAGAGCCCCTCCCACCACTCGCCGGGCCCGCGGCGGACGACGAGCACGCGGCCTGCCCGGCCGATCACGACCGCCGTCTCGCGGAGCCGTGTGGCCGCGCGTCGGGCGGATCGCGCGGGAATCTCGGCCGTGCGGCCGGTCCGACGTGCGGCGCAGTCCGCGGCCAGCGGGCAGGAGCCACAGAGTGGCCGGTCGGGCAGGCAGACGAGCGCGCCCAGGTCCATGAGTGCCTGATTGAACCGTCCGGCGTCGCGGGTCGGCACGAGCGTCGCCGCGATGGCCCAGATCGGCTCGTCGCCGCCGGGGCCGTCGAGCGGCGCCGCATGCCCCGCGAGCCGGGCGATCACCCGTCGCGAGTTGGCCTCGACGATCGGCTCGGGAAGGCCTAACGCGATCGAGGCGATCGCGGCGGCGGTGTAGCGGCCGACGCCAGGCAGTCCGCGGAGGCCCGCGACGTCCTGCGGAAATCGGCCGGCGTGCTCCGTGACGATCATCCGGGCGGCCGCGTGCAGCTGGCGAGCGCGGCGGTAGTAGCCGAGTCCCTCCCAGAGCCGCAGCACGTCGTGCTCGGGGGCGGCCGCCAGCGACTCCACCGTGGGAAAGCGGTCGAGAAACCTGGAGAAGTAGTGCCGCACCCGTTCGACCTGCGTCTGCTGGAGCATGATCTCGCTGACCCACACCCGGTAGGGATCACGGGACCTTCGCCACGGCAGGTCCCGGCGGGCGCGGGCATACCAGGCCAGCAAGTCGTCCGCGATCCGGGCGGGACGGAGCGTTCCCTCGGCGGCGGGCCGCGGGCGGGCGGCGCGCGCGACTCCCCGCACTGCAGCCTTCTTCGCGACAGTCACGCCAGCCCCTTGCAAACGGGTTTTTCTTGCGGTCCAACCAAGAGGGTGCCGGACCGAGTGCCGGGACCGCGTCGGTCGCCCACGGCCGACCGCTCACGATAGCCGCAGCGGCGTCGCGGGAGAACGGGTCGACGAGCGACCGGCCCGCGGCCGGCGCGGATCGGGCCGAACGTCTGCGACGTGCCACCAGCCGGCGACCTATGGCGGAAAAGCTTCGTCTCGAGCGACGAGACCTGCCTGCGGGGCCGGCGTGGGAGTTGGTGCATCCGCGGTGCGCGAGGCGGCGCCGTGCCGACCTGGAGGAGGTTGAGGCGATGGTCGAGGCCGGAGAGACGGAGATCGCCCGCGACGAACTCGTCTGGCTGCTTTCGGAGTGCCCCGACTACCTCGACGCCCACGTGCACCTCGGGCTGATCGCGCTGGAAGAGGGCGACCCGAAGCTCGCCCGGGGGCACTTCGGGCGGGCCTACGAGCTGTGCCTGAAGGCGGTCGAGGCGGCGGGCAGCCCGCGGCCGCTGCCCTACGCGCTCGAGGGCAACCGCCCGTTCTACGAGGCGGCGAAGGGGCTCGTGCACTGCCTGCTCGACACGGGCCGCCGCACGCTGGCCGCCGACGTCTGCCGGCGGATCGCCCCGCTCGATCCGGCCGACCCGCTCGCCATCCAGCGACTCGCGGAGCACCGGCCATGACGCGGGAGGGAACGGGCACGACGCCGGCCCGGTTCATCGTGCTCGAGGGGATCGACGGCTCCGGGAAGTCGTCGCAGGTGGCGCCGCTTGCGGCGTGGCTTGCCGACCGCGGCCGCCGCGTGGTCACCTGCCGCGACCCGGGTGCGACCGCGGTGGGTGACGCCATCCGCGCGATCCTGCTCGACCGCCGCGACCTCGACCTCGCCGTGACGTCGGAGATGCTGCTCTACATGGCGGCGCGGGCGCAGTTGGTGGCCGAGGTGGTCCGGCCGGCGCTCGCCCGCGGCGAGTGGGTGATCTCCGACCGCTATCTGCTCGCCAACATCGTCTACCAGGGGCATGCGGGGGGGCTGGACGCCGAAGTGATTCGCCGGGTCGGGGCGGTCGCCACCGGCGGCCTCGAGCCCGACCTCGTGCTGCTGCTCGACATCGACCCCGAGGCGGCGGTCAGCCGGCTGGCGCGGCCGCTCGACAAGCTCGAGGACCGGGGCCTTGACTATCGGCTGAGGCTGCGGGACGGGTATCGTGCCGAAGCGGCGCGGGATGCCGGCCGGATCGCCGTGATCGACGCGGCCTGCGGCATCGCCGACGTGCAGGCGGCGGTGCGGGCGGCGATCGCGGCGCGGTTCCCCGAGGTGCGATGAGACGCGGTGCCGACGCGCGGCGATGTGAAAGGTCGTGACATGGGCTGGCAGGCGACGAGGGGCCGCGGCGAGATCCTGGGGCAGGACGCGGTCGTGGAGCGGTTCGTGAGGGCGGCTGCGCTCGGCCGCATCGCCGGGTCGTACCTCTTCATCGGGCAGCCCGGCGTCGGCAAGAGCACCACGGCGCTCGCGATCGCGAAGTCGCTCCTGTGCGAGCGGCCGCGGGCCGGACTCGTGTCCTGTGGCGGCTGCGCGTCCTGCGTGCAGGCCGATGCCGGCAGCCATCCCGACATCGACGTGGTGGCGAAGCCGCCGGACCGAGCCACCATTCCCCTGGAGGCGCTCATCGGCTCGCCGGAGCATCGCATGCGGGAAGGCCTCTGCTGGCGACTCTTGCTGCGACCGGCGCTCGGCGGCCGGAAGGTGGCGATCATCCTCGACGCGGATCATCTCTCCGACGAGGCGGCCAACTGCCTGCTGAAGACGCTCGAGGAGCCGCCCGATCGCGCCGTGATCATCCTCGTGGGCACGGCGCTGGAGCGGCAGCTGCCCACCATTCGGTCGCGGTGCCAGGTCGTGCGGTTTCGTCCGCTCGACGAGCAGGCTGTGGCGCGGATCATCGGCTCCGAGTGCGAGGCCGGTGCCCTGCAGGCCGACCCTGCCACGATCGCCGCGTGTGCCGCAGCGGCCGGGGGCAGCCTGGCCCGGGCACGCCTCCTGCTGGATCCGGAGCTCGCGGCGTTTCGGCGTCGCCTGTCGACGCTCCTCTCGCTTCGCCCACTCCGCGGCGTGGAGCTCGCCCGCGAGACGATCGCGCTGGTGGAGGCCGCCGGCAAGGAGGCGCCGCCGCGGCGGGCGCGGCTGCGGGTCGTGCTGGAGACGGCGATCGAGTTCTACAGGGCTGCACTGCGACGGGCGGTGAGTGGTGAACTGCCGGCGGACCAGGAGACCGCCCGCGCTGTGCAGGGGCTGCACGCCGATGCCGAGGAGGCGACTCATGCCCTGCGCTGCACGCTCGACGCCTTGGAAGCGATCGACCGCAACGCGAACCTCTCGATCCTGATCGACGCCTGGACGGCCCTGCTCGAACAGCCGACGCCCGCCCTGGCGCCGTGAGTCCAGCATCGGGCGGGCGAGCCGCTCGAGTGCATTCGATTCTGGTGTGGTACCGGCTTTGGGGACGGCAAAAGTCTCCTCGCTGTGGCCGCAACGGCTACGCGATGAGCGAGCTTGGTGGATTTCGCATTTCCAAACGCCGGCAACGCACAAGCTCGTGGTGTGAAATCATTTCGCCAGGAGAATTCCGCCGTCTCCGCAGCAACGTCGACGTAGACGGCCCGCTACCACTCGTCTCGAACGGGCTCTGGCCGGCGTCAACGCACTCGCCCTGCCTGCCCCAGCTTGCCTGGTCGTCCGGATCGACTCTCGGCCGACAGCTCCGACCGGGCTGCTTGCCCGGTTTGCGTTCAGTTTCCGGGCTTCGCGACGGCGGCCGCTCGAAACCCGTGGGCTGACTTTGCCGGTCTTCCGTGCTGAATCGATTTTTTCGGTCCTGCCTGTCGATCCCTTGGTGCGGGGAAGGCGCGTCGTCGACCGCGGTTTGATTCCGGGGCGGGCGGGCCATGTCGGTGACCACTGACGTGGGGAACGTGCGGGATGTCCGAGAAGCGGGCGGGCGGAATCTTGGTGTCTTCGTTCGTGGCCGGCACGCTGGTGGCGGCGGCGGTGTTCGCGCCCAGCGCGTGGGAGCCAGTTCCCGGGCCCTATTTCGGACTCGACGAGCGGGCGACGCCGTCGCCGCAGCAGGCTGACGCCCCCGATGCCGGGATGGAGGCGGCCCATGCCGAGCTCTCCGCGCGGGCGATGGCGACGCAGCCGCAGTCCCGGCCCGCGCCGGTCGTGGCGATGGTGCAGCCACCACGGGATGTTTTGGTGGCGGAAGTGGCTTCCTCCACCACCACCACCACCATCACCACCACCACTGCTAGCGCTGCTGCAGAGACGGCGGCCCCGCAGCACCGCGCGGACCAAGAACCGGCTTCGTCCCTCGCGGCGCAGGCCGTCAGCCGCCCGTCGACAGAGCCTCCCGCCGGGCCGCCCCCACGGCCGGTCGCATTGCCTCCGGAGAGAGTCGCCTTGGCCGATGCATCGTCGCCGGCGGCAGTGAACGCGCTCGCGCAGGCGCTGCCTGCCGCCAGCCCTACGCCCGCGACATCCGCTCCGTCGGGGCCCCCAGGAACGCAGGTGGCCGACCCACAGGATGCAGTTCCGGCACCCGTGCCGACTCCGCCGGAGTCGCTCAAGGCGATGGTCAGTCGGATGCAGGCCGCACAGCCAGCGGTGCCGCGGCCGGCGGCTCCATCGGCGGCCGTTCCGCCCGCCCCGACGCCGCCGCCGGCGCCGCGATCCTGGTTGCAGACGGTCGTTGAGCCGCGTGCGCTGGAGGGATTCCCAGGCGGCAGCGGCGCCGTGTCCGATTCGCAGCCGCGGAAGGTGGTGGCCAACGCGACGGCGGTACCGCTGGGGGTCGCGCCGCTGCCGGGTGGACCATGGACCGATCCCGATGCGGCGAATTGGTCGGAGATTCCGGCGAGTGCCGCGTCGGGCGACAGCGGCACGTGGCGCTGGTTCGGAGATCGTCGTGCGGAGCAGGCCGGCAGTGACTCCGGAGCGAGCGACCAGCGGGCCACGGTTCCGATCGGTGGCAGGCTTCTCGATCGGCTCCGTGGCTCCGACCGGCGGACGGCGCGGACGCCGGAGTTGGGGGGCGAGACCGTCGCGATCGACGCGACGCTTCCGGACATCGGCCGCTGGCCCCATCCGGCGCGGCTCGAGCAGCAGTTCGAACACCTCTCCTCCGGCGCCGGTGCCGCCGCGGGCGAGCCTCTCGGCGGTTGGATCGGCCAGACCCGGGCCGCGTTGACGGTGGTCCTGGAGACCCGGGGACCGCGGGATGCGGCCGCGGACTCGAGCCTCGTCTCCCTTGGTGAGTGCGTCCTGGCAGGCATGTCGCTGGCCGACACCACGGCGGATGCGGGGCTCGCGTCGCACACCCGCCGCGCTGCGCTGGCGGTGGCCCGCCGCGTCGCGGTATGGAGGGCGGCTGCGGCGCTCTGCCCCGAGATCCAGCGACAGCGCGACGCCGATGGCGACGCCTCCGCCGCCATGACGAGGCAGGCCGCGGGCCGGGCGCTGGCGGAGATCGCCCGCCTCCTGCACGCCCTCGAACGATTCGAGATCGAGCCCTCCGCTGCCGACGCGTTGGTCGTCAAGACCGCGCTGGCATCCGTCAGCGGGTTCTACCCGACCGCCGCCCGCGGCCTGATGCGGTCCGTGGAGGATCACTACGCCGCCCCCAACGTCAGGATCGCGGTGCACCAGCAGTTCATGGAGAAGCTCCTGCCCGGCGCCACCGTCGACACGGCGCCCTTTCAGGACGTCGTGATGGGCCGCGAGGTGCGCGGGACCCGACGCGTCGAACGGACGACCACGCTCCGGCTCGTGCCCGACGACGACGAGATCAGCTTCAACCTCGAGGTGCACGGCGACATCGCGTCGCGGTCGACCACCGAGAGCGGCCCGGTTTTGGTCACCGCGCGGAGCGCCTCGGCTTTCACGGTGCGCAAGCCGATCAAAATCTCGCCGCAAGGACTCCTCTTCGGCAACGCTGCCGGCGTGGCATCCAACCGGTCGCACGTCGACGCCATCCAGACCAGCTTCGACGGCGTGCCCGTGATGGGATCGCTCGTCCGCAACATCGCGAAGAACCAGCAGGCCGAGGCGATGCCGGAGGCGAATCGCGAGGTCATCGACAAGATCGTCTCGCGGGCCTGCCGCGAGGTCGACTCCCAGTCGGAGCCGCAGTTCGCCGAGATGGCGGAGCGGGTGCGCAGCCGCGTGTGGGCGCCGCTCGTCAACCTCGGCCTGGAGCCCACGGCAGTGGCGATGGAGACGTCGTCGACGCAGGCGACCATGCGGCTGCGGCTGGCGGCGCACACACAGCTGGCGGCGCACACGCCGCGGCCGCGGGCTCCGGCGGCGGCCATGCTGAGCCTGCAGGTACACGAGTCGACCGTGAACAACCTGGCCGAGAGCCTGGAGCTGTCGGGCCGCCGCGTGTCGCTCGAGGAATTGATCAGGCTGGTGTGCGGGAAGTTCGGCGTGGAACCGCGGATTCCCGACGATCTGCCCGAAGGCGTGGCGGTGTCGTTCGCCGAATCGCAGCCGTTGCGCGTGGAGTGCCGCGACGGTCTCGTGCACGTGCGTGTGAAGCTCGATTCGATCGAGAGCGGCCGTCGCGACTGGGTCGGCATCGTCGCCCACGTGGCCTACCGGCCCGTTTGCAAGGGGCCGCAGGTGTTTCTCGAACGGGAGGGCCCGATCCGGTTGAGCGGTCCGGGCCACGAGGGCCGCATGGAGCTCGGCCTGCGGACGATCTTCGGCAAGATCTTTCCGAAGGAGAGACCGATCGCGCTGCTTCCCGAGCAGGTCGTGGCGAACCCCCGGCTGACGGGCGTGCAGGCCGTGCAGGCCGTCGGCAGTGACGGCTGGCTGGCGATCGCCCTGGAGCAGGCGACGACCGCCCAGCCCACACCCACCCCGGCGGGCCAGCGCGCCGCCGAAACCCGCCGCAAGTTCATCTTCCGCTGACGCGGCAGCCGGTGCGGCCCGTTGAAATCCCCATCCGCGGGCCGCACAATCCGCTGGTCCGCGGCGGCCCGCCGCGCCGCTTCCCGCTTGCCTGCGAGGTCTCCGTGCACGCCGATCACAGCGCATGTCGCATCGAATCCGACAGCATGGGGGAGGTGCGGGTTCCGGCCGACCGCTACTGGGGCGCCCAGACCGAGCGGTCGCGAGACAACTTCAAGATTGGCGTGGAGCGGTTCCAGTGGGGCCGGGCCGTGAAGAAGGCGCTCGGCATCCTCAAGAAGTGCGCGGCGCAGGCCAACGGTGAGCTCGGGCAGCTGCCGCCCGCCACGGTGTCGCTCATCGTACAAGCGGCCGACGAGGTCATCGCCGGCAAGCTGGACGACCACTTTCCGCTCGTCGTCTTCCAGACCGGCAGCGGCACGCAGTCGAACATGAACGCCAACGAGGTGATCTCGAACCGGGCCATCGAGATCGCGGGAGGCGTGATGGGCTCCAAGAAGCCGGTCCACCCCAACGACGACGTCAACCGCGGCCAGTCCTCGAACGACACGTTCCCCACCGCCATGCACATCGCCGCCGTGCAGGTGATCCACGACCGTCTGCTGCCGGCGGTGCGGAGCCTGCGGGACGTCTTCCTCGCGCTTGAGAAGAAGCACGCCGACCTCGTGAAGATCGGCCGCACGCACCTGCAGGACGCCACGCCGATCACGCTCGGCCAGGAGATCTCCGCGTGGCGGGCCCAGCTCGACGACCGGATCGCCGGCCTCGAACGGGCGCTGCCGGGCCTCTACGAACTGGCCATCGGCGGCACGGCGGTGGGCACCGGACTCAACGCCCACGCCCGCTTCGGCGACGTGGCCGCCGGGTACATCGCCAGGGAGACCGGCCATCCATTCGTCTCGGCGCCCAACAAGTTCGCCTCCCTCTCGGCACACGACGCCATGGTCGAGGTGAGCGCGGCGGAGCGGGGCCTGGCGATCGCGCTGTTCAAGATCGCCAACGACATCCGCTTGCTGGCCTCCGGCCCTCGGTGCGGCATCGGCGAGATCACGATCCCGGAGAACGAGCCGGGCAGCTCGATCATGCCTGGCAAGGTGAATCCCACGCAGTGCGAAGCGATGACGATGGTCTGCGCGCAGGTGTTCGGCAACGACGCCGCCGTCGCGTTCGCCGGCTCGCAGGGGCACTTCCAGCTCAACGTGTTCAAGCCGGTGATGGTCCACAACGTGCTCGAGTCGGCCGAACTCATCGCTGACGCCTGCGATTCGATGCGGGTGCACTGCGCGGTCGGCATCGAGCCCAACCTCGAGCGGATCAGGCACCATCTCGACGACTCGCTGATGCTCGTGACGGCCCTCAACACGCACATCGGCTACGAGAAGGCGGCGAAGATCGCCAAGAAGGCCCACGTCGACGGGACGAGCCTCAAGGCCGCCGCGGTGGCCCTCGGCTACGTGACGTCCGAGCAGTACGACCAGTGGGTGGTACCGGTCGAGATGACCCGGCCGCTGACCACCTGACGCCCGCCGGGCCCGAGCGATCCCGCCCCATGCGATCCCTGACCCGCAGCGAGGTTCGCGACGTCGACCGGCGGGCCATCGAGGAATTCGGCCTGCCCGGCATCGTGCTCATGGAGAACGCCGGCAGGAACGCCGCCGCGGTCCTGCATGCGGCGGCCGGTCGGTCGGGCTCCGTCGCGCCGGTCGTGGTGGCCTGCGGCCCCGGCAACAACGGCGGCGACGGCTTCGTGATCGCCCGGCACCTGGAGAACCTCGGCCACGACGTGCGGCTGCTCGTCGCCTGCGATCCGGCCGGCTACCGCGGCGACGCCGCGATCAACTGCCGCGTCGCGGAGCGGTCGGGAAGTGCGATCCACCTGCTCGCCGCGGCGGATCCCGCCGCATGGCGGCTGCGGCTCACGGGCGCGGCCTGGATCGTGGACGCGCTGCTCGGCACCGGGACGACGGGCGCGGCCCGCGGCCCGATCGCGGCCGCGATCGAGGCGATCGACGCGGTGCGGGCCGACGGCGCGAGGGTGTTCGCCGTCGACCTGCCGTCGGGGCTCGACTGCGACACGGGCCGACCGCTGGGGCCCTGCGTGGAGGCCGACGTCACGGCGACCTTCGTGGCCCGCAAGCTCGGCTTCGATGAGCCCGGGGCGGATCGGTACACCGGAGCGGTGCATGTCGTCGACATCGGCGTTCCGCGGTCGCTCCTGGAGTCGCTTGGCCTCACTTGAGCTCGCGGTCGAGGAACGTGTAGCCCAGCGCGTCCATGAACGCCCGCTGCCGGTTGTCGGCCGCCCCGCCGTGCCCCCCCTCGATGTTTTCGTAATAGAGGACGGGCTTGCCCAGCTCCAGGAGCCGCGCCGTCATCTTGCGGGCGTGGCCGGGGTGCACCCGGTCGTCGCGTGTGGAGGTGGTGATGAGGATCGGCGGATACCGTCGTTCGGACTCGACGTTGTGGTAGGGGGAGAAGCCGCGGATGAACTCCCACTGCTGCGGATCGTCGGGATCGCCGTACTCCCCCATCCAGCTGGCACCCGCGAGGAGCGTGTGGTAGCGGCGCATGTCGAGCAGCGGCACCTGGCAGACCACGGCTCCGAACAGGTCGGGCCGCATGGTGAGCATGTTGCCCACGAGCAGGCCGCCGTTGCTGCCCCCCTTCACGCCCAGGTGCGCCGGCGACGTCACTCTCCGCGAGACCAGGTCCTCGGCCACCGCGATGAAGTCCTCGTAGGCGCGATGCCGCTTCTCCTTGAGCGCTGCCTGGTGCCACTCCGGGCCGAACTCGCCGCCGCCGCGGATGTTGGCGATCACGTAGACGCGGCCCTGCTCGAGCCAGCAGGCGCCGGCGATCGGCTCGTAGCCCGGCACCAGCGGGATCTCGAACCCGCCGTAGCCGTAGAGCAGGGTCGGCGTCGAGCCGTCGGGAGGGAGCCGCGTCGGCCCTATCTGGAAGTAGGGGATCCGCGTGCCGTCGCGAGAGATCGCCTCGTGTTGGCTGACCTGCAGGCCGTCGGCTGCGAAGAAGACGGGCGACTGTTTGAGCGTCTCGGGCGGCCGTCCGGGCTCGGCGGCGGAGCCGAGCGACAGCTTGGATGGCGTCAGCGAATTCGCGGTGACGAGCAGGTAGTCGTCGGAGTCGAGGTCGTCGACGGGGGTGGCGTTCGCCGTGCCGAATTCGGACACGCCGGCGAGCGGCGCCCGGTGCCAGCGGTCGTCGCGGAACGTGAGCACCTCGACGCGGCTGCGGACGTTGTCGAGCGTGTTGAGCAGGAGGTGGTTGCGGGTGGACGAGTAGGACGCCAGCGACGTGCGGGGACCGGGCGCGAAGAGGACGTGCAGGTCGCGTTCCCCGGCCAGGAACCGCTCGAAATCGGCCGCCACGAGCGCGCCCGCCGGATGCGTCGTGCCGCCGGTCGTCCAGGGGCTACGGAGCTCGATCAGGAGCCACTCTCGGTGCACGGCGGCGTCGGCGTCGTCGGGCTTCTCGACCTTCACGAGCCGGCCGTCGCGCCGCAGGAAGAGTTCGTTGGTCCAGAACGTGATCTGCCGCCGAACGAAGTCCCGCTCGAAGCCCGGCGTCGGATCGTGGAAACCGCTCACCGACATGTCGTCGGGCCGGCCCTCGAAGACCGTCGGCGCGGCGGCCAGCGGAGTGCCGCGGGTCCACTCGCGGACGGTTCGCGGGTAGCCCGAGGCGGTGAGCGACCCCGGCCCAAAATCGGTCGCGACGAAGAGGCTGTCGCGGCTGCGCCAGCCGAAGCGGCTTTTCGCCTCCGGCAGCGAGAAACCGCCGTCCACGAAAGCCTTGCGCACCAGGTCGAATTCGCGGACCACGTCGGCATCGGCCCCGCCGCGCGACAGCGACACCAGGCAGAGCCGGTCCTCCGGCTCGAGCACGCTCGCCCCGTGCCAGACCCAGTTCTCCCCCTCGCTGGCCGAGAGCGCGTCGAGGTCGAGCACCGTCTCCCAGGCGGGATCCGCACGCCGGTACTCCTCGAGTGTCGTCCGTCGCCACAGCCCCTTGGGGTGCGCTGCATCCCGCCAGAAGTTGTAGTAGCGGTCGCCGATCCGGCTGACGAACGGGATCCGCTCCTTCGAGTCGAGGATCGTGCGGATGCGTGCCTCGAGCGACCGGAAGCGGTCCGATCCCGCCAGCGCCTCGACGCTCTCCGCGTTGCGGCCGCGGACCCAGTCGAGCGCCCGCTCGCCCGTCACGTCCTCCAGCCACAGGAACGGGTCGACGGCGTCGTCCGCGGGTACTGGCTGGGGCATGGCACACCAGAGGCAGGCGACGGCGGCGCTCGCCGCGAGAACGGCAGGCCGCGTCATGACCGCGTCTGCCCCGAGCCGAGGACGACGTACTTGTAGGTCGTGAGCTCCCGGGTGCCGCATGGGCCCCGGGCGTGGAGCTTGTCGGTCGAGATGCCGATCTCGGCACCCAGGCCCATCTCGCCGCCGTCGTTGAACCGGGTGCTGGCGTTGACCATCACCACGGCCGTGTCGACGCGGGCGGCGAAACGGTCGGCCGCGGCCCGGTCGCCGGTCACGATCGAGTCGGTGTGCCGCGAGCCGTAGCGGTTGACGTGGTCGATCGCCGCGTCGAGCGAATCGACCACGGCAACGGAGATCTTGGGGCCGAGGTATTCGGTGGCGAAGTCGGCCTCCGTCGCGACGCCGGCCGTGGGCACGAGCCGGCGCGTGGCGGCGTCGCCGACGATCTCGACCGCGTGCGTGCCGAGCGCGGCGGCCACTTCGGGCAGGAAGCGGTCGGCGACGTCGCGATGCACGAGCAGCGACTCGGCCGCATTGCACACGCCCATCCGCTGGCACTTGGCGTTGACGGTGATCGACTTCGCCATCGCGAGGTCGGCCGCGCGGTCGACGTAGACGTGGCAGTTGCCGGTAAAGTGCTTGAGCACCGGCATCCGCGCCTCGGAGCAGACGCGGCGGATGAGCTGCTCGCCCCCCCGCGGGATGACGATGTCGATCAGGTCGTCCATCTGCAGGAAGGCGCCGACCGCCTCGCGGTCGGGCGTGTCGACGAGCTGCACACAGTCGGCGGGCAGGCCGGCGGCGGCGATCGCCTCCCGCATGCACTCCACGATCCGGCCGCTCGAGTGGGCGGCCTCCTTGCCGCCGCGGAGGATGATCGCGTTTCCGGCGGCCAGCGCGACGGCGGCGGCGTCGGCCGTGACGTTGGGCCGCGACTCGTAGATGAAGAACACCACGCCGAGCGGCACGCGGATCTTGCGGACGACGAGGCCGTTGGGACGGGTGGTCTCCTCGAGCACCTCGCCCACGGGGTCGGGCAGCAGGGCCACGGCCTCGACGCCGGCGGCGATTCCCTCCACCCGCTTGGGGTCGAGCGTGAGTCGGTCGATCGCGGCGGGCGACAGGCCGAAGCCTGGGGCGGCGGCGAGGTCGAGCCGGTTGGCGGCGAGGATGCCCGCGACGTCCGCTCGGATCGCTGCGGCGGCCCCCTTCAAGGCCGCCACCTTCCGCTCCGCCGGGACCGCCGCGAGGTCGATGGCCGCCCGACGGGCCCGCTCGGCGAGGGAACGGCAGTGGGCCGCGAGGCTGGAGGCGGAGGTGGGCGAGGCGCTGGCGCGTGTCATGACGGGGCCGTGCGGAGGGGCGGAGTTTCGCGTATCTTACCGCCGTCCACCGTTTCCTTCACACGACGCAGGAGCCGCCCCATGTCCCCGTTGCTTTCCAGCCGCCGCTCGTTCCTCGCCGGCACCGCCGCCGCAGCCGGCTGCGCGGCGCTGTCCTCCGTCGGCCGCACGGCGTTCGCGGCCGCGGCCGACAACCTCAACCTCGGCGTGCAACTCTACTCGCTCCGCGGCTACAAGGTGGACGAGGCGCTCAAGCATGCCCGCGATCTCGGCTTCAAGTTCGTCGAGTTCTATCCGGGCATGTACCCGATCAACTCCGACGACGAGGCGATCGCCGCCATGAAGAAGAAGCTCGCCGACCTCGGCCTCACGATTTCGGCCCACGGCGTCAACGGCTTCTCCAAGGACGCCGCCGCGAATCGCAAGATCTTCGAGTTCGCGAAGAAAGCGGGCATCCGGACGCTCTCCGCCGACCCGACACCCGAGTCGTTCGACAGCCTCGATGACCTCGTGAAGGAGTTCGACGTCAAGGTGGCGATCCACAACCACGGCCCCACGCATCGCTACAACAAGGCGATCGACGTGCTGCAGGCCATCGAGAAGCGCGATCGGCGCATCGGCGCGTGTGCCGACCTCGGGCACTTCATCCGCTCCGGCGAGCGGCCAGTCGAGGTGATCCGGCTGCTGAAGGACCGCCTCTACGGCATCCACCTCAAGGACTTCGCCGAGATGCAGGACAAGACGAAGGGCGTGATCCTCGGGAAGGGACACATGGACGTGCCGGCCGTGATGGAGGCGCTCGTGGCGGCGAAGTTCCCCGCCGACGGCGCGCTGTCGATCGAGTACGAGGAGAACCCCCAGAACCCGCTCGACGACATCCGGCAGTGCGCCGAGGTCGCCCGGGCCGCGATCGCGAAGGTATAGCGGACCGCCGGAAGGGTGCTGGCCGTCGGATGTCCCTGTTCAGCCGCGGCCGACCGTCGCATTCCAGGCTGCGAGGGCGGCGCGGACGAGCCCCACAGCATGGACGCGGACCACCTGCACGCCGGCGGCGGCCAGGGCGCAGGCGGCGCCGGCCGTGCCGCCGTCCCGCTCCTCGATCGTGGCGGGCCTGCCACGGTCCTGCTCGATGGTCTTGCCGATGAAACCCTTGCGGGAGTGCCCCACGAGGATCGGTGCGCCCAGGTCCAGGAACCGTCGGGCGGCGGCCATCAGCTCGAGGTTGTGGGCGTGCGTCTTGCCGAACCCGATCCCAGGGTCGAGGCAGATGCGATCCAGCGGCACGCCCGCCGCCAGGAGCGCGTCGCGGCGCCGGGCCAGGTAGTCGTGGATCTCGCCGACGACGTCGGCGTACCGCGGGTCGACCTGCATCGTCCGCGGCGTACCCTGCATGTGCATCGCGCAGACGCCGGCCCCCGATGAGACGGCGACCTCGAGCATGCCGGGATCGCCCTCCAGGCCCGTCACGTCGTTGATGATCTCGGCGCCGAGATCGATCGCGCGGGCTGCCACCGCCGCCTTCGAGGTGTCGATCGAGACGGGCACGCCGGACCGGGCCGCGAGCTGCCGCACCACCTCCGTCACGCGGCGCAGCTCTTCCTCCTCCGGCACGGGCTCCGCGAAGGGCCGCGTGCTCTCGCCGCCGACGTCGAGGATGTCGGCGCCCTGGCCGACCAAAGCCAGCCCGTGCGCCACGGCGGCCTCGACCGCCGCGTGCCGGCCGCCATCGGAGAAGCTGTCGGGCGTGACGTTGACGATCCCCATCACGAGCGGCAGCGTGCGGCCGCCGGTGCCGGGCAGGGCGAGCCGGGTGGTCCGCAGCCGCCAGTGCGAGGGTGTGCCCGGGGAGCTCATGGCGGCACTCTACCAGACGGCACGGGCGGCAGACCGTCCGGGCGGCCGGACCGCGCCGGCTACCAGGGCTCTTCCATGAGGCCCACGATCTGCTGGGCCATCTTGATGATCGCCTCCTGCTGGGTGCTCGCCACGGAGCGGCCGTACTCGGGCACCAGCATCGCGGCCTGGCCCACGTCGACACTGGCCGCCGGCATCGGCACTCCGCCGGACGCCAGCACCGCGCCGCCGCGGTCGGCCCAGGTGACGAGCACCTGAAAGTTCATCTCCACCATCCGCGATTGGTCGGTCGGGCTCTCCACGATCATGCGCTTGGTGTCGGCCACGATCCGGGCCGTCAGTACGCTGTCGGCGGCCGGGTCGCCGACCACCTTGAACGGCGTCCGCTTCTCGATCTCCTTGCAGACCGCCTCGGTGAGACGTTCGCCGAGGTCGATGCCCGGGGTGGTGCGAAAGCTGTCCGACTGGATCATCGGCACGTACACCGTCCGCACGTTCGGCGCGTAGAGCGTGTTGTTGCCGAAGCGATAGCCGGCGCAGCCGCCCGCCAGCACAGCGCAGGTGGAGACGAGCAGGCAGGCATGGAGCCGACGGCGGCGGACGACGCGCGGGGCCATGAGACCTCGTCCGGTCAGCGGATGGGCGGGGCGATGCCCGACGTGTCGCCCCGGGCGATCGCCGTCTCCGCCTCGGCCATCGCGTCGAGTTCGGCTTCCTTGAGCGAGTCCGGATTGAGCAGTGCCGTCAGCATCGGAAAGGGATTGTCGGAGACGTCTTCCTTGTCGGCGATCGCGTCGAGCCGGTCGCGTGCCTGCTGGGCGAGCATCGTCTTCGGATAGTCGCGGGCGATGAGTGCGTAGTAGATGCGCGCCGAGCTGTAGTGCTTGCCCTTGGCGTAGAACTCTGCACGCGACCAGTGTCGTGTCGCCTGCTGGGCCGCGATCGCGGCCCGCGTGGTCTGCACCCGCTCGGCCTCGTCGCCGGTCAGCTGGTCGGGGAACTGCACGAGGGTCTGATCGGCCAGCACCTCCGCCTCGTTGAGGATGCCCCCCTCGTAGCCCGGCCCCTGGTATGCCCGGAGCTTCGCCTGCAGGCCGAGTAGGTGAGCCAGCAGGAGGAAGTCGCTGTCGGGATACTCGCTCCGCAGCAGGCTGTAGAAGTAGTCGGCGTCGATCCACTGCCGGTCGAGGAAGTGGGCGTTGGCCTGCGCCATGATGCTGTCGTCGGCGAGCGACCCGCGCGGGTCGTTGATCCGCACGTGATCGAACGCCTTGATGGCCCGGCCACGCGTGTCGAAGATGGGCCGCGATCGATCCACGAGGTTCGGCACGATCGTCGGGTAGTTGTGTTTCTGGTCGAGCGCGATCCAGTATTGGGCGATCACGAACTGCCGCTGCGCGATCCGGTCGAGGTAGCGGGAGTTGGCATACTTCTTCACCAGCTCGTCGTAGCAGTCTTCCGCCTTCGGGTACTGGTCGGTGAAGAACCAGCACTCGGCGAGCTGCCAGAGGGCGTCCTCCTCGATCACCGAGTCCGGCCAGCGATCGATCGCCACCTTGTACTTCGCGATCGCTTCCTTGTACTTGCGTTCCCGGTAGAGGGCGTCGCCATCGGCGAGCGCCCGCCGGGAGATCGGCTCGTTCGGGCCGCGGCCGAGGAGCTTCTTCCACCGCTTTTTGATGTTCTCCCCCTTGAAGTAATCCCAGCCGAACTCCTTCTCGGTGGGATTGAACTCGGAGGAGATCACCGAAGAGTCGCCGTCCTCCCCCAGCTCACCGGCGATCTTGTCACCGGTGGATCCGGACTTCGACCAGGGCCAGGTCGGCGTCTTGAAGGTGGCGCAGCCGGCCTGGACGATCGCGCAGGCGACGAGCAAGAGCGGCAGGGCGTGCCGCCATACGGACGTGATGCCGGCGGGGCGGCTGGTCGCGGCGGTGTCGGGTTTCATGGGCATGCGGACGCGATCGTTCGTCAGGAGGGGTGGTGCTGGCGGGTACTGGGCCGCGGCCGCAGCAGCGGGGCCACGCGCGGCCGCCTGCCGAGAACGTGTGCCATCAAGGTGTTCATCACGGCGTGGGCCTCCCCGTCGATCTGCTCTGGCAGCGGCATGGACCGCCAGGCATCCGCGGACCCGGCGAGCAGTCGCAGGGCCGCGATGCACTCGGCGGACACCGAGACGACGGCCCGCTTACCGCGGCGACACGCTCCGCAGAGCACGCCGCCGTCGAGCATGGCGAAGGCGATCCGGCCGCTTGCCGGCACCGGACCGCGGCACTCCGCGCAGCGGACCAGCGCCGGGCCGTGGCCCGCATGCCGCAGGATCGCGAGTTCGGTGTGGGTGAGCAGTGCGCGAATGCGGGAGTCGGAGAGCCGCGACGCAGCCGCGCCGTCGGCCGACAGGATCCGCAGGGTCGAGTGTGCGACATCGAACGATTCCGGCTGGGGATCGCCATCGGCAGTGAGGACGTCGAGCAGTTCCGCGACCTCCATGCCGCCGTGGAATGCCGCGACGCTGCCGCCGACCCGGAAGCGGTTCTCGAGGCTCGCTTCGGTCAGCAAGTCGAGGCCGCCCGCGGATTTGCGGAGGACGAGTACCTGACAGATCGAAAGCAGGTCAAGGGCGGCATCGAAGGCCGCCTTGGGCCGCCAGGCCCCCTTCGCCAGAGCACGCAGCTTGCCGAACTCACGGGTGAACAGGGTGACCACGGCGCTGGAGTCGCCGAAGGGGGAACTGCGGATGACGATCGCTCGCGCCTTGTCAGCCGCCATGGTTGCCGTCGCCCCCGCGGCCGCCCGCGCCGAGCCGCTCGACGCGGACGAGGTCGATCTTGCGGCGGGTCGCCGCCAGCACTTCGAGCGTCGCGCCGTGCGACTCGATCCGGTCGCCGACGTCGGGAATGCGTCCGAACGTGTGGAACACGAGGCCACCGACGGTCTCGTAGCCTTCCTCTTCGGGGAGATGCATCCGCATCCGCTCGTTGAGCCGCGACACCGGCACGTGTGCCAGCACCTCGCAGACATCGTCCGAGACGCTGCGCATGCCGTCCGAGAACGCCTCGTCGTGCTCGTCCGCGATCTCGCCCACGATCTCCTCGAGCGCGTCCTCGATCGTCACGAGACCCGACACCCCGCCGAACTCGTCGGTGACGATCGCCATGTGCGTCTTGCCGCGCTGGAACTCCAGGAGCATCTTCTGCACGCTCATCGTTTCGGGCACGAACCAGGGTGGCCGCAGCAGGGGGCGGATACCGCGGTCCGCGGCGGGCGCGGATCGGGCAGAGAGCCCGTCGGCCATCCGGTTGAGCACGTCACGGGTGTGCAGGATGCCCACCACGTCATCGGCCGACCGGTCCCAGACCGGCAGTCGCGTGTGGCCGCTTTCGGCCGCCAGCCGCACCGCGTCGTCCCAGCCGGCGGACAGCGGGATCGAGATCATCCGCGTGCGCGGCGTCATGATCTGGGAAACGCGCACCGCGTCGAGCCCGATCACGCCGCGGATCATGTCGCGGGCCGCCCCCTCGATGCGGCCTTCGCGATGGGCCTCGTCGACGACCAGCCGCAGCTCGTCCTGGGGGCGCTCGCCGTCGCCTGTCGTGCCGGCGGACGCGGACGTCATCCTGCCGAGCCCCGCCGCGGCGGCCGCCAGGCCGCCCACCGCGGGCGCGAGGAGCCCCACCACGGGCCGCCACAGCCGCCAGGTCGTCACCACGATCCACGGGCCGGCGAATCTCGTCAGCAGCATCGGCACCACGACCAGCACCAGCCAGACGACCGCGATCCAGCCGGCCACCGCCGAGACCTCGATCGCCAGCACGCCGCCGGAAGCGGCGAGCAGCCCGCGAAACGCCAGCAGCGTGGCCACCGCGGCGGCCACCACGACCACCGACGCGGCGACGAAGGCGATCGTCTCGCTGCCCGCCACGATCTCGTCGTAGTAGGCCGGCTGCCCGCGACGCCGGCAGAGCTCCAGAATCCGCTGCCGCTGGGCCCCGCGGACCGCCCGGGCCTGCACGGCCGCGAGACTGGCCACAACCAGCAGCGCCATCGCCGATTCGAGCCCGAGCGATTCCATCGTGTTCATGGGCCGCGCGCTCCGGCGACCGGCCGCGGCGGCGCGGGCAGTCCGCAGGCTTTCATCACGGCCCGCTCGCGGGCCCGCATCGCGCGGCGATCCGCCGGGGAGCGGTCGTCGTGACCGGTCAGGTGGAGCAGTCCATGGACGACGTAGTAGGCGAGTTCCCGGTGCGGCGTCCAGCCCGCGGCGCGAGCCGACCGACGGGCCGTCTCCGCGCTGACGACGATGTCTCCCACGACTCCGGCGGCGGTCCGCGGCCCGGCGCCGGCCGCGAGGTCGAAGGTGATCACGTCGGTCGGGCCGGCGTCGCCGAGCCAGCGGCCGTGCACCGCCGCGATGCGGCGGTCGTCCACCAGCGCGATGCCGATCTCCGCCCGCTCCACGCGCTGTGCCCGCAGGGCCGCACGCACGATCCGGGCGAGCCAGCGGGGCGACACCCGCAGGATCTTCTGGCGGTCGCTCACCTCGACGGCAAGCTCCTCCCGGGTGGCACGGACGCGGGACGGAGACACTACGCCGTCCTCTGATCGGGATATTTCACGCGTCCGTGGTACACGGCCGTGAGGCTCTTCACGAGACTGCGCTCGATGGTCTCCAGTTCCTCGAGCGTCAGGCCGCACTCCTCGAACTGCCCGTCGAGCAGCCGCTTCATCACGAGGTCGTGGACGAGCCCGGCGATCCGCGCCGGAGTGGGCTCCGTCAGCGCCCGGCTGGCACTCTCGACCGCGTCGGCCAGCATCATCACCGCCGATTCCTTGGAGCTCGGCTTCGGTCCGGGATAGCGGAAGTTCTGCTCGTCGATCTCGGTGCCGTTGGGATCGGTCTGGGAGAGCTCCTCCGCGCGACGGTAGAAAAATTCCACCAGCGTCGTGCCGTGGTGCTCCGCGATGATGTCGACGATCGGCTGCGGCAGGTTGTATTGCCGGGCGAGTTCGACGCCCTCCTTCACGTGGGCGATGATGATCAGGGTGCTCATCGCCGGCACCAGGGATTCGTGGCGGTTCTCCTGGCCCTGGTTCTCGATGAAGTACGTCGGCTTGAGCATCTTGCCGACGTCGTGGAAGTAGGCGCCCACCCGCACCAGCAGTCCTCGGGCGCCGATCGCATCGGCCGCCGCCTCGCCGATGCTCGCGACGTTGATCGAATGGTTGTAGGTGCCGGGCGCCCGGCGCACGAGCTCCTGCAGCAGCGGATGGGCGACGTCGCCCACCTCCAGCAGGCTCAAGTCGGTGAGCACTCCGAAGGAACGCTCGATGAACGGCAGCAGGCCGGTCATCAGAAACCCGGCCAAAAGCGTCCACAGGCCGGTGCGGCCGGCCTCGTAGAGCAGCTGCATGTCGAGCGGCCGCTCCTCGAGCAGGTTCGCACCCACCTGCGTCGCGATCGCCACGGCACCTGCCCAGAGGCCGACGTAGATGAGCTTGCTGCGGCTGCGGATCCGCCCCATCCAAAACACCATCGCGGCCGCGGCCGCGGCCAGCGTGACGTATTCAGCCAGCCCGCGGCCGAGGCCGACCACCACGACCAGCGCCACCTCGGCCGCGAGCAGCAAGGCGAGATCCTCGTCGTAGGCGATCGCCACGGTCATGGCGAAGACGAGGAGCGGCACGATCTCCGCCCGCCAGCCCTCGACCGCACACACCAGGCACAGCACCACGGTCAGTGTGGAGAGGGCCAGGAGCGTGGCGACGTGCCCGAGGTCGTCGAGCACCTCGCGGTGATGCATGTGGATGTAGAAGCCGGCCAAGGCGAACATGGCCGCGAACAGGCCGAAGAGCGACAGCGCCCGACCGATCCGCTGCCGGGCGTCCTGCTGACGGACGTACTCGTCGTGCTCCCGTTCGAGCAGGAGGATCCGATCGGCGTCGACCGCAGCGCCGGCATCCGCCAGCAGGTCGCCTGCCGCGTATCTCGCGAACTGCTGCGGCGTCTTGTCGGCGGCCTCCTTTTTGGCCTTCGCGGTGGCGTCGCGGTCGATCTCCAGCGTGCCGGGGAGTCGGGATTCGATCCAGGTGAACACCCGGCCCGCGAGCGGTCCCTCGCCCAACTCGTCGTCGAGCCGGGTCTTGAGCCGCACCTTCGCCTCGCCGAGGAGGACGTCGGCGACCTGGGCCCTCGTCAGCTCCGTGGCGTTGCCCAGAGGATGGACGTCGATCTCCGTCTGGCTGCCCTCGTCGATGCCGTGCTGGATCTTCTCGAGCACGCCGACGTTCTCGAGCGTCGCGAACGCGCGATCGATCCCCTTCTCGCACTCGAGGAGCCGGTCCTTGGTGTCGATACGGGCCCGAAACCGCTGGAACGCCTGCTGGGCCTCGGCGACCTGTTTGTCGGCCTTGGGGCTGGCCTTGGCGTCGGCTTTCGCGACGGCCGAGGGGTCGGCCTTGCCATTCGCCTTGGCCTCGGACGCGGCCTGTTCGTCACCGACGCTCTCGGCGGGGGCGGCCGGCTCGGGCTTGGCGGACGGCTCCGCGGCCGCGGCGTCGCTGCCCGGCGGCTCGGGTGCCACGGGGGGCGGGGCCGCGGCCTTGTCGACGGGCGTCGTCAGGCGGTCGATCACGGCCGCCGCCTCCGGGGCGAACTCCAGCCATGCCGCTCGTGACGAGGCGGTCAGAGAATCGGCCGCGGCGATCTCCGCCAGCCGATTCTTCAGCCCGTCCCGCAGCCGCACGATCGCCGCCTTGTCCTGCGAATACACGACGCGCACCTGCGCGACGGCACGCTCCTGGGCTGTGCGCGTCCGCTCCGCGTCGGGCTTCTCGAAGGGCACTCGCGCGGCGATTCCACGGGGCGGCACCATGCCCTGACGGAACGGAAATGGCTCGTGCCAGCCCTGCAGCACCACGAGCAGGATCAGCCCTGCCGCGAGGCACAGCGCCAGTCGCAAGAGCACCTCCGACCGCGACACGCGCTCGAGCAACGCGCCCCAGAATCCCTGCGGCCCCTCGACGGAGGATCCGCGCTTCACGCGGCGACGGTACGAGGAGGGAGCGATGGTCATGGGACGGTCAGTCGCCGTAGGCCTCGACGATCCTCTGGACCAGCGGATGGCGGACGATGTCGCCGCCGCCCAGCTGCACGCGGCCACAGCCGCGGACCCGCTCCAGCCGCTCCAGCGCGTCGACCAGGCCGCTGCGCCGGTTGGAAGGCAGGTCGATCTGCGTGACGTCGCCCGAGATCACCATCTTCGAGCCCATGCCGAGACGCGTGAGGAACATCTTCATCTGGGCGACGGTCGTGTTTTGCGCCTCGTCGAGAATGATGAAGGCGTTGTTCAGCGTACGGCCGCGCATGTAAGCCAGCGGGACCATCTCGACGACGTCCTGCTCGGTGAGGCGTTTGAGCAGCTCGTAGTCCATCATCTCGCGGAGCGCGTCGAGCAGGGGCCGTAGGTAGGGGTTGATCTTGGCCTGCAGGTCGCCGGGCAGATAGCCGAGGCTCTCTCCCGCTTCGACCGCCGGCCGCACGAGCACGATCTTGCGGACCTGCTCCGCCCGCAGGGCCGCCACGGCGAGCGCCACGGCCAGGAAGGTCTTGCCGCTGCCCGCGGGTCCGCTGCAGATGACGATGTCGTGCTCGCGGATCGCCCTCACGTAGGCCGCCTGACCGGGCGACCGCGGCTGCACCTGCCGCCCGGGGCGATGGACCTCGATCGGATCGATCGTGAGCGGTTGCTGGTCCTCGCCACCAGGAGAGAGAAGTTGCGTGACATCGGCCGGGTCGACGGCGCCGTGCTCGCGGGCGATCCGGTCGAGCTGCTCGAAGATCTCCGCGGCCCGCAGCACCGCCGGCTCCTCCCCCTCGATATGGATCGAATCGTCACGGGCGGAGACGCCCACTCCGAGGGTCGAGCGGATCCGGCGGAGGTGCTGGTCTCTCGGGCCGAAGATGGCCACGAGCCTCTTCGAGTCGACGACCGCGATGGACGTGCGGGGCATCGAAGCCCGTGGCGCGTGACGGCGCCAGCGGTCTCGGGGGGGCAATACGACAGCGACGATGCCAGGAGTATACCCGCTGCCCGCCGGGGGAAGCCGACCCCGGCAGTTTTTCCCGGTAAATGCCGGGGTTTCACCGGCCTCCGGCCACCCACAAAAGCCAGGCGACGGGCGCGGCGAGGAGCAGCGAGTCGACCAGGTCGAGCACGCCCCCGAGCCCCCCGAGCGAACGGCCCGAGTCCTTGGATCCGCACTCCCGCTTCACGAGCGATTCCACGAGGTCTCCCGCCATGCCGGCCAGCCCGACGACGGCGCCGTACACCGGCCAACTTCCCCACGGGCCGACCAGTCCCCATGCTCGGCACTGGCCGAGCACGAACCAGGCCGCGGCCAGCGACGCGGCCAGCGACGCGGCGGCACCTTCCCAGGTCTTGCCGGGGGAAAGGAGCGGTGCCATGCGGTGCCTGCCGCAGAGCGACCCGACGCCGTAGGCCGCGATGTCGCCCGCCTTCACCACGGCGATAAAGCTGATCAGAGGCAGCACGCCGGGATCGCCGCGCTGGTCCGGTGGCCCCGGATGACCGGCGTGCAGCAGCCGCAGCGCCACCATGAACGCCAGCGGCAGGCCGACGAACACCGCGGCGAACGTGCCGGCCGCGAGGCGCTCCAGTGCACCGCCTGCGGGCTGCTGCAGCGCACCGCCCGCGGGACGGTAGCGGGCGATCTCGAC
>Ga0208783_10000437_pt1 | contig 25644 bp, 21 predicted proteins | sample DEB19_08_DNA_2_FD_184529 | JGI IMG/M metagenome (GOLD analysis project Ga0208783, IMG submission 184529) | Aqueous microbial communities from the Delaware River and Bay under freshwater to marine salinity gradient to study organic matter... | ecosystem: Environmental > Aquatic > Marine >...
GTTATGAAGTATTAGGTCCTATCAGTCAGAGACCTTTTGGTGAAAAGATTGACAAATATGGACGCATTAGACCTGAAGTTATTAAATGGGTTGATCCAAGAACAGGTGAACAGTTGGTTGTTCGCAGCGATGGCACTATGACACCACAGGGACGCAAACTGCGAGCACTCATGCAGACATTTAAGGTCAACAAATCTAACTACTGGGATACTTGGATTGATAGAGAATTTGTAACATTAAATGACAGTGTGGCAACTAATCCCTGGGACTTGAACACATAATGGATAAAGCAATCCAATCACAGATAGATCAGGCACGACAAGAGCGTGATACCATGATACTGCAAAAAGTCAATCTCGCACATAGAATGGCTTTTAAGCAAAAGTTCCCTGGACAAGTAGAACATTGTATGCGATTGATAGCAGAACGCTTGCATCATGTGTTAGTAGACAAGCCCCGGGAACTTAACAATATTGACACTTGGAGTGTGACACCTGCAGAAATATTAGCACTGTGTGAAAGTTTATATTATATGGCAAGTTTGAACGAACAATATAAGGTTAAATCAGAGGATGCTGACGCATGATGTTTTAATGAATCGTGCGCTGCGGCACACACTGGATGAACATGGCATAGCACCTGAAACTTATCGTCGCTGGCCCAGTAACATGATCAATCAACTGCAAGATCTTGTTATCACTGTCAGCGACGACATGCAGTATAATCAGTTAAAATATTTTAGACCATTTAGTCATCAGTTAGATTTTTTCCTAACAGGCAACAGTGATCGTCGTGGCATACTGGCAGCAAACAGGGTGGGTAAAACAACCAGCACATGTTATGAAACTGCCATGCATTTAACAGGCTTATATCCTGACTGGTGGCAGGGACATAGATTTGCCGGTCCTATAACAGCCATGGTGGCGGGTGAAGGTTGGACACAGGTGGCGTTGGTATTGCAAAACGAACTATTGGGCACACAGGATATCAAACTACAGGAACATATTGGCACTGGTGCTATACCCAGAGATCGCATTGTCATGGATACCATGCGTAATGATGGTGCTAACTGTATTGGCTGTGAAATAAGACATACCAGTGGACAACGCAGTTATCTCTTATTTGCTAACTATACACAGGAAGTTAGACAGTTACAGGGATTTAAGTTAAATCTTGCTGTGTTTGATGAACAACCACCTGACGACTTTTTCAGTGAGGTAGTTACAAGAACTGCTACAACACAGGGTAAAGTGTTATGTAGTTTTACACCCTTAAAAGGCTTAAACGGACTTGTTAGTAAGTTTTGGAATAAGGAACCAGGTTATGAATATATTCGCGTTAGTTGGGATGATGTTCCTGAGCATGATCCTTGGGGTCAGCCATTTTTACTTATGGAAACACGACGCCAACTTGAGCGAGATTATTTGCCCCATGAGCGTGAAGCAAGAATCGCAGGAAAACCTGTCATGGGTAAAGGTGCCGTATTCCAAATCAGAACTTGGCCAACTTACCAACCCGGCTCATTTGATTTTTTACGAATGCCAAATATACAGCGCATTATTGCGTTAGACCTGGGCTTGGTCAATGATAAAACTGTTATATCATTAATGTATTGGGATCCCTATGAGCGCAGTGCTTATTTGCACAAACAGATAGTGGTGCAGGGCATAGATGAAGCAGTGCCACAGCAGTATATAAATCATTTGCTGAGACCTGAAGTATTTGGCACGCCCATTGTACTGCCACCTGATGCATCAACACCGGGTCGCTATACAATGAGTGCTAATAGCATTAGAGAACTATTTGAAAACTATGAACTCAATGTCATGGAAAAACCTATAATGAATCCACCTGACAGCCAGGGACGAATCACTAATCACAAAAGCTATGGTATTAACATGATGCGTCAAATGATGGAAGTGGGAAGTTTAATGATCAATGAAAACTGCACTGAATTCTTAAGCGAAGCACAAAACTATTATGTAGATGAACGAGGTAGATTTAGTGATCCCGACGACTGTATAGACAGTGCTCGTTATGCACTGTTAGGCTGCTTACAGGGCTTGGCTGAACCCTGGGACAATCGCACTCCACAGCAGCGAATGATGGCTCAGAGAGATAGATATGTAAAACAGGATTATAGCAATAAGAATGCTATCAAACAAGTATATAACCCAGGAACTTAATATGTTTCCCTATATAGGCGGTAAGTCACATCACATTAAATACCTTGATCCATTATTTCCTATGATGATGACGACATTTGTGGATATATTTGGAGGAGCAGGATGGGTCAGTGTTAAAAGTGAAATGGCACAACGAGCACAGATTAAAGTTTACAATGATTTCAATCCTCATCTTGCTAATATATTTCGGCATATGAGTATAAATCCACAGGCTGTAAAAGATCAAATTAATCGTTGGCCACAACAAAATAAAGAACTCTATAGGCAATTTCAAAAGGATATATTTGGTCCTATTAAACCTGAATTGAATTTAGAAACAGCAGCCAAGTATCTATATCTTGAAGTTCAAAGTTTTAGTGGTAATACACTGGGCTTAAACAGTAGTGTATATTTTGACACAATACACACAATTAATCCCTTACTTAAAAAGTTAAGTAATGAAAAGATTTGTAATAGGCTAAAACAACTCACCGTAGAAAACTTGGATTGTATTGATGTTATCAAGAAATATGACAATCCAGATACCTTCTTCTATATTGATCCTCCATATTATGAAAAAGAACATTATTACACCCAGTCTTTTGGACGAGGTAAACATAAAGAACTTGCTGAATGTCTGCGTAATATTCAAGGCCGTTTTGTCTTAAGTTATTATGAATTTCCGGAATTGTTGGAATGGTTTCCAACATCGCAATATCGTCATCATAGATATTCAATTAGCAAACAGAATAGCAGTAGAAAAAATAAACAACGAGGTATGGAACTCGTTATTATTAAGGAGTAAATTATGAGCAAAGGATCAACTCCGCGACCAATTGAAATATCTAAAGAACAATATAGAGATAATTGGGATAAAATATTTAAACCCAAACCATTAAAAAGGAATAACTATGACAACCACACCCGAACCCACACCAGCGCCAGCACCCACACCTGCACCGGTGAAAATCACAATAACACCGCAACAGGCCACTTGGACAGTGACTCCACCCAACCCGGCCTTCAATCCTAACGATAAATAAACGATATATTAGGACTACTCTATGCTTGACATCAAAAATATTCCCTTAGATAAGATCAATCAGAACAAGCAGATCAATGCCCGCTTTGTTAGGTTAAAGAACCTAATGGATGTTAAGATGGCAAGTTATCTGCGCTATTTGGGCACTAAAAATGCTGTAAATCGCGCCACTGACTATCACTATCTATGTTTAGCAGTTACAGATTCTACTGCGCCAGTAAATGGCATTGACTATATTCATCCCAGTGTAAAACCTGTGGTTGATTATGCCACAGCAGTTATTACCAAGGGACTTATGCCCAATGGCGAAATAAACTTTGAATTTGTTGCTGAAGATGAACAGGACGAAGTAGCAGCAAGACAAGCAACTGACATGGTCAGTAAAGTTGTCAACCAAATGAATGACGCACACTTTATATTAGAGCGTTGGGTCATGGATGCTAACATGCACAAAAATGGCATGATGATGATCAAGCCAGTGCGTGAGCAGATTGTGCGATATATTGAAACAGAAGGCACACTGGAACAACTGCGGGCATTTGAAGCACAAGCAGCAGAAAGCGGACTCACAGCACTGCGTCAAAGTCGCAGACAGATTAATGTTGATATGAATAGCGTTATGGCAGAAATACAAACATTAATTCCCGGGCTGCAAGCACAGTACGCAGAAGATACAATGACAGCTTTAATGTCACACATGGCTAATATTGCTGATGAAGAAGAATTAAACAAGGCAGCAGCAGAACAAACTGATTTACAAACTGCTAACTTGTCAGATCAAGAAGCCATGTTACAAGATGCTATTAAACGCAATACAATATACCGAGCAAAATATAAACTAACAGGCTACAACTTAAACATTAAATTCCATCCCATTGCACAACACTTTTGGATCTGTGATCCCACAGTGCCTGAAATGAAAGATCAGCCATTTTGCGGTTACTATGATCCAATGACAATACAAGAAGCAATGGATTTATATCCTGGTATTAACTTGGAAGAATTTGAACGCCATGCAGAATATAACATGAATGGCGCATACCAAGCAGGATCAGTATTAAACAATCTTGCTATACATGCCAGAGACAGTGTGCCCATTATGGGTATCCCTGTTAGCAGTGCTGCCAGTGCAGATCCCGACAGCAGACAAGTAAGTATTGTAACAGTATGGAACAAATATGACATTGATGGTGATGGTGAACTGGAACTTGTTGAAATTATCTATAGCGGCACTTATATTATCAGTGCTCGTGAAGTAGAATTTATTCCTGTTGCCAATATGTGTCCCAAACCTTTACCAGGAAACTTTTATGGTATGAGCGTGGGTGAAAGTGTAATCCCCATGCAGGAATATGCTACAAGTGCTGCTCGTGCTGAAATACAACTGGGCTTGCTAACAGCCACACCACGCATTGGTGTTAAACCAGATAGACTGGACTTTGAAATGTTGCAGGATGGTGAAGCAGCAATCTTTATTTTGGACAGCAAGTTTGATCCCAGCAAAGACATTTACCAAATACCTCCTCCCAGTGGTAACTTACAGTTTTTAGAAGTAGGTATGAATCGCATACAACAAGACACCATGGCTATGATTGGTATGACTACACCACAGGATGTATTCAATCCCGAAGTCATGGCACCAGGTAACAGTGGTGTTAAACTACAACTGGCACTGACACCCAATCAGATCATACAGGATAACACTGTGCGTAATAGTGCAGAAGGACTTAAAGAAGCATTATGGTTGATATGGCGCACACTGGTTCAGTATGGTGATGACTATGGTGTAAAACGATTGGCATCAAGTTGTCATCCAGAAAAGCGTCCAGAGTTTTTAGACTACTTGTCATTTGATGACATGAACTTTTGTGATAGAAAACATGTGCAAATAGAACTGGCACTGGGTATGCGTAGCGAAGAAAATGCCATTGCTCGTTTACAGATTATACAAAAGTGTCAAATGGAGTTGTATACTATTGTGCAGACCATGGTTACACAGGGCACATTAACACCTGAAGTATTTAAGAAAGTTAAAAAGCCATTTGCTGACACATTGTATACACTGGGTGTCAAAGATGCAGAGATTTACTTACCCAGTGATAGTGAAATAGCAGAAATGATACAAAAAGGCATGGAAGCAGCAAAGAATAAGAAACCAACACCTGAAGAACAAAAAGACACCAGTGCTGCTGAACTTAACCAAGCACGCACTCAACAGATTATGGCTTCAATTGAAGGCGTTGATGCTGACAGCCAACTCAATTATATGAGCATGGCAATGGCAGAAAAGCCCGGTCGTCCACAGGATTATGGTCACTAAACATTAAATAAGGCATAGCAATGATACAAGATTCAACAGTGGATTTTTACAATACACGATTAACAGTTGATCTCACGCAGTTAAAAAACTTACGAGCAGAACAACAAGATCGTGTTAGACATTATGGCAGTCAAGCAGAAGCATTGTTAAAGAATAGAGAACTTGCGATGTTTATACATCATTACAAGTTTAGTATAGCAGATGAACTTGCCAGTATTAGAGGACATGGGCCTGATGATAATGCTAATAGAATAGCATTAAGTCATGAATTATCAGGCATTGATAATTTTGTAAACAGCTTAAAGAGGGCTGTGTATTACAAAAATAAACTCGGTAACACAGAAGTGCCCGAGGTATAACAAGGAAATATAAATGACAACATCGGTAAGTCCTAACACTACAAACAGTGCGGCCACTGACCAAAGCGCAGTTCCCAGTATGGAAAGTATTGCGGCTAAAATGACCGCTATGCGTGAAAACACACAGCGTAATCTAATTAGACAGCAGACCGAACAGACTGCAACAGGCGAGGAAACGCCTGTGAATCCCGAACAGGATTCAGAAGTTGTTGACACTGGAGACAACAATGTTGACGCCACCGATCATGAGGTTAATGCCCAGGAGTCTGTAAGCAATAACACAAATGATTCAACATCAGATGAACTGATTGACTTTATTGAATTTGCCAACGATAACCCAAACGCCAAGTTTAAGTTCGTTCGCAACGGTAAAGAAGTCGTTATTGATGCTAAAAAGGCCGCAGCAATATTGGGTCAGGGATCAGCAATACACGAAGAAGCACGCCAACTAAAAGTTGAGCGAGCCGAGTTTGATGAGTATTTGCGTGAATCACAGGCAAGACAGGAAGGTTTGGCATTGGCAATGGAATTTACCATTGAGCCAAAACTGCAAAAAGCGTATGATGAAATTGTTCGCGTTCAAGGATATCAGACGACTTTTCAAAGCCAGTTGAATGGCACTAAAGATCCAGCACAACGAGCAAGGATCCAGGCCAGTATGCAGCAAAATGAGCAATATATTAGACAGCAACAGGAATTAATAGGACAAATAAGACCTAATGTTGAACAGTTTAGAGCCATTCGCAGCCAACAGGTGGCAGAACGACTTGAGTCAGCCCGTAAAAGTTTTCAGGACAAAGAACTGAAAAACGAATATGTGTTTAAGGAAATAAGAGAAAAGGTCACTAAAATATGGCCGCAGGCCTCGCAGGAGATCATCCCGGGCGTTCCAAATATTGATCTCATAAGCAGCGATGAAGCCTTGCTAAGTCTGATTAGAGATGGTCTCAAATTCCGTGATAAACCCACAACAAAAAGCGCAGGTGCCAGCGTAGCAGCACTAACATCAAGACGAGGCAGTTCAACAAATAATAGAAGTGGCGATGACAATATTGAAAAACTTCGTGCCCAAGCCAAGGCCGGTGATAAAAAAGCCGCCGACAACCTATTAGTTGCACGACTACAGAGTATTCGTGGTAATAGGGGTAGATAACAGCCAAGGAGAAATCAAATGGCAGAAATTACCACAAGTCAGATTGGCAACGGAACAACTGCGTATGGTTCAGATATCGTTGTTAAAGACTTAGACTTAGATGTATCAAATCGTGTCAAAGATGACACACCCGTGCTCAACATGTGTATGAGCAAAAAGCGTAAAGTTAACAGCACACTACCATTGTGGACTGATGACATTTATCGCGCACCTGCTGTTCAAGCGCAGGTAGAAGGTGCTGTAGTTAGCACCAGCCAAGCAGAAAGCAATCAGCGTTACAATTTGGGTAACTATACTCAGATTTTTAGCACAGTTATTGCTGCTTCAGGAACTGCTCGTGCAGTTATGCAGGCTGGTGGCGATCCTCAGGCCTATCAAGAGGTAAAACAGTTAATTGAACTAATGTTTGATGTAGAACTACAGTTAGTTCGTAACGATCAGATCGGCACCAAGTATGCTGGTCAAAGTGGTAGCGCCAGTGGTCTACCCAGTGGACAAACTGGTCGTCGTATGGGAAGTTTGGCAAGTTTTGCTGGCACATGGAGTTTTAACACAACTTCAGGCACAACCAGCGGCTTAGACACTTTCTATAACAACGAAGACACAGACAGTTCAACACAGATCAGCAATGCACTACGCATTTATGCCAATGGTAACTACTACTACAACGGAACATTTACTAACCAGTATTTTAGTCCAGCACTATACAAGCAGTTAGTAACCGTTGCAGAACAGCGTTACAATGCCAAGATCCGCACTATTGTTGCTCCAACAAGTTTGAGAACTTCAATCAGTGATAACATCACACAGTCAAGAGGTATCAATCGTGTTGATTCAGCACGCGGTGATACTATTGCTACATATGAAGGTGATTTTAACTATACATATGAAGTATTTGATAGTTGGATTATGGATCAAGTTAGCCCCAACCTAATGTTCTTCTTGAATGAAGATGTAGTTCAGTGGGGTGCATTGCGTGACCTTGGTCCAAATAATGAAGTTTTCTCGAATGCAGATGCTTCATTAGATCAGTTCATCATGGAGGGAACTTTGATCGTGCGTAACCCAGCCGGCGTTGGTGTTCTTAATAACATTGAAGCAGGCACAGCTGCACAAGCAAGTTTACCTGGTCCTCGTCCAGCCGCACTGGTCAGCCGCGTAAACTTTGGCGCAGGCGATGTAACACCTTAATCAAACAGTTAAGTGTTATATTAATAAAAGCCCGAGAAATCGGGCTTTTTTATGGGTGCGCCCCGGCCTTAATCTGGGTGGGCTAAATATACATATGAACGACCTAAACAAACCCGAATACTTAGATGACAATGATCCCAAGCGAGATTATGACTTTTTTCGTCAAGACCGCGGTGGTGTAGCCACTGCTCATAATGGTGTAGCAGATCGCTTGCTGCAAAATGACGCACTATATAACAGTATGAAAGGCGACTGGCAACGCACTGACACCAACAAAAGCGGAAATATTAAAGTTACCACTGGGCGTGAAGATGGTAAGTTTTTTATCAAGCGTGAACAAAATGTAGACGAAATAATTCGTCATTGTAGAGAATATCGTGCTGCTGCCGAAGCAGGAATACCAGATCCCATGGCACCTATCATGCCTGATGGCAAGTTAGGATATAAATGGATGGAACTGCCACGAGTTATCAGTATAAGAATCAGTGATGACTATTTTGGTGGCATGCCCTGGGACGCAATCAAACATGATAAGACATTAAAGGCACAGTTTTATCGTGTGGTAGAGCGTGAATATCCGCAGTTTGTCTGCTATCCTCGGGGACGCTTGCCCATACCTGTAGATGTGCCTTATCCTACCAAGCGAGGACAACAACGCTTTTTCAAAGGAATATAAACCATGTTTGTAATACCCTCAGCCGATGACTTGGTAACTTATATACAAGACTTTACTGGCAGCACAGATGATGCAGAAATAAAAAGGTGCATCTTTTTAGCAGAATTGAGTATGCGTAATATTGAACTGCCTGCACTGCGATGTAATCCCTATGAAGCAGCCAATATTGGTGTTGTTAACAGCCTTGGACAAATACCTATTCCTGGTGACATGAATAAACCCATACTGTTTTTCAAACAGGGTATACAATATATTGTCAGTGTTGACGCCAGTGGAACAGGCGGACAATATACTATTACACTTAATGCCACACCCAGTAGACCTATCAATCAGGGCATGTTAGTAACAGGCACAGGCATTGGCGTAGACGCAGTTGTCAGTATTGTAAATGGCAGCACGATTACACTAACAGTGGCCAACACTGGCACAGTCAGTGGCAGCATTGTGTTTACTACACCACAAGCAGCACAGGCCAGCAGTCAAACAGGACCCTGGATTGTATATGATCGCATTGGTGATAGAGACATTATTACGCAAAGCATGATTGCCCAACTTTACTTACAGCCAGTTAATGTGCCCGCAGTTATTCGCGGTAAGTTTAGTGAAGTTGGCGCTTACTATAAGTTTTTACCCTATGTGGCTGAAGGTGATTTAATCAATCTTTACTACTATAAAGCCTGGCCCTTGTTATTCAGTCCAGTGCAGGATACATTAATCAGCACTACTGGCAGCGTTAATCCCATTAGTGGCACTGGTCCCTGGCTGATAGGCATCAGTGGCATGTCAACTACAACAGGATTGACTGTGGGTGATGAAATAACTGCTACTCCAGGCACAGGTGATTTTGGCACAGGGTATACCAGTGCTGTAGTAACACAAATCGTTAGCAGCACAGGTATAGAAGTAGAAGTCACTGGTGGCACAAGTCCCACAGGTGGCACCATAACAGATATTACTATTATCAATCAAACGGTGCAAAATAATGCTGTATTAGCAACATGGCCTGAAGGTTATGTTTATGCCACACTGCGCGAATACTATATTAAACGCCATAACAGTGATGATGCTGGTATGTATGAAGCCAAATTCCAAGCAGCATGGGATACTGTTGAAGATCAAAATAATCTGGGCAAATGGAGTGGTGGACATACAAGATTGACTTCAGTATGGCAACCCCGTCAGTATCGTCAATATAACATCAAGTAAGGAGCCATAATGGCAAATGTTAGTAGCAGTAATACAACCACACTTTATAGCACTACTCAAGAAGTTCCTATCACTCCAGGTGCCCCTGTCAGTGCCGGCACTGTTAATGACACTAATTTTACTACATTATATGGACAAGTAGGCTCAGCACCCAACGCACAAAATAATCAAACTGTCAATAACTTATTAGTAACTGGCAGTGCTCAAATAAATCAAAACTTAACAGTATTAGGCACAACTACTCTTAATAACACTACAATAAATGGACAAACATTTCCCCTAACTGATGGCAGTGCCGGTGAAGTTTTACACACAGATGGCAGTGGCAACTTATACTGGGCAGTGGACGACAATGTAACTTATACTATTGATGCCAGTGCAACCACTGGTGGTGCTAACTTTAACTTACAAGGCAGTGATGCATCAACAGATACCATTAAATTTAGTGGATCAGGTGCTACCACTGTGGCACAAACAAGTGCCAATGAAATCACTATTAGCAGCACTGACAGCGATACAACTTATACTATTGATGCCAGTGCTACGGCAGGTGGTGCTAATTTTAACTTACAAGGTAGCGATGCATCAACAGACACTATAGAATTTGTAGAAGGCACTGGTGTTACGCTAACTGTTCCCACTGGTAGTGAAATAGAAATAGCCATAGGACAGGATGTTGCCACCACTGCTGGCGTTACATTTGACAGTGCGACATTAGACAACTATTTGCAGATCAATGGTGCTACCAGTGGCTATAGCCAATTCACTGCTCCCACCACTGGCAGTAACTTAACATATGTTTTACCCAGTGCAGCGGGTGGCGCTAATACAGTATTAACCAATGATGGCAGCGGCGTCTTAAGTTGGGCATTGCCTGGCGGAGGTGGTAGCACATTTGGCAATATTACTATAGCAGTTGCCACTGATAACACAATCTCAACTACTACTGGTGATTTAATATTAGACAGTGCTACAAATACGGTCAGTGTTGATGCTGACTTAACTACGCCACTGACAACATTTAATCTTATTGACACCACTGCTACAACTGTAAATGCGTTTGGTGCTACAACTACATTAAACTTGGGTTATGATGGTGCTGGTCCATCAATAACCAATATAAACACTGGCTTAGCAGATTCTTCACCAAGTAGTAAAACTATTAATATAGGCACAGGTAGCGCATCAGGCACTAATACAAACATTAGTATAGGATCAATATTAAGTAATAGCAGTGTTAATTTATTCGGTATAACAAGGACATATAATAATGATATAGCATCATCATATGCCGAGGTAAATTCGACTACTGGCGCTGTATACCCATTTAGTATTGTAAGATATGATCCAGGCACACCAACAGCAGGTGATGAAACAGGTATTAGAGTATATAATCAAGATAGTTCAGGCAATCTTAAAGAATATGCAAATATCAATATTAGGATCGCTGATCCCACAGCGGGCACTAATGATGGAGAATTTTTAGTAAAATTACAAGATGCTGGCACTTTAAGTCAGCGATTAAAAATTACTAATGCCGGCAATATTTGGGTCTATGGTAATATTGTAAATGGACAAACAGGACAAGCAGCAATAACTTTTAGTGGACAAGATGTAATATTACCTGGTGATCTTGCTGTCAATGGCGGAGATATTACTACCAATCAAACTACCTTTAACTTATTAGACACAACTGCTACAACAGTAAATGCATTTGGCGCGGCAACTACAATTGACATAGGTGCTGCCACAGGCACTACTACTATTAATAATGATTTGACTATAGATGGCAGCACTACTATAAAAGGTTCTACCAGTGGTTATAGCACATTTAGTGCTCCTGCTACTGGTAGCAATTTAACTTATGTATTACCTGGTGTGGCAGGTGCAGCCAATGAAGTGCTAACCAATGATGGAAGTGGCAACTTAAGTTGGGCACTGCCTGGAGGAGGTGGTAGCACATTTGGCAATATTACTGTAGGCGTTGTAACAGACAATACAATATCAACCACCACAGGTGATTTAGTATTAGACAGTAGTAGCAATAATGTCAGTGTTGATGCTGACTTAACTACACCGCTAACTACCTTTAACTTAATCAATACAACAGCAACTACAGTAAATGCTTTTGGTGCTGCCACAACTGTCAATATTGGCAATGCCAGTGGCAATGTCGTAGTAGCAGGTGATTTACAAGTAACGGGCAATGATATAAAGGCCAGCACTGGCAATACAAATATAACATTAACTGACAATACACTGACTACATTTGCTGGTGATATTAGAATAAATGGCAATGACATACAAGCCAGTGATGGAAATAATAACATTACACTGACTTCAAATACATTGACTACATTTGCTGGTGATATAAAAATAACTGGCAATGATATTCAGAATAGTGCGGGCAACGCATTAATCAGTATGCCAGCCATAGGTAATACGGTGACATTTGCTGGAGACATCAGAGTAAATGGCAACGATATTTTAGCCAGTGATGGCTTAATTAATACTACTCTAACCAGTAACACTTTAACTACTTTTGCTGGTGATATCAAAGTCACGGGCAATGACATTCAGGCCAGTGATGGTCTCAATAACATTACAATGACCAGCAATACTTTAACCACTTTTGCAGGAGACATCAAGGTTACAGGCAACGATATACAAGACAGCACAAATACCAATGCGGTTAGTTTGATGCCCAATGGTGTTCGCAGTCAGAGATTTGTTCGCGGTGCTATTCGTGATGCCACTGCTGATGCTGCTGGTGATATTGGTAGATTAGGTTCTTTAGCATATAGTGGTGTAAGTTTAAGCAATGACACTGGATATGATACAACATATAACGCATTTTGGTTACGCAACTATAGCGGCAGTGGTATTGCTGATCCAAGAACACTTATGCTCATGGAAGGCGCTCGTGGAACCAGTGCCAGTCCATTGGCTATTAATAATAATAACACCGTATTTCGTCTAATAGGCAGTGGATTTGCAGGGCCCAATGGTTTGGGCACTAATATTTGGCCCACAGACAGCACAGCACCTGGCAGTGGCGCATATTATCCTTTTGAACTACGAGCCATTGCCACAGAAAACTGGGCGGGCACCTTAAGTGCAGAAAGGTGGGGCACCAAGTTTCAAGTTCGTGCTCAACCCTCGGGTGTAGTGCCCACAGGGCCTATAACTCTTATAGATCATAATCCAGCGGCCGGTGCCACCAGCACATATAAAAGTGATGTTTGGAATTTTTATACTGCCAGTCTTGTTGATCCACCTGCCACTCCCACCCTTCCTCGTTTACAATTTAGTGTAGATGTCAATGGTAATATGGTATTGACCGGTGATTTACAAATCAATGGAAATGACATATCTAACAGCACAGGCAACACTGCTATTACAATGGCTTCAGGTGCTACACCCACAGTGACATTCAGTGGTGATATTAGAATCAATGGTGCGGATATTCAGAACAGCACGGGTGATACTACTATAACTATGTTTACTGGTGCCAACGCTACCACACAATTTGCTGGTGCCGTCAAAGTAAATGGCAATAATATCAAAGCCAGTGATGGCAGTGATAATATAACGCTGACCAGTGGCACATTGACCACATTTGCTGGTGATATTAAAATCACTGGCAATGACATACAGGCCAGTGACGGCAATACAAACATAACATTAACCAGCAATACACTGACCACACTGGCAGGTGATTTGCAAATCAATGGCAATGACATTAAAAACAGCACAGGTAATACTGCTATTACAATGGCCACAGGTGCTGCACCTGATGTATCATTTGCTGGTGATATACAAATCATTGGCGACGGTATTTTGGATGGCAATGGTGATTTAATATTAGGCTTTTTATTGGGCCCACAAACTACTGGGCGTATTGTTAAAAATAACACTGGTGCATTTTTTACCTGTGAATATTTTGACGCAGATAGTATTAGTGATGCTGCTCAGTTTGAAACTTATGTTCAGCCCACAGTGGGTTCAACATTAACCGGTTGGAATATAGGTAAGTTTAAGTTTCATGGCTATGATGGCACAAACTTCCAAGTTGGTGGGGAACTGATCGCAAATGCCACAGAAGATTGGACTGTTACAGAACAAGGCACTGAATTAGTATTCAGTCAGCGCAAAGTAGGTGATATTACTGATTTACAAACCTTAACACTTCGCAGTGATGTTACTACCTTACAATCAGATCAATTTGTTTTTAATGACAGTATGCTTAGCCAGTTAGTCAGTATTGACAACAGTGGCAATGTTGATATCGCCGGCGATTTAACAGTGGGTGGTAATATTATCTATGATTATACCGCTTACGGAGATGGACGCTTATCAACTACCAGCACCAGTAATGTTGCATTGGATAGTTGGGCCACTGCCACATATCAAAGTGCCAGTTATAGTGTTACTGTCAAAGACACAGCTACCGGTGATGTGCAGGTAACAAAGATTGATATGTTCCACGCTGCGGGAACTGCTTATATTAATCAATACAGTAACATGACCAGTGCAGCAGATCTTGCAACATTTGACGCTTCAATCAGTGGCGCTAATGCTATATTGGGAATCACACCTGCCAGCACAAACAATACACAGTTCACATTTAGTAGAACTCTAACCAAAGTCTAAGGGGACAATGAACCATGGCTAATAAGAATTTTGCAGTAAAGAATGGATTAGATGTTGCAGGTGATGCCACACTGACAGGTGATTTAACGGTATTGGGTGCTGACATCAAAGGACCTACGGGAACAACAGGTCTAACACTGGATCAGTTTGGCAATGTCAATGTAGCAGGTGATTTAACAATATCTGGCAATGAATTATACAGCGGCACTGGCCGTATTGCTTATTTGGTGGGCACAGAATTAGAACTAACTGGCAGTCTGCGTATTGATGGTAACACAATCAAAGCCAGTGATAATGCTACAAATATCACAATGACCAGCAATACTTTAACCACATTTGCTGGAGATATTAAAGTCACAGGCAATGACATACAAAATAATCAAGGCTTGTCTAATATCACACTGGGCAGCAGTCTAACACAGCCCAGCATCACTGTGGGCACTATCACACTGAATACTGTTGATGGTTATATATCAACCACAAGTGGTAACATAGTATTAAGTCCAATTGGCACAACTACTTTATATGGTTCTTCAAGGGCTGAAATACCCAGTGGATCCAGCGCAGTCAGTCATCCTTTTTCTGCATTCAAACAAAAAGGATCAACAGCATACACTGTAGGCAGCGGTGGTGGTATTAATTTAGGCATAACCAATACAGCAGTAGGCGATACCATTGGCACAAGATTGCAAAGTATTATGACTGATGCCACAGTGGGATCATATGATTTTGATTTTGTTGTTGCTAATATGCAAAATAGTGTTGCAGCAGCAGAAAAGTTTCGTGTTGCCAGCACGGGTGATGCTACTATACAGGGCGATGTCAGAGTAAATGGCAATGATATTCAGTGTAGCAGTGGTGCCAGCACAATAACAATGACATCAGCCAATACTGCTACAACTATTCGTGGTAATACGATTTACTTACAAGACAGCGCCAGTGCTGCTATATGCGGTAGTTATGTAAGTTATAGCAGACAATATGGTGATTTTGCTAACCTTAATACCATAGTGCCAGCAGCGGCCAATACTGCTTATGCTTTTGCTTTACCCACAACTAACAATGCCAATGGTATTAGTATAGCCAGCACAAGTCATATTGTTTGCAGCAATCCTGGCAACTATAACTTACAATTCAGTGTTCAGTGGGAAAACACTGACAACGGCAATGATCACAACTTATATATTTGGCTGCGATACAATGGAGCAGATGTAGCCAATACTGGTGGTCGTATAACCTGCACTAAAAATAGCAGTGGTATCGCTGCTTGGAACTATATAGCCGCAGCCGCAGCAGCCAATGATTATTTTGAACTAATGTATAGCGTTGACGACACTGCTATACAACTGCCGTATATAGCAGCATCAAGTCCGGTGCCTGCCATACCCAGTGTTATATTGACCATGGTGCCTGTGGGTGTATAATGAGCAAAGAAAGCGAAGATTTAGGAACACATGTAAGTCTCTGTGAACAGAGATACAAAGAACTTGAACGAAGGTTAGACCATGTTGAAACCCGTTTGTCCTCGTTGGCGTCTGAAGTCGCTAATCTTAAAACACAAATGGCGCAGGGATTCAGTGAACTGCGTCTTATCATTGAGCGACAGAACAGTAGAAACACCACTCAAATCATTGCCAGCGCCGGGACCGTGGTGGTGGCCCTGGTGGGTGTCTTGATATACACGCTTAAATAGCGTTATGAAACGAGGAGGACCCGCGGTCTGGAAGCATCGCACGCCGCCACCCAGCAACTGGGTTTTTATTGATCCAAGAATAGCACTGGCGAGACATATTGACTGGCAAAAAACCTATGATGAAACCGAGTTTAGTTTGCCTGAACCTGATAACTTTAACTTTGCCACATTAAGCGAACGACCTTTATTCTGTGAGTCAGTAAAGAACCAAGTATGGTATCGCGATGAATATAAGTCTGGTTGGATCAGTTTATATCTTGTTATGCCACAGGAGTTGTCGGCGTTCAAGGACTGGTTAAAGCAGCAGCCCTGGCGAAGTTATTGGCGCACTGGAAAGCCACTGCCACTGAGAACACGCAGATCCATGCTGTGGAATCGCCGAACAGCCACAGAGCTTACACTGGAAGAACGCTTATACTTGTCGGGCTACTATAAGAATTTTATCGCTAAATATTTTACAGATGGACACGCAGAGTTCGTCTACAAAAGATTGGGCGAACCAAGAGGTCGCTTGATTGACTGGGAGGAATCCCGGGATGACACCTCAAGAGAGGAGTCATTATACGACTTTTAAGAAAGGCTTAGTTGCATTTCTTAGTAGTTTCGTATGTGAGCATCTTAACTTTTACTTTTCCGGGGCTGTTAGGCAATTAGCAGCCTTTTTTTCGTAAGTGCTACTCAAAGGAGATAACTAAATGACTTACCGAATCATACAGGGCGATAACCGCCATCAACTCAAAGATTTCCCCGACAACCATTTTGACAGCATAGTGACAGATCCCCCCTATGGCATAGACTTTTTAGGTAAAGCGTGGGATGCCAACACAGGAGCGTTAGAAACTTATCAAGAATGTCTGCGAGTGTTAAAACCCGGCGGACACTTGTTGGCTTTTAGTGCCGCCAGAACCTATCATCATCTTGCCATCACCTTGGAACAGGCAGGCTTTGAGATCAGGGACCAGATCATGTGGATCTACAGTAGTGGCTTTCCCAAGAGTCAGGATGTTGGCAGACAACTACATAAAAAAGAACACGGCAAGCCTGATAAACAACGCTATAGTAAAGATGAAATGACCAAAGAAGGCGACAACTATCGCCATAACACAAATAAGAAACTATATCGTATCTTACCAGATATCAACGGAGATAGATTGGAAAAGAGCCATGAAGGCGAAGGGTATGGTTATATCTTTGAAGAAATCATTGAAGTCAATAATGAATGGAGTGGTTGGGGCACAGCCTTAAAGCCAGCACACGAGCCAATCTGCCTTGCTCGTAAACCTACGAAGTTAAGCACACAACAGAATGTTCAAAAGTATGGCACAGGAGCATTGAATATTGATGCTACTCGTATTCCAGCAACAGATCTTAAAGAAGGCAAAATGGGTACTACGGCACACGACAACTACAACGCAGAAAAGAATGCTGATGAAGGATTGAGATCTGGAGAGCAGTTGCCCTGGATACCCAGCGAGCAAGGTCGCTTCCCCAGCAATGTCATAGGTGAGATCCCAGACTATCAAAAGTATTTCTATAATCCAGAAGTCAGCAGCAAACCAGCACATGAGCCTATTTGTCTCGCTCGCAAGCCAATCAAAGTTGGCAGTGTGGCTAATAATGTCCAAATACATGGCACAGGAGCATTGAATATTGATGCTACGAGAATAGAATGGGATGACGAAGCCAAGGAACGCAATGAAAAAATAAATGCTTCTGGTGGTGTAAAGATTGGTATTGGTATAGAACGCTATGGTAATATTGGTGGTGAAGAACAATCTAATGGCAAAAAGGTAATGTTAAATGAACAAGGACGCTTCCCCAGCAATGTCATAGGCGAAATCGCAGACGGCTACCAAAAGTATTTCTATTGTCCGAAAGTGTCAAGAGCAGAACGGCATATGGGGTTTGAAGATCCTGGACCATTATTTTCAGGAATGAGTCGTGTTGAGGTTAATATGGGGGGACTTACTAATAGTAGCGAAAAAAATAAAAATAATACAAGAGGTGATGTGGAAAAGAAATCTGCCGGCAACAATCACCCCACCGTAAAGCCAGTAGAACTAATGAAGTATCTAATCAAACTCATCACGCCAGCTGGAGGCACGGTGCTTGATCCTTTCTGCGGCAGTGGTAGCACAGGTATGGCTGCTGTGGAACTGGGCTATGCTTTCGTGGGCGTGGAACTGGATGCCCGATACTGCCAGATAGCCAGCAAAAGAATCACTGCTTGGAATGAAAAAGGTGCCGTATTTAGAGAGTTATTTGAATAATTGACACAAAATGGGCTATAGCAACAATTTTTTTGGCTATCTAACCAGTAGACATTGTGCCCGCATAGTGTTATTATTATATACGGGTCTGCCGAATATCGTGTTATTATTCTTATGACGATTCACTACAGCCTTGACTAATTTTCCTGTGCAGTGTAATATACAAATATTGCACAAGCAATAAGAGATAGGAGATCAAGCAATGAGTAAAAGTTTTGATGACATGGTTGACGCAATTAATGAAATTGCCAGTTCAATTAATTCAATTGACAGCACAAAATCTATTAGTTTTGAAGTTGATGATTACAATATGCTGGCGTGGATTGGTGAAAATCTACATGAAATCAGCAACACATTGAAAAAAATAGAAGCAAAGATGTAAGAAAAAATAGCCCTAAAGGGCTATTATTAGAATAAACAGATAAATACACATTGTGCAGGGACATATACTTCGCAGGCCAAAAGTGTTGTATATGTGGTTCTTCTAATGTTGTGATTAATCTTAGAAGCCATACTTGTTCCTTTAACTAATCTCTCTTATCCGATAACCTGCACACACCCCGCGCAATGCGGGGTTTCCATTTGATCAAAAAAACTTGACGCGAGTTGTGAAATAGTGTATAAATAAGTGTAGGACAGCGTGGAGAGACACTGTCCTACTAATCTTTAAGGAACATATCATGTTAAAACTACGATGCTACGCCGTAGCACAACAGCCACAGATTACTCGGCGAGGACGGGGCAAACTGGATGGTTGGAATGAACCACTACAGACCATTTACTTAAAACGCAACAGCTTTCAACGACTGGATGCCGCAACTTATAGAACTATATTAGAACATCAATTGGTATTTTTTGCCAGATTAAATGAAGCCATAGAACAAGAACAGCAATGGTTTATTGATCATGGCTATGACCGATTACCAAAAATCCACAATGATCCCAGAGCATATACCATGGAAGAAATAATCACTGACATATTCAGTCATTATGAAAATAGTCATGATCCCTGTTTGAGTATGATTCTTAGACAGAATTATCTTGCAGACAGACTGGCACAAGAACTTGATGCAGACCAACTTAAACAGCAGTATAGTATTGAATTGGACATACAAAATATCATGATTCCCGAACTGGCTCGTTATCGTAGACATAATTTGATTGGCCAAAATACATTCTCAACGCAGGCCAGTCAAGCAGTATTTAAGAACTTGTTTGAGAGGTCCTGAGCCAATGAAAACCGCAGAGCAGATACTAAATGAAATAAAAAACAGAAGCCAGGCAGAGACTTATATTAATATTAATATTAAAGATATAAAAAGAAATAAGAAAGAAGAAAAGGAGGTTTCTGCCTTAAGCCCTGAAGGGCAACCAGGCAGTGGGGAAACCTGTGAGTCCCAGGGGCTCTGCGAGCCCAATCTGGGACATCACTTTTTGCCTACGGCAACTTCGTCAACGGCACCTCAGGTGGCTGACGCAGTCCGCACGGGTTCCGAATTAAGCATTCACTATGCCAAAATAACCACACGCCGAAATCGGCGCACGGGTAGCCTGCGTAAAAAGATTAATTTTGATTTCGTTAAATCAGGCAGTAATAACATAAACAAACTGACATTTAATACCACACCCAAATCCTGGGAATGGCGAAGAGATCTTAAGCGAGATTATGAACTGAAAAAGCTAACAGCACAGGACTGGGCATGGTATCAGAGAATAATGGCAGAATTTGAAATAGTTAAGCAACAGCATAACACGGCCACTATAGGTAAAGGCAACCTGCGAGGAACTAAAACTACCGGTAGTCAGCCAGTTAGGCGAACGGCATGTATATACACTACAACCGAAGCCATAGTCTATATACAGGACTGGGAATATATATTTGAGCTAGAAATAATACCCCAGGGCCCGGCAGAACGATATTATGATAGTTGGGCAGAATATTGGAATGACACCACATCAGGCGAATATATAGATCCCATATGGGTATAGGTATGACTTGAGACATTCAAATCCTACCCTGTGTAAATGCTGCTAAATATATGATACACATATGTGAGACTTTATGGCACAAATAAAAAGCAGTTACAGTCAAGTCCGTATACCATTTGCAAAGATGTCATGGACACCCGATGTTCCCGCAACAGCACTTCAACCTAACGAATATAACCTGGGAGCCAATGTAGAAACAGATACACGAGGCATTCGCAGTGTATTTGGTGATCAAGAAATACTAAGTCAGATCACTGGCACACCTGTTTTTATCACTGGTGGTTATCGTGAAGATGGTGACTTTTATTACATTGTTGCCGCAGTGGAAAACACCACGGAAGGACGCTGGTATCAGATAGCCGCAGATGGCACACAAACAAATATAACACCTGGATACAGTGTCAGTGCCACAGCATATCTCGCAGGCTATAGCACAGATGTCAACATAACAGAAGCCTGGAACGGCACTACCTTGGTCTTAAATGATGCTATAAATCCTCCCATGTTTTTAGATGGTGCCAGTGTAGAACTGGAAATGTATAAGAATAATGCCACTATGAATGTGGGTGAGATGTATTTCATTAACAGTGTCAATATAGCCATAGGATTTACAGAACCCATTAATGTGCAGTATCAAAACGGCGAACGCCTTGTAGTCAGCAATGTATTGAACCCCACAGTCTGGAACAACACTTATACAGCCATCAATCAGCCAAGTTACAGCATAGTAGAAGTCAATGATACCGCACAGGGTGTAGGTGCATGGTATGGCACAGGATCGGTCACAGCAGGTGTATTAACTGTAACTTCTACTGTGTCTGGCGCATTATATGTAGGGCTAACAATTATGGGTGATGATCCTGCTTGGCCCAATCCTTTTACATCCACAGTAACGGTAGACGCTGACCTGGGCGGCGGACAGTGGCAGTTAAGTGATGTTTCAGTGACTACAACTATTAATCCCGACAGCATGGTGGCATATGAAGCCTGGGTCAGTGGCGGCACAGTGCGGCCAGAGTATCAGTGGAACTATAACATAAACTGGGTGGCCCTGACGGCAGGATTTGTTCGTGCATTCCAAAGTCCCAATGTGGGAACTATCCTTATAGCAGGCAATCTCACTGCCACAGATGTCAATACTAATACCTTAAAATATCCTACAACAGTGCGCTGGAGTCAGAACTTTGGACTTAATGATGTGCCCACTACTTGGGATGTTACAATAACTAATGTTGCCAACGAACTTGAAGTTCCAGTGCGTGGACCTGTATTAGATGGCTTTCCCTGTAACGGTAACTTCTTTGTGTCCAGTTATTGGGACACTGTGATCTTTAGTCCCATAGCATATCAGACTACGCAAGTGCCTATACTGGGCGTTAGACTGTTTAATCAGGGTCGTGGCTTACTGCAAAGCAATTGCTGGGCTAATGCTGATGATACTGTATACGGTGTAGATGCCAGAGACTTTTGGGTATTTGATGGACAACAGTTTAGATCGCTGGGCAATCAGCGTGTTAAAAATTATTTCTTTAAGAATCTCAAGCCCGCTTATGTTAATAAAGTATTTGTGCAAATGAATACGCAAAAGAACCAAGCAGAGTTTTACTATCCCGATGGTTATAGTAATGGCTTTGCTAATAAGATGATCAGTTATAGATTTGACTTTGACTGTTTTAATCCTCCCAGAACTGTGCCCGAAGCCATCATGGCCTGTGAAGCACCTATATTGCGAGACAGCACTCCAGACTATTTTGACTATGGCAGTCGCTGTGTGGCATTTGTCAGGGCCGCGGCAAATAGCAAAATCATACAAAAAGATCAGGGATACAGTTGGGCCAACGGTGATCCCATTCAATCGCAGTTTATACGCCGAGCCATACACTTAAGTAAAGATTATAGCACAAAAGCCATGGTGCATCGCATATTACCTGAGGTAAACAATATTGATCCATATGGTTTAGAAACAGGCAGTAGCAGCACAATATCGGTCATAGTGGGCGGCAGCAACAGTGCTGGTGCTCCAGAATCATTTAAGCCCACAGTCATCATGGATATAGGCACCAACAATCCCTGGGCACAGATAGATCAAAATGCTTATAGACTGCAGAGTTTTGGTCTTGAACATAGCAGCACCACAGTGGGTTGGATCTGTAGCGCAGTTAACTGGCAGTTTACAGAAATTGAGGATGACAGATAATGCCTAATTTTGCAGTCACTGGCAAGGACACATTAGACAGCATAAACTATTTGCTGGCAGGTCCGCAGACGGTGGGACAAGCCAGTCAGGGCTATTGGAACTTTAGTGGCGGATACTTTAACTGGCAAAATGCCTTACCACCATATATACAAGACACGGCGCCACCTGGCCCAATACCTGATGGTAAATATTTTTATACTCCCGCCCAAGTATTTGTCAATACTACCAGTGCCACAGACAGCGTGTTGGTTACTGCACAACTGCGTCCGTTTATATCTGCTGATCCCATGGTGGGAGCACCCTGGGAATTTTATTTGAGCATAGACATATATCGTTACTTGGTATATGAAAACACCAATGTCAGTAAATTCTTTAACTATGAACTGATAGCACAGGACAATAATTATTTTAATGACACCATGTCGCCCAACATGTTGGCAGGCAATGAAAGCATAGGTGAGTCAGTATTTTGTAGCATAGTAGATAAACCTGGAGTGGGACGCTGGTGCTATAGCATGGAACTAAACTATTCAATATACAGTGGATCACCTGTATTAGATTGGGTATACGGTGAAAACATAGGAATAACAGCCACGGTGATTAAAGTATGATTTGGACATTATATAACGCAAAAACAGGTGCTATAACAGGCACTACAACAGATGCCATAAGAGCAGGCAGTGAACCCAGTGTTAGTGGTAACTATGATGGTGAACATTATTATGTGCGACAGCGTCGTGCAGTGCGTAAACCACCACGCCCTCGTGCGCCTGAATATATGCGATATGTTTTTAATTATACAACATATGTCTGGGAACTTGACACGGCAGCAACAGCGCAGGCAGCAAGACTACAACGCAATGAAATGTTTAAATATGTGGATAAGATCAGTCCTGTATGGTATGCGTCAATGTCAGCACAACAACGCCTTGATGCACAAGCATATAGACAAGCACTGTTAGACATAACGCATCAAAGTGATTTCCCATTAAATATACAGTGGCCACGAGTGCCAGACTTTTTAAGAGCATAACATGGCACTACCAGGAGTATTACCAGAAGGCTGGGACACTTACAGTCCATATGAAAAAATAGACATGATGAATACCTGGGGTGTGACCAGTGATGACTTATTGGGCATAGGTATTGGTCAGGGTGATATAGATTGGATGATCGCCAACGGATTTCAGGGCGGCACCACTTATCAACAACCCAGTTATGAATCTACCACGATTACATTTGGATCACCTGCTACACCTGAGCCCACACCCATACCTACTCAGGGACCAACATTCATATATGAAGAACCTGGAGTAGACAATAGTTGGTCATATGTAGAACCTACACCGCCACCCTATGTAGAACCCTATGTGGCGCCATATGTTCCTCCACCTGAGCCTACATTTAACTGGGATGCTTACTATGCTGAACAAGAAGCCGTTCGCTTACAACAAGAGCGTGATTTAGCAGCACAGCAAGAACAACAGCGCATTGCCGCCGAACAAGAAGCAGCCAGATTAGCCTATGAAGAACAACAGCGTCAAGCAGCATTGGCTGAACAACAACGCATTGCCTATGAGCAACAGTTGGCATATGAACAAGAACAACAACGCATTGCCGCAGAACAGGAGGCTGCTCGCATCGCTGAACAACAACGCATTGCCTATGAACAAGAGCAACAACGCATAGCCTACGAGCAAGAGCAACAGCGTATTGCCTATGAACAAGAGCAGCAACGCTTGGCATATCAAGAACAGCAGCGCATTGCAGCAGAACAAGAAGCAGCCAGAGTAGCCGCAGAACAAGAGGCTGCTCGTTTACAATATGAGGAGGCTGTTCGTCAACAACAGTTATATGAACAACAACTGGCTGAACAACAACGCATAGCATATGAACAACAATTGGCATACGATCAAGAACAACAGCGAATCGCAAATGAACAGCGTCTTGCCAGTGAGCAGGAGGCTGAACGCATAGCCTATGAGCAACAACTGGCATATGAAGCACAGCAGCGTCAACAACAGTTATATCAACAACAACAGTTAGATCAACGCACCTCAGATATCAATAACTTATATCAAACTCTGCTGGGTAGAAGTGCTGACGATGCTGGCTTACAATATTGGTTAAGCACAGGATTAAGTGCCGATGCCATCAGTCCATATATCATGCAAAGTGCTGAATATCAGGCACTGCAAGCAACACCTGCACCCAGTTTAGTAGTTGGTCCTGCAACACCCAGTGCCACAGTGGATTATGGCTATGGTGACATGACAGGAGATTTAGAAGTTGTTGATCGTGGCGGTGGCCTATTTGATATTGGCCGATATATTGTGCCCAGTATTCCCGGCGGTGGCGGCACAATTGAAAGCACTGACACTGGTGGCACTCCCAGTGAAACACTGGCACCTGAAGCGTCAGCAGCGCCTATAACGGACTATAGCGGTGGTGGTGGATCTGGCTATACAGACTTGGGTGGTTATGAAGATCTTGTGCCTGCCACGCCTGAAGTGACCACAATTACCTATCCCACTACAACCAGCATGGTCGGCGATATCGGCACTGGCACTGAAGTTGCTGGGGGAGGCGCAACAGTATTGCCACCCAATCCAGATAGTGCTTGGGGCACTGGAGTTGGTGTTAACGCTAACACTGGAGAAACCAGTAGAGGACAAACTTGGACCACTGAAAACTTATATACAAATATCATTACCACACCATATACGGATC
>Ga0208783_10000438_pt1 | contig 25575 bp, 25 predicted proteins | sample DEB19_08_DNA_2_FD_184529 | JGI IMG/M metagenome (GOLD analysis project Ga0208783, IMG submission 184529) | Aqueous microbial communities from the Delaware River and Bay under freshwater to marine salinity gradient to study organic matter... | ecosystem: Environmental > Aquatic > Marine >...
CTCAGGGAGGAGCAATGCAGATAGATCGCCAGAATCTCTCCGAGCACGTGTGGTTGTTTCTGCCATGTATGTTTCTTTTCTAGACCTAGTGATGGTCCTGTGGTGTGAATTGGTTTGGGGATTTAGAGCGGTTTTGTTTTTTTAAGATTGTGGGCTCACTTACCGCCCGACGAGCCTGAAATCTACCAGCCACCTCTCATGAGGCACAAATCGGGAAAATTTCCGCGTAAATCAGGCGTTTGAGACGTTGGCGCCCGAGGTAGCAACCTCTAGATCCATCGGAGTGAAGTGCTCTCCTGCGCTCTTCACAATGTCATCGTGTTCAGCGTTCGTTCCTGAGTGCAATACCAATACCGACGGCCCTGCACCGGAAATCATCGCGGCGACTCCTGCGCCACGAAGTTTTCTCACCAAATCAACTGACCGAGGCATCGCTTCGCGTCGATACTGCTGGTGTAAGTGATCCTCTGTCGCTGCAAAAAGTAACTCCGGACGAACTGAGAGCGCATGAACGAGAAGTGCAGCGCGACCTGCGTTGATCGCGGCATCTTTGTGGGGAACAGAATCAGGCAGCATGCGCCGTGCTTTACCCGTTGATAGTTGTGTGTGCGGCATGAAAACTAATGCGCGGATTGAAGGGTCGACCGAGAATCGTGACGCGCAACCAGTTGCGACGCTTGCACGATCTTCCATCCATGAAATTGTTGCGCCGCCCAGCGCCGCAGCAGCAACGTTGTCGGGGTGACCTTCCATATCCGTTGCAAGTGCGATCAAATCGTCATCGCTCATCAGATTATTTCCAGAAAGTACCAAACTTCGAGCCAATGAAAGTCCGCCCACAATTGCAGCTGCTGAAGATCCGAGTCCACGACCGTGAGGGATTGCATTGAGAGCGCGTAGCGCAATACCACGAGGTTTGCCGCCCATGAATTCGAAACCAGTCATCATTGCTTTGATAACCAGATGTTTTCCATCTTTCTTAATCTCATCTGCGCCTTCACCGGTTACATCAACATCAAAGACTTCTTCATCCAGGATTTGTGCGACGTAAATATCGCGCAATTCAAGTGCTAATCCCAAAGCATCAAAACCAGGACCTAAATTTGCAGCGCTGGCTGGAACATTTACCTGAATCGGCGTTGCTTTATAAGTCAAACGATCTTTGAATCCTCGAGACATCATCACGCTAAACCAATCACTTCGGCAGCTTTGCGAACATCCACCGGAATAACGGTGGGCTTATCTGCTCCATCGAGAACCCATTGCACATCTTTTAATCCGTTACCAGTGACAGTAATGACGATCTTCTTGTCTTTCGGCAATTTTCCGAGCGCCTTATATTTGATTAAGCCTGCAATTCCTGCAGCACTAGATGGCTCGACAAATACTCCTTCTTTTGCGGCGACCAATCGATAAGCGCTGAGTATCTCTTCGTCGGTGACTGAATCAATAACTCCGCCTGAATTATCGCGAGCTTCAACGGCTTGAGACCATGAGGCTGGATTGCCAATACGAATCGCAGTGGCGATTGTTTCTGGATTCTTTACAACTTCGCCACGAACAATCGGGGCTGCGCCAGCAGCTTGAAATCCCCACATCTGTGGAAGCGATCGTGAAATCCCATCCGCTTTATATTCTTTATATCCCTTCCAATATGCAGTGATATTTCCCGCGTTGCCGACCGGAAGAGCGTGGATATCTGGGGCGAAGCCCAATCCATCTATAACTTCAAATGAGGCGGTTTTTTGACCTTCAATTCGAAATGGATTAACTGAGTTAACAAGTGAGACTGGATATTTCTCAGATAGTTCGCGCGCTAAGTTCAAACAATCATCAAAGTTTCCATCTACTTGGAGAAGTTTGGAGCCATGTGCAATCGCTTGAGCAAGTTTGCCCATCGCAATCTTTCCTTCGGGTACCAATACAACGGGAGTCATGCCGGCCTTCGTTGCATATGCGGCGGCACTTGCACTTGTGTTTCCGGTGGACGCGCAAATTACGGCCCGCGCACCTTCTTCAGCTGCTTTCGAAATTGCCATGGTCATTCCACGATCTTTAAAAGATCCAGTTGGATTAGCGCCTTCAAATTTCAACCAAATCTCGTTATCCAACATCTCGGAGAGCACACAGGCATAAATCAGTGGGGTTCCACCTTCACATAATGTGACTACAGGAGTCTTCTTCGAAACGGGTAATCGATGGCGATATTCCTCAATGACTCCGCGCCATTGATGTGCGCCGCGCTTTGAGAACACATTCTTAAGTGGTGTCACTTAGAGCTGCTTTCGATATGTAGAACGCTCTCAACGCTCTTCACAACATCACTCTTGGATAATGATGCAACAGTCTTCTTCAGCGATGATTCAGGTGCTGAGTGAGTAGCAACGATAAGTTCAGCGCTGTTTCCGCGACCTGATTGGCGAACTGTCTCAATCGAAACATTATTGGACGCAAATAGCTGGGCGACGGTAGCGAGCACGCCAGGCTTGTCAGCCACATCTAGACGGATTAAATAGCGGGAATTCACATTGTCTATAGGAGCGATAGAAATATCTGCGTAATCACTTTCGCCATGTCCTTCGCCACCGCGAGTTTTATTGCGCGCAATTGCGATCACATCACCCAAAATCGCACTTGCAGTGGGTGCGCCACCAGCGCCACGTCCGTAGAACATGAGTTCACCTGCTGATTCAGCTTCAACAAATACCGCATTAAATGCGTTGCGGACCGAGGCAAGTGGGTGCTGCCTAGAAATCAAGGTTGGGTGAACGCGAACTGAAACTTTGTGGTCAGAAGTTAATTCTGCGATTGCAAGTAATTTAATGACGTGATCCATTTCGCGAGCAACTGCGACATCGCGCGCAGAAATCTTGGATATTCCCTCGCAATTAACATCATGTGATGTAACTCGAGTATGAAATGCGAGCCCCGCCAAGATCGCCGCTTTTGCCGCCGCATCATGGCCCTCAATATCTGCAGTGGGATCTGCCTCAGCAAATCCAAGTGATTGGGCCTCTTTGAGAACATCTGCAAAGGCGCTTCCTTCTTCATCCATCTTGGTAAGAATGTAATTTGTGGTTCCGTTAACAATTCCCATCACGCGGTGGACATGGTCGCCAACAATTGATTCACGCATGGGTCGCAAAATTGGGATTGCTCCACCTACTGCGGCTTCGTAATAGAGATCCACGCCATTCTTATCGGCAGCTTCAAATAGTTCAGCCCCATGAAGTGCTAGGAGCGCCTTATTCGCAGTAACCACAGATTTCTTATTTTTTATTGCGGTCAAAAGTAATTCCCGGGCTGGTTCAATTCCGCCCATAACTTCGACGATGATGTCGATTGATGGATCATTGACAACAGTACTTGCATCAGTCGTAACAATCGAAGCTGGAACGTGGTCGCGTTTAGTTGAGATATTCCGTACCGCAACTTTGGTGAGCTCAAGGGTTGCGCCAGAACGAGCTGCGAAATCACCAGAATCTTCATGCAATAAGCGTGCGACGTTAGAACCGACTACGCCACAACCGAGCATGCCGATTCTCAAAGTCTTTGCGTTACTCATCATCAATCTCCAAGGCTAGAAGGTCAGCATAGGTTTCGCGTCGAACCATGATGCGCGCCTCTTTATTGTGGACTGAAATCACTGGTGGGCGGACCATGTGGTTGTAATTGCTCGCCATGCTTCGACCATAAGCGCCGGTCGAAGGAACCGCGAGTAAATCTCCAGGAACGATATCGCTCGGTAGTTCGACATCCTTAATGACGATATCTCCAGTTTCGCAATGTTTTCCTACGATACGTGAGCGACGAGGTTCGGCTCGGCTTTCACGATTAGCAAGTGCAATGGAGTACTCAGCATCATAAAGTCCAGGACGAATATTGTCGCTCATGCCGCCATCGACGGAGATGTACCACCGAGAAGTTCCATCTTCCAATCGAACTTCCTTGGTTGTTCCCACTTCATACAGCGTTGTCATCGAAGGTCCGACAATGGCGCGCCCCGGTTCGATTGATGTTTTTGGTATTTCCAGATTCATTTCCGCGCACGCTTGTCGTACATATTTGGAAAGATTCTGCATCGCAAGATCTGGTGAAATTGGATCATCACCATCGACGTATGCGATGCCGTATCCACCGCCCAGGTCTAATTCGGGAAGTTCAGTACCGAATTCCGATTTGAAGCGTGCCAACATCTCAACTAAGCGATGCGTGGCTTTGCTAAAACCTTCCGAGGAAAAAATCTGTGAGCCGATATGTGCATGGAAGCCTTTGAGTAGAAGACTTTCATGTCGAGTTGTTGCAAGAACTGCATCCCATGCCGCGCCAGAGGCGATTGAAAAACCAAATTTCACATCTTCATGTGCGGTCGATATTGCTTCATGAGTATGTGCTTCCACACCTGGGGTAAGTCGCAACAAAACTTTTTGGACAACACCTTTTGCATGTGCAATGCGAGCTACACGATCAATTTCTTGAAGTGAGTCCAGCACGATTGTTCCGACCCGGTAGTCAATTGCTTCAGTAATCTCTTTCTCAGACTTGTTATTTCCATGCACTTCGATTCGAGAGGGTGGAAAATCAGTCGCAATCGCTACAGCCAACTCACCGCCAGTGCACACATCAAGTCCTAGTCCTGCGGCCTCAACCCATCGTGTGACTTCCTTGGAAATAAATGCTTTTGCAGCGTAATAAACGGTTCCTGCGTGATCTCCGAAATGTCGCTCAAGGCTTTCTCGCCATTGGATGGCTCGATCTTTGAAATCCGATTCATCGAGAATAAATGCTGGTGTTTCAAATTTCTCTGCAAGATCTTTCGTTGAACATCCACCAATTGTTAGTACGCCGTTATTGCGTCGAGAAGTTTTCGACCAAATCTTTGGATTGAGATCGTGGCTCATCTTCACATCCGCTCCGGTGCGCTAACGCCAAGGAGAGTTAGTCCATTCTTGATGACTTGTCTCGTAGCTAGACATAAAGTGGCACGCGCTGAATGAATGTCATTCGGCTTTTCTTCTCCCATAGGAAGAACGCGACAGTCATTGTAGAAGCCGTGATACAACGTCGCGATCTCTTCAATGAAGCGCGCAATTCGATGGGGCTGTCTCAATTCTGCGGCGGATGAAACAATTCGCGGATATTCTGCTAATCCACCTAAAAGTTCACGTTCGCGATCATGAGTGAGAAGTTCTGGGTTGTAATCTTCTTTTCCGTATTTCAATCCAAGTTCATCAGCGTTCCGCAAAACAGCGCTAATGCGGGCATGGGCATACTGAACATAGAAAACTGGGTTGTCGTTCGTACGCTTCTTTAATAGATCTATATCCAGAACCATCGGAGTATCGACGGGATAGCGAATCAATGTGTATCTCGCTGCATCTACCCCCACTTTTTCTACCAACTCCTCCAAAGTAATGATGGTGCCTGCTCGTTTAGAGAGTTTGAGTTCTTGGCCACCTTCCATGATTTTTACCAGCTGGCCAATGAGTACGTGAATGTTGTACTCAGGATCATCGCCAGCGCAGGCCGCAGTAGCTTTCAATCGTCCTACATATCCATGATGATCGGCGCCCAACATATAAATACAGATATCAAAGCCACGTCGACGTTTATCGAGGTAATAGGCCGTATCTGAAGAGAAATATGTGAGTTCTCCCCCGGATTTCACTAACACGCGATCTTTATCATCGCCAAAGTCTGTGGTGCGTAGCCAAGTAGCGCCTTCAGATTCAAAAACATGCCCTTGTGATTGTAGTTTCGCTAGCGCTGCGGAAAGTGCATCGCCAGAATGTAAAGATCGTTCAGAGAACCAGATATCAAAATGAGTGCCGAAGTTATCCAGTACATCTTTCTGCTGTTGTAATTGAAGGGCATACCCTGCTTCTCGGAAAGCTGGAATACCATCAACCTCATCTAAATTCTTGTATTCAGGATGTTGAGCAATAATCAAAGCCGCAAGCTCGTTGATGTATTCACCTTGATAGCCCTCTTCAGGTCTTGCTTCGCCGCGAGCAGCTGCACGTAACGATGCTCCGAAGAGATCCATTTGGGTTCCACGATCGTTGATATAGAACTCGCGCGTTACTTCAGCTCCTCCTGCTTCCAGAACGCTTGCTAGCGCATCCCCCACAGCCGCCCATCGCGTATGTCCTAAATGAAGCGGTCCAGTTGGATTTGCACTAATGAATTCCAGATTAATTTTTTTGCCACGTAGAAGTGAGACTCGACCAAACTTGTCACCGTCAACAAGAATGGTACGAACAATGGCGCCTTGCGAAGATTTAGCGAGCGTAAAATTAATAAAGCCGGGACCTGCAATTTCAACTTTTTCGATTATGGAATTTCCAAAAATCCCTCTTTGTACAACTTCGGCAATCTCGCGCGGGGATTTATTTGCAACTTTTGCTAACGCTAAAGCGATTGAAGTTGCGTAATCACCATGATCACGATTCTTCGGTCGCTCTAAAGTAATCTCAGAAAGCGCTGACGCCTCAAGTACCTGTGGCGGGAGCGAACCCTCGGCAACAGAGGCGTGGATGGTCGATCGAATCGCGGCGACAAGTAGCTCGTGGGGGGCAGCCCCCTTCACGGAAGCGCTCGGTGAGCTGGGAGAAGAATTCGATGCCGACACCTAGGAAAGGCTACCGACCCGAGCCTTCCTCACGGGTTAACGGTCTAGCGACCCATATTTCATGCTCGTTTTTCACCTCAAACGATTGATCTGTTATCAAGTTGTTATGACCAGATAGCCCAAATAATGGGAAAACCCTTCCATATAGTGGAGCTAAGAAAGTAGGTTCTGACGCGGTGAACCGCCCTCGCGGTTCATTTATGAACTACTTTCGAAAGGTATCTAATAAATATGTCAAAGCGCCGTCTCGCGATATCTGCACTTGTTGCAGCATTCGCTCTCATTCTCACCGGCTGCTCAAGTTCATCAGATGAAGGTTCAGCTGATGGCTTTGTTGGCGTCATTCTTCCAGATGCTGCTTCGTCTGCTCGTTGGGAAACTGCTGACCGCGGATTCCTACAAGCTGCATTCGATGCTGCTGGTGTGAAGGCTGATATCCAGAATGCAAATGGTGATAAGGCTGCATTCCAGACAATCGCAGATCAGATGTTGTCTGCTGGTGCCAAGGTTCTCATTCTTGTAAACCTTGACTCAGAATCTGCAAAGGCTGTTCAAGATAAGGCAGCTGCGCAAGGTGTACCAACAATTGACTACGACCGTCTAACTTTGAACGGTTCAGCGTCATACTATGTTTCATTCGACAACGAAGCTGTCGGACGTCTACAAGGTGAAGGAATCAAGGCTTGCCTTGATGCTGCCGGTAAGTCCAAGGCACGTATCGTTTATCTCAACGGTTCACCAACTGATAACAACGCAACCTTGTTCAAGGCTGGTTATGACTCAGTACTCCGTCCATCAATCGACGCTGGTGATTACACACTCGTTGATGACCAGGCTGTCCCAGATTGGGATAACGCCAAGGGTGGCGTAATTTTCGAACAGCAACTCTCAAAGGCAAAGGGCAAGCTCGATGCCGTTGTATCTGCTAACGAAGGTCTCGGCCTCGCAGCAGTTGCTGTTTTGAAGAAGAACGGACTCAACGGAAAGGTTTGCGTATCCGGACAGGATGCAACCGTTGACGGTCTTCGCGCTATCTTGACTGGTGATCTTTCAAATACTGTTTACAAGGCAATTAAGGCTGAAGCTGAAGCCGCTGCTGCACTTGCTGTCGCACTCCTCAAGGGTGAAGAAGCAACAACAGCAACAGGTTCAGTAAATAACGGAACAGCTGATGTTCCTTCAGTTCTCCTTGTTCCAGTTTCAATCACCAAGGAAAACGTCAAGGATGTCATCGCAGATGGCTTCCAGACACGTGAAGATGTCTGTAAGGACATCGAAGATCTCTGCACCGCTAACGGAATCTAAGAATTCTTAGAAACCGAATTTTCGGTAAGCAGAAATAGCAGTACAGCTCAGCCCGAGTATTGAATTACTCGGGCTGAGTCATTAACGTCCGAAATTCAGCAGCTGCTCCTACTAGCGAGGACAACGTATGGCTTCACCAATTCTCTCTCTGCGCAAAGTCAATAAGTCATTTGGACCCGTTCATGTTCTCAAGGATGTTGATTTCGATGCCTATGCTGGAAAAGTCACTGCATTAGTTGGTGACAACGGCGCCGGTAAGAGCACGTTGATCAAGTGCATCGCAGGTATCTACACTCCAGAAACTGGTGAGTTCGTCTTTGAAGGAAATAAAGTCACAATCGCAGGTCCGCGTGATGCCACCGCACTTGGTATCGAAATTGTCTATCAAGATTTAGCTTTATGTGACAACCTCGACATTGTTCACAATATGTTTCTCGGCCGTGAAGAAAAAAGCGGAATTACCTTAAATGAATCCACGATGGAGTCGATGGCAAAGAAGACTCTCGATGGTCTTAGCGTTCGAACTGTTAAATCAATTCGTCAAAAAGTTGCATCGCTCAGTGGTGGTCAACGTCAGACGGTTGCGATCGCCCGAGCAGTTCTGTGGAATAGTAAAGTAGTCATTCTTGACGAACCAACGGCAGCTCTTGGAGTTGCACAAACTGAACAAGTATTGAAATTGGTGCGCCAGCTCGCAGATAACGGACTTGCTGTAATCGTCATCAGCCACAATCTCAACGATGTTTTCCAGGTGGCCGACAATATTGCGGCTATGTACCTCGGCACGATGGCAGCGCAAGTAGAAAAGAATTCGGTAAATCAGAATGATGTTGTACGTCTAATCACAACGGGAAGTTCTGACGCGATCTCAGGAGCGAAAAAATGAGCGAACAGATCACGATTGAAAAATCACTTCGCGATTGGTGGAGTCGAGTAAAGGCGGGCCAAGTTGGAGCACTTCCTGCGATTCTGGGTCTTCTCGTTCTATGCGTTGTTTTTGGCTCATTAAGCTCGGTATTTCTCACTCCTGGAAATTTCGCAAACCTGCTCACACAAGCAGCAGCCGTAACGGTCATTGCTATGGGATTGGTTTTCGTTCTCTTGCTTGGGGAAATTGATCTATCCGCTGGGTACGCAGCTGGTGTCTGCGGCGCAATCTTGGTCATTATGGTCACTGAGATGGATTACGCCTGGTACATCGCATTTCCTGCCAGCATCATCATCGGAACTCTTCTGGGTGGCGCGATTGGTTATCTTGTCGCACAACTCAAGATCCCATCCTTCGTCGTAACACTTGCAACATTCCTAGCATTCCAGGGATTGCTGCTGTTGCTAGTTGGTGAAGGCGGAACTATTCGAATTGAAGATCCAGTAATTCTTGCTGTAGAAAATAAGAATCTTTCAGTTTCTGCTAGTTGGATATTCTTCTTTGCGACCTCAGGTGCGTACATTGCATCAGGGTTGTGGAAGTTTGCGAAACGACGTCGCGCGGGATTGGTAGACAGCCTTTTCAAATTCTGGTTAGTGAAAACTGTCGGACTCGTTGTTATCGGAGCAGCGGCTACTTCAGCGCTCACTGTAGAGCGAAGTAACAATCCACAGCTCACGAGTTTGCGCGGTATTCCTTATGTGGTCCCAGTAATTCTGGTACTCCTTGTTGGAGCAACATTTGTCCTGTCTCGCACTTCATACGGTCTTCATATTTATGCTGTCGGCGGTAACGCAGAAGCTGCGCGTCGCGCTGGTATCAATGTTCGGATGGTCCGTATTACTGCGTTCATGATCTGCTCTGGATTTGCAGCAGTTGCTGGCATGATTTTCGTATCCCGAGCCAATTCAGTTTCACCAACAACAGGTGGAAGTTCAACGCTGCTGTATGCCGTTGGTGCAGCTGTTATTGGCGGAACTAGCCTCTTTGGTGGAAAAGGAAAAGTCAGCGATGCGATTCTCGGTGGAATCGTTGTAGCAGTTATTGATAACGGTATGGCACTTCTTGGTTACCCAGCTGGTATCAAATTCATGGTTACTGGCGCGGTTCTCTTGATCTCAGCAACAATCGATGCTGTATCTCGCAGAGGTGCAACCGCCGGTTAAGTCTTCGACAGAGCGAAGATTTTTCTAGAGTAGTAATTGTGGGTATCCTTCGGGCTCACATCTTGCGGGAGTGGTGAAATGGCAGACACGCAGGTCTTAGGAACCTGTGCTTCGGCGTGTGGGTTCAAGTCCCACCTCCCGCACCAAAGTTATTGATTAATCGATCTTCAGATCCTTGGGTGATGTAGCTAAACCTTTGCTGCTCTAAATCCTCCTTCCAAGTCAGCAATGATGTCGCTGATATCTTCAATTCCGATGCTTAAACGAACCATGCCTGGAGAGATTCCGGCACTTCGCAATCCGGTTCACCTAATTGCGAGTGTGTTGTCGAGGCCGGGTGGATGACGAGTGAGCGAACGTCGCCAATATTGGCGACATGGCTAAATAAAGTTAAGCCTTCGACAAACTTTTTTCCTGCTTCCAATCCACCTTTGATATCGAATGCCATCACGGCTCCGGCGCCTCGAGAGGCATACTTCCTAGCATTGGAATTCCACGGCGACGCAGGTAATCCTGAATAACTAACTGATTCAACTTGAGAATGTTGCGAAAGATATTCGGCGACGGCCTGAGCATTCTTTAAGTGACGTTCCATTCTCATGCTGAGCGTTTCAAGACCTTGTGCAAGAAGCCAAGCGTTAAATGGAGAGACGCTCGAGCCCATATCCCGCAAGAGTTGTAGTCGGCACTTAAAGATAAACGCCACGTTGCCAAATGTGGAATTGACGCCGAGATCTTTGGCGTAAACCATGTTGTTGTAGCTCTCATCCGGTTGATTGAATCCAGGGAACTTCTCTGGATTCAAGGAGAAATCAAAATTGCCGGAATCAACAATCGCGCCAACCATGGCGCTGCCATGACCTGAAAGGAATTTAGTGGCTGAATGCGTGACCACATCTGCGCCGTAGTCAATAGGTCTGGTAACAAACGGTGTGGCAATCGTGTTATCTACAATCCAAGGCACACCGGCCTCATGTGCAATATTTGCTATTCCCTCAATATCAAGTGCAACACCTAGCGGGTTCGAGATTCCCTCTCCAAAAAAAGCTTTTGTGTTGGGGCGAACTGCGCGACGCCAAGAATCTAAATTACGAGCATCATCGACAAATGTGAACTTGATTCCAAACTTTGGCAGCGTGTACTTAAATAAATTATATGTTCCTCCGTACACATAGGGACTTGCGACTACATGATCTCCAGCCTCTGCAACATTCATAATCGCAAGTGTCGTTGCAGCCATCCCAGAGGAAACAAGCAGTGAAGCTTTTCCGTGCTCCAAAATTGATAGGCGTTTTTCAACTGCATCTTGTGTTGGGTTATTAATTCGTGTGTAGACGTTTCCGGCTTCAGCCACTCCGAATAGATTGGCTGCATGCTGCGTATCTCTAAATTCATATGCAGTTGTTTGATAGATCGGGAGTGAGCGCGATCCTGTTGCTGAGTCAGGAATTTGTCCCGAATGAATTTGCTGTGTGTCAAAAGACCAATCGCCGTTGTCAACGAATTTTTCTGTCATAACCACCTCTTCATTGAAGTGTTAATTTGAATAGCTACTCGGGGCAGATTAATAGAAAAAGGAAGAAAAATGTGGAGTGGACCATAAGATTATGGGAATTATCGCTCTCGCTTACTCGCTTTTAACTCTGCTCAGGTCTAGATTTGAGTTATGACAATGACGTCATCGCAGAGTTCTGCGCGTTCTGAATCGCCCCTCGCTACAGCGCTATCGCAATTACGGCGAGCTATTGACCAACTTCAACTTGGTGATAACGACTGGAACACCCTTTCAACGCCTCGTCGCATACTAGAAGTTGCAGTTCCGCTGCGCCGTGATGACGGCCGAGTTGAAATGTATAAGGGATACCGGGTCCAGTACTCAACAACACGGGGGCCCTCCAAAGGTGGCGTGAGATTCCACCAAGATATTGATTTAGACGAGACCGTTGCGCTTGCAATGTTGATGACGTGGAAATGTGCGTTAACCAATCTTCCCTATGGCGGCGCTAAAGGTGGAGTCGCTGTAAATCCGAAAAATCTCTCCTTGACTGAAAATGAACGACTAACCCGCAGATATACCTCAGAAATTCTTCCCATCATTGGTCCCGAGCGTGATATTCCCGCACCGGATGTTGGAACTGATGAACGAAATATGGCTTGGATGATGGATACATATTCCGTGAATGCAGGTTATTCAGTTCCTGGAGTCGTTACTGGAAAGCCCATTGTTCTTGGTGGATCACTTGGAAGAACTTCTGCGACAGGAGATGGTGTAGCTATCGCCGTGAGAGAAGCTCTTCGTATCAAAGGAATCGATATCCACGGTGCAACTGTGGCGATTCAAGGTTTCGGAAAAGTCGGCTATTGGGCTGCGGTTGCGATGGAAAACATGGGTATGAAAGTTGTGGCAGTAAGTGATGTCAATGGTGGCGTCACAGGATTTAAAGATGTCGCATCAGTTCATAAATATGTCAATGAGAATGGAACCGTGATAGGTGCGCCCGGAACTGAGAAAATTACTAATAGCGAATTACTTGGGTTAAATGTCGATGTTTTAGTTCCTGCTGCACTATCGGATGCAATAACTAAAGCGAGTGCGCCAAGTATTAAAGCCAAAATTGTCGTTGAGGGTGCAAATGCACCAACCACTCCTGCTGGTGATGAAATCATGAACGATAAAGGGATCTTGGTGGTTCCAGATATTTTGGCAAACTCTGGGGGTGTAATAGTTTCTTATTTCGAATGGGTCCAAGATAAACAGAATTATTTTTGGAGCGCCGAAGAAGTTAAGGAGAATCTCAATTCCATTTTGATGCGATCCATCAACGAGGTCTCCGAGCAATCGACCACGCGCCAGGTCACCTGGCGGGAAGCCGCCAATATGATCGGCGTCGGCCGAGTCGCTCAGGCTCATCGCCTGCGCGGCCTGTATCCGTAAAGGTTGCAAGTAGCCCATTTTCAACCAACGCTCTCTCGTGGGAAGATTCACGCCCCTCAAGCAGATATAAGTAAGGAGCGAGTCCGTGGCAGATAAGAACTTCCTCTCGTGGGTTGGTTTCAAAGGCGAGGAAGAAAGCGCCAACAAACCCAATCTCACTGCTGGTTCTGCTTCTCTTGAGCGCATTCGCGAACTTGAGGCGCAACTCAACGACCTTAAGTCACGTCGCGATATAACGGCGCTATCTAAAGAAGAATTTGAAATCCTTGCAACTGAAACTGCGATGTCCATTATTCGCACTGCTCAACAACGTGAATCAAAAGCAAATGCAAATGCTGAGCGCGTGCTCAACGAAAGTAAGAAACAAGCAACAAGTGCGATTGAAACTGCTGAGGCAAAGGCGAAATCAACTCTGGCCCAAGCTGAATCACGGGGACGCAAATACATCGAAGCTGCTGAAAATGATGCAGCAGATATTGTTTCGAAGGCAGAGTCAGAAGCCGAAGATCTTCTCAATACGAAGAAGCGTGAAGGAAGCACGATCACTTCTAATGCGAAACGCGAAGCAGAAAGACTTGTCCTAACCGCCACCACTGAAGTTTCTGAGTATCGCAACTGGTTAGCCGGAGTAATTTCTGAGGCGGAGCGCCTCTATCGAATCCAGACTCAATCACTCGATGCTGCCGAGAATGCGATCTCTCAATCTCGCCAACGTCTTGAATCTGCTTTTAATCGCCTAGCTGAACTTCAGAAGCAAGTTGTTTCAGCGATTTCTGCTGATGGCACACCGTCTGGTGACTCCAAAGTCGCCCAACGCATCAGCCATGCCAACACAAGTAACTCAGATGATCTTGCAAAGTCTTCATCACGTAAACCTGGAAAGAAGTCTGGGGCAGCAAAGAAGTCATCTAAGAAACGTCGGTGATGTCGAGCCCTCAAAACCGCTATATCCACTCGGTTGATGGCCTACGAGCTGTCGCAGTAATAGCGGTACTTCTCTATCACTTAGGAATCGATTGGATTCCTGGTGGCTTTCTCGGCGTTGATCTTTTCTTCGTTATTTCTGGATATGTCATTACCGGATTGATTCTTGATTCGATAGTGCGTTCTGGCACTTTAGACCTTCGAGCTTTCTACTTGAGTCGCATTCGCAGATTAGTTCCTGCACTTGTGGCGATGTTGGTTTTCACAACTTTATTCATTGGAGTTTACGCACCCGATACGGTTCGACGTTTTATCGCTGATGTTCCCTATGTGCTATCAGGATCTATGAACTGGGCGCTAGTGTCACGTCAACAAGATTATTTCGAAGCGATCGGTCGCCCGCCTTTGCTGCAACATACATGGTCGCTCGCAGTAGAGGCACAGTTTTATCTGATTTGGCCCTTGGTATTGCTCTTTATCTTGCGCTATTTCGGCAAGAAGAACATTCCCTTTGCCGCTCTCGCCATTGCTATCGCATCGGGAATAACTCTCTTTGCGTATTCAATTCGTATCGACACTCAAGAGTCAGCAATAAGCCATGTTTACTTTGGAACTGACACTCACTCGATTGGATTGTTTCTAGGTTCTGCACTTGCAGTGAGTTGGCAGCCGCAAAATCTCACCCGAGAAATCACAAAGCGGGCACAAGATTTTGTCGACTTAATTGGAGTTGTGGGACTACTCGGATTATTAAGTACTTTCTTATTTATCAATGAGAATGATCCGACTTTGTATCGCATCGCTTTTCCGCTTTCGGCTCTTTTTGGCTGTGCAACTTTGATTTCGGTAGTACACCCTGCATCGCGTTTTGCTCCAATCTTGAGCACCCGGCCGTTGATTTGGATTGGCGAGCGTTCCTACGGAATTTACTTGTGGCACTGGATCGTTTTCCAACTCACACGACCTTCCATTGATCTCGTTGGTGATGATTGGGCGCTCTACGCGCTGCGAGTTCTGATTGTTTTCGCACTTGCTGACATTTCACTTCGTTATATCGAGATACCCGTGCGTCGAGGTTATTTTGAGTTGTGGTTCCGCGGCATGAAATATCGCACCAAAGCGGTGCGTCTACGTCAGCAACTTTCAACGCTCGCAGCAATAGCTGTAACAATCGCAGCCACCTCATTGATTTCTATCAACGCAATGGAAAAAGCCGATCACATTGCAGCCCAGGAGCAGAGCGCTACCGAAAATTCCACCGATGAACCTGATCAAGTCATCACAACAAGTGAAACTCCAGGTCTCTGGGTCACAGGCGATTCAGTCATCCTGGGTATTCGAAATGTATTAGCGCAATACGAACGAATCGAACTCATTAATGCTCGAGTTGGTCGTCAAATCGACGAGCTCATTGAAGTTGCGCGAACCGATCAACAATTTGTTGGGAAATCCCCCGTGGTTCTCAATCTAGGTAACAACAACCGACTTGTGGAATCAGATGTTATTTCGTTGATGGAAATCGTAAAGAATCAACCGAAGATCATTGTTGTAAATACTGCTGTTCCACGATCTTGGAAGGAAGCAAATAACCAACTTATAGCCGACGTTGTGAACCGCTATCCCAACACAACAATCGTCGATTGGTCCACGATTTCAGCGAACCATCCGGAATTCTTCGCAACAGATGGCGTTCATCTCAATCCGCCAGGAGTGAATGCTTACGTCTCAGCAATACGCGAGGTACTGCAGAAATAAAGTAGTAAAGAAATAGAACAGCCAGACTTATGAAGTCCGGTTTAGTTCTGATACTTACCCTTCAATGAGAATTTCTTAGCGTCAACCTTCGTGCCATCAGAATAGACCGACTGGAGAAGGAATTGAGTTCCGCCTTCATCGCCAACAAGGGCGATATCGAAATTCAAAGTAGCCGCATCAACTGTTCCAACTTCGGTGAAATCTTTTGCGTTGTAAGAAACTGAAATCGCATAGCCACTCAAGCCATCTGTGGCGTTGGGAGCTTTCCAACGAAGTGTGACTCCACCAGAACTATTTCTGATGGCCACAAAGCTCTGGGGTGCTTCATACGATCCTGCAGCAGGTTCTTCACTTGCACTTTCAGAAGGTTCGGCTGTGGGTTCTTCAGACATTGACTCAGATGCAGTCGGCTTTGGGGCCGCATCATCGCTATCTGAAGAATTAGTGAGCGCAAAGATTGCGAGAAGAATTACGCCCGCAATTACTAAGAAGAGAACGCCATTTGAATTTTTCTTTGCTGGAGCTGACGGTGTAGCAACAGATTTTGTTGGGGCAGGAGTGCTAGTGACAGTTGTGGCGCCACGTGTTGGGACTGGTGGAATAACAATTTTGGATGTATCGACTTTAGCTGAAGATTTCTTAGCAACAGCGCGTTTGGCGGGCGCTTTCTTAGCAGGACGTTTCGCAGCTTTGGTTGATTTCTTCGCTGCCTTCTTTGCCGGACGCTTCGCAGCAGCTTTCTTTACTGGCCGCTTTGCACGTGATTTCGCCGGACGTTTTGCTGCTTTCTTCTTTGCTGCCACAACTACTCCTTCGTTTATTCCGAACCCATTTCGGGATCAAAAGTATGGCTCAAGCCTACCTTCGTCATTGCTTACTGCTGGGTTTTCACGCCCCGATAAATGGTGCGATTTTTGGGGCGATCTCGCGCAGCGCTCTGCCTCGATGACTGATGGAATCTTTCAATTCTGGGTCCATCTGCGCTGTCGTAATCTCATATCCATCAGGTTGGAAGATGGGGTCATATCCAAATCCATACTCGCCAATCGGCTCGTGACGTACCGTGCCGTGAACTTCGCCGCGAACCATGATGTGGCGCCCATCAGGTAGAGCTAGCGCGATAACGCAAACAAACTGGGCTCCCCGATCAGAATCTGGAACTCCGTCTAGCTCCTTGAGAACCTTTGCAATATTTGCCGCATCATCACCGTGGACGCCTGACCAGCGAGCGGAGTACACACCTGGGGCTCCGTCAAGTGCATCAATAGAAATTCCGCTGTCATCTGCAAGTGCTGGCAGTCCAGTCTGTCGTGCAATTGTGGCGGCTTTGAGAAACGCGTTTTCCTCAAAAGTAGTTCCGGTTTCTTCCACATCATCAAGGTTGAAATCTGCAACGGAACGGAGGTTGATGTTTCCTGCGTATTGAGAAATCAGACGTTCTACTTCAGCGATTTTGCCTTTGTTGCGAGTTGCTAGTACGAGATCTGACATTGCGCTCGAGTTAACTCTAAGACTTCAATGGCAGAGGAACTTATTTACCGAGCGCAGCGCGCTGCATCGTTGCGAGTTGTTGGCAGCCTTGAGAACCGAGATCGAGCAATCCATTTAACAAAGCGCGATCAAATGGTTTGCCCTCTGCGGTTCCTTGAACTTCAATGAATTGTCCGTCGCCAGTACAGACGATATTCATATCGGTTTCTGCAGTCACATCTTCTTCGTAGCAAAGATCCATCATGGGAGTACCCTCGATGATTCCAACGCTGACTGCAGCAACTGAATCACGAAGCGGAGATGCGCCTTTGATATGGCCCTGTTTCATGGCCCATGAAATCGCATCGCTCAAAGCGACGTAAGCGCCAGTTATTGCTGCGGTGCGTGTTCCACCGTCGGCTTGCAAAACATCGCAATCCAGAACAATGGTGTTCTCACCGAGAGCTTGCATATCTACAACCGATCGAAGCGAGCGACCGATAAGTCGTGAGATTTCTTGGGTACGTCCACCGAGTTTTCCTTTGACGCTCTCGCGATCCGAACGGGTGTGTGTTGATCGCGGCAACATCGCATACTCCGATGTAACCCATCCTTTGCCGCTTCCCACTAACCAACGTGGAACGCCGGGGGTAAATGATGCGACGCATAGAACTCGAGTCTTTCCGAAAGTAACGAGAACTGATCCTTCGGCGTTATCCAGCCAATGACGGGTAAAAGAAATCGGGCGGAGTTCTTGTGGAGTTCGTCCATCAATTCTCTTGATTTCGCTCACTTAGATTGTTCCCTTCACGAAGTTGACTTCTGGGCCCAAGAATCGACGGGCTAAGTGGGCAAAGGTATCTGGGTCTCCGCTCGATATGAATTGATACCGTGCTGGGCTAGAACTTGAGCGCAATAAATTCTTTTCGACCAGAACTCGGTAAAGATCTTTTGCAGTTTCATCGGCGCTCGAAACTAATGTGACTTCGTTGCCCATGACATAAGAAATGACGCCAGTAAGAAGTGGGTAGTGCGTGCATCCCAACACCAAGGTGTCGATGTCAGCGCTTTTCAATGGCGCAAAATATCTCTCTGCAGCGTGAGTGACGGCCGATCCTGAAGTTTCCCCGCGCTCCACAAAACTCACAAAGTCCGGGCAGGCCACAGTCGTGAGCGAGAGATGTGGAGCGGCTGCAAATGCGTCGTTATATGCCTGGGAATCAATAGTGGTCTGGGTACCAATGACGCCGACTTTGCCACTCTTGCTTGCAGAGACCGCTCGTCGGACTGCAGGCTGAATAACTTCGATGACCGGGATTGAGTAACGCTCTCGCGCGTCTCGCAGCATTGCTGCGCTCGCTGTATTGCACGCGATGACGATTGCCTTTACTCCGGCATTGACGAGAGAGTCCATGATTTCCAGGGCGAAAGAGCGAACCTGAGCCAAAGGGCGTGGGCCATAGGGGCCGCGCGCTGTATCGCCAAAGTAGATGATCGATTCGTGAGGAAGCTGATCGATAATTGCGCGAGCGACCGTTAAACCGCCGAGCCCCGAATCAAAAATTCCGATGGGAGCGTCGCTAGACATGCTGCGAAGTCTACGGGATGTCCGTTTTGCCCCAGTAAGGGATGAATATTTATAACATTTCTTAAGAAATACGGTGATTTTCGCTTGAACAACTCGCGAGTAGGTAGGACCCTTTTACCTAATCGCGCTCGGCCGAGGCTTCATATGGGCCTACGGATGGGAGCGACCGCTCGGCCCTATTTGAGTCGAGCAAACTTATTTGCCCACGGAGGCTAATTTGATTCAGTTAACAGCTACTCAGTGGAGCGTCGTATTCAACATCCTTTCATTTGGACTTGTATCGATGCTTGCAACCACTGTTTACACTCTCGTGTCACAGCATCGCGTTCTTCCTAAGTACCGCAACGCGCTCGTACTTTCATCGATGGTGACATTTATCGCCGGTTATCACTACCTGCGTATTTTCGATTCATTCAAGCATGCGACAGCAGAAGGAACATTCAATGTTGCGCATGATGTAAATACCAGCTCAATGGCATTTAACGAGGCATATCGTTATGTTGACTGGATCCTTACAGTGCCACTACTTCTCGTTGAAGTTATTGCGGTACTTGCGCTCGCTAAGGAAGCTTCGAAGTCCTTGATCACACGCCTTGTCCCTGCATCAGCAGCGATGATCGCGCTTGGTTATCCAGGAGAAACTTCAGCTGACCAGGGCACCAAGATTATGTGGGGCGTTCTTTCAACGATCCCATTCCTCTACATTCTCTATGTTCTCTTCGTAGAACTAGGTAAGTCGCTCGATCGTCAGCCTGAGGGAGTTGCAGCCACTGTTGGTCGCCTCCGTCTCCTCCTCATCGCTTCATGGGGCGTCTATCCAATCTCCTACCTCCTCCCAATCATCGATGCAGAAGGTGCTGCAAGCGCCAGCTCATTCGTTGGACGTCAAGTTGGTTACACCATCGCTGACGTTGTGGCGAAGTGCGTATGGGGTCTAACAATCCTCAAGATCGCTCGTATGAAGTCCATTGCCGAAGGCATGAAGGACGATCACTAAACGATCGATTAAGAAGTAAAGACAGGGCTCGGGAAACCGAGCCCTGTTTCATTTTTCCGTGATCGCTTCGAGGAGCGATTGTTGTAACCACCCAATCCAGGAATAAACGGAATACACCGCTTTCATCGGATCAGAATCAACCATCAATTCATATTTCTGATGAATCGGTTCTGTACTCTCGGTAGTAGTCCGCGTTTTATCGCTTGAATCTGCGCCAATTCCCAATCTGACAGCGAGCGCCAAACGAAGATCATTGAGTCCACCCAGCCAAGCCATTGCATCAGCAGTTCCAAAAGAAACGGTTAAAGAACCTTTATCGAGTGGGGTATCCCCGCTCCAATCCTCATCTTGTGGAAGCAGCGCCTCATAAATCGTCAACGCATGTGCTTTTTTCTTCTCGCGCAATCCATGCTCTGTATAACGCCGAAATTCACCAGCTGCTTTTTCATCGGCGTAAGCATTGGGTAATAACCGGCGTAGCACCGGATCTTCAGGCAATGAATCTGCGTTTGAGATTCCTACCAAATGTAAGAGCGGATCAACTTGGTGAGACTGGCCTTCACCTTCAGCAAGCAGTTCTAGTAACTGCTCCGTAAGGTTGATGAGGACATGCGCTTCTTGTGAGGTAAATGTGATTGTGAGTTCGTCATCATTGTGGCGCTTAAAAGTTGACATGTCTAGAGTCGTTTCTTAGAACTCATCGTCGCGTTGAACGGTGGCCCATAATCCATATTCATGAAGTCGTTGGACATCGCGTTCCATCTCTTCGCGAGTTCCTGAGGTAACTGTGGCGCGACCTTCGTTATGTACCTTGAGCATCAACTCGTTCGCTTTTTCTTTGGAGTAACCAAAGAGCACCATGAACACATGAGTTACATATGACATGAGATTTACCGGGTCATCCCATACAACGCAGACCCATGGTCGATCTGGGCGAATATCGAGTTCAATCTCAGATTCAACAGCAGTTCCGAGCGCCATTGCTGTGGATTCCTATTTAAGTGTTTGCGTCATCATCAGGACCTTTGCGCAGTCCAGAGTGAATCTCTTTGCAAGTGGGACAGATCGGAAATTTCTCTGGATCTCGCGACGGAATCCATTTCTTTCCGCAGAGTGCAATCACAGGAGTTCCAGAGACCGCTGATTCAACTATCTTTTCTTTGCGCACATAGTGCGCAAATCGTTCATGATCACCGGGTTCGCGCTCATCAGTTTCCGGGCGGGTTTCGATGATGACATCGGAATCTTCTTCAATACCGCGCCGACCAAATTTCATGTGGCAATAATAAGCGCACCGAGCTGCTGAGCTCGGGCCGTAAGATACGCAGATGAAAGATCTCTTGCGAACTGAGCATCTCTCTCGCGCCGATGTCGAGCTCTTGCTCTCAACCGCCGCAGAATTCGCCGCAGATCCCACGAAAGCCTCGACCGCTCTGGCACAGAAGAGCGTCGCGATTTATATGTCTAAGCCATCAACACGAACCAGGCTCGCCTCTGAAACCGCTGTGGCGCATCTCGGTGGTACTCCGATATTCCTGCGCGGTGAAGATCTGCAGATCGGACGTGGAGAAACCATCGCCGATACGGCACGAGTCATAAGTCAATTCTGTAGCGCGATGTTAATCCGAACTTTTGCACAATCAGATGTTGATGAACTGGGCGCGAACGCGTCGATTCCTGTCATCAATGGACTTACTGATTACGACCATCCGACACAAGTACTTGCAGATTGGATAACAATCCGGGAAAAGTTTGGCCGCGATATCGCCGGGCGTAAGTTTGTTTATTTGGGCGATGGTAACAATGTCACCACTGCCTGGTTAATGATGGGCGCAATCATGGGTGCTCATGTTGTTGCCGCTACTCCAGAAGGTAAGTGGGCACCAGATTCTGATGTCGTTGCTCGCGCATCGAAGATTGCAGCAATGAATGGTGGAAAGGTCGAAGTGATCCACGATCCTGATGCTGCTGCGAAAGATGCATCAGTTCTCTATACCGATGTATGGATGTCTATGGGCGACCCCGAAGAAGATCGCCGCGAAAAAGTGAAAGCGCTAGCAGCTTTCGCGGTCACTGATGAATTAATGGATAAGACATCGAATGATTCCATTTTTATGCACTGTTTGCCGGCTCATCGCGGTGAAGAAGTTTCAGCATCAGTCATCGATGGTCCGCGATCGGTCATCTGGCGTGAAGCATTTCATCGCCGCACCACAATTCAAGCCATCATCTATCACCTGGTACGTGGCGAGATTCAAGGCGCGTAAGCCATTCATTAGGACGGCTACATTTCGCCGGCTACATTTCACGTTGAGTAGCCAGTCATAATCTCCAGAGATAGGCTCTCGTTGTGCGCGTCATCGTTCCTGCCGAAACCAAAGCTGGCGAGAAGCGCGTTGCCCTATTGCCTGACATCATTTCAAAACTAACTCGCGCTGGACTCACTGTTGCAATTCAAAGCGGAGCAGGTGTCCATGCGGGTTCGAGTGATGATGCTTATGTTGGCGCTGGCGCATCAGTTTTTTCCGCAGCAGATCTCGAAAAAGAATTAGCCGGCGCAGATGTAGTTCTCTCTGTTCAACCACTCTCGGTCTCACAAGCGTCGAAGGTAAAGCGTGGCGCCATCACGATCTCATTTCTTTCCGCCAATACCGCTCAAGATTCCATCGATGCCCTCGCTGCTGCGGGAGCCACGGCACTCTCTCTTGAATCAGTTCCACGAATTTCTCGTGCCCAATCCATGGATGCGTTAACTTCTCAAGCGCTCTGCGCTGGTTATAAAGCTGCGCTCGTTGCAGCCGAATTATCGCCACGATTCTTTCCATTACTTATGACTGCTGCAGGCACAGTAACTCCTGCGAATGTATTGGTATTGGGAGCCGGCGTCGCAGGTCTGCAAGCGATTGCTACCGCACGACGACTTGGAGCTGTTGTATCTGCATACGACGTGCGTCCATCATCGGCCGACGAAGTTCGCTCCATGGGAGCAACATTTATCGAATTGGAATTAGAGGCTCTTGAAGGTGCTGGCGGATATGCACGTGAGATGACCGAAGAGCGAGCTGCGAAACAACGCGAGTTGTTGACTCCGTACATTGCTAAATCTCACGTTTTGATTACGACTGCAGCAGTTCCAGGTCGTCCTGCCCCACGTTTAGTAACCAAGGAAATGTATTCCTCCATGGCCGAAGGATCAGTCATCGTAGATTTGGCTGCCGAAAGCGGTGGAAATGTTGAAGGATCAAAGCCCGGCGAGATTGTTAACGTTCCGGGTGGAATCAAGATTTGGGGCGGCAAGGATGTCCCAAGCCAACTTCCCTATCACGCTTCGTATCTCTACTCGCGCAATGTCGTGAACTTACTTTTGCTCATCACTAAAGAGGGAGTCGTAACTCCAGATTTTGCTGATGAAATTATTGATGCAGCAGCCCTTACCCACGACGGCGCAAAGCGGAAAGGCGCGTAAATATGGATGCCGTTGCGATTATTTCGATATTTGTTCTTGCGGTATTCGTTGGATTTGAAGTGGTCTCAAAAGTTTCATCGACTCTGCATACCCCGTTAATGAGCGGTGCAAATGCGATTCATGGCGTGATTCTTGTCGGCGCAATCATCGTTGCCGATCACAGCGAAACTAACCTGGAACTTGGGCTTTCTGTCGCGGCAATCGTTTTAGCAACCATCAACATGGTGGGTGGGTTTGTTGTGACCGATCGTATGTTGGAAATGTTTAAAGGTAAGGGTGCATCTGGAAGTAAGAACGCTGGAGATAAAACTGCGGGAGGCAACAAGTGAGCCGGACCGTATATGACCTCATTGGTTTGAGCGCCGGTGTGATGTTCATTCTGGCTCTCAAAGGGCTTTCACATCCACGAACTGCGCGCCGCGGAAATCTTTTAGGTGCGCTGGGTGCGACTGTTGCCACGATTGCGGTCTTTTTCTATGCCGGTAAAGAAGGATCACTTCCACTCAATAATCTAGGTTGGATTGTTGGCGCGATTGCATTTGGCGTCATTGTTGGCGTGCCAGCAGCGCGCAGAGTGCAGATGACGGCGATGCCCCAACTTGTTGCGCTATTTAATGGTGTTGGTGGTGGCGCAGCTGCACTCGTTGCCATCGTTGAATATTTGAAGTTGGGAAATAGCGCGACGACAGCAGAAGTCATAGCTACGGTTTTCACTGTATTGGTGGGATGTACATCATTCTCTGGATCGATTGTCACGTTCCTCAAACTTCAGGAATTAATGACAACGCGTCCCGTGGTCTTTCCCGGTGGACGATTTGTTATTGCTGCAACGCTGGGTGGAACCATTGCTAGCGCGGTATGGGTCGTTAATTCACTTGGCACAACTCCGCTCTTGGTTCTGGCGGGACTTTCATTGTTATTCGGAATTCTCTTTGTATTGCCCGTTGGTGGCGCCGATGTTCCAATCGTCATCTCGTTGTTAAACGCATTTACTGGTCTTACCGTCGCAGCTGGCGGTTATGTTCTTGATGCAACGTTGTTGATTATCGCGGGAACTTTAGTTGGCGCTTCTGGAACAATTTTGACCCGTTTGATGGCAGAAGCGATGGGTCGATCATTATTTGGCACGCTCTTTGGGGCATTCACTGCTAAGCCACAAGATTCAGCTGGGGCGACCGAAACTCGTCCGGTGAAATCAGGAACACCGGATGACGTTGCGATTTTGTTGAATTATGCGCGTCGTGTTGTGATCGTTCCAGGTTTTGGTTTAGCCGTTGCGCAAGCGCAACACACAGTGCGCGAATTAGCGGATTTGTTGACCGCAAAAGGAATTGATGTTGCTTATGGAATTCATCCAGTTGCTGGGCGCATGCCTGGGCACATGAACGTGTTGCTTGCAGAGGCCAATGTCCCGTATGAACAGCTATCGGAGATGGAAGAAGTGAACCCAACATTTCCGCAGACCGATGTTGCCCTCATTATTGGCGCAAACGATGTCGTAAATCCTGCGGCGAAAACCACTCCTGGTTGTCCGATTTATGGAATGCCCATTCTTGATGTGGCACAAGCGGGGAATGTAATTTTCCTCAAGCGATCCATGAGACCAGGTTTTGCCGGAATTGAAAATGAACTGCTCTTTGATGCCAAGACAACTTTGCTCTTTGGTGATGCAAAGACTTCTTTGACAAAAGTCGTGGGTGCACTTAAGGCGCTGTAATTTTGAGTCTAATAGTTGCATTGAGCACTGATAAGGAGAGGAAAGTATTGTGGAGTCGTTGGTAATTGCCGTTGTCATCATTACATCACCAGCAATGTATGGCGGGCCGCTTGCGCTTGCCTTAACTTTCTGGCGCTCAAATAGAATTGGACCTAAGCGACGATTTTTCGTACATACACTTTCATTTCTTGCTGCGCTGAGTGGAACTTTTCTAGTTATTCAAAATATTAGCCGCGGAGCAACAATAATTGGACTTGTCGGCCTCATAACTGCAATATCTTCCGTGATTAGACTTAGAAAATTGAAGTGAATCGAAATATCGTTTTTCTTATTACGCAGTTTTGATTGAAGTTGTACACCGCATTACGAAGATAAAAATCATGAATGTTGCGCGACATACGGTGGAGGTGCCGGGAATCGAACCCGGGTCCTTCGACACTGATACAGGGCTTCTACGGGCGTAGTGTGCTAATCGCTTTCTCTGTCCCGGTTCTCATGCACACAAGTAACCGACGAACGCAGTTGTGTTAGATGTCCTTACCGATAGTCACAACGCTATCGGCTAGTCAGCCCTCTATCGACGTTGGACCCTGAGGCGAGAGCAAGCTCAGGACAACGGATTACAGCGCTCGCTTAGGCAGCGAGATCGTAATCAGACGAAGTTTTATCTGCGTCTAATTGGTTGCACGGGTT
>Ga0208783_10000439_pt1 | contig 25563 bp, 19 predicted proteins | sample DEB19_08_DNA_2_FD_184529 | JGI IMG/M metagenome (GOLD analysis project Ga0208783, IMG submission 184529) | Aqueous microbial communities from the Delaware River and Bay under freshwater to marine salinity gradient to study organic matter... | ecosystem: Environmental > Aquatic > Marine >...
ATGCGGCTGCAGCGCAGCCGCCAGCGCGCCAAGTCGCGAGCGCTCAAACTTGAGCGGTCGCCGCTGCGGCGGCTCCCTCTGGACGAGCGCCGCGCGAGTGAATCGCGACGCCGCTCCTGACACGCATATCGCCAAAGCGAGCAAAGGCAACGCACCTGATGCGGGCCACGCCCGCATCAGCGCGTCGCCAGTTGCGAGCGCTCCAATACGTCGCGAGCGCTCTACTCAAGCCAGTCCTTGGCCTTCAGACGCTCGGGCACATAGGTCTCGCTCACATAGGAGATGTCCTTGGTGATGAGCGACTCGACTTCCATCTTGAAGCCGTTCGCCAGCATCGCGTCGATCTCCTTTTGCCAGCCCCTGTGACCTTCGAACCACGGGTACGCGGCGATCTCCTTCGCGCGCTTGATGTCGTTGTCGGTGAGATCGATCTTCACCGCCTCGTCGAGGCCGCACTGGCGATAGTCCTTCGCGCGAATGCCGAGGAACTTTGCCTCGGGAATCGCCAGCCGCGAACTCTCGAACGCCAGCGAGATCGAACCCTGCTTGATGACGCTGTAGATGTAGTGCCCCCACGGATCGTTGTCGAGCACGCAGATGATGGGGAGCTTGAGCTCCTGGTGCAGCCGCTGCAGCAGTCGGCGACAGCCGCGCGGCGGCTGGCCCGCGCCGTGGGTGAGGATGCAGTTGTGCTTCTCCCAGAACCGGTCCTCGTTGAAGCGATTCCAGACCGTGCCCTTCTCGACATGGAGGACGAACTTCGCCTCGCACTTCTTGAACTGGATGATGTCGGGCTCCACGATCGACGGCATCGCGTAGCCGCCCGAGCCCATGCGCCGGCAGTCGATCTCATCGCCCTTGTCGACGATGGTGATGTTGCCGACCATCGCGCCGCGGTTCTCCGCGAAGATGTGCAGCTCCTCGCGCAGCGCCGCCAGCAGCACCTCGAGGTCCTCGAGGATCGGGTCGGACTCGTCCTGCGTGTCGAAGGTGTTCTCCTTCGTGCCCGCGACGGTGTGCTTCGCCTTGTAGAACACGCCACGGAGGCTGCTCGTCTTGCCCGCCGCGATGAGGTCCTGGATGGTGCTTGCATGCAGCATCGTCTGCATGAACTGCTTGGCGGTCTTCAGGTCAAACAGCGGTCGCTCGGCGGTGCCATCACCCATCTCGAGAATGCCCCGCTTCTTGTTCCAGATCGTGTTTGACTTCGTGCGGGTCGGAATCTCGACCGCGGGCTCGCGGCCACTCAGCGCGCGCTTCGCGATCTCTCCCGCGAGCGCCTCAATCTTCTGCTGCGTCTTCGCGTCACGCTCGGCCTTGGTGGTCTTCTTGGACATGTGTTGCTTCCTTGCGGTCAGGTGCGTGCTTAAAAGAGCCGCGGATCGTCGTCATCAAAGCCCTTCGCAGGCTTCGTCTTCGTCCCGGGCTTCACGCTTTCCTTGGGGACCTCGGTCTTGCGCGATTCCAGGTCCTTCTTTGTCTTGATCGACGGGCCGTCGGACTTGGCCGGCTTCTCCGCCTTCGCGGGCTTCCCAGGCTTGGCGCCCTTCGCAGGCTCGTCGAACGACGGCGCCGACACCGGCGCGATGGTCTCCATCATCGGGATCGCGCTCTCGACGATGATCACACCCTCATCGTCGGCATCGTCCTCGTCCTGCTTGCGCACCTTGCCGTCTTCGTCGAGCTCCTGGTCGGCGACTGCGGTCTTCTTGCGCGCCTGCTCGAGCAGCGCGTTGTAGAGCTTCTTGGTGTCCTCGCCCGTGATCGCGTTGAGCGCCTTCGAGATCTCCCCGATGTAGCGCTCGAACACATCGCGGCGCTCGCTCTCGCGGCGCATCTTCTGACGCTTGCGCAGATAGGTGCCGAGCTTGCGTCCGCACTCCATGAGCGCGAGCTTCATCTCCTTGCGGATCTCGTCGTAGTCGGCGATCGCCTCCTTCGACTCGCTGGTGAACGGCACCCAGACGCTCGCCATGTGGATCATCACGACGAGCGGGCCGATGGGCAGGCTGCCGCGCGGCTGCTGCATCGCGTAGTTCTTCCACGGCGTCTCCTCGACCGCCTTGAAGCTCGAGCAGGCGCTCTGCTGGAAGAGAAGCGGCACGCGGTTCGCGAAGCGGATGACGCGCCCGGGCTGATCGGCGGGTAGATCGCCACCGAAGGCGATCGCAGCCTCGATCTGGAAGGGCCGACCGCGGTAGACCGCCGCATCGCGCGTCGACGCCGCGTAGAACTCCGCCTTCACTCCCTTCAGCATGCCCGCGAGCAGCTGACGCACGCCGATCGGCGCAAGGCAATCGGTCGGAGGCGGCGCAAGCCGCTCGTCCTCGAAGACCTTGAAGAGCTTCTCGACCTGCGGCGGCTCGATGTCGGCGCACTTGGTGCGGCTCGTCACCCCGATCGCGGCGCAGAACTTGCTTGCGGTCGTGGATGACACGCGGCAGAAGCGCGTCTGCAGGAACTCGTAGAGGGAGCCCTTTTCGCTCGCCTCATAGTCCTTGATCATCTGGAGGAGGATGCCAAGCTCAATGCCCTTCGGATGCGGCTGGATCTCCTTGGTCTCGGGCGGAAGCTCCTGCACGCCTCTCGGGAAGACGACCACTCCACCGGTCTCAGAGGTCTGCGCGGGCGCATCTGACTTCGCCTCCTGGGCCACAGCGGCGCTCGTCCCCGGCAGCAGATCGTCCGCATCATCCTGGGTGATGCGCGACGGCGGCACGAACACAATGCGCGCATGCGGATTCGCGATCGCCGTGAGCTCGAGAAACTCGTCGACCGAACCGCGCCCCTTCTGGTACTTGCCGTCGAGCTCGATCGAGACGCTCGTGCCCGTGGCAAACGACTCCAGCGGCAGGAACACGCCCTCGTTCGAGAGCTGCTTGGTGCCCGCCGAGAGCGCGCGAAAACGCTCGGGCGGGAAGTCCTTCGTCTCCTTGTCGAGGGTGACCTCGGCGCGGTTCGTCTTCGTGTTCATCGCCAGCTCGATCAGGTGAGCGGGCTGCTTGGCGCTCGGCTTGGTGTGGATCACCATCGGCCTGCCGGTGGTGATCAGGCCGTTCATGCCTGCGGCCGAGATGCCGATGCCCTGCTGGCCACGCGACATCTTCAGGCGATGGAACTTGGATCCGTACAGCAGGCGGCCGAAGATGTTCTCCACCTGCTTGCGGACGATGCCAGGACCATTGTCGATCACGGTCACGCGGTAGCGCGAGCTCTTTGCGGTCGCGGGGCGCTTCGGATCGAGATCCTCGATGATGACCGCAATGTCGGGCAGGATGCCGCCCTCCTCGCAGGCGTCGAGCGAGTTGTCGACGGCCTCCTTGACGGTGGTCAGCAGCGCCTTGCGCGGGTTGTCGAAGCCAAGGAGGTGGCGGTTCTTCACGAAGAACTCGCTCACCGACACTTCCTTCTGCTTTGCCGACATCTCCTCGGCGGTCGCGCCACGGCGCTTCCCGTCCGACCTGGGCTTCCGTTCCTTCAATGCTGTCTCCATGTGGTTCTCCGGGCGCTCCATCGCCCAACTGACGGTCGCGAGATTAGCGGAAGAATCTCGGGGAAACCGCGGATCGCTCACGGATCCGACGACACACGAGAATTTCCCCCTCGGCTATACTCCCTGCCCTTTCGCAAGCCCCACGAGGAAACAACATGGAAACCACGCTCATCATCCTCAAGCCAGACGCCGTCCAGCGCGGCCTCATGGGCCGCATCATCACCCGCTTCGAGGAGAAGGGCCTTCAGATCGTCGGCGCCAAGCTGATGCAGATCTCTCCCGAGCTCGCCGCGACCCACTACAAGGACCACCAAGGCAAGCCGTTCTACAACGGGCTCGTTGGCTTCATGACCAGTTCACCCGTGCTTGTCATGGCCGTCCGCGGGATGGGCGCGATCACTATCGCCCGCTCCATGATGGGCGCGACCTTCGGCTCCAAGGCCGCTGCCGGCACCATCCGCGGCGACTTCGGCGTGTCGAACTCCTTCAATCTGATCCACGGCTCGGACAGCCCCGAGGCTGCGGCGCGCGAGCTTTCCCTGTTCTTCAAGGCTGGAGAAGTCCTGGACTTCCCGCGGGCTGGCGACCGCTGGGTCTACGACTCGAGCTCTGGCAAGTCGGAGTAGGCGCCACACAGTTCTGATTGTCTGATAAGCCGACCATTCGGGCTGACGCGCGAAAGATTTGCCCGTTTTGGCGGGTTCTCACCCCGAACTCGCGGATTGGGTGTTGAAGGGGCGTTTCCTCTGCGTACCCGCCCATGTCAGCGCGTATGTTCCGTGCCCTGAGGACCGACCGAGGCGCTGCATCGAGTTGATGCCGCAACGCTCGACTCTCAGTTCGGTTGAAGTGAAGTTGGTCTGGGTGCCTCGCGAGGAAGTTCCCTCGCACGGCACACCAAAGGACTTCGAAAGATCCGGTGGGCAAGCCCGAACAGAACGGGACCGAGCGGCGTCTTGAGATGACCGCTCGCGTGTGTGTGTGTGCGCGTGCGTGCGTGCGAAGGCCACGATGAGCGCCTCCGCAATGCAATGATCGAAATCTTGTTGAGTTCAAGCGTGATCTGTGTGGAAAAGCGATCTAATTGTGCCGTTCGTGCGACAATGAGCTTTGTTCAATTCACCAAACATCCCCCGACTCCGCCTCGCAGTACTCCGACATATCGCCTTTATCGTTCTCTAAATTTCGCGATCTTGATCTGATCGTGCTCTAACTTTGGAAATCCCGCGCGCGCTGCGCGCCGAAATGACCGCCGAGTGAATCGCAGAAGCCAGGAGGGCCTCCCCATGCGCCAAACTGAAACCCGATCAAAGCTCCTGACACCTGAGCGCCGCGAGGCCGCTCGGACGAGTTCTCGTGAGTCGCCGCTGATGCGCGCCCGGAAGCGCGGCAATCCCGAAGGTGTCGCTCGCGGAACGCCTCGTGCCTCCGAGCGCATCGGCTCCGCATCGAGCCAGGCCACTCTCGCGCCACTCTCCCAGGCCGAGGAGCGTCACCTCAAGAAGCTGCTCTCGGAACCGATGGACTACATCGATCACCCGGAGTACCACCTCCCGGACGCGTCCGCGCGAATCTACGACGCCGAGGAGATCGCTCGGCCCGATGTGACTTGGTACCGCCCGTTGATGGACGACTTCATCTCGACGCGGAGCCGCGGCGCGCGCCCGCCGAAGGCGCAGTCGACAGTGCTCCTCACTGGCGCCCAGGAGCGCGTGCTGTTCATGAAGTACAACTTCGCGCGCTTCAGCATTTCCGAAATCCAGAAGCAGGCGGGGTCGCGCGCGCTCACCCTCGCGGAAGCACGGGACATGCTCCGTTGGCACTCGATCGCGACCAAGTACCGCGAGCAGCTCGCCGAAACGAACCTCGCGCTGGTCCTCGCCATGGCCAAGCGAGTTCGCCTGTCCGAAGTGGACTTCGCCGACCTCATCGGAGAGGGAAACATGGCGCTCATGCGGTCGGTGGACAAGTTCGACTGCGGCAGGGGATTCAAGTTCTCCACCTACGCCTGCCGCGCGATCCTCAAGGCCTTTAGCCGCCACGGCATCAAGGTCTCCACCCAGAAGAAGCGCTTCGGCGCCGAGTACGACCCCGCGCTTGAGAAGTCGAATCACCTCGAGACCGTTCGCGCCACGCACGAGCGTGAGTGCGCCGACGAGGTCCGCCACATCGTGACCTCCAACAAGGCGGATCTTTCGGACATCGAGATCAAGGTGATCAGCCACCGGTTTGGCCTCGATGTCGAGCTTGCCCTCGAGCAGGGAACCTCGGCGGTTCCGGCCGAGCCGCTGACGCTTGAGCAGGTCGGGCAGGTGATCGGGGTGACCAAGGAACGCGTGCGCCAGATCCAGAACAAGGCGCTCGAGAAGATCCGGACCGCGCTTCAGGCCGCCAATCCGGATGCGGCGGTCGCAATGGCCGAGGACATCGCCACCCGCGAGGGTCGTGCAATCTCCTCCTCGAACTAAACGCCCGAACAGCTTCTGCGCCCAGCGCCCCCCAACGCTTTCTGAGCACGCCCGCGGGACCCCCCGCGGGCGTGCTCGCTTCTCCGTTGCGTGCGGCGGGCACGCTACACTTCGCCCCCCATGAAGACGAAGGTCTACGACTCGCCCAAGGCCGCGCTCGACGGACTCCTCCGTGACGGAATCACCGTGGCTGTGGGCGGTTTCGGGCTCTGCGGAATCCCAGAGCAGCTCATCATCGCGCTCAGAGACTCGGGAGCGAAGGGACTCACGGCGGTCAGCAACAACGCTGGCATCGACGACTGGGGGCTTGGACTGCTCCTCAAGACCCGCCAGATCAGGAAGATGATCTCGAGCTATGTCGGCGAGAATGCCGAGTTCGAACGCCAGTTCATGTCCGGAGAGCTGGAGCTCGAGTTCAATCCGCAGGGAACGCTCGCCGAGCGCATGCGTGCAGGCGGCGCCGGCATCGCGGGCTTCTACACGAAGACCGGCGTTGGAACGGTGGTCGCCGAGGGCAAGGAGACCAAGGAATTCGACGGGGAAACCTATGTGCTTGAGCGCGGGATCCGCGCCGACCTGGCGCTGGTGAAGGCGTGGAAGGCCGACACGAGCGGCAACCTCGTCTTCCGCAAGACTGCTCGGAACTTCAATCCAATGGTCGCCATGTGCGGCAAGGCCTGTGTCGCCGAGGTCGAGGCAATCGTGCCTACTGGAATGCTCGACCCCGATCAGATCCACACACCGGGGATTTTCGTCGACCGCATCGTGCAGACAGTCTCCGAAAAGCGGATCGAACAGCGCACGGTCCGATCGCGCAGTTCGGGCTGAGTCGCAGCAGTTATCGGTAATCGGCGATCCCTCCCTGTCCTTCCACCTTCATCCAGGTCGGGTGCAGTGCCAGCCTCGATCGGTCGATCAACGGATGCTCCGGCGCGTGTCCGGGAGCGGTTCATTGCAACGCCGCGGTCACAGCCGCACCGAGATCGTCGATCCAGAAGACCTCCTCAGAAACCCCAAAGGAATCGAGCATCAGATTCCCGTCGACTTCGTTCCCCGACAGCCGAAATGGGCAACGAACTCCGTGCGATGTGGAACAATGGGCGCCCCTCGTCCCGCGTGCGTCGCGGAGGAGCCATGACCGATTCCGCAAGGAACCGATTCCGCAAGGAGATGTCCGTGATCAGTTTGAACCTCACCCGAGCCATTCCCTCGATCCGCACCAAGCTCGTCGCATCCGTCATCGCGGCGGGACTTGCTTGCTCGGTCGCCCCCGTCGCACAGGCCCAAATGGGGCGCGGTGGCATGGCCTCCCTGTTCGTGCCCGACTTCATGCCCCGTGACCTGCCCGTCTTCGTCGACTCGCTTGGACTCGAGGAGTGGCAGCGTCCGATCCTTGAGGCGCTGCTTGAGGACTACGGCACGAACTTCGCCACCGCAGCCGATGGCGTGCGCTCGCAGATGAGCAGCTTCAAGGACGCGGCGGCGACCGCCAACCCCGACAAGATCGTCGACATGATCGCGGCCCCGCTCATCGCCTGGGGCAGCGAGAAGAAGAAGCTCCGCGAGGACTTCCTCGAGAGCGTCCGGAGCCAGTTGAGCGATGTGCAGGCAGAGGCCTGGCCGCGCTTCGAGCGCGCCATGCGTCGAGAGAAGTCGTTGCCGAACGGCACGCTCTCCGGGGAGTCGCTCAACCTCGTCCTGATCACCCGCGAGATCGATGTTCCGCCGATCGTGGCGGACGCCGCGCGCACTGCGATGGACGAGTACGAGATCCGGCTTGACGAGGCGCTCGCCGCCCGCGATGCCGCGGACGAAGGCTCGATCGGCACACGCCTCAAGTCCCTCAACAACACCGACAAGTTTGTCTCCACCGAGCAGGCCCTGATGACGCTCCGCGTGGCGGTCCGCACCGCGCAGGATCAGGGAATCACCGCGATCCGCGACGCACTCGGCGCCGAGTACGGAAAGAAGTTCGAGCAGCGCGCACTGCGCCGCGCCTATCCCCAGGTGTACGGACCCGACCCGGTGACGCCGCTCTTCGAGGCTGCGCTCGCGCTCCCGGACCTGACCCCTGAGCAGAAGACGAAGCTCGGCGAGATCAGGGCGTCCTTCGACACGGACTTGGGCGGGCTCCGCACCCGGTACTCGAACGCCATCCGCGCGTCCGAACCGCAGGAGCCGCGCCGTCGCGCCGAAGCGCTCGCAATGAAAGCTGCGGGTGGGAACCCGAGGTTCAACGATTCCCCCGAGGTCGACGCGATCAAGCTCGAGCAGCAGGAGTTGTTCACGCGCTACCGCGCCAAGATCGCGGATGTCCTGAACGATGCCCAGAAGGAACTTGTCCCGGGCTTCGGCAAGCCGGGCGCAAACCTTCCCGAAGGACAGAAGTACAGCGATGCAACGCACCTCGGTACCGGCGCTGGTGCGAGCGGCGGAAAGGGCACCACTCCTGGCCTCGGCAGCGCCGAGGGACTGGCCGATCCGGCCGTGAAGCCGAGGAGCGGCGGCAAGCCCTCACTGAACGACACCAAGCAAGGCGGAACACAGCCGAGCGAGAGCCCGAAGAAGGCCGAATAGAGGCCGCCGAGGGCGGAGAGGAGTTCGCGTGCAGATTGGATCCAACGGCGTCAACGGAACCGCAACCGTCACCGACATTTCGGCGACGGCGAAGGATGCACGCGCTGCGGCGACGCCGCTTTCGCAGGACGCGAGCGTCCGCGAGCGCTGCGCTCTCCTCGGGATCGAGTGGCTCGACAAGACGCCCGCCTCCGACCCTGCGGCAGCGGAACTGCTGGCGCCTGAGCTCGCAGTCCGCCTTGGTGCCGTACCCATCGCATTTGAAGGCAACCGACTTGTCGTCGCGATGCTCGACCCGCTCGACACCGCCGCGGTCGACGAGATTGGCGCCGTCGCCTCACGATCTGTGAAGCGCATTGGCCTCGAGGGACCCGCCTTCCGGGAGCTCATGCGCGACCGCTACGGCACCACTGCAGCGCGCATGGCGGAGACACTCGCCTCCGACGGCGGGCTCGCTGCGACTCCCGACAACGAGCACAACCTCGACGCCATTGAAGCGGACGACGTTCACCGGATGGCCGAGCAGCCGACGCTCATCAACCTGGTGAACCTGATCCTCCTCGAGGCAATCCAGAGCCGCACGAGCGACGTGCACGTCGAGCCGTTCGAGAGCGAACTGCGCGTCAAGTACCGCATCGACGGCGTCCTGGTCTCGCAGCCGCAGCCGCCCAAGCACCTGCAGGCAGCGCTCATCGGGCGCATCAAGATCATGGCGGGCATGAACATCGCCGAGCGCTATGTACCGCAGGACGGCCACATCACGCTTCGCTTCGAAGGCCGCAAGGTCGACATCCGCGTGTCGACCGTGCCGACGCTCTATGGCGAGTCGGTGGTCATGCGTATCCTCGACAAGAGCTCGCTGCCGCTCGACCTGAAGAGCCTCGGCATGAGCGAGTCGCACCGCGCGATCGTCGATCGCATGATCGAGAAGCCCCACGGCCTCGTGCTCGTCACCGGCCCGACCGGCTCGGGCAAGACGACCACGCTCTACGCCGCGCTGTCGAAGCTCTACGACCCGCGCAAGAAGATCATCACCATCGAGGACCCCGTCGAGTACGAGCTCAACGGCATCAACCAGATCCCCGTCAACGCCAAGCGCGGACTCAGCTTCGCGACCGGCCTGCGCGCCATCCTGCGCCAGGACCCCGACATCGTGTTCGTCGGCGAGATCCGCGATACCGAGACCGCCGACATCGCCATCCGCTCCGCGCTCACTGGCCACCTGATCTTCTCGACGCTGCATACGAACGACGCCATCTCGTCGGTCGGCCGACTCTTCGACATGGGCGCAGAGCCCTATCTCGCCGCCAGCGTGCTCGAGGGCCTGCTCGCGCAGCGCCTCGGTCGCCGTCTCTGCGAGTCGTGCAAGGAGCGCCGCCCGATCAGCGAGGACACGCAGAACCGGCTCACGCCCGAGGAGCGCCAGCGCCTCGGCGGATTCCAGATGTTCGGGCGCGGCTGCGACAAGTGCGGTAACAGCGGTTTCCGCGGCCGTCTCGGCTTCTTCGAGATCGTGCGCGTCTCGTCGGCGCTTCGCGCGGCCATCGCGCAGAACCGCCCTGTGCACGAGCTCAAGGCCCTGCTCGATCCCGAGTTCATCACCATGCGCGAGGACGGCATCCGCAAGGTCGCCGAAGGCATCTCGACCGTCGAGGAAGTGCTCCGCGCGACGCAGGATGTCGAGGACTTCTCGGAGGGGCTCAAGAAGTCCTGAACTGATCGATGCCTTCGTTCCGCTACCAGGCCCTTGCCGCTGACGGCGCCATGCAGAATGGCACCGTGGTCGCACCTGACCGCGCCACCGCCATGCGCATGCTCCAGCAGAAGGGCGAGACCCCGCTGGACCTCGCGATGAGCGAGTCCGACGCGGTCGCCGAGGGCGGACGCGCCGCGCGCCCGACCATCACTCGCGCCGAGCTCGCTGACCTCGTGCGCGAGCTCGCCACGGCGCTTGAGGCGGGCCTTCCGCTCATGCAGGCGCTGCGGACCGTCCGTCGCCAGGCTGCGCACAAGAACATGCAGGTGATCCTCGACTTCATCATCGAGCGTGTGGAGGCGGGCGTCCCGTTCCATGTCGCCGCGAAGGAGTACGGACCGCCGTTCGACGACATGACCACGGGCATGCTGCGCGCGGCCGACGCGTCGGGCCGCACCGCGGAGATCCTCCACCAGCTCGGCGACCTGCTCGAGCGCTCGGTCGAGCTGCGACGCGAAGTCGTGGGCGCAATCGTCTATCCCCTCATGATCGCCGGCCTCATCGCGGTGAGCGTCGTGGTGCTCATCGCCTTCGTGCTTCCGCGGGTGATGAAGCCCATTCTCCAGGCGAACCTCGACCTGCCCGTGCCGACGCAAATCCTCATGGGTATCTCCGACTTCATCTCGGCGTGGTGGCTCGTGCTTGCAGCGGGTTTGCTGCTCGCTGGCGTCGCATGGCGCAACTGGCTCGCGAAGCCTGCGAACCGCCTGCGCTTCGACACCTTCCTGCTCGGGCTCCCGGTCGTCGGGCGGCTGGTCCGCGACATCGCGGTCGCGCGCTTCACCCGCACGCTTGGCACGCTCGTGTCGGCAGGCATCCCCATCCTGAACGCACTCAAGATCGTGCGCGACACGCTGGGCAACCAGGCGCTCATGCACGCGATCGACCAGGTCACCGACAAGGTCTCCACGGGCCAGTCGCTCGCCGATCCGCTCGAGCGCAGCGGCCACTTCCCCCCGCTGCTCGTCCAGATCGTGAACATCGGCGAGCGCTCGGGCCGCCTCGAGCAGATGCTGCTCCATGCAGCAGGCTCGTTCGACCGCCAGGTGAACAACTCGCTCAAGCTCTTTACCCGCGTTCTGCCAACGATCCTCCTCGTGATCATGGCGCTCATCGCGAGCTTTGTGCTCTCGGCAATCCTACTTCCGATCATCGAACTTCAGAAGGCGGCCGGCGCGTGACGCGCGCGGACGCCAGGCTCATCCGACAGGAGTCAATCATGCAGCAGAAGGACAACCGCCGCCAGAACCGCCGCGCCCGTCGCGGCTTCAGCCTCATCGAGGTCATCGTCGCGGTCACGATCATCGCGATCTTCGCCGGTCTCGTCGCGCCGCAGCTCCTCAAGCGCCTCTCGGGCGCCAAGCAGGACCAGGCCCGCACCGAAGCGAATGCCATCGCCGCACAGGTGAAGATCTACCTGACCGACCGGCACGCGACCAAGGTCGGAGCAGACTTCTCGCTCGAGGGACTCGTTCCCGAGTACCTCGAGTCGATCGACGACCTCCTCGACCCGTGGGGCAACCGCTACATCATCCGCGAGGGCACCAACGGCCGCGACTTCGACATCGTGAGCTACGGCGCCGACGGAATCCCTGGTGGCGAGGGCGAGAACGGCGACATCACCCACGGCAAGGCCCCGAAGAAGAGCGAGTGAGCGAGGAGAGGAGAGGTCCCGCGCGTGCACGCCGAAGCGCCACAGTTCCGCCGACGGCCGAAGCGCGGCTTCTCGCTGCTCGAGATCATCATTGTCTCGGCGGTGCTCGTCGTGGTCGCGGCCATGGCCGTGCCGCGGTTCATCGTGGTCGAGCGCCAGCGCGAGGAGAAGGCGATCACCGAGGTCGAGGACCTGCTGCGGATGTTTGCGTTCCGCAACTCGGTGGGTACGCAGCAAATCGGATTGCACTACGACAAGCAGTCGGGCGAGATGAGCCTGTGGATCCTTGACCTCAATCCGAAGGAACCCGAGGGACCGAGGGTTTGGCAGCAAGACCGGCTGAGCCCGATCGTTGAGTTGCCCGAGAGCATGCTGGTCGACGAGGCATCGACCGATGAGATCGCGATCCGGGACGACATCTGGACGATAACCTCCAATCCCGACGGGTCGAGGCCCCGAATCCTCATCTCCCTGAAGGGTCTGGAAACCGCCGGACTGATCGTCCTGGAGAACTACTCCAGCGTTCCCCTGCGCGCCGACAAGGACAAGAGCGGAATGCTCGTGCCCGTCGACCTCGACCGCGAGGGGCGGGCGCTGGACCCCTGGTGATGTGCCTCCCGCAGTGACCGACCGTACCGATCCCGAATGCACCGCAGCCCCACCACGACTCGCCGATCTATCTCCCGTCAGCGGCGCGGCTTCGCGCTGATGGACGCTGTGATCGCAGGCATCCTGCTCTCGATCGGCCTGGTCACCATCCTGTCCGTCGGCGGGCAGGCGATGACGATGCAGCGCCGAGGAGAGGTCGATGTCCGCGCGGCGTCGGCGCTCGACGAACTGCTCTCGGGCGTGCTCACCGAGGGTCCCGAGGACTACGAGAAACTGCATCCGTTGAGCGGATCCTTCGATGTAGACTCGCCTTTTCAGGATTTCCAGTTCACTGTTGAGATCGAGCGAGGCGGCGCCGGCGTGCCGGCCCGCGTGCTTGCGCGGGTGATCCACGAAGGTGGCCGCGAGTACTCGGTCGAGACAAGCATCGCAGAGAAGCGCGGCGACGAACCCGACCCCGTCCGCGCCCCGAGCGAGCCGATCGACCGTGCGGCCCGGATTGCGCAGAAGCACGCTGCACGCGACGGCGAGTCGGCGGCAGGAACAGCAGCAGGAGGCTCAGCCGGTGGCGGCGGCGCCTCGACAGGTGGCAGCGGCACGAGCGGACCCGTCGGATCGACGGGCAAGTCGAATGGAGGCACAAATGGCAAGGTCCCCTGACATCCGCGCAAAGCATCGCGCGTTCACCCTCGTGGAGCTCGTCGTCGCCATCGCCGTCAGCGCGATCGTGATCGTCACGGTCTCGTCGGCCCTCTCGCGCATCTCGAAGACCCGGGATGTCGCACGGACGCGGCTCGAGGCGGTCACCCGCGCGAACGCCGCGCTCGACGCCATCCGCCGCGATCTCGCATCCACCGTCCGCGACGGTGACCTCTACTTCACCCGAATCTTGCTCAAGGACGCGCCGACCTTCAGCGCGTACGGCTCCGTCGACCGCGACGAAATCCTTGTCTACAACAACCGACTGCGCCCCATGCGCCGCGACGACTACGCCGGCGAGGGTGGCGAGTACGAGTCGCAGTACCGCATCGAGGACGACCGCGCAGGCAGCGTGCTGTGGATGCGCCGCGACTCCGTGCCCGACGAGATGGGCGAGGGTGGCGGCATGGCCATCCCGGTGGTCGACGGTATCGTTGGCCTGCAGATCCAAGCCTATGACGGCGAGTCGTGGTACGACGACTGGGACTCCGATCTCTTCGGCCTGCCGTGGGCGCTGCGCGTGACGGTGGTGGCCACGGGCGAGTCGCCCGACAATCCCTCGAGCGACCCGATGACCTCGACGGTCTCGCTTCGTACGCAGATCCCGATCGACCGGATCGTTCCGCCCCCGCCGCCGCCAGAAGAAGCTGAGGAGGGATCGGAAGCGGGCGATGCCGCGGCAGGCGCAGACGCTGCGTCTGGTGGTGCTGGCCTTGATGGAGGCGCCAGCATGGGTGGCGGCATGGGTGGCGGCGGTCGACCCGGACTGGACGCCGGCGGCGGAATCAGCGGTGGGCGTCCTGGCAGGCCGAGTGGCAGCAAGCCGACCTTTGGCTCCGGCAGCATGGGTGGCGGCGGGTTCGGTTCCACCGTCCTCAACGGAAGTCGCCCCGGACGAGGTGGTTTTTCGGTCGGCTCTTACTCGAACTATGGCGGCGGGAACAGGTAAGCAAGGACCGTGAAGCAGCGCGTGCCCAACCAGCGCCCCCGGCGTGGATCGGTCATCGTGATCGTCATCTGGTCGATCGCGATCGCGGCTGTCATTGTCGGCGCCGCGCAGGTCCTCGCGTTTCGGCAGGCTGCGATGGGGCGTGAGTCCATCGCGAAGGTCGAGGCCCGATGGGCCGCCCGAGCAGGCGTCGAGGAGACGCTCGCCGTCCTCGAGTACCACACCGAGGAACCCGATGTCACCGACTCGCGGCAGATGTTCAAGGATCTCGAACTGGTTGCGGACGGACAGCTCTCCTCCGGTGACTGGCAGATCCGGCATGTCGAGGACGGCGTGGAGATCAAGGGCCCCCAGGACGAGCATGCGAAGCTCAACGTCAACAATGTCGACCGCCTGACCCTGCTCGAACTCTCGGGCATGACGATGGATGTCGCTGACGCGATCGTCGACTGGCGCGACACCGATGACAACCCGGGCATGATGGGGGCCGAGTACGACTTCTATGTCAACCGCGGGCTCGGGTATGAACCGCGGAACGGGTCATTCCGCTCGATCGCAGAGCTTGAGCTCGTCGCGGGAGCGTTCCCGAAGTATGTACGCGGCGAGGACCAGAACCTCAATGGGAGGCTCGACCCCAACGAGAACGATGGTGCGCTAAGCGAGCCGCAGGACGACGCCGATGGATTCCTCGATGCGGGCTGGTCGGGCGCCCTGACCGCGCGCAGTTCGGGAAGCCTGCTGAGCGCCTCTGGCGAAGAGCGCGTGAACCTGAAGACCGCGACACCCGAGGAAATGCAGGAGCGCTTCGGCGTGAACACCGAGCAAGCGAATGCGCTCTCGTCCTTCGCGAAGTCAAATAGCGCCAAGATGGAGATGCTCCTCACGCAGGAACTCGCGACCCTGGCCTCCGGAGGTGCGAACACGAGAACGGGTGGAGCCAACTCCCGCGGCACCAACGGGCGAAACCCAACTGGGTCCAATAACGCCGCGCCAACGGACGAGTCGGGTCGACAGACCGGCCGCAGTTCGTCGGGAGCGCCTGCCGCCAACCCTGGCGGCGCGCGGGTGCAGTCGCTTGATTCGACGCAGTTGCGCCGGATCTTCCAAGAGGGCACGCTGGACGCAGAGGGCGCGCCGATTCTCGGCAAGGTCAACCTCAATACCGCCCCCCCTTCCATTCTTCGCGCCCTCCTCCCCGACGATCCGATTAGCGCGGACGCCATCTTGTCCCTTCGGAGCGCCTCCTCGACTGGCCTCTTGGCGCTCTCTGATCTCCGTAGTTCAAACCGCATCTCGCCAGATTCCCTCGCAGCCATCGCTCCGTACGCCGATACGCAGAGCTACGTGTTCACCGTCACCAGCCGTGGCCGCTCCGCGACGACTGGACTGGAGGTTGAAATCACGGCCGTCATCGATCGTTCCACGCTCCCCGCGCGGATCCTGGAGTACCGAGAACAGTGAAATCCCAGCCGACACCTTCGATCGACGACACGCTCCTGGCGGTGGCCGAGAGGCAGTCCGACCAGTGGCGCGCGCTCTTGGTCCGTCGCGGCGACCAGCCCACGGTCCTGGACGCGCGGACCTTCACCAGCGACGCTGCGATCGCAGCGTGGCTCGGCGAGCAGCGATGTGGCGACCTGCGCGTGGTGCTTCCTGCGCATTCGACGATCGTGCGCTCGGTGACCATTCCCGTCGCCTCGCAGGCACAGATGCTCGCGGCGCTTCGGCTGCAGGCGGAGGGGATGTTCCTTGGCAGCGTGCCGCTGGTACGCATCGGCCTTGGCGTGCTTGAGAGCGCGTCAGAGTCCGAGCGTCAGGGCGTGATCATGGCGTGGCCCGAGTCGCAGTCTGGCATCGCCCTGAACCCGAAGCTCGAGGCGATGACGCGCTATGTGCCCGAGCCCGCAGCGATGCTGGTACTCGCGTCAGGCGACCGTCCTGCGATCTCGGCCGACCGCTCGGTCGGTTCGATTGCGATCGCGATGCGCTCGCCAAGCAAGGGCAACCTCGAGATCCGCGCGACGCGCGAGACCGCAGCCAGTGAAATCGAGGGCGATGGCGCTTGGAACGAAGGCCTGCGCCGCGCGCTCGTCGAAACCGCGCTGAACGCAGGCATGGAGCCCGCGCAGATCAGCGGATTCGTGGCCGATGTCGAGGCCTCCGCCGAGCGCTCGGGCGACCGCGTGCTCATGCTCGACCCGGATCTCGCCGGCCTCCTGGGCGGAAAGCTCGATGTCCGCGTGTCCGCGGCGTCGGACGGCGCGGAGTGGTGGCGCGAGTGGGCCATCCCGCTCGCAGCCGTCGTGGTCGCGTGCGGCCCGCTCTCCGACCTCTCGAAGATGCGCCGCCTCGAGGAGCGCGCGATTCCCTCGCGCGTCGAGCGCTTCGTCGAGCGCTACTCGAAGCCGTCGCGCGCACTGCTCGTGTCGTGCGTCGCGATCGCCATCGTTGGCGTCGCGCCCATCGCGTCGGCATGGCTGCGCATGAAGACCCTCGAGTGGAAGATGCCGATGGAGCCGTCGGCGTTCGAGACGGCCCAGCGCAAGGTCGACCAGCGCATTGCGCTCTATGGCGAGATCTCGAAGCGGACGCTGCCGATGGCGAAGATCCTCGGTGACCTCGCATGCTGCACCCCCGATGGCGTCGAGATCGAGCAGATCCAGCTTTCACCGACGCAGGGCGTGACCATCCGTGGCGTGGCCAAGGCGCAGGGCGAGCGCTCCGCAGCCGAAGTCGTGAACACGATGGCACGGCTCATGGACTCATCGGGCATCTTCGACAAGACGCACTGGCGCTGGAACATGCCCGACGGCCGCGGCATCTTCAAGTTCGACCTCGATGCCCTGATCGTGCGCCCCAACAAGGCCGGTTCGTTCAATGACCACGACTGGTCGGTGAAGTCGCTCGTTCAGGTCAAGTATCCGCAGGCGGATGCCGGGGCAGATGCTGGGAGCGGCGACGCTGCCAGCTCGTCGGCGGCGGTCGATGGTTCGACGATCGCGCAGGGAGGCGGCGCAACGGCACCTGCGGACCCACCGGCCCGCGGTGACGGCGCGCGAAACCTTGGCAGCGCGACAGCGACTCCTCCCGCCGACGCAACTGCGAGTGCCGCCAAGCCTGCCGACGACGCAGCGGCTGCGGGCTCGCCTTCCGGAGCAACGCCCTCGCGCGGCATCGGACGCCGCGAGACTCCTCCGGCCAATCCGACTACTCCGCCCGCCGATGGCGGAACGACCACGCAGCCCGCGACCGCGACTTCGGGCGCAGGCGCCGGTGGCGGTCCGGCCGCGACGGCCCGCGCGAACACGCGCGTTCCTGATCCTTTCAGCGACGAGCAGCTCGCGGCGATGTCAAAGGAGCAGGCACGAGGCCTGCTTTCCGAGGTCTCGCGTGCGCGCCGCCGCGAGGACCTTGATGCGGACACCCGCAAGCGACTCTCCGATGACTTCAATCGCATCCTAGAGCACTTGAAACAGTGAGAACTTGAAACAGTGAGCACCTGAGGCAGTGAGCCGAGTCGCACACCATGTCGAACGCAAACCCCAATGATCCCAACCGCGACCTCGCCGATCGCCTGCTCGGCCAGGTGCTCACGCGCTATCACGCGCTGCCGCGCGCGGGCCGATGGGCCGTGCTCGCAGGCGTCGCCTTCGGCGGCTTCGCATTGTTGAACAACCTGCTGTGGCCGATCGCGGACCGGATCAACGGCCGCGCGGATCGGCTCGAAGTCGTCCTAAAGCGTGCGGTCGACCGCTCGGAAGGCTTGCCTGACGAGGTCGCCGAGGCGGTCCTCGCGCACGGGCCGAATTCGGTCCCACGCTCTGAGACCGACGGCAAGGAAAAACTTGCCTCGGCCATTGCCGAGATCTTGAAGAAGAAGGGCGTGAGCCCCGGCCAGGATGTCCGCCCCGCCCAGAGCCTGCCGCAGAATGTGCTGCCTGAGATCGTTGCAGAGGTCGGCGGAACCCGCATGGGCAAGTCCGTCGCCGAGATCCGATTCGAGGGCACGCCCGAGGTCGTCTCAGCCGTGCTCGCGGAGTTCGAAGCCAGCAGCGCAATCGATGCAATCGGCGATGTGCGGTTGACCTACAACGCGACCTCGAAGCGCGTGACCGCCCAGGTCTCGCTCGAGAAGTGGGGCGTGCTGTTCAGCAGTGGCCGAGGTGGTGCATGAAGATGATCCTCGACCGCCTTCCCCCCGGCATGCGCGTGAGCACCTCGGTGCTTGTGTCGGCCGTGGCAGTCGGAGTGTCGGCCGTCGTCGTCGCGATGAGCCTTGGCTCGGTGGCGTCGACCCTGACGCTGCCTTCCATCGATGAATCCGATTCGGATCCGATTTCCGCGCTTGCCACGAAGAGTGCAGAGGAGATCGACCGCAGCCGCAAGCGCTTTGACAACCGATCGATGTACACCCTGCCCTCGCCTCCGGTGCGGCGCACCCCGATGGTGAAGCGCGAGGACCCCAAGCCACCTCCTGTGGTCGACCTGGGTCCCCCACCGATTCCAAAGACCTACGCCGGACCTCAGCCCACAAGCGTCGTCGGCGAGTTCGTCGTCTTCGGCTCGCTGCCTGAGGAGGACAAGCGAATCAAGGTCGGGCAGACCAAGGCCGGCGTGAAAGTCATCGCGATCGACGCGCCCTACTTTGTGAAGCTCGGCTACCAGGGCGGCGAGTTCGATGTCGCATTGCTGCCGAAGTCTGACCCGACCGTCCTTTCGCGCGAAGGCAACTCGTTCCGCCGTGCCAATCTCGGCGGCAGCGGCTCTTCGACCTCGATGTCGTCGGGGTCGAACACCACCCCGCGTGCCGACGGTGCCGCTGGAGGCTCTGCCAACAAGTCGGTCGCCGACGGGGGCGGGCGCAAGGCGGATGCCAACGCGTCGCCCAACGCGAATGCAACGACGAAGATGGATCCAGTCAATGGGACTCAATCCGGTGGCTTCACAGGCGCTGACAGCAGCGCCATGCAGCCGCAACGGTTCCCGCCGCCAGGTGAGAAGCCAGCGGACGCGGGCACGGAGTATGTCGACCGCGAGTTGCTTCCGCCGCGCCTGAGCGAAGCTGAGATCAATGGCTTCACAAGCGACCAGGCGCGCGCCGCTCTCGAGGCGATCAACTCGACCGAGAGTTGGAATGTGGACGACCACAGCCGCGCCCGCCTGAATCACGAGAAGGCCCTGCTCAAGGCCCACCTCTCGCGCAGCTGAACCGACCGATTTCCCCCCGCAGAACTTGCCGCGCCCCACGCGCCGCCGAGGCGAGTTCGCGCTGCTCCATTCCGCGCTCGGGAAGGCGGCACTGCGTTCCGTTTGTTTTCTGCAAGCCTTGTTCGGGAAGACCGTTGAGAGGATCACCACCCTCGCGAGTTTCCGCGCGGCAATTTGACCTGTTTCAGCATCGGTTGCCGATTGAACCACTAGGACTCTCGCCGCTGCCGCGACCGCCCCCGTCGGGTCTCAGGAGACCCCCGAAGAGTCATGCAGAGAACTGCGGCACCAGCCGCTTCAGAACCGGAGCTTGATCTTGCGTCTCAATCGACCCTTCTTCAGCGCACCCAGCATCACAGACATCGTGCGTACCACAGCGATGATCGCCCTCACGGGAACGATTGTTCCCATGTCGATTGCTGCGGCGCAGGATGCACCAGCCCCGGCCCCGACGCCTGCTCCAGCCACCGAGCCCGCGCCCGCACCGCAGCCTGCGTCCGAGCAGGCTCCGACGACGCCGCCGCCAGCCGCCGTGCCCGTCCCCGCGACTCCCCCCGCCGCCGAGCCCGCGACCGCTCCCACGCCGACGCCCGCTCCGCAGAATGTGACCGAAGGCGCGAATCGCGACGAACAGAAGAAGACCGATCCCCGCGACGTCGCGAGCTTCGCGCCGACGCCGCCGCCCTCGGTCGAGCCGTCGCAGCTTCGCGGCGTGCGCTCGGGCCGCCGCGTGGTCGATGACAAGCTCGTCCCGCTGCAGCTCAAGAACGAGAGCTTCGAGACCCTCGTGCCGTTCATCTACGAGTGGACCGGCAAGATCGTCTTCTACAAGCCCCTCGATGTGTCGAGCAAGAAGATCACCGTCGTCGGCGACCGCGAGATGCCGAAGAGCCAGGCGCTCGACTACATCTTCCAGGCGCTGAAGTTCGAGGATCTCGCGGTCATCGAGACAGAGGACGCGATCTTCATCGGCCCGCTCACGCAGCAGAAGAAGACGCAGCCCGGCGTCGTGCTCGGGCCCGACGACGATGTCATGAAGATGGACGACAACGGCCTGTTCGTCACCAAGGTCTTCCGCCTGAAGCAGTCGAAGGCCACGGATGTGCTCGACCGCATCGAGCCGCTGATTCCCGAGGAGTACGCGCAGCTCGCGGCCGACGGCGACTCGAATCAGATCCTGCTCGCAGGCGACATTGGCCTCGCGAAGAAGGTCCAGACCCTCATCAACATGCTCGACATCCCGTCGTGGGATGACTACGCGACCGAGACCTTCCGCCTGCAGTACCAGGACGCGCAGACGGTCGCCGACATCATCACCGAGCTGTTCCAGGACGGCGGATCGAGCGGTGGCCGCTCGATCGGCGGCGCGCGCACCCAGAACCGCCAGAACCGCGGTCCGCAGCAGCCGGGCATTCCCGGCCAGGCTGGTGGCGCGGGCGGCGGGGCAGGCGAGGGGCTGATCGTGACCGTGCTCCAGTCGATGAACTCGCTCACGGTGCGCGCGACCCCGACGGTCCTCGCCGAGATCCGCAAGCTCGTTGCGAGCGCATGGGATCTTCCGCCGAACTCGGCGGGCAGCATCTTCAAGACCTACAACCTGAAATACGCAGATCCGTCGAAGGTGCGCGACCTGCTGGGGACCCTCCTCGGCGGCGGCGCTGGCGCCAGCGGGCGGAGCGGCCAGACGAACCGCGCATTCGCGGGAGGCCGCGTGCCGCAGATCGGCGGCGGCGGTGGTGGCGATGGCTCTCCGACTGCTGCGGTGGCCAACATCTTCTCGATCGAGGCGTACCCCGATTCGAACCGCCTCGTCGTGATCTCGAAGACCCCTGACAACTTCGAGTGGCTGGATCGCTGGATCCAGGACCTCGATCAGCCGTTCGACTCGGGCTTGCCCGTCAACGTGCCGCTGAAGCACGCGGGCGCCGTTGAGCTGAGCGGCATCCTGAACACCCTGCTCGCCGCGAGTGGCGCGGAGGGCGGCGGACTGCGCCTGCCTGACGAGGGCATCCAAGGCCTGAGCTCTGCGTTCAGCTCGGGTGGTTCGGACAACAGCGCGAGCCAGAGCTTCAATCTCGGCTCGAACTCCCAGAACAGCGAGCAGCTCCGCTTCCCCTGGCAGGGTGCGCGCGCAGGCCAGGGCGCGGGCAGCGGCCCTGTGAGCGAGGTCAGCGGACTCATCGGCCGCAGCCGCGTGGTGCCAAACCCCGAGCAGAACTCGGTGCTGGTCATGGCGCCTCCGGAAGTCGAGAAGAAGGTGATCGAGATCATCCATGAGCTCGACAAGCCGGGCCGCCAGGTGATGATCACCGCGATCCTGGCAGAGGTGAAGGTCGGCGACGGCTTCTCGTGGGGCGCGCGCGTGGGCACTGGCCTCTCGGCACCGCTCAACGGCGGCGACAACTCGGTCGGTGGCTCGCTCTCGCTGTCGCTCTCGAAGGGCAACGGCGCATCGGGCACTGGCACCAACCAGAACGCGACAAACCCGAACTTCGCCGCCCCGTGGTTCGACTCGAGCCTCCTGCAGATCCAGACCGGCGACGACCTCGGGTTTTTCCTTCAGGCCCTGTCGACCGACAACTCGGTCCGCATCCTCCAGCAGCCGCGCGTGTTCACGCGCGACAACAAGGAGGCGAAGTTCGTCGCAGGCCAGGATGTGTCGCTCATCACGGGCAACACCGCTGGCTTCGGCACCTCGGGCACGACGCAGAGCTTCGAGCAGCAGTTCGTGGGCGTCGGCATCAATGTGCGTCCGCGCATCACCCAGGACAACAATGTGGCGATGGAGGTCGAGATCCTGCTCTCGAACCTGTCGGCCTCGACCGCGTCGTTCAACTCGAACCCCGTGATCGACCGCCGTCAGACGAATACGAATGTGACCGTGAAGAACGGCCAGACAATCGTGATCTCGGGCATTCGCCGCGAGCAGGAGACCAAGATCGATCGCCGCCTGCCGTTCCTTGGCGACATCCCTGTCCTCGGCGCTGCCTTCAGCTCGACTGAGCGCCAGAAGGAAGTCGTGGAACTCGTTGTGTTCCTGGTGCCCGTCGTGGTCGAGAACCCCGATGCCAACGACTCGAACTTCAACGAGACCGAGCGCGAGCGCCTGAAGAAGCTGCAGGAGCCGCTTGAGAAGAGCTCGGAGCTGCTGCTCAAGGAGAGCAAGTTCTTTGAGGACATCAAGCAGCCCAAGGCCGTCGATCCGAGCGAGATCGGCAAGGACCAGAACCCTCAGGGCAAGTCGGATTCGGAGTAACCGTCACCCAGCATGCCCAGGCTTCATGTGACACCTCGACCGCACCCGCCGCGCAACCGCGCTGCGGGTGCGGTTCTTTCAACGCTGCTCCTGACCGGCTGCGCGACGACACCTGGCAAGACGGTGGAGCAGCCACCGAAGGTGCAGAATCCAAGCCTGCAGCCCGTGTCGGGCTCGATCTCTGGGAGCGCCGCGTCGATCGACTTCAGACCGTTCGGTGCGATCCCGACCGACGGCATCACCCTGCCCGTGCTGTCGCCGAACGGGCGCTACATGGCTGTTCAGACGGGCGCGGCGCCCGACCTCGCCACCGCCCTCGCGCGGCCCGGCCAGCGGCCGCCGCTGGCCTCGCGCATCGCGCTCTACCGGATCGACCCACGCGGCCTCGTGCGGCTCGGCGAGACCGACGGCGGGCTTGTGCTCGGGCGCAACGCGGACGACCGGGGCGTACTGGTCGAGGGGCCGCAGACCGACGGCACGCGGTGGATCGGGCGGATCGACTGGAACAACCTTGAGCCTGAGTGGCTGGTCCAGGACGGCAACGTGAACGCGTTCGCCGCACTTGGCGGCGAGGGCATGCTGGCCTACTCGGCGCGCCCGGTCACGAGCGCGCTGTTCGACCTCGTCGTGCGGAAGGGCGATTCGGTGCGCAGGCTCGACGGCGACGGCACGCGCAGCTACATGTTCCCAGTGCTGTCGGCCGATGCGGAGTCGGTGTTCGCGCTGGTCCTGCGCGACGGGATCCTGGAACTCGGAAGCGCGGATCCGACCTCGGCCGAGACGCTGAAGCAGTCGCTTGCGCGTGTCTTCGTGACCGATCGTGGGAGCGATGAACTGGCGATGTTCATGACGACCGCGCAGGGTGTGCGCGACGGCATCGAGGGGAAGGACTGGATTCTCTACCACCGCTCCGCGAACTCGCTGGCGCGATGGAACTCGGCGGACGGGCTGCGGATCATCCCCGGGAACACGATGGCGCGCGCCCGCCTGGATGCCACGCGCGAGGCCGTGCTGTCGGGTGGGAAGGTGCGGCTGCGCTCGACGGAGGGCTCAATCGATCCGGGAACCGTCGTGCTGGAGCAGCTCGGAGTGCCCAGGGCGATTGGGACGGTCGAGGACCGCCCTGCGTTTCTGATCTTCACGCCTGAGCCGGCCGGCGTGCGGATCATCATCGCGCGGATCGTGAACTGAGCGGACGGCAGCGGCTGGAATGAACAGGACCCCTTGCGGGGTCCTGGCGTCGTGCGTTGACCTGAGAGGTCGGAGGCGTCACTCGTCGTCGTCTTCGTCGTCGACATCCTCATCCTCGAGGAAGTCGTCGTCTTCGTCGTCGAACTCCTCTTCGTCTTCCTCTTCCTCTTCTTCCTCCTCGTCCTCTCCTTCCTCCTCGTCTTCCTCTTCTTCCTCGTCCTCATCGAGATCGTCGTCGAAGTCCTCGTCCTCGTCTTCGTCCTCTTCCTCATCCTCGGCGTCGTCGTCCTCGGAGTCCTCGTCGCCGAAGTCCTCCTCCTCGCCGAAGTCGTCGTCGTCCTCATCGAACTCAAAGTCCTCGTCCTCATCCTCGTCGCGGGCGACGATGGCGCAGCCGGTCGCGATGCCCACGGGGGCATCGAGGAGTGAGGTTCCACAGGCGATCAGTCGCGGATCTTCCATCAAGGCGGCGCACCAATCGGTTTCGAGAAGGTCGGTTGTCATGAATCGAATCCTGTCCACTGCTGGCCGAGCAACGTCTGTCGCGCAGAGAGGCTCGGGCACTCAGCTCCTCGGGCACGGAGGCCGTCAGAACTTCAGTCGCCCTGTATCGGACGGAGCCGCGCGCCGTCTGAATTGTTCGGGCCTCCGATTGCAGTTTCGTCGTCCCGTCCGCGTCCATCCCGCTTACCCGAGGTGGACTCGGGAGTTGTCGTGATTTCGGCCAGTCCTGTCAAGACGGCACGAACGGGGAATTGCACCCTTCAGGGTCAGCATCCGGCGCCGTCGGGACGCGACTTACGGGGGCATCGACACGGCCATGGTGCCGTGTGAGTTCGACAGCAAAACCCAGCCGTTTCCCGCGAGGACGCGCTGCACGCGCGAGTCGCGCACAGCGACCTCGAATGCGCCGCCCTCGATCTTCAGGCCGTGCGCCGGTGAGAGGCGCTCGACGATGCAGCTTGCCTGGTAGCGGATGCGGGCCTGCTCGCCGTCGGGCTGGAGGGGGATGATCTGGAGCAGGCCCCCGTCGGTCGGCAACGCAAAGGCAAAATTTGCCTCGCGCGAATTGCTATCGATGCCGATGGCATCGCCGGTCGGACCAAGCAGCACGAAGCGGTCGTCGCACTGCAGCAGAAGCCCCTCGCGAAGTCGGACGAGCTCTCGTACCTGCCTCGAGTCGACTCGATCAGGGAAGCTGTATGCGCGTGGCGCACCGGAGAAGATCGGAAGGATGTTCGGGCGTCCGGGACCGTCGAGCGTGAGTATGTTCGCTCCGAGCAGATTCGGGCGGTCGGGCTCGGTCGACTCGGGAAGCGTCGACGCCATCACAGGAAGCGGGCTGCCGGCCGCGCTGACGGTCCAGCGTTCGATGCCACTGCGGGTGCCGATGAAGATCTCTCCCAGCGCCGTTGCGAACGCCCACTTGATCTCCGAACCGGTGACGGGCTCGATGCGATGACGGACAGCGAGCGTCCGAGCGTCAAGCACGACCACGGCTCCGCGTTCCTGGTCGGCGCCCATCCTGCGGCCGCCGATGGTGAGGAAGCCGTCGCGGAGGCTCTCGCAGAGCACCTGCTCGATGACCCCGCGCTCGAGCTGCGGCTTCGGGCGCTCGTCCATGACGCCGACTCGGGCGAGATCACCGTTCCGACGAACGAGGATGAGCGACTCGCCGTCGCAGACAGGCGCGATGAGCGCCG
>Ga0208783_10000440_pt1 | contig 25550 bp, 36 predicted proteins | sample DEB19_08_DNA_2_FD_184529 | JGI IMG/M metagenome (GOLD analysis project Ga0208783, IMG submission 184529) | Aqueous microbial communities from the Delaware River and Bay under freshwater to marine salinity gradient to study organic matter... | ecosystem: Environmental > Aquatic > Marine >...
ACATAATACGCTCATTATTTTTATTAATCAGCTCCGAAATAAAATTGGTGTAATGTTTGGGAATCCAGAAACCACTCCTGGTGGTATGTCTCTTAAATTTTACGCCTCTGTGCGCATAGATGTTCGCAAGAAGGAGGATTTGAAAGATAAATCTGGTGAGCCAACCGGTATGCGAGTAAAAACTAAAATTATTAAAAATAAGATGGCTCCACCGATGAAGGTTGTAGAGTTTGACATCCTCTATGGTAGGGGTATTGATGAGTATGGTTGTGTATTAGATACCGGCTTTGATAAAGGCGTCTTTTCTCAAAAGGGTGCGTGGATTTATTATCAGGGAGAGAATTTTTCACAGGGTCGTGACAATGCGATTGAAAAATTGAAACTACATCCTGATATCGTTGCTTCTATTAAGGGTATTCAATGATCGTTGATCCTACTACTTGTCCTGATTGTCGTTTTCCTCCTAATTTTATTATCACTACTTTGTATTCTAAAGACCGCGGCGAGTATTGTGGAGTTCAATGCCGTGACTGTGGTGATTATTGGGAAGAATTCCCGGAAAATTTTGAATTTTTTAAGGATATTAGCGATGAATAAGTTTCAGTTAGATTTGTATATACTGTTGTTGTCTTTGTTTGAGAAAAACAATGCTACTATGTAGTTATGGACTATATAAAAAAGATTTTGAATTTTTTAAAAAAACGTAATGATCACGACGATACTTTTATGTCTTTTAGCCATGTTCCTGAGGATTCTAATGAAAAAGTAATTACGATCCATTCCGATGCTGATGGGATGGTAGTGATGTCTGTGTTTACCTTGGAAGAATTTGCGATGGTGAAGGATATCATTGACTTAACTGGTGGTGATCCATACGATATTATTACTGGTATTTCTGAAGAAAAAAATATTACGACAATAGTTTTTAATCCGAAAGATTTTGATTGAATCGCCGGGTAATACAATAAAAAGGTCCCCGCTCTGTTATCCGGAGCGGGGACCTTTTATGTTTTGTTGGGAATTATTTTAGGCAGATGTTGGTGTTGCCTGTTGTGCGTTCAGATATTTTACTACACAAAAATCTGAACAGAACAAGGCACCCTTCTCAACCCAAGCATTTTGATTGCCGAGGACCGTTTTTTTACAGTACTTGCAAAGGAACATTTTAGTAGTCGTATCCTGCTTCGTAATCAGCGTTTTCATAATAATAGTTGTCATAGCCGGAAGCGTAAGCTGCCACATATGTTTTGGGTGAGTCTTGAATATAGTTGTTTACCCACTGGAGGCAGTCAGGGCATCGTAGGTTTGAGGAAGCTATTGCTTCATCGATGACGAATTCTGAACCACAGTAAGGGCAGTCAACAAACGTATTCACAGTTTTATATATCCTTTTATATGTTTTGTCCGGCGGATCCGGAATTATTTGAGAGTATAACGAGAACTTTTTGTGAAAGTCAACTCAATAAGAGAAAAAATAGAGAAAAAAATTTTAAAGGCCAACTAAAGATATATAAAGATATATAAAATCTAATATAAGAAAAAAATAAGGAAAAAATATGAATGGGGAATAGTGAGAGATGGGCTTGCTCTCGAACTTTAACGAGCCCACCCCTGGATGGGGTTGACCGAAAGGAAGAAGAAAGTGGAAACAATTAACTTTGAGAAGGACCATGTTTTTAATTTTACTGCAACGCTGATTGCAGTGACGGATGGACAGCTTTGGCTGTCTCCTGAGGCAACTGGTGGGAGCACCACCGATTCCATCATTATTAACTGGTCGCACGGTAACCGTGAGCGCACCATTGAGCACCTGCGCTCAGTTGGCATCTTGGTCGGATCGACCATCCGGGTGGAGGGGCGACGTAACTGGAATGCGCGGTCATGGTACACCATTGACTGGTGTATCTTCAATAAGTAAGTTAAATTGGGATTCCCCCTGGGACATTTGTCCTGGGGGGAAACCCTTTTTGTGGATAGATCTTTGGTCATGTAGGCCAGCTATCTGCACTGGAGGTGCGTCATGTTCAAGTCCATGTTGAAGGACCTGGTTGGCACGGTGGTCGCTGCTGCGATCATCGTGGGTTCGGTGATCATCGCGTTCGCGGTGGTCATCCAGTGTTCGTGGTTGTTCAACTTGTAACCCCAACCACAGACACCCCCCTGTAGGCATCGATGACCTACAGGGGGAAACCCTTTTTGTGGATAGATCTTAGATCTGTCAAGTCGTACAGCAATCCCGTTGTGCGCAATGACCATACTACTGGAGGTAGTCATGGGTGAGTTCAATGTCCACGTGCTGAGGTTCTTTTTGTTGTTGAACGGTCTGGGAAAGAAGCATATCTCCCAGATCACGGCTGATCCGTCAGCTTGTGAAGTGATGGGGAATACCTTTTATCGTGGAGAGGTTAACGTGAGCGAGTGGGCGGTGTACCACTTGTTCATGAACTACAGTCATCTTTTCACGTCGGAGATGGTATCCGAGGAGATCGCCAACGCAATGAGCGATCACTTCGATGGAGAGAGTTGGGCGGAGTACGGCCGTCCTACCCTCAAGCAGATCGCACGCAATCGCCGTGCTGAGTTGTAGGGTCTGTTCTCAAATAATAAAAAGAGTTTCCTCTAAGCTTCGACTTAGGGGAAACCCTTTTTGCGGATAGGCCGTTGGCCATCTAGTCGTACAACAACCCCGTTGTGCGCATTACATGCTACTGGGAGGTAGACATGGACAGCATTACGCTCACTACAAACACAAATGAGGTTCTCACTATCACCTACAACGGTGAGAAGATCATCAAGGTCACTGCTCTTCAGGGGCGGGAGTACACACACTCGTACCTGGAGGGCGGTCAACTGTACGTGGCAGATCCTGCTGCCCCGTACGGTACGATCAGCTCGTACACTCGTCAGGAGGTGGAGCAGATCGCCCTGTTGGGCGGTAAGATCCACGTGTACGTGGAGGATCTGGTCAATTACACCATCTTGCCGTCTTGGTGGACGGTGGAGTGCGAGATGATGGAGGAGACTCCGGCTTGGCCGTTGTCCGAGGAAAATATTGGTGGAGAGGAGAACTCGTTCGGAAGATTCATTTCATTCTTCCGAGACCATCTCTTCAAGGAGGTGGACGACGACACACCATGGGATGAGGTGTAGCATCATCCTGTGATACCCCCGTAGACATCGATGATCTACGGGGGAAACCCTTTTTGCGGATAGGCCACTGGGGTCTACCAGAAAGGAAAACATGAAGCACGTTTGTTACACCTGCGGTTTCGTACTCCGGAAGGGGTTGCCTCTTCTGGAGGATATTATAGCAGATAGAGAGATCCTCAATGGGACACTATTCGAGGATCTGAGTCCCTACAACTTTTGTGCATACTGTCTGCACATGGTTGTAGAGTTTCCATCAGCTTTTGTTGACAATGACTACCATACCATTGTTCAAAGATCTGAGGGAATTGCTATTTGTTCGTGTGGTCATAAATATATCACCTCAACAAGTTGGGTACAGAATAATCGTATGGTAATTGCACACAAGGCAATTTGTATTTATCAGGATGGCGACTTCAATATGGCAATGGAGCTGATAAATGCAGACATTTAATGTTTCCGAATGGAGTTTTTTTCTATTCATCTAGTATAGAAATAAAATTCTTTTTTATGGATAGTTTCCTAGACCTTGAAAGGAGGTGAAACTATGGAATGGTGCGGTTGCATGCAGCCGCGTTCGTTCAAGGATGCCATGGCAGACTTGTTCGGACGTGAGCTCATCGACGGCAAGCGTCGTGGAGAGTTCTATGAGCTCTTTGAGGCGCAAAGCTTCGATGAGTTCTGCGACGAGCTGAGCGATATCTCTTGGGGTATCGGAAGGCTCGTTGCTGGGCTGGTAGGCAAAGTCTACATCCGGATTCCGGGAGACCAGCGACACTACCGTAAGGTGGCAGGTCGCATGGCGGAGTACGGGTGCACGAGGAGTAAGCGTTTCCTCGTGGACGGACACTGCCCGAGCGCAAACTGAGTAAGACTCGGGGGCTATCCGCAACGAACCTGGCAACAGAAGCGGAAAAGGGAATCCCCTCTTCGGAGGGGAAACCCTTTTATGGATAGATCTTTAGTCTATCTAGGCGAAGTCGTATGCCTACAAAGCGACAAGAAAGGATCGGCATGGACCTCTTTTACGCCATCATGGGCAGATTGCTCGCGATTGCAACGGTAGAGAGCAAGGTCGATAAGAATGGGAAACCGTTCTTGTCGGCCAAGTTCCACCGCCCGATGCAGGGGTACCATTTTACCCTCAAGAGTCTGGTCGTGTACAACGACCCGGTGAAGGGTGTGGTCAAGTTGTTCATCAACGCGGGTGCGATCCGCTACGATGGTAAGCCGTTTCCTATCAGTAGGAGTATCCTGCTGAAGAGGATGGTGAACTACCCTGACTACGCGGTTTACAGTCGGAACAAGTGGCTCGGATCGGTCAGGGAGGAGGATGTCAATAGGCTCATCAACTTGGGCGAGAGGGATATTCGCCCTGCCGACAACGAGTGGTTCTGATAAGGGAACTCCCCCTCTACGCAGCCAGCGTAGCGGGGGAAACCCTTTTATGGATAGTTTTTTAGTCTCAGTCCGAGACTGCTATCCATGCACCGGAGGTGCACAATGAAAAAGGCCATTATCATCGACGTCGATCTGACGTTGGTGACGGAAACTCCATATGATATGGCTCAGGCCAAGTCGGCGGAGTACAATGCCAAGTGGCATCAACAAACTTTGGAGGCTAAGCCTTTGGAGTTGGGAATTGAGCTGGTAAAGTTCTTGTATCAGCTGGATTTCGTTCTGGTTATCATGACGGCAAGGGATGAGCCGGGACGGCGTCAGTTGAATACTAAGCTCCGTGAGCTGGGTATTCGCCATATGTTCGCTGAGGTCCTGATGAGGGATTCGGTGGACAATGGGCTTTCGAGCTCGTATGTCAAAGGCAAGATGATCGACGCTTGCCAGGGCAGGTACAAGTTTGTGTTCGCGGTGGACGACGCGAATCACGACTTGTATCGTGACCGTGGCATCAAGGTTATCGATGCCAACAACTGGAATGGGAGTCGGACTTAGTCCGCTAGTCATAGAAAGGAGGGAAAGTGAATTGCATTCGCTGCAAAGCTGAAGATGCTCCTTTGACGTTTGATACGTTGAGGGAGCTTCAAGCGGCGTATTTCGCAGAGCACACCTGCGAGTACGCAGCGGAGCGTAATCTTGTCGACCTTGAGTCGGCAGAATACGACGCTCACTGAAGGAGTAGCCCCCTGGGATCTAGGTCTCAGGGGGCAAATCCTTTTGATGATAGGCGTCTAGCCGGAGACGCTAACTACACAGAAAGGTCCGGCAGCAATGGAAGCAACGAGCTGCGTCTGCAAGACGCGTGCAGGAGCACCGTGTGCGGTGAAGAACGCCACGCACGAAATCTCCATCTTGGTGAGTGGCGACACCGCCTACAAGGAGGGAAAGCTTCCCTCGCGGTACGATTCCGCGATGTGGAAGTTGCAGACCGTCAAGGTCTGTGGCGGGCACAAGCAGGTGCTCGCCGCTGGCAAGGCGGTCAACATCATCATGGTCCTTCCCTGCGGGTGCGTGACCCGCAAGGAGGCCGTGAAGGTCCAGATCGCCGCAAGGGCGGGGCGAGTGGTGCCCTGCCACTGCGGCGAGGGCTACCGCCACGAGTTGGCGGTACAAATGACCAGTTACAGTGGCAAGTGTGTCCACTGCGACTGGTCGACGGACCAGTGGACCGGGGTGTGGACCCCGATCCGCAAGGAGGGCATCGCCCTCCAGATCGCCCACCGGGGCTGGATGAAGTCCTGCTCCTGTGGGCAGGGATTCGTCGTCGGCTGGCGGCGCTGAGTAGCTGACAAACATGGCTAAGGCAAGAGCGCCTCCATATACCCTTTACGCTGGGAGGGTCAGGATATAGCCTTTAATAATAAAATCTTTTTTTGGCAATAGTCCCCGAGCCACAAGGAGCAACATGGACAAGCCACTCTGCCCTGGCATTACTGCCAAGGGCGTACCGTGCAGCAATGCCGCTGCACACATTGCCGGAACGGTGCTGATTGAGAACGATCTTAGTACCGCTATTCTGGCAGACAATGGACAGCTGCTGTTGCTGTGTGCACCGCACCGCGACAAGTTGTCCCGTCAGGGCTGGTTGAAGATCAGCCCAGAAAGGATGGACGCCATGATGAGTAAGATCATGGGTGGCACCCCGCCTCAGCAGGTGGGGAAGTCCGTACAGGTCTCTAGCTCCAAGGAGGAAACGATGAGGCATCTTGTTCAGAACAAGATCTGGTATTACGTGTACCAGGTCCGACAGAAGGATCAGACCGGTCAGGTCATGATCTTGGAGGACGGAGAGTCCCAGGTCATGACTAATGATCCCAAGCCCCGGACCAGAGCTCTGCTGGAAGACGCAATTGCCACTCGGCGTCCCGTCCAGTGGGCTCAGGATCGCTGGATGGCTCCGGTAACCCTGGGAGAAGGGTTCCACATGCCGTTCCTGGAGCGGCTGGACGCCGCCGGAGTGAAGTTCACTCTGGAGGTGAAGTCGATTGCCGACGCCCGAGAGATCTGGGGTGCGAATTACAATGGTGATGACGTCACCTTGGGTGAACACTGGGCGGCGAGTGCGAACCTTGCCTGGGTGACGGCAGGGTCCGTGTTCCTCTTCAGGATTCACGGCATCCCGGCGGGTCAACAGTTCGACTGGTCTCTGATCGGTCTGACTGTGAAGGACAGCAAGAAGATGCCGAAGCGCATCTCCGAGGTGACCAGGATCGTCAAGGCGGTCAAGCGTGGGCATCTTCGCGTCAAGAAGATCAGCCCGGCTGGTCCTGTCGAATTGTACGACGGCAAGAGCGCCATCAAGAGAAGCGCCCTGCCGAAGGAGGTTCGACACCTCAATCACGTCATGGGTCGTGGCAGCGTAGCCGGAGCCACGATCAAGGGCGACTTCGTTGTCGTGGATGATCGGGACTGGATCCACGACAAGGTGGACGTGGTGATCCATCCTGAGAACGAGAAGAGTGAGGTTGGTTTTGCTCACTGGGCTCGGGAGAAGGTGATCACGGAGAACGGCAGGATTATCACAATCAACGGTGACCTGTGGACGTTCTGGCCTCACGACCCCCTGCACAACGTGATCTGGGACCACCAGACCCAGGTCAACTATCCCACAATCTACCAGATTCGGGATATGGAAGCTGACCTCAATGCGATGGTCGGACATTTCCATGTCGAGCTGAAGGCGGGTAGGCTGCCGTCTTCGCACTCGGTCACTGAGTCCGACGCTCACGAAGAGGGCGCTCTTCCGGTCGATAAGGCTGAGCAGGAGATGGCGCTCCACCACCAACTGGTGAAGAGGATGATGGATGCGGGTATCAGCCCCAAGTCCAGCATCGCTCTGGTGTACCTCTCCTTCATGGGGTTGGTGAACTCCATGAAGTCGAACATGCATCCCATCGATCCTGATGGGGGTGTAATCGATCCGAAGGCGGGTCTCCACCGTCGACACAAGGTCATTCGTCGCAACGCCTTCAGGGCCACTGTGGTCACCAGCGAGTTCCTCAAGCATTTCGCTGGGATCGAGATGGACATGAAGGGATGCGATGTCATCTTCGACTCCCGTTGGGGCTCGGTCTGGACAGGTGACGCCTTCGTGAAGAGGTTCGTCCTCCACGGCGGATACGATCTGGACGACACGCTGGAGTTTTATCCGATCAAGGTGTGGTCGGACGACCCCAGTACTGTTGCACGTCTCCGCAAGGATGGGGTGCTGACGAACAGCATTCGGATCCCCAGCAGGGAGGAGGATGCGATCATGGTGATGTTCACTACGCGCCTGCCCAACGGTGTTGGCGAGTATTCGGTGAACACCTTCGACTTCGGATCCTGGCCGAAGGAGATCGCCATGGATCCTACGTTGATCCGGACGCACAACATGTCCTTCAAGCATGGTTGGCCGAAGCCTCAGCCGATGGTCATGCCGACTACAACCACTGGTTTGATCACCAGCCGGGTGTACAGCAAGACCGCCTACACTCGGGCGGATTTTGCACAGGACCTGAAGGCGCAGTACATCAACCCGAGCTTCGGGACGATGTGCAACGTACTCTTGTTCTTCGGACATGTCACTGGGGGTCACATCCCGATGTCGATGCCCAGCATGCTGGGTGATATCGTGGATGCGACTCAGCAGGGAGCAGACGTGGCAACGTTCAAGCAGATTGCTACGTTGCCCATGCAGATTGCCGCTGAGCTGGGCAAGATCGCAGCCCAGAAGAGTTTGCGAGCTGACCGTCATGTTCGCGCATTTCGCGGTGCTGCGTTCAAGAAGGTCAACATGAGGGAGACCACCAACGGACTGTTCTCCATCGAAGCCCCCTACAAGAAGGCTTACGAAGACCTGGAGATTTCCGCAAAGACGGAGTATTCGTTCTTCATGAGGAACGATGACCCGACCGTGAAGAAGATTCGTAAGATGGTCTTCTCTGACCGGGAACTGGCATATGCCAAGGCGTTCATTCAGAGCACCATGGTCAAGCTGGATGAGGCTCGTACGAGTGCCCAGGAGTACATCGAGCCCTTCCAGTGGAGTGCGTTCATCAAGTCGGTGTATGCGGCTTATTTGAGAGATCTCAACCGAGAGATCATCGATGATGCCATCGCTAAGATCAACGCCAGTAAGAACCCGAACAGGTTCGCACTGGCGATCTGGCATGCCATCTTGAAGCCGGGATACATGAGCCCGACTGCGAAGCATGGCAGTGACGACCGCATCCTCACGATGATGGGTACCGACGAGGCCATCATGGACTGCATCATCAGGGCTCTGACTCCCGATCAGGACAGTACTCCAATCGCAATCGTGGAGAATGGTCCGACGCACGTCGTCTTGACGAACAGCAAGTTGGACATGGGGGCCATTCAGGCAACCAAGGTGATTCCGCTGAAGGCTGAGCGTCGCGCTCAGACTTGTGATGAGGTCATGGAGGTTGTAAAGGACCGGATTGCTGAGGGCACGAAGTTCGTCTGGATCCTGGATGGCAATTTCCCTCTGGCTGCGTTCCGTCTCCAGGATGGCAACTACATCAAGACCGACCGCAATCTCCCGGCTGATGTGGCAATCATCATCAAGTGATGAAGGGGGCGATTCTAAACGGGAACCCTTACGCTTCGCACATGCTTCAAGTGGTTCTAAACTACCGCTTCAACATAGCGGGGGTTTCCCCTGCTTGTTTGGGTTCGCTCGTTGCGAGTCCCAACATAGCGGGGGTTTCCCCTGCTTGTTTGGGTTCGCTCGTTGCGAGTCCCAACATAGCGGGGGTTTCCCCTGCTTGTTTGGGTTCGCTCGTTGCGAGTCCCAACATAGCGGGGGTTTCCCCATCCTATCCGTTTCGCTCACTACAGGAGGAAAACCATGAGCGCAACAACCCTGACCCGGGTATGGGTCAACTTGGTCAGCACCGCCGCGGGAATCAGCATCATGCTGAACCGCGTCGATGCGAAGCCGTGGAGGGGCTCCGTGCCCTGCTTCGTGAATCTGCCGGTGGGAGCCGTGCAGTTCGTGGAGACGGTGCTGGGCCTCACGGGCTGGGCGACCGACCCGGCGACCGGCAAGAAGCGTGCCAAGTGCCGCTTCTCGTCCACCATCGAGGTGGATGAGAGCAAGCTGGTCCGCCACCGCGCCAAGAACGGGAACGTCAGCCTCGCGCTGGACGCCCGCAGCGAGGAGAGCTTCGCCGCTTTCCTCAAGATGGTCATCGACGCCCGCCGAGAAATCGGCAGTGTCGATCCCGCCATCGAGAGCAGGGCCAAGGCCCTGTTGGCTGCAGCGGGCATCGAGCTCGTCCAGCGGCAGACCGAACCGGAGCCGGAGTTCGACGACGGGGACCCGTTCCCCGACGAAGACCCGGCCTGACGCGCAGGTACGTGAGAGGGGTAGTCAGCAATGGCTGCCCCTCTCGCGTACCACCGCGCAGTTATTATTTAGTAAAAATAGAAATTTAACTACGGAAATATAATTAGTTTGAGAATATGCCGCAAGCAAACATAGCGGGGCTATTCTAAACTCTGGAGGAACCTTGAAGAAAATCACAGTTGAATTCACAACGGAAGAAGCTGAAGCATTGCGTTTGGCTGCAACTTTTTGGGATGGTCTTGATGATCATTACAAGAAGGTGGATCACTATCATGAAGTGATGGAAAACTTGAATGCTGCTCTGGACAAAATCTTTGCAACGCTTATGGAAGCTCAACGCTAGTCTGTGTGAGCAAACATAGCGGGGCCATCTTGATCACTGGAGAAATGATGGAAAAGGAAGTCCAAGAACTTCTAGAAGAAATCAGTAGGCTGAAAAGCCTCCTGGACAGGGCTTTGGCCCTGGTCGAACAGTATCACAACCAACTACAGGAGTACAAAAAGTGAATCTTGCGGATCTTATCCAACAGTTGAACCATCACAAGGATGCAATGCCGAAGCTCCAGATCACTACTCTGGAGGACATCCTAGGAAGGCTGTGCACCTTGTGTGACAGCTACCACTCATTGGAGATCGAACTTCCAGTCGAACTCCGAGAGGCCTACGATGGTCTCATCAAGCTTCTGCGGAAGCTGAGGGGGTAACACCCCACGTCGACTAGGCGACGTTAAACAGAACTTAAGCCTAGTGCGTTCCCCACTACGGTGGGGAGGTGTCCCAGTACACTGTGTTCATGAGCATAGTGTGAAGATATCTTGTCTTTTGTGTGGCGAAGCAAGATCAACGGGATTTATAGTTCACACACGGGTCAGTTGCTTGACCTATGCATAGAACCTGCCTGCAGCGGGATGCAACTAGCGCGATACCTCAGGCGCGATAACCCATAGGGCACCGCCCACCACTCATCATGGTGCAGGTGAATGTAAGGATTAGGAGCTGCCAGTCCCTAGGATTAGTAAGGATGATTACCAACTGGCCTTTTCTCCTCCCCGGAGTGCTCCCCAGCGTAGCGGACATTGTTTGTTGCGCTGGGTTGAGCACCTGGGAGAATAGTTCTTTATCAACAAACATAGCGGGGCATCCTAAGGAGGCATGCATGATCCAGAAAGAAATGCTGGAAGAGCGACGCGAAGAGCTGCTCAAAGAGGCCAAGGCAAACACTGCTCAGATGAGCACCTATTTGGAACTCATCCAGTTGGATGAGATGCTCAGCAGACTGGATTGACCAGCTGCAATACGTTGGTTGTGGGTGACTACGAAAGTGGAACCCTCACTTCTTTTCAAAATAATATATCCCTATAGAAGAAAAGGTAAATTAAAAATGAATATTTCAAAGGCCACAGGTTCCTTTGCAGCCAAGGTTGTCAAGGGTCTCACCTCTGCCCCGAAAGCAACTGGTGGAAAGATCAAGCAGATTTCCTCCAACATCAAGGAAGGTTACAGGGAAGTCATTCCTGCAGAGTAATAAAAATTACCAACTTTGATTTTCCAACATAGCGGGGTAGGTATTCGATGCCTACCCCGCTTACACTTATTGTTTACACTCACAGAAAGTACTCCAATGTCATATCTTGACCTGCTTGGATTTGATCCAAGCGATTTTGCAGCAATTGCTGAAGCTTCTTCTCTGTTTCCTCAGAGCAAGACTGTTAGGCTTGAGCTGAATAAGCGTGTTGCTTTTACCGGCAGCATGACGCACAAGAACGCAAATGGTGATCCTATCACTAAGACGCTTCCGTGCTATGCAACTCTGCGTAGTGCTAAGCTCACTCGTTTGAGTCTTGCTCAGCACACCAGTATTAGCAAGGAAATCAACAGCCAGTATTTCTTGGCATCCGGTGTTTTCAAGGATGTCCAGATGGATATTGAGCTGGTGCTTCCGAATGGTGAAATCGTTGGTTTCTATGATTTCATGGCTAACCTTGTCAGCAATGCTGCTGGGTTGAACATGAGCACTGACGAATTCCTCACAAAGTGTGCAGACATGAAGATCGACTATGCAAGTGGTCTTCCTCTGTTCTGGCAACATTTTGGTGCAAATCGGGATAAGTTTGCTGATCTGGCTAAGACCTTCAAGGAAGCTGGTGCAACTCCTGATGCAAATCCGAAGCTGCGTGCTCTGATGGGCAAGGAGAACAGCCATATCAAGGGTGTTCTTCAGTTGGCTGACGGTATTCCGGTAACTGCAATGGAAATCGGTAGTGTTGATCGCTCCGAAAATCCTCGTAATCAGGGATTTATCAACTTCCTTGATGCGCAGTTCTCGCAGATCATGCGAGTTATCGGTTTCGCCAAGAAGGCTGATGTAATCAAGAGTCAGTTGACTACTGCATCGGGCTGGAGTCAGAAGCGTGTTGCTGATGCTGAGCAGAAGATCACGCTGTATTCCCAGATGTCGAAGCAGTATGCAAGCAACTGGGCTGGTGCTCAAGAGCGCTTGATCAAGGTAGGCGAAAAGAAGTATGAGACTGATCAGACGAATCCTCGTTTTGATCCAACTCATGCTCCTTGTGGTCGCTTTACCTTGCTCAACGACGGTGAGGAATATAAGGTTGACCTGTGGAAGGACAGCCGAGTTGATGCACCGGAGGCTGCGCCCAAGGCAAATCCAAACTCTCTTGTCTTCAATGATGATGACATGGAAGAGCCGGTCTGATATAATGTCAGAACATCCTGAGCATGATGCAAAAAGGCTCGCTATGGAGTCGAAGTCCCAGATATGAGGATCCCGAGGGAACCAAATATCATGACCTGCGTAGTAGGCCAACTTCCATCCTGAGTATGATGTAAAACTGCTCTGGGCGACCTTATGGTTGTAATAGCAATCGCTCAGATAAATACAACCTTACTTGTCTTTGGTCAGTGGAAGGCAAGTAATATCTGTGCTGACCCGGGTATCGGTACTCCCGGTGACATCAATTCTGTGGTCCCGCAGAAAGACGAACCGAAGGGTTTATTATAAAATCTGCATAGCCCGTCTCAACTATGTAGAGTGACGCACGCTTTATGAGCATATTGAAAGAGCGTTGGTGTTGCCGACCTAAGCATGTCGACCATAAACTGCTTACACGGAAGTTATTCAGGCGACGATGCGACAATATCCCCTAGGATTGTCAAAGAACAGCATCGCAAGGGTTCGATTCCCTAAACTTCCACTACGAGGACACCACCAACAGTACCCCTGCAGGTGAGGTGCTGCCCCAGAGAGAATGCCCGATAGTCCCGGTGATGATACGTCATCATCAGTGCAAGTAGTAATTGCACCGAAGCAGGGGGATACCGATAGGCGTTGCAAGGCTAACTCGTAATATTCTAGTTGGGCTTACGACATGTCCAGTCGTAAGTTAAATGAGGTAAGTAGTTGATGTATCAGTAGTGGATAAGTGAGTCGCATAATCCCAGTAAGAGACAGGGTAGCCCCACGAAACAAGTCTACGAAAAAGCCGAACCCAACAAATTCTCTATTTTTAGTACACACAAAAAAGAATCAAAAGGAACACATGAACATTTTCACTATCGTCAGTCCCGACATGGAGCGTATCGGAATCCAGTACGCTCCCGGCAGCAACATGATCGAAGCCACCAACAAGATCATGCTGATCAAGGCCATCCGTAACAGCACCTTGTGCTCATTGAAAGACGCCAAGGACTTCGTGGATCTCTTCGTCAATGCGCTGAACAAGCTCACGCCTGATGTGGACAAGATGCGCAGCGACATCATCGCCAGCATCAACAACATCACGAACGCTGAAGACTTGTTGGATATCAAACGGTTTGTGATCCACTGCAACACCTACCCGCAACCGATCAAGAAGGCCAAGATCGGTTCGTTCACTGAGAACGGTGACTACGATCCGAATACTCCTATCCTCTGAGCTACACAAAAAACTTTTAACCGGGGGGAGGGGCGAGCGCAGCGAGCCCCGATCCCCCGGTATATTAGCGAAAAGCTAAAGACTATGTTATAATACTGCGAAGCAGTATGGTTTTTCTAAAACCACATAGTCCTTTAGCTTTGAGCGTCAGATGAAACTAATTGTAATCAAAGAAGGTGAAGACAAAGTAACATACTTTGGGCCATACATGACAATGCGCGAAGCAGCATTGTTTATTCGCCGCAACGCACACCCAGATTACAAATATGAAATATCTGAAATATATAAGACAGTTGAGTTGACACACAGACAACCCTCAACTATAATAGAAGACAAGGAAGGAACTTCCGAAACCACTAAACCTACATAAGGAGATTGAAGGTGCCCCGCCAGCATCAATCAAAGACAATGAAGAAAGTACTAGCAGAACTAACTAGACTAGGATTCAATGTCAAACACAAGAAATCAGGATCCTACATTATCATCCCTCCAGATAATATCGCAGGACCCGTATACACAACGCATGGAACAGAATCCGCATTCCATCCCATGCGAAGAGATTTCAAAAAACTCTACAATGTAGATTTAACAACAATGGTATAAGAAACCTTCACAGATGTAAGGGGACGGTGAGCTAGGTGGTGGCTCCCGTCCCCTTATCTTATAATAACAATAAGTATATATATATCCTATATATAGGAGAATATAAACCCGCCCCAAAAAACAATAATAAATGCAAAGTATATATATAATATATATAGAGTATATATAACAGAAAACATATAACACAACAACAAAACCTAACATTTTGTTGCCGAAACATATAAAAACCCCACATCGTGAGGGGGAACCCATTATATTTTCCAAAGTATTTGGAAGTTATCGTTCCCCTACAGCATCTGTGGATCTGGTTTATATATTGTTCTCTATATGTTGTATATATAGTATGTATTTATAAATTTGTTTTGCCGCGGCAAAGCACACTAAAAGAAACAGTAAACAAAGGATAACAATGGATCTTTACATTAGAGTTATTCAAGCAGTATCACATCTCAATATCTGTCATGAACATCTTCCAGAAATGGATTGTTCCAAGCCGCGATTTCTGGAATTCATCTGGAACTATTGGATGTCACCACACAACTACAACGTCACCGACGAAGTACACTGTGGAGACATCCTTTCCACCGATGAAAATGGAAAGATTCTTACCGTAAACGGTAAAGAATACGTACACGCATACTGATAGAAAACATCCAAAAAAACCTTTTGGAATTTCAACATAGCGGGGAGGGGCCCGCGGAGCGGGAAGGAACCCAAATACAAACATGACAGAAAAACAAAACAACATAGATTTATGGATTACATTACATGACGTAAACAACCTTCCAATAGAAGTTGATTACGTCAGAATTATGGTAATGAGAAGAGTAAATCTTAGAATCATTAACAATAGATTTAGCACCTCACAAAAAATCAAGATCTCAGAATACAATTCGTATGTTCCGCTGGAAAACAAATTGGTTCGATTCTTCAGAAAGAACGACATTTACATGCCAGCAACAGAACTAGAATTGGTATCAAATTCGAAGATTCTTGTGAGAGAATCACCGGAAATGATTAACAAGATCATTAACGACACAATTGTCAATATCGATTTCATTCTATGATCTTTGTTTTATAAGCGTAACGCTACTGAGGGTCCAACCTATTCCTTTCAAATAAATAGGTAGTAGCGTCCCTTCCTATCTTTTCTCGTTTGGGGATAGGAAGGGTGATGGACCCTTATGGCATATCCTTTTTCATATAAGGAGAAAAAAATGATTACTCTCAGTATCAACAATCTTGTAAACATGGTCAACGACTGGGCAAGAAATCATGCCCAAGATGACTATCTTTACGGCAGCCGACAGTCCTACTGGGCAGCTGCCCTAACCAACAAGATTATCACCAAAGAAGAGTATGACCGTGGAGCACAGCACTACGGAAAACTCTGGACCTACCGAGGAGACTAACTGTCTCAACAATAGTTTTTGCAGTACAACCAAAAAAGCAGATGTAATATTAACATTAGGAGTACATTATGAGCCAGAATAATATGATCTCATTCATCACTGTCACCGACATTGACGGATCCAGCATCGAACTAAACCCTGCAGGAATTCTCATGATGCAGCGCACAATCAACAATGACATCCCCTGTACCAAGATGACTCTCAGCTTTGGTACCGTTGTCATGGTTACTCAAACTCCTGAGGAGATTGCGCAGCTGCAAATGGATTCCATTGCCAAGGTAATGAAGTCTGTGATGGAAACCACTGCCCAGCTCGTCAACGAAATGGACAATGATCTTTACTGATGAGAAACATTCAAGAACTTGCTGAAGTAGTTCACGCATGGGCACCAAAGAATGTTCCTGACATATACTGGCATGGTAGCCGTCAGGAATATTGGTCTGCAGCACTGCACGCAAAAATCATTACCCAACATGAATATGATTTTGCTGCAGCATTTCATGCCAATCTTTGGACCCACCGATACGAAGAGTATCACATTTATGACATAGGAGATGACTGCATTATTGTATCTGGTTCACTTCCAAGAATGGAAGCTGCACTAGATACAATGGCAGGAAATCTTCTCATCTGTACAACCAAAGAAATAGAAACATTTCGTCAAAAAAAGGAGACATCATGACAATCTGTATTTATCCCGATTGTGCGTTTGATGCTGTCGAAAACTACGACGGCACTGTCCGCTGGTGCGGCAAGCACTTCGGATTCTACCCTCACAAGTGTGAAGAGCATGGGTGCTTCCAAACCGTCATGTATGACGATGAGCCCAAGTGCTTCGTACACAGCCCTGATGAGGGCAGTTCTGTCCGTGGATATTCTGCACATGCAAAGGCAACCAATGCTGTTTGATACCGACACCAAAGTTAACTTTGATGCTACACTTTTCGTCTGGACAAATTATGACAATAACTTTGTCCGCGATATTGTAGCAACATTCAACTGGAACTCCAACCACATTCCCCGCGCTGGAGAATTAATCTATTTCTCCAAGGATGGGGATATGCGTACCGCAAAAGTAGTTGATGTAGTATACTTTATTGGTAGTGAAAACAACAATAACATGGGTACCATCAGCTACGTTGGAGAAAATCCCAGTTGTCATATCCGAGCACAACTTCTCAGCTAATGCCAGATTTCTGTGTGCTAAATACTCGCTCAAAGGTAGTTGTGTATCACGGTTCACGTGAAAAGTGTTTAAACGTGATACGCAACTACCCGAAGCGTCCATATAAAGTTATTCGCGATAGGCAACTACCTATGAGATACATTCGAACATATCATCTTAATATGATTGGATACGCAGATGTCGATTTTAGACAAGTATAAACTTTACGATTTCACTCCAGAAAATTACAATGGAAATACCGTTTTGCACGTAATGTCCTGCATTACGTGCCCAAAAATTTCCATTATGATCCTTGCTGAAGAATCATATCTGAAGTGGAAAAAGGAAGTTTACGCTCAGCAAGCATTTCCATATCTTTCCGCTGAACAGCGAGAAATGATTATTAATGGAATGCATCCTGAATGCTATGATAAACTATTCCCAGAATAGTACAATCAAAAATATAATAGCCTTCGTAGCTCAGTAGGATAGAGCAAATCACTTCTAATGATTAGGTCGCACGTTCGAATCGTGCCGAAGGCGCATGGAAACATCAACCCCGACACTAGATCCAGCAGTAGTAGCAATTCTTGACAGAATTGACCAAGCAATCAAGGAATTTTCAGGAGCAAAACTCGCATCAACCGACCAGGTTGTAGACGTATTGCTCGATATCCGTTTGCACGCAAAAGAGATAAACAATGGCTAACATTGAAATAAACGTAGGGCTGTATCTTAACACTTTTCCCAAAGAAAAAGTAACAGTTAAGAAAGTTAAAGAATGGTTGGAGCTCGTTGAAAAATTCAACGTACCAGATCATACCATTCTTGATGAAGCAGTTCTAAGTCTATATATCAATGTAGATCCCACAAAGATTGACATAATCGAATGTGGTGATTGTATGCCATTCAAAAATAATAATGACCTCATTATCACTACGCACGAATGCGTTGAAGTACAACCAAAAATCTAAGAACCCTTATAAATACTCTTATTTTTAAAGGATTATTCAATGTTCGAAAAGCTTTTCGAGAACTATTACATTGTCCAGTACAGCATCGAAAACAACAAGATCAATGTACATCAGTTGCATCCATTGAAGTTCTTCAAGAACGCTAATGGATCAACATACTGGAGAATTGCAGTCGGATCAAAGTACGGCGTCCATATCCGTAAGAATGCCACACATTGGGCACTTTACGATGCAACGATTCCATCAGAATCACGACAAGTATACTCAAAGATCATGACTCCCAAGACCAACACAAAGTTTCAGCTGGAAGCTGATGGAAACCAGTACTGGCTTACCATGAGAGTCATGAACAGCTTCTTCAAATTCACCATTTCCGAGTACCGTTCATTGAAGGATTTCAATAAGGCAATGAACGTCAATAACTTTTAAACTCTTAACAAGTACACAAAAAACCTTGAATAAGGAGATAACATGAAGATCACTTTCAACACCCCCAATAACATTCCCATCGTTGTGGAAGGAACCCCTGAGCAGATCAATGAGACAATTGATCACCTCATGGGGATTGCCCTCAAGCGTATCACGAAGTCGGTTCCGACTATCGTTACCGAAGACGATAACAAGTTCTCCCCCGCAGTGGTGGAGAACTTCCTCAACGGAATCTTCGTTTACCGTGCAAATCCGAACTCGCAAGTCGGTAAGCCTCGTGCCATCGCAGAGATCTTGTGCGACGGCGCAACTCATAGCATCGCTAACGTAGCAAAGCGTTGCAATGCAGTTGAAAGCACTGTCGTCAAGAACATCGCACACATGCGCATGCATGGTGCAATCATCGATGTGGATGGCGACAACGCCACCGTAAAGATGATCCCCACCAAGCGACTTCCCAAGCGTCGGATGATGCAGCGCAAGAAGAACGTCGCCACTTCCGAGCTTCATGTTGCTGACCTGTCAGCAGCAATTGCCAATCTCAAGCTTGGCTGAAGCTAACAGATTTGACTGACCCCTGGCGGCAGGATGCCCCCCGTATCCGCACAGGTTTTTCGCCTCCTTTTAAACCTGTCCAGTATCCAAGTTTATCTTGGATACTGGCAGGGGTCGGTCAATACTTCTGTCTAAGTTACACTCAAACAGAACAATTAACACACAAAAATAACTTATAAAAAACAGGTAGTAAAATGTTACTATCTATTTTTTATATAGCTTTCCTTGTGTCCAAACTATAATATATAGGTTTGTAGTCTGTTTGTTTACGAAAGTAACTAAACAATATATTTTATTAGTAAAATTATTATTATTTTATATATCTTTATACAACATTATAGAAAGATATTTTATGTCAAAACAAAAGATAATTGATGATTTTATTAATGAAAATGTTGGATTGACATTTTCGACACGACAGTTATGTACGTTGTGTAATTGTACATTACCAACAGTTCTTTCATATATCAAGCAGAATGATGCAAGATTTACTAAAGTAAAACGAGGCATCTACACCATCAATGCAAGCATTGCGAGTATTGTTGAATCTGTTGCTGCAGAACAATCTTCACAAACAATGTCAACATCAAATGTATTTGATTGGGACTAGTTTATAAAGAATATGGTACATCTACAGTACTATATACGCTATGTCTCAATTATCCTATGCGAGACATAGCGCAGGAGTCAACAGATTCTCCTGTTCAGTATATCCAAAATTATAGACTTTATAAAGGAGGTCGACAATGACCGATTATTTTAATTCTCGTGGCTTTCAGACAGATTTCAACAACTTGCTGAAATCGTTATTGTTGATCTCCAAGAAACTTGAAGGAGTGACAACAGAGTTGTCCGAAATCAAGAAAGTCTTGAACAAGGAGAGCAACACTGACAACCAACTTGTTACACCACCAGCAATATGATATAATTGAATACATGCCCTGAAATGGGCACGGGAAAATACTCCCACATGTAACAGGAAAGAAACACTCAACATCCAGTTGAGGATTTCATATAAATGTGAAATGAGGATAAATCACCGCTGCCACAATTAGGGCAAGTGACCTTGTTTCGCAACCTGCGTATATACATACTTCAGAAATCCTGGAGTATGCTTATCCGATAAGGAGCGAAAACATGGACCATAGGTTCAATACTTTTGATACTTCATTATCTAACACAGTCCGTAAAAAGATTATTCTTTTTACCACGGCCTGTGTTGCTGCAATTTCTACAATGTTTACTGTAACATCTGTAGCAGCTCCAGCAGATGAATCATCTACAACAATTTCAGTTGAAACATCTATAGATACCACAACTACTGAAGCATCAACTACTACAACAACACAACCCACTACTACTACTACTACTACGCAAGTAGTATATACTGCAGAGCAAATCAAATATTTTGATATGCTTCACGTCAATAATCGAGTATATAGTTGGGGTGTTTCAGAGCCAGCAATGGCTACTTTCAGAACAGTAGCAGCATACCGAGGTTGGAGTTATCAACAAATCCAATCTTGGGAAGTTGCCGTCTACGACATTATGAAAGGTGAATCAGGATTCTGTCCAAATATGTTAGGCGGAGCACGTCTAGCTAGAACAGAAGGATGTGTTCTTGCACGTCAAGGACGCCGCAGCGATGCAGGCTTTGGACAGTTAATCAGCATTCATTATCGATACACTCGTCCTGGAACAGGATGGCTGTGTAAGCAAGAAGGAATTTGTTCCAAGTGGCAAATCGTAGGAAGTCCTTGGAATTCAATGACTGCACTACTTGCCCTGATTGAACGTTCTGGTACATACGGCTGGTGTTACAGCAGATCTGCTCGTGCACACCATCGTATTACCTGTTCAAATCCAGGACTAGACGTATAGTCTAAAGTTCGTAGTGGCGGATATACAGTATGGTATGCAAGGAGATCTTGCATCACAACTAACTAAAGTGTGGGTTTGTCATGAAACAAATGTATATTCGCTGCTACAATATTCTGAAAAAAATTACAAAAAAAATTGTTACTTCACTCAGTGAAATACTTAACTATTTATTTCACTTAGAGTTAGAAAAAGAAGAACGACAATATAGATTTATTGCTCAAATAAAAGTAGCAAATAGCATCTATTATTTTGGCCCTTTTTATAATGAAGAACAGTTAAATAACTGGATATATCAAAATCATATCCAACATTTAAATATCATTGTTCATGATCTTCATCATCCGTTGACAGAACGGGAAGAATGGCCAATATAGTATTTTTAGAATACACTCAAAAAATCTTCAACATAGCGGGGCAGCTATAGGTGCCCCGCTATTGTTATTTTACAAGCACAACGAAAAAAATAACAATAAAGGATTATTATGTTTTCATTTGTTTTTATTTTAGCAATTGCTTCAACCGCAGTGGAGCTAATGATTGCTGCAAAGATTCCCGCTTGGAGAATCTATGCACATAAATATAAACTTATTAATCTTGGTTTGTCCATTTTGTTGTCCTACATTATTGGCATTCTATTTGGAGCTGCTGGTCTTATTGCTATGACCGCAGCAATTGTTAGTACAATTATGTCAATTCCTGGATATAAAATTTTATATTGGATGTATGATTCTCCACGAGCACAAGCTCGTGGAGGCAATCAGTACATGTATTATAAGAACTCATACAATATTCATAAAGCAAAGTGGACTATTGTACTAAATGATTTCTTTAAAATTGTCTATAAAATTCTTAGAGTTATTACTTTTCCATATTGGATGGCACGTGCAATTCTAAAGAAATATCAAATCGTTCGTACTCGTTTTAGTAAACCTTAATATTATACTTAAAATATAAGGAGTATTCATGACCGATCTTAGTGAAATTTTTGAAGTTTCCAATATCTTTTACTCCGACAATCTACGCTTGCAGGCTGTAAATGGAGGACCTCTTCGTGGAGGCGAATCCTATCAGTTCGGCTTTTATGATGCCGGAGTGTTGCGAGAGATTCTTGAAGAGTTCGGTGGAAGTTATGAAGTTAGAACACTTCCTATTCCAAAGAACAAAAAGGAATACCAGGTTGCAGTAGATAAGCTGAATGATCACAATCTTCAGTATGCTCTTGTTGATAAAAACAAGATTGTTTACGTCTACGTTGAAAACTGTCCAGGATGGATGAGTGCAATTGAGCAACTTGGTTATGTTGTAAACTCTGGCCCTAAGACCAATAAGCGTGCTAAGTCCTTTCATCGTCCAACTTTGATCAACGCGCGATTCGATCATCTCAACGTAATGTACGTTGAAGACGGAGAATTCTCGCGCTATGATTTCAGCGAGGATGGCGATGTTGCTGCACGTTTTCGTACACCTGAAGTGTTGGAACGACTTGGAGATGGCGGTTTTGTTATCTCCAAGCGTCTGATTCAAGAGGGTGTCAAAAACCTTCCTATCTACAATTCTGATTCCAAGGAAGAAACCAAAGATTACTATTATGATCCACGAGTTCGTAAGAGTCTTGTAAATCATCTTTTGGATTCTCCAATGTGGAATATTCGTATCTTCTTTGAAGATGGAATGTTGAAGGGCAACTGTGCTGCAGTTGATCTTCCAGAAGGTATTGATGTAATTGCTAATCGTTCAAATGTAAAAGATGAAATCAAGTATACTCGTGGATTTCGAATCTTAGCTGAACCTCAGTCTGCAAAGTCAAAAGTTGTAACTGATGATCAAACGGTGATTAATCTTCCTAAGTTGTTCCGTAAGTCTGACATGGAAATGTGGCTTACGGAAGAATACAAGAAGATGTATTCCAAGGCTATCGGTGGTGAGCTTTTAACAAATTGGGAAGCAATTTACAAGCGAACCTGGAAAGATAATGATAGCATTGAAGACAATGAAGCACGTGCTCGCATGGCTTATGTTGGCTACCGTTGGACTGCTGCAGGATTCAAGATCACACAAAGCCCTTGGTTGTTTGAAACAGTAAGCATCAGTCATTCATCTCCATTGGAGAAACGAATTGTAATCCCTTGTGCTGTCTACGAGCAGATTGTTCCAGAATCATTTGTCCGCATGGCGGGTATTGAAATGGAAGTTGAAGAGTACACGATCAAGCGATGCAACGAACTTGGCGTACATGTCGTCAATGATCTTGACTGGCTTGAGATGTATGAATCTCATGGCGGTTGTGATCAAGACGACTTCTTCAAGCTGTTCTATCGAACCATGGAATCCGGAGAATATGACGGAGAAAAAGTAGTAATCACAGTTCGTAGCCCTAATGGCTATGGTGAATACTCCATTTTCCGTTATGTAGAAGGAGAATGGAATCCTGCATGGCATAAGGCTGATGGTACTGAAGTTCGTTTTCCCAAAGTCAATGGACGCAATTGGCCAAAGCGACTTTCCGAAGCTGTCTTTGATAAGACCGTAACCTATACTGGCCTGCCTTCAAAGTCTAAGCCAAAGCAAAAGCGAAGTGGTCTTTACACTACGCAAGATGTCATTCGCGATATTGACATCGCTATGGCTGGTGGTAACGTTGGCGGATTTGTAAACGCAACAATGTTACATTCGATGGTAATTGGTAAGCATCGTCCACGTCAGCTTTGTTCTTTGGAAACAGCAGTTGACAAGTGTATCAATCCTGACGATTCAGATGATGTAATTGCTATCGATGCAGAAGCAGCAAAGATGGTTCGGGAAGTCATCAACTCTGGTAAGCCAGTTGACTCATTCTTCTGGGAAGACAGAAAACTAAAGTATTATCTCGGATATGGGGAATTTATTCCATTCATGTCCGGAAAGATTGATCAGATTGCAAGCCTTTGCAGTAAGCATCGTGCAAAGTATATCAATGATATTAAGAAATGGTCGCAAGAAAATGCTCGTCCATCTCAAATCGTTTATGATCTTGGTGAGCGATTCAAGCATCGTGCTCTTACTCATTTGAAACACTTCAGAATGACGCTCTATAACACCAATGCCTCTGATCAAATCAGTGCAGTTGGTGGAATTGATCGCACAATCTGGGAAGTCATGTATCAAGATACTGTTGATAAGATTTGTTCTTTCGAACGAATCGAAGATCAGCATGACTATGTGCTTGGTCTTTATGTTGCTGCGCTGGAATATCCAACCAGCAACAAGAAGATCACTGATCAAATTGTTATAAACAGATTTGTATATCCATACCTTGAAGCAGCTCTTCAGTTTTACGGAGTTGCTAATATCACAATGTATGAGTACGACAAATCGAACAAGATGACAATCAATTCATACAGAGTTGACAAGTGGTTTTGGCCAAACTCTGATGGTACAAATGTCCAGTATGATAACTGTCTTGAGTTTCAAGCAGCTCATATGCAGGACAGTCCTGTGCCCTGGAAGATGCCATATACTAATCTTGAAGATGAAGAACTGAAAGATTTGTTTTCTTGAGGTTAAAAGTATGTGGGTGGAGAGCTTGTCTCTCCACCCACATACCCTAGTTAAGATAAGGAAATATATGTATCCTAGCATTATTGAAACTTACTGTGTAGAAAAAAATTTATATCATGATCATAGAATTCATCAAAGAGTTTTGGTGCAAGATCCTGTTCAGTCGAAGTTTCTCTCAGGCTGTAAATCGGTTGGGACTTTGGCTGGTAAATTTGTCAAGTTCATCAAAAGAAACGAAACAAAAGTCTCGTTCCTAATTGTATCTTCTTCTGTAGATACTTTTATCACAACGGTAATTATTACAGCATTTGCGTTTACAAATCCCATTTTTTCTAGCATTTTGCTGGTATTGTGGGTTTATCGCATGTACTGTCAAAGCTACGCTATCCAAAGTCTGGCTGTACACGGTGACTAATCTTAATCAAATCTCTAATTTTGTTGCAAATTTTGAATCTGAAGTTGCAATTCTAAAGACAGTTGTAGAAAGTGCTCATTCAAGAAATCAATCATTTTGTCCTATGATTGTATTTTACAATGATCCTAATACTAGATCTATTGTTGTCGTTCCACAGTTTAATAATGATCGTTCAATCATGATGAGAAACCTTGCAGATACACTTCATTTGTATTCTGCATTGAAGTCATTTTGTGCAACAATCGCTTTTACTTCAAAAGGTATCGTTGATGATGAAGAAACAGATCTGCTAAATATTTTCATTATCTCTGATGATGCCGCATTCCATGTTCAAGCCATCTTCAGTATTGAAGGTGACAAAATTAATTGGAATGAAAATTTGAACTATATTGATGTGAATGATAAATCAAATGAATTCTCTGAAAAGTCTAAGGATTTCTTCAGTATGCTATATCATTATTCGCATATTGAAAATAATCCTTTTACAGTTTCAGAAATTCTTTCTTATTTGAGTTCACGTGGAGCAGAAATTGCTCAAATTAGTTCAAATATTTCATATATTAATTTTGCAAACGGGAATAATCATGACGAAGAAAACTAAAATTATTATAACTTATGATAATAATAAGAATAATAAGAAAACTATTTCTTTAGCTTCAAATCTTGAAAATATGGATGAATTTAAT
>Ga0208783_10000441_pt1 | contig 25541 bp, 29 predicted proteins | sample DEB19_08_DNA_2_FD_184529 | JGI IMG/M metagenome (GOLD analysis project Ga0208783, IMG submission 184529) | Aqueous microbial communities from the Delaware River and Bay under freshwater to marine salinity gradient to study organic matter... | ecosystem: Environmental > Aquatic > Marine >...
GAACCCCAATTAGGAACATTTTCATGCTTTAGACCAATCCCCTATATATTTCATATGCTTCAGATAATGGTAGCGAATTAAGGATAATAGAATCAGGCTCAGATAATTGATAATTCTTGATATGAATCAATTTATCTGCCTGTTTGTCCAGTTTTGGGGATTGATAGACATTGCCATCCCGCACAATCAGGATTCTGGATTTCATTAGCCTTTTAACGTCCTGAAGTGCTATTTGATCTGCTACCAGTCCGTGACAGACTGTTTCGAGGGTAGGTTGATAGGAATAGTGATTACCTGCCCTATCCACTTGGACGGAACCCAGGGTAGCGACATAGGCTAGCATTGCCCCATAGCAGGGCTGGATATCCGTAATGACATCCGGCTCCCCGTTCCCTGAATTGGTCACGTAGCAGGCGCGACTGCCATCATAATAGACGGTAGCTTCGTAACAATACGATTGCCGCATTAGGGAACGGTGAACCGTTAAATGCTTGAGAGTAATCAACTGAGTACTCACAACAGGGTAGACACTAGCAGGACTACAGCCCCGCTAATGACCGCTATCACGCCCAGGATCACGACAATAGCGAGCAGGTACACTGTAGCGACACGGAATAGTTCGATCATAACTCCTCCGATAAACAGGCGCACACAAGCGCCAGGGAAAAGATCACAGCACCAGTGATAGGGCCGTACACATATAGGCTGGTAAACGCTACGCCTACCAGTAAGCCAGAGAGAATGTTCATATCAGTGCTCGGAACAAATAAAGGATGTGTCATCGACTTCAATGACTTGGCAACAATCGCGTATAGCGTCCAGATCATCATAATCCGAGCCATATTGCTCGTTATAGTCGGCAAGGTCTTTGTACTCTTGATACTCGCAGCACAGCGCGATGACATCCAGCTCCAATTCCTCCCCAATATCTGCCTCTAGTTCTTCGAGGTAATCAAACAGGGCGCGTAGACCATCATACGTGAATTGCTCCTCCCGACCATGTGCACGGAAAGCATCGCGGAAAGCATGGAAATTAACTGATTGTTTCATTGTATAGACTCCCAATAGTTGATAGCAAGACGCTACCCCAAAGCGCACTAATCAGTGCGCGGTAGGCTAGTGACTAGCGGTAGTAAGCCATCTCACTAGCAAGCTCCCACTTATTACTGATAGGGCGAGCTACACCGTCAACAATGACAAAGTACGGCGCGCCAATACAGTCACAGTATGAGGGCGCAAATTCAGAGGTAACGAATAACATACGCGGCGCTATCAGTGTTTGACCCAAACGATTAGCTTCCTCAAAAGCTAATTCAGCTCGCTCAATGTTTCTATAAGTAGATTTGTACATAACCTAGACTCCCAAACAAGGAAAGCAAAGCGCCTCCCAACACCTACAGAATAGACACCAAACAACAGGAAATCCAATGATATATAACTACTAGACAAGGCAAGCAGATAGCCAATAACTATGAAGGGATTCTATGAAGGGATTCTCAACAACCAGCGAAAGGAAAGGCCCTCAAAAAAGATACGAATGGAATAAAAATGGAATAAAAATGGAATAAAAGGATTAATATTTATTCACTTATTAACTATAGGTTATTCAGTGGTAGATAGTCGCTATCATGGGTAGATGATGCACTGAGTTGGTGACAGGGAGCTAGTGTTGCGACCCTAGCAGCTCCACCCTATCCACCCCATGCACTTGTACCACGTCCACCCCGCTGGTCAAGGTTAGCTATGACTAGCAACTAGCCATCACTAGCTTAGCGAACACCCCCCGTGCGATCTTGAAGTAGGGGTGAGTAGGGGTACGGTCCTATGTGTCCATATTTTCTATTATTTTTTCTGGGCACAACAAATGTAATACGGCCTTAGAGTTGCAGTTCTCTACGGCTGGTGGGTTTCTAATAGGGTTTCTAATAGAGTTTCTAATAGGGTTTCTAAGACAGGGTATCGCCTTACAGAGGCTGTAATTGTTTGGATAATAAGTGGTTTAGTTCGAAAGAAGCGATGAGTAGCACAGGAGATTGAACCATCACACTTATGGCTTTGATGTTACACCCCTCTTGCCACTTGTCAACAATCTGTTATGATTGTTTCATGCTTTGATGTGCTGCTTCGGCAGGCTCAACATATCATTGCTGTAGGGGGGCCGAGCCATCACACGCAATAGCCCCCTTGCTCCTTTTATCCTTTGTGAGCGGGGATAGGTATGCCAAAGTCACGTTTTGGGTTATTGTCAGACGAAAGATTGAATTGCCACGAAGTCCTGAAGGTTGAGGGCTATTCCTTATTAAGACCTCCCCCTGAAGATCACTTTGCCCACCCCTACTATCTACGGGCTATTGAACTTAAAGTCATACCCCGCAAGAACCCTGTTGAACGAACACCCGAACACACCGCTTTTCTGAAGGATAGGCGCAAGAGACACCGTAGCCGTAAGGCTGAGAAAGAGCGTGTCAAAAGGGCCTACTCGGAAGTTGACCTAATGACCAGGGCTAAGGCTACTGGAAAGACCGTTGCCCAACTCATTATCGAACAATGGGCCGATTGACTCCCCCCCAAAACTGTCCTAGTATCACTATAAGCTAGTTCTCACTAGGTTTTACTATGGCTCGTCTATCTCCCGCGCAGAAGGCAGCTTACGAGCAGGCTAAGGCTGAGCATGGCAAGGTCGTTAAGCTCAAGAAAGAGAAAGTCTTACTTCCTGTAGTCCCTCCTGAACCTGAAGTCATCCTGACTAACGAGGAACGGATTGTTCCTGTCCTGTCTGACCAACACCCCATAGCCGGTCTAATAGGGGAGGTCTTTATGGACCTGGGGGGAAAAGACTTTATGAGGTCGTGGGCCGAAGAGAACCCCAGTCGGTTCATGCAGATGGTGGTTAAACAACAACCTGCCTTCAACCCGATTACCGAGAAGTCCTCCACGATTACCATCAAGATTGAAAACTCCTTGGGTAGAACTGCCTTGGATGATGATAATGTTGTTAGTTATCAGTAGGAGAGTATAATGTCGGGAACTGGCAGCGTTAACTACCAGCCCCTAATCCAGACAGCCGTAGGAGGCCAAATGGACATGACGCAAGAATACCTCAAGTCAATTCTTCACTACAACCCATTCACGGGTGTGTTTACGTGGAAGCCTCGTCCTGAGTCTATGTTCAACTCACTCAGAAACTGCAACGCATGGAACGCCAGATATGCAAATGTAGTGGCTGGAACAAGAACAAAAAGAAACTACATAACTATTCAAATAAAACCAAAAGCGATTAAACAAGCCCACCGCTTGGCCTTTTTGTACATGATCGGAAGATGCCCAGATATTACCGACCATATCAACGGCGATAGCTCTGACAACAGATGGGCTAACCTGAGAGAAGCAACAATATCGGATAATAGAAGAAATGCAGCAAAACATAAACATAATACATCCGGACACACAAATATAAGACAAGTATCTGGGAAGTGGCAGGTGGTCGTCTGTGAAAAATGGTTTGGCAGCTATAAGAATATCAACGATGCCATTATTGCTAGAGACCACGCCCGTGCTACTATCGGGGGGTTTACTAAGAGACATGGTATCTAATGGCAGAAGTTGTTTTCAATTACAAGCCACGAGCTTGGTGCATACCGTTTCACCAAAGGTCGCAGAGATACGCCCTCATGGTATGTCACCGCAGAAGCGGAAAAACTGTGGCCTGCGTCAATGAACTCGTACTTCGTGGACTCTATACTAAAAAGAAAAATAGTCGCTACGCCTATGTTGCTCCATATCGACAACAAGCTAAGGAAATCGCCTGGACCTACCTCAAGGAGGCGACTAAAGATATCCGAGTGGAACCTCCTAGAGAGTCTGAGTTGCGCGTCAAACTACCTAACGATGTATGGATCACCCTGTATGGTGCAGATAACCCAGATTCCCTTCGAGGACTGTACTTTGACGGTATCATCCTTGACGAATTCGGAGACATGAAGCCCAGTCTAATGGGCGAGGTCATCACTCCCTGTCTTGCTGACCGGGAAGGCTGGCTGGCGATTATCGGTACGGCCAAGGGTCGAAACCAGTTCTACGAGTATAGAAGGAAGGCACAGAACTCTGAGGAATGGCACTACACCATGCTCAAGGCCAGTGAGTCGGGGATTATTCCGAAGAAGGAACTGGTCAACCTGAAGGAGATTATGTCCGAAAGCCAGTACGAACAGGAAATGGAATGTAGCTTCGAGGCGGCACTACTGGGGACGTATTATGCCGAGACAATGAACGGTCTAAAAACAAAGGGGAGGATTATGAATGAAACCCTCTATGAACCCGACCAGAAAGTTCATGTGGCAGCCGATGTTGGACTCCGAGACACGACAGCCTGGTGGTTCTGGCAACCCAGACCGGATGGGGTTGCGATTATCGACTGTCACGAAGCGTCTGGAAAACACGTTGAGTACTATCTCGAAATGCTTCATAACAAAGGCTATGACTATCACCAGATTTGGCTACCCCACGACGCAAAGGCTAAAACGCTTGCAACGCGACGAAGCACGGTTGAGCAGTTTGCTACACCAAGTATTAGCCGACCTGATCTCTATTCAGAAGAAGATCGACTCCCTATCCGAATCGTCCCAAAACTCGGTATCCAGCACGGTATCGACGCCGCCCGACTATTCCTCCAGAACTGCTACTTTGACCAAAAGAAATGTGATTTGGGTATCGACGCTCTCAGATCGTATCGTAGACAGTTCCATGAGCATACGGGGGCATTTTCTGACACTCCGCTACATGATTGGGCTAGTAATTTCGCGGATGCGTTCCGGTATATGGCTCTTGTGGCTGGTAAGTCAGTCGCGATGCCCACGGAAAAACCCCGAATGACAACCCTGCCAAATGCGAGTAATCTTGGTCAAAGAATAACCAACGGGTCAGGCTATTGCCTGGATGACCTATGGAAGCAGAGAGATAACGAGAGAAGAAATCTGAGGCCACTAAGAATATGAGCAGACTAATAGACAAGATTGTTATCCACTGTTCCGACTCCCCACAAGGACGAGGCGATAATGCCTCCACTATCCATAACTGGCACAAAGAGCGTGGATTCGATGGGCGAGCCTATGTATTCCCGACATGCAAGGTATGCGCTGTAGTTTATAGCCAGCAAAAGCGATTATATAACAAGGCGATACATAAGGACTTGTGCAAGGAACACAGAAGAGCAAACCCATTAAACCCTGTTGATAAGCCTGTTAATTGTGTTGATTGCGGGGTAAGTGTTTGTCGTGGTCACGAACGATGTAAGCCATGCCACGGAAAGCACAAAGCAAATCCTGTCAGGCTGTGTGAATGCGGAGCAGTATTAAGCCATAAGGCCAAGAAAAGTTGTTTAGCCTGTTGGAATAAAGAACAAGATAAAGGCTTAAGCAAAGAGAGGGTTAAATTTCAAAATTCGCATGAATGGACTTTGGCACGAAACGAGTGTTTCGAAAGAGACAACCACACATGCCAGCATTGTGATTCAAGAGGCGGGTACTTGGAAGCACACCACATCAAAGAGTGGGTGAATTATCCTAGCCTTAGATTAGAGATTTCAAATCTGTTAACACTCTGCCGCCCTTGTCATAGGGCTTATCACAAGCAATATGGGAGGCCAGCACGATGGGCCGCATAGCAAGGAAAATTGATAAAATCATCATCCATTGCTCGGATTCACCTCAAGGTCGCGGGGATGATGCTAGTACAATACATGATTGGCATGTTAACGGAAACGGATGGGTAGGTATTGGTTATCACTACGTTATCCTCGAAAACGGCAAAAGACAGGCAGGACGACCAGAATACTGGATAGGCTCCCACGTCAAAGACCATAACGCAGACTCCATTGGTATATGCCTGATTGGTAGGGACTCTTTCACCGACGAACAGAACGGTGAACTGGTAATTCTCATCAGGGAACTATTAACCCGATACCCCGCTGCAAACATACTCGGTCATTATGAACTCGATTCTGGCAAGACCTGCCCTAATTTCAACGTCCCGGCGTGGCGAGCGGAGCATGGATTGCTATGAACGGGGAACACACTTACCAAGACGGTCTTATTGAAGGCGAGCTGAAGCTACTACAGCATGACATGACTGTTGTGAAAAACGATGTGCATGAACTGAAGGCAGACACAAAGAATCAGGCAAAACTACAGAATATGTTACTGGGTGCCATCTTTCTGGCGCAGTTTATCATTCCAATCATCGCAAAAGCGTGGAAATGAGAAGGCTATTGGAGAAACCTACTAACACTGCAATAGCTGCACTCATTCTAGTGCTGGCAATCATTATCTATGCCATATCCTTTATCCGTCAGAACGAACATATGGCAAGAATGGATGCATTCATGGCGAAAGGCGACAGATTCACAGGGCAGGACGGCAGGGATATGGCAGAGAGAATAGACCTGCTAGAAGAGCGCATCATGCTGCTAGAGGCCAATACCGGCCATTAAGAGGAATTAGCGATGAGATATTTACTACTTGTATTAGCAATCATGGCAGGCACGGCAAACGCCCAACTTGCCCCCAATATCTTGACTTATAGTGGGTGGGAGACTGGCAAGCTGCAACCCCAAAGCAGTCCTGTAGACGGCTGGAGCTTCCAAACGGTCTCAGGGTACAGCGCACAAGCCGCAACTGTGGTATCTGATGTAAAACGTGCGGGTACAAAGTCCATGCGTATCTACTACAGTTCCTCTTGGCCCCTATTCAATTCAAAGATTCGGGCAGAACTGCTGACTCCGGGTGGCTTTATGCTCGAAGAAGGGCAAGAGTACTGGATTGGGTTCTCTATTCTCCTGAAAGACACTGCTAACAACCGCAATGTGATTAACAGTCCGGGGGCCGACCTAATCAACAACCATGCAATGCAGTGGAAGGCTACACCTCAAACGGATACCAGCACCTCCGGTATCAATATGAAAAACGGCTTGTGGCAGGTCAGTTTTGGTAAGTTGGGCGAACAGTCACTTACCACCAAGCCTATACAACTGGGTGTGTGGACAGATTTTGTGGTCAACGTGAAAGTATCTAAAGACCCCGCGATTGGATTCTTCAAGATGTGGGTAAACGGAAAACCTACTGATCCACCATTAGTGGACAAGAAAGGCGTCACATCAAACGGGAACGCGGTAAGTCAGAAGATGGGCATCTACCGTGGTGAACCGTGGACACTGAACCAGACTACTTATGGTGAAATCTATTACGACGAGTACCGGCTTGGTAACGCAAAATCAGGGTTTGCGGCAGTAGCCCCAGGTGGAGTAGTAGCACCTCCTCCGCCCCCGCCGCCTCCACCGCCGCCAGTGACTTGCTCAGTACCGATAACAGGAGGACTCCTTGTGATATCTCCCGCTACGGCGAAGTGTTCAGCGGTAGTTGGTGGGGTAACAACGACTGTTGACTGCACGACAATGAAGGCTGTCAATTAAAATGAAGATCGACTGGAGATTACTATGACGAAAAAGAATTTGAGTGTAGAAGCAACCTACCGTGTATTGGGAAGGGAATTAACCCACAGCGAGGCATTGGAATTGCACAAAGCACTTGGCTCTGTGTTGAACATACAGCCTGCTTATCAGTATTGGCCGTACTATACATACCCAAGAACGTACTATGGCGGAATGACAACTACATCGAATTCAGGATTCTACGGACAGGGTTCGGTGACAAATCTCGCCTCACTAACTACTGCAAGTGACAACCTGATGGAACAAGTCGCTTTCAAGAGTGACATGGTAGAAGTCATTGAACATTGACTGGAAAAAAACTCTAGGAACAGTAGCCCCGGCTATCGCAACAGCTTTGGGTGGCCCTTTAGCTGGAGTGGCTGTGGGGATGGCCGCGAAAGCATTGGGCCTGGGGGAAGGGGCGACAGAAGAAGATTTGCAGGTAGCGGTACTCGGAAGTACCCCTGAAACCCTGTTGAAGCTCAAGGAATGTGATAATAACTTCAAGCTGGAAATGGAGCGTCTCGGTGTTGATATTGAGCGAATCAATGCAGGGGACAGGGACTCAGCACGTAAGTTAGGTATAGCACAAGGCACACAGGTACAAGCAATCCTGTCAATAGGATACAACCTAGCCTTCATTGTCCTGACATGGGCTGTATTTGGTGGTGTTGAAGTGCCCACTACTATGCGTGAGCCTGCTATGTATCTACTAGGCATACTCAGTGGCGTACTGGTACAGGTCAACACCTATTGGTTTGGAAGTTCGCTAGGCTCAGCAAGAAAGACAGACACTATTGCTAACCTCAAGGGGCAAGAATGAACAATAAGGAAGATGTGGAGAAGAATCTTGAGGTAGTCTCAAAGGAACTGCATAGTTACTGGTTTGTCCTCCAGACAACGTGGGACAGACTCAAGACAACTAACCGCAAGTTCCATGTCGCTGCTGGAATATTACCTGATACATTCCGTACACTACCGCGCACATTGTCATATATAGTCTACCTCTCACTGATAGCAGTCGCTTTCGTAGCGATTGGGAGCATGGTGTAATGGAACTCGACACACGACCCAAAGAAAAGACACCATCAGGGTGGGCGAAGCACTGGCAGGTACAAATGTCAGCCGCCGAGAAGCGATTACGCCGCTTCACCAAGCAAGGAAACACTATCAACAATCGTTTCCTCGCCAATACCGCAGGTGGGCAGTCAGATGATCTAGTGGCCGATGACGCTTACGGCCCCAAGTTGATGAAACTCAACTTCTTTCACAACAATATCAAGACCTTATGCGCCCAACTTTATGGTGCTGTGCCAAAGATTGATGTATCACGGGAGTTTAATGACCCTGATGATGACGTAGCACGAATCTCTGCCCTCCTATTTGAGCGAATCCTTCAATCTGAAGTAGAAGATTCCGACGAAGCCTTCCCCACAGCCATCCGAAGTGCCTTGTTAGACCGTCTGTTGCCCGGACTAGGCGTGTGTCGTGTTCGTTACGACATGCAGACCACGACTCAAGAAGTCCTGAATCCCATGACGATGGAGATGGAAGAGGTGGAAACACTGGCTTCCGAGTCTGCTCCTGCGGATTATGTCCACTGGCAGGACTTCCGGTGGGGCTGGTGTCGAACATGGACGGAAATGCCGTGGTGTGCCTTTAGGTCTTATCTCGACAAGGAAGCCTGTATTGAGAGATTTGGTGAAGAAATCGCCAATGAACTGGAGTATTCCGACCAATCACCCTCTGGAATGAGTGAAAAAGACAGTTACACGGACAAGGATCAGGAAAACAACATCCAAACCGCCCAGATATGGGAAATCTGGAACAAACGGGATAAGAAGGTCTATTGGTGGAGTGCAGGTTACGACAAAACCCTTGATATTGTTGACGATCCTCTGAAACTCAACAACTTCTGGCCCATGCCCCGACCTTTGATGGCGAATCTCACGACCAGTCTGATGCTACCCAAGGCGGATTACACCTTTGCTCAAGACCTCTACACGGAAATCGACATATTGGGTACGAGAATTGCCAACATCACCCAAGCCTGTAAAGTCGTTGGGGTCTACGATTCGAGTTCAGGCGACTCTGTGGGCAGGATGCTAGAGGAAGGCACGGAAAACACCATGATTCCGGTGGAGAACTGGGCTGTTCTCGGAGAAAAGGGTGGATTGAAGGGCGTTATTGACTGGTTCCCGGTAGAAACCATCGCCAGTGTCCTCCAATTACTCAATCAGCAGCTTGAGGCAACAAAATCCCTGTTGTATGAGGTCACAGGCTTGTCGGATATCGTGTCAGGAGGCAAAACCGATGAATACACCTCCGATGGCACCAACAAACTCAAGGCCAAGTTCGGATCAATCAAGATTCAGTCTTTTCAGGACGAGTTCGCACGTTTCGCCTCCGATCTGGAAGCTATTAAGGCTGAAGTTATCTCCAAGCACTACGCCCATGCCACCATCTTCAAGCAATCTGCCGCCCAATACCTGAACAAGTCCGACCAGGAACTTATCCAACCGGCCATTGAACTGATGAAGTCGCCTGAAGTGAAGTGGAGGGTGAAGATCAAGCCAGAGAGTATCTCATTACTGGATTATGCGGAACTGAAGTCGGAACGGGTCGATTACATGACCGCCGTAGCGACCTATCTCCAGTCTGCGGGTCCAATCCTCGAAGCAGAGCCTTCAAGCAAGCCGTTATTGCTGGAAATCCTGAAATTCGGCCTGAGTGCCTTCAAAGGCGGTGATTACATGGAGGGTATCTTCGATAAGATGATAGATGCCTCACTCGCACAGCAGGAAGAGCCACAACCTGACCCCGCACTTGCTGCGGCTGAAGCACAGAGGAAAGGCGACCTCGAAAAGATTCAGGCCAAGTCTCAGGCTGACCAAGCCCTTGTATCCCAGAAGTCTCAGGCTGAACTAGAGAAGATTCGAGTCGATAACCAAGCGGATATCGCTTCCATTGAAGCTAAAGCCCGTGCCGACAGTCAGGCACAGATGGAGGAGTTGATGGCTGACCTGAAAGTGATTATGGCGAAGCTCAATGCTGATGTTCGCGTGGAAGAATCCCAATCACAGATGGCAATAGCCGAGAAGCAAATTGAGCAGGGTCACGCACTTGATCTTGCGGCTACTGAACATTCCTATGCAATGGCACAACAGGAAGCCGCTGCTGAGGCCGCTGAAGAAGCTAGTGAACCGGAGAATGATGAATGAGTCGGTGGATACAAAATCCAGAACCTCCATACCAACTGATTGAGAGAGATTTGTATGTCGAACCCGAAAAGAAGGTGGGGTGCTTTATACAAGGAGATATCGAGAGCTTTGTATCTCCAATTGATGGGAAGGTCATATCCGATCGTAAACAGTACCGAGAACACTGCCAACGACACGGAGTTGTCAACGCAGCCGAGTTCTCCCCCGAATACTATGCCCGTAAAGCGAAAGAGCGTCAGGAAGCCCTCTACAGCAAAGAAGAAAGGTTCAAAACCAAAAGGATGATGAACGAGTTGTTTAATAAATACGAAAGAATGTGAACCAATAGAGCCTAAAGGCCAAGGAATGTACCATGAGCAAAAAAGCAGCGGTAATCGAAGAAAACGAAGGAGAAGTTGTCTATGACGACCCCTCCCCCACAGCAGACCTTAATGCCGCCTGGGATGCAGCAGAGTCCAGTGAGCCAGAGCCTGACGCCGGAGGAGAGGGAGAGGCTGATACTCCACTTGAGCCTGAGCCTGAACCTATCGTCGCCGAAGAAGGCACCGAACCCCAGGAGGACGTTAAGGAGCCTGAACCTGTTGAGGACAAAATCCCCGCAGGACTGACCCCTGCCTTACGGGAGGAGTGGAAGAAAACCCCCAAAGCCCTCCAAGAGTGGGCGACCAAGCGGGAAAAGGACTATGCGATAGGGCTACAGAAACACGCTGAAAACGCCAATCGTGCTACCCAGATGGACAGGGTACTCGCACCCTTCTTACCTTATATGCAGATGAACGGTGGACTCAAAGCCGTCCCTGAAACCCTCCAAACCGCTATGACCCTCCAAATGGGCAGTCCCAGACAGAGGGCTGAGGCCGCAGCAGCCATTATCCAGCAGTACGGCGTGGATATTAACATGCTTGATAGCCTGCTATCAGGACAAACAGTACAAGAACAGGCCCCTCAGCTATCAGAGCGTGAACAGCGGATTGAGCAGTTCCTCCAACAACAGGAACAGCAACAGAAATGGCAGGCAGAGCAAGCCCAGTTACAGGTAAACAGCGGGGTCCAAGCCTTTATCAACAACCCAAAGAACGAGTTTGCCAATGACGTTCGGGACGATATGGCCGATTTGCTGGAAATGGCGAGCCGAAGAAATATCCCCATGACCCTGGATCAGGCGTATGACCGTGCCTGTAGGATGAACCCTGAAATCTCACGGATACTCCAGACCCGAAGTGGGCAGAAGCACGTCCAAACCAACCGTAGGGCAGCTTCCAGTATCCACGGTAGCCCTAGTGGCTCGGTTATGTCCAACAGTACTGATGACATATCAAAACTGTTAAATGATGCATGGGATAGGGCTGGACAAGTGTAAAAAAACACTTGCACAATAGAAAAAAGGGCGTAAAGTTAATATTAACTAAGTTCTCCCCAGTCTCCGACAGGCGAATGAGTTAAAGGGAAGGTTGTTTAGCCCCATCCCGTGGATGCAGGTAAATCAATTAAACTTTAGCTTAAGGAGGCCACATGGCATTCGCTAACGCAAATTACTCAGATATTTTGGCAACGACTATAGAATCTCGTAGTCGTAAAGTTGCTGACAACGTTTAATTTGAGGACGTTATAAAACTTTGTGAAATCGGTGAACGCTGAGATGCCAATACCGAGCCAAGCCGTAAAAGTGATGAGTTACGGAAGGTGTAACGACTAGGAGGACGCGAAAGCCGACTCCCACGAGCGCAAAGAACCACTATCACCCACAGAGGAGTATTCCGAATGGTGACAATCTACAAACTATATTGCATCGACACCCAACAAGCGTATATCGGGTGTACTAAAGGCAAGCTAGGCAAAAGGATGCGTGAGCACCGATGCCTGCTTAACGGCAATAAGCATACTGCGAGAACTATGCAGGAGCTTTGGAACATATTGGGTTCCAGTGCGTTCAGGTTAGAAAGCATTGAAACATTGCCAAAAGATGCCACCACCATAGACAAACGGAAACGTGAAATCTTCTGGATGGAGCATTTTGAAAAGCAGGGATTACTGCTGAATGATAGTAAAATATCGTTTCAGCCACCGCACGAAGCACCGGCCAAAGCAGCAGCCGCAAGAGTAGCAAACGGGTATCGACCGTCTGCTGATAGCAATGAAAAGCGTAGATTGGCGCAGGTTGGTATCCCGAAAGGGCATGGCGCAAAGATAAGCGCAACCAAGCAAGCGAAAAAGTGGTTATGAGATAGTCTGCTCTGCATCGAATTGAAGATGCAGGAGCCTCGGATAAAGAGCCGAGGACGTAAACAGAAGGACAAAGAACAACGCAATCCTGACCAAACTCTCCCAGAGGGGCAAGATCAAGCCTTTCAGCGGTGGTTCTCAGATTATCCAGGAACTGTCCTTTGCTGAGAACAGCAACGGCGGATGGTATTCTGGTTACGACATTCTGCCGGTGGGTGTATCTGATGTTATCAGTGCGGCTAATTTCAGCATCAAGCAATTGGCCGTTCCTGTCATCATCTCCGGTCTGGAAATGCTCCAGAACGCTGGTCGTGAGCGCATGATTGACCTGATGGAATCTCGCCTGTCTGTAGCCGAGTCCACTATGTCAAATCTGCTCTGCGATGGTCTGTACTCAAACGGTTCAGGCTCAGGCGGTAAGGAAATTGATGGTCTGGATGCGGCAGTCCCCGTGGCTAACACTGCTGGTACATACGGTGGTATTACCCGTGCAGCCTCTGGCATTACTGCGTTCTGGTCTAACCAAGTGAGCGATCAAACCTCTGCAAACGGCTTGGACGCTACCAAAATCCAAGGTTACTGGAACGCACTGTGGGCCAAGTGTACCCGTGGTACTGACCGTGTTGACCTGATTATGGCTGATAGCACTGTTTGGGCTGCTTACATGGCTTCACTGCAAGCCCTCCAGCGGTTTGCACAGCCTGAAGTCGGCAACCTGGGCTTTCCAAGCCTGAAGTTCATGGATGCTGATGTATGTCTGGACGGTGGAATCGGTGGTTCCTGCCCCGCAGGTACAGCGTTCTTCCTGAACACCAACTACATCCACTTCCGTCCTCATGCCTCACGCAACATGGTGCCTTTGGCTCCTAACAAGCGTTATGCAACCAACCAGGATGCTGAAGTGCAGATATTGGGATGGGCAGGAAACCTGACGTGTTCCAATGCGAGCTTGCAGGGTCGCTTTGACGCTAACGGCTAATCCATCAATCTGAGACAATCGGGGAGGATAACCTCCCCAAACAAAGTTTAGGAGAATTAGTATGATTAACGCAATTGGAATCGACCTGACAGCAAACGATGCTACTCCCAAGTTTAAGTTGGGAACGATGAGCGGCACTATCGGTACTGAGGGTCCGTCAAAAATCTACAAGTATGTGAAGTATCTGAAGGGTGCAGGTAGTGTTGCAGCAGGCGCAGGCAAGGTAGCTTACTACCCGACTGTGACTGTTGCTGGCACAAACACCCTCGGCACTGTTGTCACTTGTGACCTGTCTGACAGCGATGAAGTGGGCGCTGGTGTTATGCAAGCGACTGTGACGGACACTTACTGTGGCTGGATTCAGGTTCACGGTATAGCTACTCTTGCCGCAGCATTGACTGCTGGCGCTGATGGCGACCCGCTGACCCCAACCGGCTCCAGCGATGGTACTCTTGACCTGGCAACAGCTATCACGGATAACATCTGTGCAACAGCAATTGATGCCTCCGAGAAAATTGTTATGTGTAACTTCACATACTGAGTTTCCATAGCAATCCGCTGCTATGATTGGGGGGCGGTAGCAGTACCGTCCTCCTTTTTTGGCATGACAAGGAGTAGAAATGTCGGCACTATTACAGGTGGCTGCAAGGTTTCCAGGTGTAGCCCTTCCTGTTGATGTTGGCACGACTGCCCCTGACAAGACGATGGGCGGCATACCCTATAAAAACGGGGTGCTTGCCGTTGATGTTGTAGGCGCTATTGTTGGGCATCACCAAGGGCTTCCCTTTGCAGATAGTGGTCGATTAGCGGCCTCTGATGCTGACCCTGTAGATTTCAACTCAGGCGCTGAACCACTGGATTCCAACGGTCGATTGGCAATGTCCAACGACGCTATTACTTCGTGGAGTTCCGGTATCCCCTATGTGAGTACAGGGGGTGTAGCGGCTGATGGTCTGGGGACTTTCCAGGGTGTTCGGTTCACTGTACAGCCTACCAGCCAGTCAGTTGCTGAGGATGGGTCTGCATCATTTACCCTGACAGCGACCTCTGGAAATGCCTCTCCTATCACCTACCAGTGGCAACAGTTCATTGGTGGTGTGTGGACAGACTTATCGAATGGCGGCTCTATATCGGGAGCAACGACGAACACGCTGACGATTAATCCTGCATCTTTGGTTTACTCTGATGAGTTGTTCAGGTGCCTTGCCAGTAACAGTGTGGATACAGACCGTGCATCCAATACTGTGCTCTTGACTGTCGTGGCGTTAATAACATTTAATATCCTTACCGAAGCGGGTGAGAAAATGATTACCGAAGCGGGTGATTACATGGTTACTCAGGCGGCAGCGTAATGGCAGATAAAAAATTCTCAGACTTCACCTCTACACCAATTCCTGACCAGACGGATTTGGTAGCTGGCGTTAATGCCGCAGGCAATGACAATCTCAAGATTCCGGTCAGTGCCTTTGCTACGGGTGCTGAAGGTGATCTGGCAACAACCGCTGTACAAGTGGTTTCTGGGACAGCTCCTGTTGTCTCCACACCTTCTGGCACTACCCGCACAATCTCTATGGCTGCTGCCACTGCTGCTGTAGATGGTTATATGACAGCTACTGCTTTCTCCCGACTGGAGAACACGTCAGGCACGAACACGGGTGACAGTGCTGTAAACAGTACATCAAATACCTATGCCGATGCCAAGGTAGCCGATGCGATCAACAATGGCACAACGACGATTGCCCCTAGTCAGAATGCGGTGTTCGATGCCCTAGCTCTCAAGGCTCCCTTACTTTCACCTTCATTTACCACACCGAGTCTGGGCGATGCCACGGCACTCTCTATCAACGGGGGTACGCTGACAGGCAACAACTCTGGGGATAATGCGACTAACACCTCAGCACAATCCTACGCTGATGCAAAAGTCGCTGATGCCATTAACAACGGAACGACAACCATTGCTCCCAGTCAGAACGCAGTATTTGATGCACTGGCCCTGAAAGAGAATGGTCTTGGTAATCCAGGTACTGACGGTCATGTTCTAGCCTCTACCACAGGGGGTGTAAGGTCTTGGGTGGCTCCGGGTGGTGCGGGTGGTAGTGCTCATATCATCGCTGATGATGGCGTAGCTAAAACTGACCGAGCAACACTCAACTTCATTGAAGATTTCGATGTTGTTGATAACAACCCTACAACAGATGTTAAGCTAAATGTCGCTAACAAGGCTTCTCTTGACCTTGCCGACACTGCTTTACAGACAGAATCACCTAATGATGGATTGGCATATCTTAGAACCAATACCAGTGGTACTGAGGGATGGGTAAGACCCACTCATGCCGACTTGGGTGATGTAGAGAATGACAACGCACACCCTATTGGCGCAATAACAGGGCTTAGTACTCAATTAACCGCTATTGCCCAGTGGGAGGCCGATCACCTAGCCGCTGAAAACCCCCACAACATGGCAACTAATGAAGAGTATCTGATAGTAACGGGTGCTCCCACCGGATTGCCGGGAGTTGTCCCACAGAAAGCCCACGATACCCAAACAGGCGATATTTACCGCTATGTCGGGGGTGCAGGCGGTGGTTCTGCTGGTTATGTATTCAATGGTACACGGACAGCAACGCTTCTCAATGATTGGGAGTCTCTCGGAGATAACACGGTCTATGCTGATGTGCAGTATCAAGGAAATGCAGGACTGGTTCCTACACTCCCTATTGATTACTCACTAGGTACGGGGTATTCAGGGACAGTTTCCAATCTCTATCTAACAGACAGCGCACCGATTCAGGGAGTCACGGTTTGTTACGGCAACAATGCCCGTTATTTTGATTTGGATCAATACATCGAATTGACAGGTACGTTTGACATTTCTTTTAACTGGATACGGGAAGATGCAGTTAGTACCCAGACAACAGTCATGGGGAATATGGATTCACTTACTACCAGTTCTATCCATCTAACCAATGCAGCTACTAACGATATTATCTTAGAAATAGGCGCGGGTACTATTACGTTTTCAGATGTGTTAGTGGGCAAGGATGTAGGCAAGCAAGTCGCCATTAGAATATACCGCGACGAAGATGACCTTATCTCATGCGAAGTCGATGGGTTTCCAGCGGGAACTGCACAAACGCTCGCTGGAACATTGACGATTAACTCTTTCGGAAAGGGTGCAACAAACCAACTCTTAAATACAGATTCAGCACTTCACGGCGTAGAGATTACGGATAGCTCTGGCAGGCTGTGGGACTTCCCGCTAGACGAAGGGACAGGAACCACTATAGGCAACTACGACATAGTCACTAACAAACTGGCGTGGTTCACCAACTCACAGATTTACAGTAACAATATAGAAGATGGCATATCTCCGCCTCCGCCTCCAGAGCGTGTTGGAATCTTTTACTCTTCTGGTGGTGAAAAAGGAGGTCCTGCTTCTAACACTGTTGTTCTCTCTGGAATAGACACAGGCTATTACACTACCAATAATAATGCCGATCCAGAAGATGTGTGGAAATTCAGTTGGACACCAACAACTGCTGAATACGCTAAGTCAAACCTGATTAGACTAGCAACTGACGCAACGTATTGCTCTTCTACTCACGCTGGTACTCGCGCTAGTGATGGCGGGGCATTTTATGCCCTGTCAGGAAGTTATGTCCATAGGTCTTTCTGGGATAATTCTTGGACTCCGGTAGGCACTCTTAACGATAAGAAACGTTCAGAGATGAATACTCCGAACGGATACTTCATCCCCTATAACCAAGAGATTTGGATAGGCTTTGCGGTATGGGTTCCGAACACTGCCGTAATGATTGCACAATGCGAAGGATTCTCTAACACCAGTGGCAATAACTTTATCTGCCAGCTTCATCCTGGCGACCCCGGACCATTCAATGGTATCAAGATAGTAAATGATCAGTGGCACCTTTCTTATGGGGACTATTCCTATGGAACTAATGCCTTTTGTGGTGCTGTTGAAAAGGGCAAATGGACTAAGTTTGTAATTCATACAAATATGTCTACTGGCTCTGATAACTATTGTGATATTTGGATAGACCAAACGAGTGGAGACACTCCTATTTTTAGAAAGTCTGGAATAGGTTATCCGATAAATGATTCAGGCCATATGAACTTCAAATTTGGAGTCTATGTGGGCGCTACCTTTTCTAGCCACGTTTGCTACTTCTACGATGAGTTCCGCTTTGGCGACTCTACCTCCAACTTTAATTCTGTCCTGCCGGGAGGCGTGTAGTCATGGCATATGTACAAGGATGGCAGAGAGAAACAGCATCAACAGATTGGTGGAAAACAACTGCTACTTCTGGAACTGTTACTGTAGGAACACCCTCAGCAACTTCTGGCAATTTGCTCATAGGGGTATTTGTCCTTAGGGCTGGTTCAGTATATACGTTCGATGCTGCCCCTGCTGGATGGACAGAAGTTCAGCGGTTAAAGACAAACGTCAATGTAATAGTCTGCTCTAGGGAAGCGTCTGGTACTTCAGCAGACAACTTCACAATGGCATGGACCAATGACGGGACGGGTGCAGATACCCGCCTATGGTACGGTGCTGTTGCTGAATTCACTGGTGTAAATATAGTTGCAGGTGTTCCAGAGCTACACCGGATTGGCACCAACTCTGCGAATGCTGCGTCAACCAATACGAACAAAAGCGGCGGATCGTGTAGCGCAAGCATTGTAACGGCTGCTGGACAGGCTATTTCTATTCTCGCAGTGGCTGATGAGATAACGGCTGGAATTTCTGTTTCTGCTGGCTTTACCTCCAAATACATGACGGACTTTTCTGCCATTGGTCTTGGCACGGAGTATTTTCCGCAAGTTGGTTTTGCAACGCTTGATAATGATGGTAACGGGACTGGCGCTCAGACAAACGAATGGACTTGGACAGACAACACGCCCGCAACGAATGGAGCAGTTTCTGTTCTGCTCACCTACGGCAATACGGGTGGCACTGTTCCAGACTGGTCATACGATGGCACAGGTGCGAACGGACTTGATGCAGCAGGCTTGGGTGGCCCTGCTGGTAGCAGTGGGGCTGCTAGTACGGTAACAGCAGACTCTTCTGGCGGGACGTATGAGTTAATTGGAACCGCTGTCACTGCTGCTTCTGCTGAACACACTACCCGTTGGTTCCTGAAGAAAGGCTCACCCTTCGTAGGAAGTGTTGACATCACGCTAGATTATGATGGAACCCCAACATGGAACACAGTGGCAAATGGGAGTATTGGAACCAACTCATTCACTCAGCACATATTCTCTAAAACAGTAGCCAATCCCCGCATTGCTCTCAGGTTTAGTAATGCCAATGACAAGATTATCGTGGGTAATGCTGAGTTACACCTTAACACAGCAGCCGCTGATCTTCAGGGCGCATCACATATCTATACAGTAGAGAGTGCTGTCACTGCACAACTCTCAACTGACTACACATATGGTGCTGTAGTCACGCCTGATGTGACATCGGCATGGACAGCCATTCCTGATAACTCTCGTTACTACCCAATGACCGAGGGCGGCACTAGCACTGTAATGACACAGACTGGTCCCTCTGCTGAAGGGGACGGCGAGTACTCAACGGGTACTGGAGGTGCTTGGGGTGCTTCAGCAGGATGGGAGCTTGCTGCTCCTGGTGTGGTTGATAATGTCGTTACCCTAGAAAGCGCAGTCTCTACGCTATCAACTCGCTCTCTCGTAGCAGGAGAACCCACGGGTATTGACCCTGCCACTGCAACGACCATGAGCTTTGTCTATGGTGCGGGAGCGACAGGAACATTCACCCTGACTCCTGTAGGGGCCACGGTTGATATCTGGATTGCAGGGGTTAAATACCCTCTGTCAGGCGCACAGGTCGTAGCTGTCACAAAGACTACCGGACTGTGGTTTATCTACTATTCTGCTCCCGGTGGAGTAGGTCAGTGGAATTGCTCACAAACCCCGTGGACGATTGGCTCCACTCAGGCACCTGTTGCAGCGGTCTATATCAACACCACTCTCGGAGCGGGACTGCTGTGTGATGAGCGTCATGGCATTTCGATGGATTGGGCTACCCATGCCAGACTCCATGCTGTTGACGGATCACAAATATCCTCTGGTGGCACACTGGCGGGATTTGTTGTATCAGGTACAGCAGCAAACTCAGACCCTGCTGCGTCTGACGTACAGGTCACTGTAGCTCAGACCACTCTCAGGGATGAGGATATTGTCCTGTCCTTGAGCGCACTGACAGCAGGTTCCTATTTCGTTCCTAATAGAACCGGAACGGGGTCAACGTGGACATGGGGAACGAAAACAGTACCCTATCTGGCAAGTGATCTCACGGTATCGCCTGGAACCAACATTGGTTTCATTCAGTACAACCGGCTGAATGGTTCAACGTGGGAACTGACCAACCTTGCAACGGGCCAATTCGTCAACTACTACGTCTTTGCGACTGACATTGTTGACCCTGTATTAGCACGGTTCATCTTTGTCCCAGGACAGGCTGTTCATGCCGATCTGACGAGCGCACAGGCGGAATCGGTACTGAGTCTGAACCTGAGTGGCTTCCCGACAGGAGAGTTTGCTCCTCTCTACCAGATAACTTATCGCTGCTCTACCAACGCCAACTACAATGACATGATTGGACGCTGTGCAATTGCCTCTAATCCGGTACGTCTGGTTGGCTTTACAAGTTCAGTATCGTCTACGGTATCACCAAGCTCTCACAATGCCCTAAGCAATAGGTCAGATGCCGATAGTCATCCTGCTACTGCGGTATCCTTTACTCCAGCAGGAAACATTGCAGCGACGACAGTACAGGCGGCGATTGCTGAACTGGATACTGAAAAAGCCCCTCTTACTCTTGTTGATTCCGGCGATCTGTACACAGCCACTACGGTAGAAGGTGCGCTGGCTGAAGTTATGGCGGACGTTAATGCTATAACCCCAATTACCGACATTGACTCTCTGAGTGCAGCAAGTACCCCAACAGGAGTAGAGAAACTAGTAGGGCTTCAGTCAAGTACTGCTGTGACTGCAACTGTTCAGCAAGTTGCTGGCTCACCCGCCACTGATATGATGGCCCATGCAAAAGATAGAGTCAGGTTTTTCTCTCATCTAATGCAAACACCTAAAGACTACGATAACACGACCACAGGTACTCTTTTTGGAATTGAGCCATTTGAATGCTTTAATGGTGGAACAACAGGCGCTAAGGTGTCGCAAGAATCTGATTCCATACTTAGATACGGCGTGGCATCCTTAGCAACAGGCACAAATAGTGCAGGTTACGCAGCGTTAATTAGTACAGTATCCCCCATATATTTTGTAACAGCGGGTAGCAGTTTCGACATAAGGTTTCTGGTATTGGTATCAGCTTTACCAGATGGAACAAATACGTTTACAGTAGAAATTGGCTTGGTTACTGCACCAACCGCAGTGGCAACCACAGGGATATTTTTCAGGCTTACTAGCGCGTCTGGCAACTGGCATATGGTGACTAAGGCAAGCGCGGGTTCAGAAACGTCAACAACGACAAGTACGGCTGCTACTGTTGGCAGTATATTTGGCACATACCAGACGTTGAGAATTACGTACACCTCCGCTGGTGCTAATTTTTATATAAACAATACACTTATCAACGGATCGCCTATCACCGCCACACTTCCACCGAACAACACCGCTCTTTTTTGTGGTGCCGTTATCCGCAAATCTGCCAGCACAACAAGCAGATCGCTGTACGTCGATGCTATTAGTCTGGATTTCAACACAACTGATGGCGCGGGGACATACTTTGCTTAGTTCATCAGCAGTTATCTCTACTAGCGGAACGAGACTTGGTCGATCAGGTATAAAGCTGGCAGTTCCTGCATGGAAACAAGCCTATCAGCTATCTGGGGCATCGAATTGGTGGAACAGGGCAGGGATTGTAACAATATCGTCTGTTGACTACTTTACCAACAGTGACCCAGACCAAGGTGCAATAGGACAAGCGAATATTCCCGGTGGAAGGGCCTGTTTATACCAAGATATTGGAACAGTTAATTACGAGATCAGTGTCACATGGACAGGGGATGAGCTTTTACCCTGTGGGCCAACTGTATGTATAACACCAGCAGATACGGCGTTTGGCCTGAATTTCTGTTACGAGGACACAATTACGGCATATGTCTTATGGAAGATTGGACGGCAACCCAGTGACGTTGCTGTGCTGGCAACAAGCGCATCAACAGCACACACAGACGGAGTGGATGTTGTGCTGAAGATGGTTGTTTCCAATGGGTTTGTAACGTGCTATGCAGATGGGGTTGAGAAAATAGCAGCAACGGCTATTCCTTCTGGACTTGTGGCATCTACTATTGTAGGTGTAAACATGGATGTAAACCCATCCGTAGGACGACCAGCAAACCAAGCATGCTTAGTGTCACCAGCAACTATTGTGAGAAGGTAAACGGGCAATAAGCCTATAACAGGCCAAAGAGCCTAAAGGAGTGCAGCGGAATGTTAGAAGCAACGTATGAGGAATCACGGATGGCATTGGGGAGAGGGCAGAGCAACGGGGATGAATTCCTTGCTGTGCGCTTTTACATGGATGCCAAGTTGAACACCCAAAAGACGGAGTTGGAAGGTCGCCCTATTTACGACGATGTGCCGTGGATTGAGATCATGCAGCCTGGGAACAAGAACACAGTGGTGGTTCGTCCCGCTAATGAGAGGGACAAACAACGGTTCCCTACCCACTGGAGACTGTGGAAGGAAAGGACTTCTGAGGAAGAAGTTATCTCTGGTACTCGTTTGACAGATTGGCCGGGAGTTACCCGTGGTCAGGTAGAGGAACTGTCCTTTTTCAACATCAAGACCGTGGAACAGTTGGCGAATATGGCTGACTCCAACACAGGTGCTATGATGGGCCTTGTAACACTGAAGGAAAAGGCTAAGAAGTACCTCGGAGTTGCCAAGGAAGCAGCAACGGCTGATGCACTGGAAGCCGCTAACCGCCGTATTGACGAACTGATGGCGCTGGTTCAGGATAAAGGGGCTGTTGTGGATAACCCTGTGGATAATGTTCCACGTGGCGTGTCAGAAGTAGACCCTGTGGAACAGGTATTGGCCCATATTGCGGAAGGAAACCCCAATCCTCCACCGAAGAAGAAGCGCCATCGACGCACCAAGGCAGAAATAGAGGCCGCAAAAGGCTGATAGGAGTATGAAATGGCTCGACAGGAAACAGCTTCTACCATAATCAACGATACGGCTATTGAAGTCGGGCTTATTCCTGTCATAGACCCTTATTCCTCCCAAGATGCTGCGTTTCAACAACTTGCTGGCCTGCTCAATGCGGCGGGTCGTGAGTTGGTGGATATGTACCCTTGGGAGACCATGCAAAGACAGCATACTATCGTCACGGCCCCAGGGGATACAGGTAGTTACGCTCTCCCCACTGACTTTCACCACATGATCGGGCAGACTGGTTGGAATCAGTCGGCTAGGATGCCTATAGGGGGTCCGTTGTCCTCCCAGATGTGGGCATATGCCAATGCACTGGATTTGGGGGCTACTACCCTGCAAGTCTCCTTCATCCTTAACGAAAACAAGTTTGTGGTCTATCCTTCCCCTCCTCCCGAAGGTATCACCATCAGCTTCTCCTATATCAGCCGTAACTGGGTGAAACAGACAGATAATACCTATACAGACAGGGCTTCAACGGGTACGGATACCATCCTGTTCGAGCCGATACTGGTGGTGAAGTTCTTAAAGGTAAAGTTTCTTGCTGCGAAGGGTTTCGACATTGCTGTAGCTGCAAGAGACTTTGATCTCTGCTACTCTAGTTGGACAGGGTACGATAAAGGCGCTCCTATCCTGTCTCTAAACGGCAGAAGCGGATTTCGTTATCTAACCGGCAATTCAGTGCCAGAAAGTGGATTCGGCTTATGAGCACGTACTTTAACAGGCGTGGTAATAATTTTAGGGTCATCCCACCCAATGGCTCTGCGGCGGTAGAGTATACTTCTATTAAGCCCAAGCTTTATGGCCCACTGAGTCGCGGTCAGAGTTTCTCCATCATAGGTAAAATATCTAGAGTTCTTTCTCAATCTTCTATTATTAGCCTGCTCTTTTTTAGTGGCCCATCGACAGTTCTCTTTGCTGTAGTTTCCGTCGTTGTCGATACGGTCAATGGTCATTCCTTCGGGGGCTTCTCCCATGTCGGCAAGGAAATTCTCAAATACAGCCCAACGCGGGTCGTATGTGATGCCTCTAGCCCCGTAATCGTCGTAAGCCGCATCTTTCGGATTATCACATCTCTGTCTAAGGTGCTTCCATACACTATGAATAGTTGTTCTGCTTTTGCCGTGCGTAGTAAACCGCGTTTTCGCAGTAGCTCTGCTACTCTTACATCCACAGCTAATGGAGCCTCTATTTATATTAGTTCGAGCCACTTCTTTACGAGTTCCACACTCACATTCGCACAGGTCGTAAGGATGCCGTCCCCTACTTTTAGCTGGCTCAATGATTTTCCACATAGCGCTATTACCATATTGATGTCTAATAGGAGTATAGCTCATTCGCTTTAGAAATGCCATTACTAAGGGTGGGCGTTATCAACAAAGTGCGCCCTACCAACAAAGCTATACAGTTCCAGCAAGCGTTGGCGGTATCAATGCGCTAGATTCATTAAGCGCAATGGAACCTACCGATTGTATTGTCGCGCAAAATTTAATACCCAGTGAATATGGGTTAAGACTCCGCAAGGGCTACAGGAACTGGGCAACGGGCATGACAGGTGGGGCTGTGAACACGGTTATCGCCTTCACAGGACAGAAAGACGCTGCAACAGGCAAGAAGCTGTGGGCAGTCACTCCAGGGGGCATATTTGACTGTACAACTGATGGTGTGACCTCTCCAACCAAGGTCGTAACCTTTGTAGGCGTGGGTACAGGGGCTGGATTTGGGGTCTACACGGAGATCACCAATGATGCCGGTGGGAGATACCTGTTCTATGCCGATGAAGTCAATGGACTTCATATGTACACAGAAGCCTCAGCAACGTGGAGTATCCCCTCAATTACGGTGGCTACCCCTGCCAATGTCGCCTATTGCATGGTGTGGAAGGGCAGGCTGTGGATGATCCTGAAGGACTCAGGGGACGCCTACTACCTTGATGTAGGGGCCATATCGGGTGCGGCTACCCTGTTCAACTTTGGGGCCAAGCTCAGTCACGGGGGTTCGCTGAAGGCCATGTTCAACTGGACTATCGACGGCGGAGCAGGGGTGGATGACTACCTCATCGCTGTGGGTGGTGGTGGGGATGTATTGATCTACCAAGGCACTGACCCTACCCAGGCAGATAGTTTTGGCCTTGTGGGTAGTTGGTTTATCGGCTCCTGTCCTGCTTCGAGGCGTATTGGACTGGCTTACGGGGGGGAAATGTACCTCCTGTCTACCTATGGGGTTATCAGTGTCCGTCAGTTAATGGAGGGTATTCAGGTAGCCGACCCCGCCAATGGACCTAGCGCCAAAATCAACCGCTTCCTCCGTGAGGCGGTACAGGAGGGTATCACATCCCATGTCTGGTCTATGGCTATCTACCCTGGCGATGGGTTCATGCAGATCATTGCTCCCTTTGACTCTGCCA
>Ga0208783_10000443_pt1 | contig 25474 bp, 24 predicted proteins | sample DEB19_08_DNA_2_FD_184529 | JGI IMG/M metagenome (GOLD analysis project Ga0208783, IMG submission 184529) | Aqueous microbial communities from the Delaware River and Bay under freshwater to marine salinity gradient to study organic matter... | ecosystem: Environmental > Aquatic > Marine >...
CGGTGAGACCGCCTTCGGGATCCGGACCCTGGATGCCGGGACGCTGACGGTGATGGGCAGGGACGACGCGATCTCCGGTCCGGTGGCCGCGATCGATCGCGGCGTGGGCTTCCTGCCCGCGGACCGGAAGGCCGGTGGCGCCTTCCTCGTCCGGCCGATCGCGGAGAACGTCGCGATCGTCAGCTGGCCGCAGCTCTCCCACGGTGGGGTGATCACGGATGCCGCGGAAGCCGGTGCCTTCTCGCGCTGGAAGGAGCGCCTCGCGATCCGCTCGCGGAACGATCCGCGCCAGACGATGGGCACGCTCTCCGGCGGGAACCAGCAGAAGGTCCTGCTCGCTCGCTGGCTCGAGCGGGACTCGCGCGTCCTCGTCCTCCTGGAGCCGACGCGCGGCGTGGACGTGGGTGCCCGCGCGGATATCTACCGGTCGCTCCGCGAGCTCGCCGCGCAGGGCGTGGCGGTGGTCGCGGTGACCTCGGACTACGAGGAGGCGGTCCAGGTCGCCGACCGGGTCTATGTGATGTCGAAGGGGGCCGTGGTCGCGGCCCTCACGGGCGATGGGATCGAGAGTGGCAGCCTCCTTGCTGCCGCAGGAGGGTGACCGTGGCGGACGAGGATCTCGGCGGAGCGCCCGGGCGGGCGGCACCGCCTGCGCTCGAGACGGGGGCGGGTGCCGTGGAGGCCGCCACGGCGGCGGTCCCCCGCCGCCGCTCACGGTTCGTCGTGCCGGACACGGCGGCCCTCGCGATCGTCCTCGTCGGCCTCTTCATCTTCTTCTCGATCACCTCGCCCTACTTCTTCAACGACCGGAACCTCATCGTCATCCTCCAGCAGGTCGTGCGGATCGGGATCGTGGCCGCGCCTGCCACGCTCCTCCTCATCTCCGGCCAGTTCGACCTCTCCGTGGCGTCGATCGCCGCGTTCACGGGGATGCTCCTCGCGGTGGCGACGGCGAGCCCGGAAGCCGCCAAGACGCCCTTCGCGCTCGGCCTTCCCCTGGAGGCAGGGATCCTCATCGCGATCATCGGCGCCCTCCTCGTGGGCACCGTCAACGCGGTCTGCGTGACCACCTTCCGGATCAACGCCCTGATCACCACGCTCGGCACGCTCGCGATCTTCCGCGGCCTCACGAAGGTCCTCGGCAATGGCCAGACGATCAACATCGATGGCTTCGAGACGCTCGGTCTCGGTCAGATCGCGGGGATCCCGATCACGATCCTCATCCTCTTCGCGGTGACGATCCTCTTCTTCGTCATCCTCCGCTACACGACCTACGGACGGTCGATGTACGCGATCGGGGCGAGCCCCACGGCCGCGCGGCTCGCCGGGATCCGGACGAACCGCGCGATCTTCATCGGCTTCATGCTCTCCGCGGCCCTCGCCGGGCTCGCCGGGATGATCCTCCTCTCCCAGGTGGGAGCGGCCGCGATCACCGCCGCGAGCGGTCTGGAGCTCGATGTCGTCACCGCGGTCGTCCTCGGTGGCGCTTCCCTCGCGGGTGGTCGCGGAAGCATCGTGGGCACGATCCTTGCCGTGCTCATCGTCGGCGTCCTGAAGAACGGGCTCGTCCAGCTCGGCGTCCAGCAGTTCTGGATCGAGGTCGCCACGGGCGCCCTTCTGCTTATCGCCGTCGGCGCGGACCAGCTCCGCATCCGGCTCACGAAGTCCGCCGCCTGACCGTCAGGCGCCGGCCGGGGAGGGGAGCGCGATGACCCGCCTCGAGTGGTCGGCCGCGATCGGCAAGCGGGTCCGGACCGGGACGTGGGCCGAGCAGGCCGTCCCCACCCTGGATGCCGCGCGCGCCGCGCTCGCGGAGGCCGGGGATGACTTCGGCCTGAAGGCCGGCCGGCGCGAGGCCGCGGCCCAGCTCGTCGATTCCTTCATGGAGGAGGCGAAGGTCGTCCACGTCATCTACAAGGTCTGGACGGCGGGCTTCCTCGACTGGCTCGGGGCGAACGGCGTCCCGGAGGCGGAGCGGGCCGCGGAGATCGCGCGGCTCGCGCAGCTCCTCGCCTGGCCGGACGGGCTTCCCCACGACCCGGTCACGCGCTGGGAGGAGCTCGGCGCGATGGCCGGCCGGATCGGGAACCGGATCCGTGCCTACGAGGTGACGGTGGCGGAGGCGGACCCGCTCCTGGATGCGCTCTCCGAGCACTGGCGCCGTCTCCATGACCGCTCGGCGGACCTGATGGCCGGGATCCTCGCCTTCGTGGCGGCGCGCTTCGGCGAGGCGCGCCTGGAGGACTGCTATCGCGCCGTCCTGGAGCCCTACATCCAGGAGCGCTACATGGCCTTCGATGTCCGCCTCCAGCCCTACGAGAGCACGGTGGACCGGAACCTCTACCTCGTCCTGGAGGCGATGCGCGCCCACCTGTGCGGGCCGGAGCGGGACGGGTCGCTCGACGTCCAGGAGCACGAGGACCGCTACGTCGTGAGCTTCGATCCCTGCGGCTCCGGCGGCCGCTCGATGCGCGGCGACGAGATCGAGGGGACCGGCTCGCGCGTCCTCGCCCCCTACGCGTTCGGTGTCACGCAGGAGCGCCACGACTGGGCCTGGAACGAGGAGGGGATCTGCTACTACTGCGCACACTGCTGCTTCGCGCTGGAGAAGCTCCCCGCCGAGCGCTGGGGTCACCCGGTCCGGGTCGTGGACCCGCCGATCTGGGGTGGCAGCGCGGACGCCGAGTCCACGCGGAAGCGCTGCAGCTGGACCGTCTACAAGTCGCTCGACGCGATCCCCGAGAGCGCGTATGCACGGATCGGTCACACGAAGCCGCAGCTGCCCATGGTGGACCGGGACGGCCGGCCCGCCTGAGCCCGCACGGCGCCCGCGGCTCGGGCAGACTGCACCGTGACGCGGACCCCCGGGCGGGGCCGGGATGGAGGAGGAGGACCCAGATGAGCCGGACGATGGACGACGACCGCGCGCTCGAGGAGGCGATCGCCCGCGAGGTCGATCGTTCCATCCCCTTCATCGAGGCCCACCACCACATCTGGGAGCTCGCCCGCTTCCCCTACCGCTGGATCCGCGACGAGGTGAAGCCGGACGGCTCGATCGCCCCGGTCGTGGATGCCACGGCGACCCTGGGCGAATACAAGATCCTCCGCCAGGACTGGACGATGGAGCGCCTCCTCCGGGAGTTCTACGGCGCGAACGTGGTGGGCTCCGTCCACATCGAGGCCGACTGCGGCGCGGACGACCCGGTCGAGGAGACGGTCTGGCTCGAGGAGGTCGCCGAGCGGGTCGGGATGCCGGACGCGATCGTCGTCTACGCCGACGTCACCCGTCCGGGGGTGGCCGCGCAGCTCGATCGCCACCTCGCCGCCTCCGGCCGCGTCCGTGGGCTCCGCCCCCGGGTGCACCCGGCCGACTGGCGGACCCCGGCCTTCACGGAGGCGATGACCGGCCTCGGCGCGCGCGACCTCTCCTACGAGATCACCGCCTCGCCGGGCGCCCTCCTCGGCGCCCGGGACGCGGCCCGCGCCTTCCCCGGCACGCAGATGATCCTCGGCCATACCGGGATCCCGATCCGGCGCGACGCGGAGCACTTCGCCCACTGGCGCGCGGAGATGACGGAGATCGCGAAGGAGCCGAACGTCGCCTGCAAGGTGAGCGGCCTCGGGATGTACGAGCACGGCTGGACGGTCGACTCCATCACCCCCTGGGTCCTCCACGCGATCGAGGCCTTCGGGACGGATCGGATCATGTTCGCCACGAACTGGCCGGTCGACCTCGTCTTCTCCTCCTACATCCGCCAGGTGGACGCATGGCGCTGGGTGATCGCCCGCGCCGGCTTCTCCCGGGCGGAGCAGGAGGCGATGCTCTCCGGGAACGCCCGCCGCCTCTACCGGATCTGAACCCCACCCAGCCCACAGCACGGAGACCACGGATGGATCGGAAGCTCACCCTCGGGATGATCGGCGCAGGGACGTGGGGGATCGGCCACCACCTCCCCTGGTTCGTCCGCCGGGACGACGTCGAGCCGCTCATCGTCTGCCGCCGCGACCCGGAGCTCCTCGAGCTCGCCCGCACGAAGTTCGGCTTCGCCCGGGCCACCACGGACTGGCGCGAGGTGATCGCCGCGAAGCCGGACATGGTCTCGATCCCGGGTCCCGTGGGGCCGCGTGCGGAGCAGATCCGCGCCGCGCTGGAGGCGGGCATCCACGTCCTCGCGGAGAAGCCCTTCGTCAAGGATCCCGCGGACGCGTGGGCGCTGGAGGCGCTCGCCCGGGAGCGCGGGCTCGTCCTCATGGTCTGCTACGGCTACAACGAGACGGAGGCGGTGGAGACCGCGCGCCGGCTCCTGCGCGAGGATGGCGGCGTGGGCCGGCTGGAGCACGTCACCTGCGTGATGGCCTCGGGCGTCCGCGACCTCCTCACCTCCGGGCGCGCCTACCCGGGCTCCTCCACCGATTCCCCGCCCCGCGCCGAGACCTGGGGTGACCCGCAGATCAGCGGCGGCGGCTACGGCCAGGGGCAGCTCACCCACGGCCTCGGCCTCCTCTTCCGCCTCATCGACGAGAAGCCGACCCAGGTGGCCGCCTTCACGAACCATGGCGACGGCGAGGCGGTGGAGCTCCACGACGCGATCGCGCTGAAGCTGGAGAACGGGATCACCGGCACGGTCTCCGGGGCCGCCTTCCCGCCCGCGACCTTCGGCTACCACCACCAGGTCGTCCTCACCGTCACCGGTTCGGAGGGGCAGCTCCAGATCGACATGGACCGGAACACCGTCCGCCGCTCCAAGGCCTCCGGCGAGGACATCATCCGCGAGATCCCCCACGGCGAGTGGTCCTTCGCCGCGGTGATCGACCGCTTCGTCGACCTCGTGGCCGGGAAGACGCAGGAGAACCGCTCGCCGGGCGAGCTCGGCGCGCGCGTCGTGGACGTCCTGGACGCGATGGAGCGGAGCGCGCAGACGGGGACGATCATCCGCATCCGCTGACCTGAGCCCGGACCGGGCGATGGACGGAGGGAGCCCGGGGCACGGCCTGCCGCGCGTCGCGTGGCGGGCGGCCGGTGGCTGGCGCCGCCTCGCGGCACCCCGGGCGGCGGGCCCCGTGGAGCGCAGGAACTACGAGCTCCTCCAGGCCGATTCGGTCGTCTCCGGGCTGATCGTGGCGGCGATGACCTTCGTCCCGGTCTTCTTCGTCCGGGCCGGGGCGACGCCGCTCGAGGTGAGCCTGATCACCACGCTCCCCGCGATCGGGGGGCTCGTCCTCGCCATGCCCTTCGGCCGGCTCCTCGAGCCGAGCGCGCGGAAGGTGACCTGGTGGGCGCGCTCACGCCTCCTCACGAACGCGTTCTACGGGGCGCTCGCGCTCGTCATCGCGGTCGTCGCGCCGGCCTGGGTGATCCCCGCCTGCCTCGCCCTCATCCTCCTCGCCACCGTCCCGCAGACGCTCACCCAGGTCGTCTTCCCGCTCGTCATGGACGGCGTGGCCGGCCCCCGCGGGCGCTTCGATCTTCTCGGCCGCCGCTGGGCGCTCATGGGTCTCGCCACCGCGGTCCTCACCGGCCTCGCCGGGATCCTCCTCGACGCCCTCGTCTTCCCGCTCGGCTACCAGCTCCTCTTCCTCGCCGCGGGCATCTCGGGGATCGCGAGCTGGTGGCTGTGCGGGCGGCTCGTCCTCGCCGCCCCGGCCCCGCGGACCCCCGCTTCCGGGGTGGCGAGCGCCGGACGGGCCCCGGGGGCTGCGCCGGACCGGCGGCCCTTCCTCGGCTTCGTCCTCCGCAAGGGGCTCTACTCCGGCAGCCTGCGCATGGTCGCCGCGCTCCTGCCGCTCTTCTACGTCCGGATCCTGGACGCCTCGGACGCCTGGATCGGAAGCCTCGCGATGATCAACGCCTTCGCGACGGTGATCGGCTATGCCTGGTGGCGGCGAGCCGCACGACGCCTCGGGGGCCGGACCGTCCTCCTCGTCTCCCTCGCGGTCGCGGCGGCCGCCCCCGCGCTCGTCGTGGCGACCCGGAGCCTGGAGCTCGTCGTCCTCCTCTCGATCGTCGGCTCGTTCTTCGGCTCCGGTGCGGACCTCGCGCTCTTCGACGAGCTGATGGGGCGGATCCCGCGCGACCGGATCGCGACCTTCTCCGGCCTCGATTCCTCCGCCACGAACCTCGCCGGGATCGTCGCCCCGCTCCTCGGCGCCACGGTCGCCTCGCTCGTGGGGATCGAGGCGGGGGTCCTCGTGGGCGTGGCGGTGGGGATCGCCGGTCTCCTCCTCTTCGTGCGGGCCGGGGCGGCCGGCCCCGTCACGCCGTCTGCTCCGCCCGCCGGGGCCGCTGCCTGAGCCCCGGCTAGACCGGCCCGCCCACTGCGAGGAGCCGGGCGGGGTTCCCCGCGAGGATCGTCTCCAGGTCCGCCACGGACGTGCCGAGCCCGCGGAGGAGCGGGACGACATGGCGGAGGAGGTGGCCGTATCCCCAGCCGCCGTAGGCGCGCAGGCGCGTCCGGACCCCCACATCCCCGGAGAGGAGGATCCGGTCCGCGTATCCCTCCGCCACGAGCCGGGCGACCGTCCCGGCGACGGCGGCATCTCCCGGCGGCCATCGTCCCGGCCCGAGGAGGGAGTGGTCGAAGCCGAAGAGGTCGAAGCCGAGGAAGACGCCGCTCGCGAGGAGCGTGCCCAGGTAGCGCGCGTCGTCCCAGGCCGGGGAGAGATGCCCGAGGACGATCCGCGCCGGCGGGACCCCGGCGCCGATCAGCCGGTCGAGGACCGTGAGCCCGGTCCGGCCCCACGGGTGGAGGTGGATGGAGATCGCGAGCCCGGTCTGCCAGGCCGCCATCGCGCAGGCATCGAGGACCTTCAGCTCCGCCGGATCGACCGGGTCGGAGGTCCCGATCTCCCCGATGATCCCCGGCCGGACGCCCGTCTCCGCCTCACCGTCCCGGATCTCGGCGATGAGCGCATCCGCGATCTCCGCGATGCTCGCCCGCGCGACCCACGGCGCGTGCGTGGCCGCGAGATAGAGCCCCGTCCCCATGACGACGTGGACCCCCGTGGCCTGGGAGAGGCCGACGAGCGAGCGGGCGCTGCGGCCGAGCGCGGGCGGCGTGAGATCGACGACGCAGCCGACCCCGAGCGCCGCGATCTCGCGCAGCTCGTCCGCCACGAGATCGTCCCGGGTGAATCGATAGTTGTCCGGGTGGCTCGCCGGATCCCAGCGTGCCTCCGCCGCCGCGGCGAGGTCGAAGGGCCCGCTCGCCGTCCCGCTCGCGCCGTGGAGGATGCGCAGCGGCGTTGCATCCATCCGGAGGTGCTCGTGGGTGAGCGTGATCCCGAGCGAGGAGACCGGGACGGGCCCGAGGACCGTGAGCGCCATCCCCGGCTCGGTGATCCCGCCGGGTGCGCTCACCGGGCGCTGCCGTGGCTGCCCACGATCACCCTCCGGCCCTGGCGGAGCGTCACCACCGGGACGAGCCGCCGGCGACCCTCGATCGTGTCGCCGTAGGCGTCGGAGAAGGTGACCGGTCCCTCGTCGAGCCGGAGCACCGCGACGTCCGCCTCCGCCCCCGGTGCGAGGGTGCCGAAGGCGCCGCTCCGGCCGATCGCGGCGGCGGGTGCCTTGGTGGCCATCGCGATCACGGTCTCGAGCGGCAGGCCGAGGTGGAGGAGCTTGGAGAGCGTCGTGACGAGGTCGAAGACCGGCCCCTCGTCGTTGAAGCGGTGGAGGTCGGAGCTGATCGTGTCCGGCGGGAAGCCGTCCGCGAGCGCCGCCTCCGCGCGCCGGAAGCGGAAGGAGCCCGCGCCGTGGCCCACGTCGAAGCGGACGCCGCGCCGCCGTGCGTCCAGCGCCGCGTCATGGACCCGCCCGTCATCGCGGAAGATCCCGTTCGGGCGGTCCGTGAAGGCGTGGGTGACGATGTCGCCCGGGCGGAGCATCCCCATGATCTCGTCCGTCGTCGTGGTGGAGCCGCCGACGTGGACCATGACGGGGAGGTTCGCGATCGTCCCCGCCTCCACCGCGCGCTCCAGGGCGATCCGGCCGTTCGGGCCGGTGAGCGTCTCCGTGAGCCGGACCTTGAAGCCCACGATCCGGTCCGGGTGCGCGAGCGCGACCTCCGCGGCCCGCTCGGCGATCAGGTAGCGCGCGTCGTGGAGCTCGCCGAGGAAGGGGTCGATCTGGCCCATCGCGCTGATGTTCAGGAGCGCGAGGATCCGTCCCTCGAACGGCTCGATGACGTAGCGCCGGAAGCCCGGGAAGGTGTTCGCGCCGGACGAGCCCGCGTCCACGATCGTCGTGGCGCCGCGCTCCAGGTCGTTCGGGCCGGGCCGGATCGAGAGATCGGCCACGCCCCAGTAGACGTGGACGTGAAGGTCCACGAGCCCGGGGACCACGAGGCAGCCCGTGGCATCGATCGCATCCGCCGCATCCGCGGTCCCGATCCCCGGCCCCACCGCCGCGATCCGGCCGCCCGCGATCGCGACATCCGCCGGCCCGTGAAGGCCGGATGCGGGGTCGATCACCGTCCCGCCGGTGACGACGAGGTCGTGCCTCACGCGGGCCGGAGGGTCGCCCGGAGCGTCGTCTCCGTCACCCCGCCGAGGCCGAGCGTCAGCTCCACCGCGACCGGCCCTGGCCCGAGCGCCACCGGGATCCGCAGCTCGGCCTCCTGGAGCCGGCGCACGTAGAAGCCCGCCTCCGGCCCGAGCGTCGTCACCGGGAAGGGGACCCCGGTCTCACCGACCGTGGGGTTGGAGAGGACCATCCCCGCCGGATCGACCGGGACCCCATCGATGCGCAGGGCGCACCCGGTCACGTAGCGCGAGACGGGTCCCACGTTGCGCAGCGTGATCGCGGCGCTCCCCGCCATCCCCGCGCGCGCACCCAGCTCCAGCGGCTCCGGCCAGTAGCGCGCCACGAAGCCGCGCAGGTCCGCGAGCGGATCGATCCGGCCCCCGGCGAGGAGCTCCTGGACGCGCGCGGCGAGGAGCTCCGCCGCCCCCTGGACCTGCGCCTCGCCCGTCTCCGCGGAGGCGCGCGTGCGGGGGTTCGGGCCGTAGACCGCGAGCATCGTCCCGTCCGGGTCCTCCGGGAGCCGCTCCAGCCGGACGAGCTCCGGCGCCACCGCGAGCGTCCAGCTCGTCTCCATGACCGCGCCGTGATCCACCGCCACCGGCCAGTCCGTCCCCAGCTGGACCCCGCGCGCCGCGTTCAGCTCCAGGTAGCAGAGGCCGTAGGCGCGGAAGCCCGCGTTCCCGGGGGTCGCGCCGATCCGCGCCTCCGTATCCGCGCAGACGCGCTTGATCAGGTGGTTGAGGTCGAGCGGGCCGTGGCCGGTATGGACCACCACGACGCGCGCCCCGTGGGCCGCCGCCTGCTCGATCGTGGAGCGGAGCGCGCGCTCCACGAGGTCCGCGTCGTAGCGCAGGCTCCAGGGGAGCGCGAGCGTGCCGATCGTGAGCGCGGACCACGGGAGGACGACCCCGCCCGCGATCCGTGCCGCCCGCTCCACCACGGCCGTGGCGGTGAAGCCGTCCGTGCCGAAGGGGAGGTGCTCGGCGTGGTACTCCACCGCCCCGAGCGGGATCCAGGCCACGGGCCCTGCCGCCATCCGCTCCGCGACCTCGCGCGGCCGCAGCCGGTCGATCCGGACCTCCACGTCGCTCACCACATCACCATCCCGCCATCCACGTTCACCACCTGGCCCGTCATGTAGGCCGCCTCGTCCGAGAGGAGCCATGCGACGACGCCCGCGATCTCCTCCGGCGGCGCGCTCCGGCCCATCGGGACGCTCGCCAGCCGCTCGGCCGCGAGCTGCTCCTCCGGGATCCCCCGGCGCGCGGAGACCTCGCGCAGGACGCGCGCCTGCATCGGCGTATCCGTGATCCCCGGGCTCAGCGCGTTCACCCGGATGCCGCGCGGCGCGTACGCCTTCGCGAACGAGCGGGTGACCTGGGAGACCGCGGCCTTCGTGAGCGCGTAGGCGGCGGCCTCCGGGGTGGCCACGAACTTCGCGGACGGCGAGCTGAAGGAGACGATCGCACCGCCGTCGCGCATCCGCTCGCCGAGCCGCTGGGTGAGGACGAAGGCGGAGCCCACGTTCACATCGAAGACATGGCGCAGATCGTCCCCCGTCACCTCGCCGATCGGCTTGAGCACGATCAGCCCGGCGGCGTTCACGAGCCAGTCGAGCGGCGCGCCCTCCGCGGCGATCAGCGCGTCCGCTGCCGCCACCACGGCCGCGCGGCCGGCATCCGTGGCAAGGTCCGCGGCGAGCGTCCGGGCGCCGGCGGCGGCGAGCGGCGCAAGACCGGCCGCCACGAGGTCCGTGGCGAGGACGGCATGGCCGCGCGCCAGCAGGAGCGCCGCGGTCGCGTGGCCGATCCCGCTCGCCGCCCCGGTGACGACCGCGATCCGGCGCTCCGGTCCCATCGTCCGTCCTCCCGATCAGTCGACGAAGAAGCCGCCGTTGATATCCGTGATCTCGCCGGTGATGTAGCCCGCGTCCTCCGAGGCGAGGAAGCAGATGAGCGCCGCCACCTCCTCCGGCTTGCCGAGCCGGCCCACGGGGATCCGGGAGACGAGCTCACGCTGGCCGTCGATCATCGGCGTGTCGATCATCGTGGGCGCGAGCGCGTTCGAGGTGACGCCGGTCTTCGCGTACTCGTTGGCGATCGCCTTGGCGAGCGTCATCACGCCCGCCTTGGAGGCGGCGTACGAGGACATCGCCCGTGCGCCGCCTGCCTTCCCCGCGGACGAGCCGAGGAAGATGAGCCGGCCGTAACCTGCCTCGCGCATCGCGGGGAGGAGACGCTTCGCCACGAGGAAGCTCCCCGTCAGGTTCACGTCCAGGCAGCGCTGCCAGCTCTCGAGCGTGGTCTCCTCGATCGGCGCGGTGGGGAAGATCCCCGCCGCCATCACGGCCACGGAGACCGGCCCGAGCTCCGCCTCCACGCGCCCGATCGCGGCCTCCACCTGCGCGGGGTCCGAGACGTCACAGGTGAGGTTGAGGACGTCCGGCGTGGTGGGCGGGACGATGTCGATGACCGCCACCCGGGCGCCGTTCGCGACGAGGGCCGCCGCGGTCGCCTTGCCGATCCCGCGACCGCCGCCGGTGACCACCGCCACGCGGCCTGCGAGCCCCTGCACCTGGATCATCGTCCGCGCCTCCTCCTGCCCCGGTCCGACTGGTGACGTTTCCAGAGGACGCTAGCACAGGCTCCGGGGGCCCGGCGCGGCCCGGGTGCGCGGGGGAGGGCGGGGCGGCCGGCCCGGCTCGCTAGGATGGGCGGGCGGCGGACCCCGCCGCTCCGGATCCGTCACCCGCGAGGAGCCATGCGCGCCGGCATCGACAGCTACTCCTACCACCGCCGCTACGGCGAGATCCGCTCCGGCGAGGTCCCGCACGCGGGCCACGCCCCGTGGCCGCTCGTCCCGGCGCCCGCCCTCGCCCACGCGCGGACGACCGGCGCGGCGGAGATCTGGCTCGAGACCTGCTACCTGCCCGAGCCGGAGACGATCGACGCTGCGACCTTCGCCGAGGCGGGCGACCTCGCGATCGGCTTCTCGTGGGGGCATCCCTGGCCGGAGGGCGCCTTCCATGGCCTCGATGGCGGCCGGACCCCGGCCGCGGAGGACCACCTCGCGCGCTGGATCGCGCTCGCCGCGCGGCTCGGCCACCGGGTGATGAGGATCACCCTCGGCAGCCCCGCCTCGCGCGGGACGGAGCCCGCCGCCCTCCTCGTGGACCGGCTCGTGGCGCCCACCCGCCGGGCGGCGGAGCGCGCCGGCGCGGTCGGGCTCGCGCTCGCGATCGAGAACCACGGCGACCTGCGCGCGGAGGATCTCCTCGAGGTCATCGCGCGGGCCGGCCTCCCCAACCTCGGCATCACCCTGGACAACGTGAACCTCATCCGGGTCGGGGACGAGATGCTGGAGGGGACCCGGCTCCTTGCCCCGCGGACCCTCCTCGTCCAGCTCAAGGACCATCCGCCCACGCCGGACCCCACCGTCTGGGGCGGGCCGCTCTCCGTCGCGCTCGGTGAGGGGGTCGCGCCGCTCGGCGAGATCGTCGCGATCCTCGCCGCCGCGGGCTATGACGGCCCGGTGGCGGTGGAGCTCGCCTCGCTCGGCGGCGCGGACGTGGACGAGCTGGGCATGATCGAGCGCAGCGTCCGCTGGCTGCGCGCGAACCTTCCCTGACGCCGTCCGCGGCGCTACCCTCACGCCAGCCGCACGCCACCCGCACCAGAGGAGGAAGAGGATCAGGATGGCCCGACTCCCGTTCGTCGATACCCACATCCACTTCTCGGATATGCAGAACCCGAACCTCCGCTACGTCTGGCTGGAGCCGGGCTGGAAGCACCCGATCCTCGGCGACATCGAGGGGATCCAGGCGCAGCGCTACTGGGCGGACGAGTACGTCGCGGAGACCCGCTTCTCGAACGTGAAGAAGTCGATCCACGTCCAGGCCGCGCTCGGCATCGCGGACCCGGTCGAGGAGACGAAGTGGCTCCAGGCCTTCGCGGACCGGCTCGGCCATCCGCACGGGATCGTGGCCGAGTGCCATCTCGCGCAGCCCGACGCCGAGGAGGTGATCGAGCGCCACATGCAGTTCCGGAACATGCGCGGGATCCGCGACTTCGGAGCGGGTGACTACCCGCGCGATCCCGCCTGGCGGGCGGGGTACAAGCACCTCCGGAAGCACGATCTCGTCGCCTGCCTCGACTCCTCGCCGGAGTCCTACGCCTCGATCAAGGACCTCGCGCAGGCCTTCCCCGACATCGTCATCTCGCTCGACCACGCGGGCTTCCCGCGCAAGCGCGATGCCGAGTACTTCGCGATGTGGAAGCGCGAGCTGGCGAACCTCGCCCAGGCGCCGAACGTGGTGATCAAGATCTCCGGGCTCGGGATGTGCGACCCGAAGTGGACGGTCGAGAGCTGGCGCCCGTGGGTCCTCTACTGCATCGAGACCTTCGGGATCGACCGCTCGTTCTTCGGCACGAACTGGCCGGTGGACCGCCTCTACAGCTCCTACCCGGACGTCCTGGATGCGTACGCGGAGATCATCCGCGACTTCTCCGAGAACGACCAGGTGAAGCTCTTCAGCGCGAACGCGGAGCGGATCTTCCGGATCTGACCCGGGAAGCGAAGCCCCCCGTGCCGGCCGGCACGGGGGGCTTCGTCGTTCCTGCGCGGGAGGGGCTCAGCCGGCGCCGGGCATCCCCACGTTGACCACCGGGAGCTCCTTCGCCCCCTGGGCCCGGCTGCCGAAGGCGGCGGGCTTCGTGCGGCCGACCCGGGTGTAGAACTCCTCGGGGACCGCGGTGGGATCCTTGAACATCGTCCACTGGCACTTCTGGCGCACGTTCGGGTCCCGGTCCGTATCCGGGTAGAGCGGCGGGTCCACCACCCGCACCGGGTAGCCGAAGCGGTCGATCGGCATCTCCTCCATGAGGACGATGCAGTGGATGCAGTAGAGGCAGACGCCCTTCTGGAAGTGGTTCATCGGCGCGGGCTCGGTGCTCACCGTCCAGCTGTAGGGCGGCTGCGTCCGGTCCGGCGTCCCCTCGATCCAGTCGCCCCGGATCGTGCGCTGGCCGGACCCGCAGGGATCGAAGCGGAGGATGTAGCGGTCCTCGGTCTCGATGAGCTCGAAGTCGCCGGTCCGCTCCGGCCCCACGAGGTGGCCGCGCATCGCCTCGCAGGCGACGAGCATGAGCGTCTCGAGCGCCTCGTCCCAGGGGTGCTTGTCGATGTCGAACTTCTCGTAGCGCCACGCGAAGAGCGGCAGGAGGACCCGGTCGTACATGTCGCGGATCGCGGGCTCGCCGAGCTGCTCCTTGACGAGCGACATGAGCCCGTACGTGTGGTCCACGTCGCGGTCATGGCACTGCCGCCAGGTCTCCTTGGCGGTGGCCATCCGTTCCTTCGCGAGGTCCGCCTGCTCGCGGTAGACCGCGGCAGTGAAGGCCTGCATCTCCGACAGGAAGCGGTCCCACTGGCGGCGCGGGTGCCACGCGCGTCCGTCCGGGTGGCGCGCCACCGCGACCGCCTGGTCGTTGCGGGCCTTGATGATCGCCGCGTCCACCCCGCGATCCTTGAGGAACCCGTTCAGGTCCGGGATCCACTGGCGGTAGATCGCGAAGCAGACGGACGCCTCGTCGATGAAGTAGGCACCGAGCTCCGCGGCGTCGTCCCAGCGCCGCTCGTCGATCGCCTCGTGGATCTTCCGCCACGTGGAGATCTTCTGGTCCTCCCAGCGGCCGAGCCGGACGCGCCGGCCGAGCAGCTCGGTGAACGCGATCTGTGTCTCGCTCATCCCCTGCCTCGCTCCCGGCTGCAGCCCCGGCCGGTGCCGGGAGCCGTGACCAGCCGCCTCGCGGCGAGGGTAGCATCTCGCCAACCCCGTTCGAGGCACCCCATGCGCACCGCCCGCCCCCGCCGGCCCCGGCCCGCCGCACCACCGGCGCGATGATCGCCGTCCTCTTCGGCCTCCTCGCCTCCGTCACGAACGCGGCGCAGGCGGTGATCAACAAGGGGCTCACCGCGCGCTACCCGGCGCGCCAGCTGATCGGTGCGCTCTACGTCACGAACTGCCTGATCCTCCTCCCCTTCGCGCCCTTCGTGGCGTGGGTCTGGAGCCCCTGGATCGTCGTCCTCCACCTCGTCTCGGTGGCGCTCATGGTCATCACCGCGATCGCCGTCTGGGACCTCTTCGACGCCGGCGCGGCCTCCTCGACGACGACCGCCTCCGCGCTCGCACCGATCGTGGCGGCGGTGGCGGCCGCGATCGTCCTCCCCGGGGTCTTCCAGCCCGGCCAGGCAGTCGCCGCGGTCGTCGTCTCCGTGGGGGTCATCTGGGCGCTCCAGGGCGCCTTCGGGGAGATGGGCCGGAGCGGCGTCCTGTGGCGGACGATCGCCGCAGCCGCGGGGAACGGCCTCCTCACGATCGCCACCCGGATGCTCTACGACGAAGGGGTCGGGCTCGTGGAGACCTACGTGGTCCGGACCGCGCTCGCGGCCGTCGTCTGTCTCGCGCTCTTCCCGCCCCGGAACATCCCGCTCCGGGCCACGCCGCGCCTCCTCTTCCGCTCCCTCCTCACGACCGTCTCCTTCGTCTTCATCATCCTCGGCGTCCAGCAGGGGAGCCCGGTCGTGGTCCAGACGCTCGTCGCCACCACGCCGCTCTTCGCGCTCGGCATCGAGGCGTGGCGGAGCCGGACGATGCCGCCCCGGCGCGCGATCGCCGCCGCTCTCCTCGTGGTCGCCGGCGTCGCGATCGTCCTCGCCGGCTGACGCCGCGGCGGCCCCTCGCCCGGGGTGGCCGGCCGCTACGATGGCGCAACGTGGCCGGCGGGCAGAAAGGCCCGCGACGAGCGGCCGGCGACGCTGGAGGGCACCCGGATGGAGCGCGGTCTCTTCTATCTTCGGATCTTCCCGGGCACGGAGGCGGAGTACGACCGCCGGCACGCGGAGATCTGGCCCGAGCTCGTGGAGGACATCCGCTCGGCGGGCATCCGGAACTTCTCCGGCTTCCGGCGCGGCTGCGACGTCTGGTACTACGGCGAATACCACCCGGACATGAAGACGGCGATGGCCGTGAACGGCCCCAAGCCGCGCAACCAGGAGTGGAACCGCTATTTCCGGGACGTCATCGGGCAGATCACCACGGATTCCGGTGAGCTGATCCGCTACGACGAGGTCTTCCACACGAACGCCGGCCCCGCCCTCCCCGGCCCGATGAAGCGGGCGATGATCAGCATCGTCATCGACCCCGAGAAGGCCGCCTACTACGACGATCTCCACGCGAACCCGTGGCCGGACATGATCGAGGCGATCGCAGCCGCGGGCTACCGGAACTACACCGGCTTCCGGCGTGGTGCGCACGTCGTCTACTACGGCGAGTACCACCCGGACATCGCGGCCGTCTCCCGGAAGATGGCGGAGTTCGAGGTGACCGCCCGCTGGGGGAAGGCCTTCGAGGGCGTGATCACCACGATCACCGGCGCGGACGGGAACCTGATCACGATGGACGAGGTCTATCACCAGGACTGATCCGGGAGGCCTCCCGCCGATGCGCGCGCTCCCCCGGCCGCCGATCGCGGTCCTCCACCCCTACTGGACGCTCTGGGAGCACACCGCCGGTCCGACCTTCCGGTCGGACCGGATGGCGCTCGCGCGCGGGGTCGCCGCCTCCCTCGCGGATGCCTGGGACCCGGTCGCGGTCGAGGAGGTCGCCTCGATCGAGGACGGCCGGCGCGTGGGTGCTGCGCTCGCCGCCCGCGGCGTGGATGCCGTCCTCGTCCTCCAGACGATGGCGGTCCCCTCGGCCTATGCGCTCGGGGTGACCGATGCCCTCCCCGGCGTCCCGGTCGTCATCTGGGCGCTCCACGAGCAGGGGCTCGTGGGTGGGGACTTCGATCACGGCGGGATCACGACCCAGGGGGCGACCGTGGGCGCCCCGATGCTCACGAACATGCTCGCCCGGACGCGCCGGCCCTTCGAGATGGTCCTCGGCCGGCGCAGCGATCCGGTCACCGTGGAGCGGGTCCGGGAGGCGCTCCGCGTCGCCACGGTCGCATCCGGGATCCGCCGCGCGCGGCTCGGCCGGATCGGCCCGAAGGTGGAGGGCTATCTCCACGTGGACGTCCCGGATGCGGAGCTGCATGCCGGGACGGGGATCACCGCGGTGACCGTGGACCCCGAGGAGGTCGTGGACGCCTATCGCTCCGTGGGCGCGGGACCGCTCGCCGCGCTGGACGCGGAGGTCCGTGCGGGCTGGACCTTCGAGGAGGAGCTGGAGAGCGGCGAGTCCCTCGAGCGCAGCCTGCGCGTGGCGCTCGCCCTGGACGCGGTCGTGGAGCGCCACGGGCTCGATGGCGGGGCCTTCAACTGCCATCTCCCCCAGTTCCGCTTCGGGGAGACGATCGGGATCGCGCCCTGCTGGGGGCTCGGGCGCCTGACCACGGCCGGCAAGCCCTTCACCTGCACCGGGGACATCCTCACCGCGGTCGCGATGCTCACCACGAAGCGGCTCGGCGCGGCGGCGCTCTACCACGAGATCGAGGCGATCGACTACGCGACGGGCGAGGTCGTCATCGCGAACAGCGGCGAGCATGATCTCGCGTGGCTCGAGCCCGGCGTCCGCCCGCGGATGCGCCGGAATGGCTGGTTCTGCGGCAAGGACGCCCACTGCGGGGTCTGCGCCGTCCTCGAGCCGCCCGTGGGCCCTGCCAGCCTCGTCGGGTTCACGCCGCATCCGGATGCGCGCGGCGGCTTCCGCTACGTGGTGGCGCGCGGCGAGCTGACGGCGCGCCGCTTCTCCGAGACGGGGACCGCGAACGGCGCCTTCCGCTTCCGCGACGGGACGGTGGAGGAGGCCTGGGCGCGTTGGGCCGCGAGCGGCGTCAACCACCATTCGTCCGCCACGCCCGGGGACCTCTCCGGCCCGGTGAGCGCGGTCGCCCGCCTCCTCGGCATCGAGGCGGTCATCGTCTAGCGTCCCGTCCCGCGCGGCTCAGCCGGCCGGCAGGAGCTCCAGCGTGTACTCCTTGTGGTCGTCGCTGTCCGGGAGCCGCGTGCCCACGAGGCGGAGCGCCGCGTTCTCCGACGTCCAGGTGTCCTTCACGCTCCAGGTGTGGTTCACCGCGTTCCCCCACGCGGGCGACTCCACCTGGAACGCGAGCCATGGGGAGCCGATCCACGGATTGAACGCCCAGGCCTTCGCGACCACGATCGTGACCTGCCGGCCGTTCCTCTGCTCGAGCCGCGCGATCAGCGCCATCACCTCCCAGGGATGGTCGTCCTCGCCCACCGTCCCGCGCCGTGTCGAGCCGCTGATACAGGTCGTCTGCGCGGGGGCGAACGGCTGGGTGCCGCCATCCGCGCCATCGCCCCAGGAGAGAACGTGGAGCTCGTCGGTCGTGCCGTTCCTGAGGCAGAGCCGGCTGCCCCGGACGGATGCCTGCCGGACCTGGGCCGCGTCCGCGGGGTCCGGCGAGACGGCCGGCCCCGGGGGCGGCGTCCAGGGGTCGCGGTCCGCGGGGGAGGAGCAGCCGCCCACGGCGGCGGCGATGAGCGCGGCGACGAGGAGGGCAGGGAGGCGCCTCAGGGTCACGGGGGTGTCCTAGAAGAGCGTCCTGGGGATCCCGCCGCGCTCGATCGCCTCCACCGCCGCCCGGACGTGGCGTGCCCCGTCCGTGACCGAGAAGGTGAGGTGGCCGGGGAAGAACCCGTCGTGCGCGTGGGTCGCGAGCCGGCGCAGCGAATCGAGATGGGCGTGCAGGTCGCAGTCCCAGCTGCTCTGGAGGATGATCATCCCGCCGAAGAGGAGGGTGTCGCCGGTGAAGAGGTCCGCGCCGCCCTCCCGGTGGAGGAGGTAGGCGTTGTGCCCCGCGGCGTGGCCGGGGGTCGCGACCGTCTCGATCTCCAGCGACCCGATCCGCACCCGGCTCCCGTCGCGGGTCCGCTCCACGCGATCGACCGCGCGGTAGACGTAATCGGGCGTGTAGGTCCCCTGGGCACGGCCCACCGGCACGCTCGCCTTCGCCTCATCCCCGGTCTCGAGGATCTCGGCCACCTCGGGAGCCGCGTGGACGGTGAGGCCGAGCGCCTCCCGGAGCCCGGCCGCCCCACCCGCATGGTCCGCGTGGGCGTGGCTGACGAAGGCATGGCGGATCCGCTCCCGGGAGATCCCGGAGGCATCGATGAGGGCGAGGATCGCGGCGTCATCCACGCCCGCTCCGGTATCGATGAGCGCCGCCTCCGTCCCGCCGTCCACGAGGTAGACATGGCAGTCCGACGCGTGGCTGAGGCCGAAGCCCCAGACCCCGCTCCCCACGAGGTGGATCCGGCGGGTGAGCTGCATCAGGGGAGGAGGATATCGCCGCCGCCCGAGGCCGCGGAGCGGACGATCGCGTCCGCCACGCGGATCCCCGCGAGCGCGTCCTCCACGCCGATGACCGGCGAGGGCCGGCCGGCGCGGACGCAGGCGACGAAGTGGCGCGCCTCCTCCGCCATCGCCCCCGTCCCGTCCCCGAGCCCGATCAGCCAGTCCGGGGCCCGGGTCGGCGCGCCGTGGACCACGAGCGCGGGCTGGGTGAGATCGACCGCGGCCACGCCGCCCGTCCCGAAGAGCTCGAAGCGGTCCGAGGTGGGGACCGGCACGTCCGAGGGGTGGAGGTAGGCGGTGGCGAAGGTCGCGAGGGCGCCCGATGCGAGCTCCGCCTGGGCCCAGACGATATCCGGCTGCGGATCGCCCGCCACCCGGTGCTCGAGGGCGCGGACGCGCACGACGCGGGAGCCGGTCATCCAGAGCGCGAGGTCGATGTCATGGACGCAGGTGAGGAAGGCGGGGTGGATCCAGGTGTAGTGCTCGTGGATCGCGCGCGTCCGATCGCGCCGCGCCGCCACGCCCACGATCTCGCCGAGCGCCCCTGCCGCCACCTCCGCGCGGAGCCGCTGGTAGGGGAGGGTGAAGCGGAGGATGTGGCCCGGGACGAGGATCCCGCCCGTCCGCGCCACGGTCGCGGCGATCGTCTCCGCGCCCGCGACATCGCCGGCGATCGGCTTCTCCAGGAGGACGGCGACCCTGCGCTCGAGCGCAAGGCAGGTGGGCGCGACGTGGTCGTTGTCTCCCGTCGCGATGACGACGCCGTCCACCCCCGCATCCAGGAGGGCCGCGGCATCCGGGTGGACCGCACCGATCCCGTAGCGCGCCGCGAGCTCCTCGCCGCGCCCCCGGGTCCGCGTGGCGATCCCCGCGAGCGTCACGTCCGGCAGCTGCGCGAGCGCCCCCGCGTGCGCCTCGCCCATCGCACCGGCACCGATGATCCCGATCCGCACGTTCCCCATCAGCCGGCCTCCCCGAGCGGCCGGGCAAGGAGGTCGCGCACGAGCGCATGGAGCGCTGCCACCCCCGTCCCGATGCAGCGCTCATCCACGTCGAAGGTGCTCGCGTGGAGCGGCGGCCAGGGGTCGCCGCCCGCCACGCCGAGCTTGAGATAGAGGGCGGGGCCGAGCTCCGCGAAGCGCGCGAAGTCATCCGCCGTCATCGGCGGCACCGCGATCGCGCGCACGTTCTCCGCGCCGAGCGTGGCGGCACCCACCGCATGCGCCCGCCGGACGAGGCGCGCGTCGTTCACGATCGCGGGCATCTCGTCCGCCCAGCGCAGGTCGAGCCCGAGCTCGCCGGCCGCCGCGATCCCTGCCGCGACCCGCTCGATCACCGCGCGGAGCCGTGCGCGGACCGCGGCATCGACCGTCCGCAGCGTCCCGGTCACCTCCGCGGAGCCCGCCACCACGCTCTGGGAGGCGCCGCCATGGACCGTCCCGATGTTGAAGGCGATGAGGTCGCCCGCATCCACGCTCCGTGCGATCGCCGCGTGGAGCCCGCTCACGAGCTCCGCGATGCCGAGGATCGCGTCCCGTCCCCGGCTCGGCGTGGCCGCATGGCCGCCCTTCCCGCGCAGGCCGATGGAGAAGGCGTCCTTGGAGGCCATCGCGATCCGCTCGTCCACGCCGATCGTCCCGGCCGGCAGGTCCGGCCACGCGTGGAGGCCGAGGATCGCGTCCGGGGTCCCGTCCGCGAGCGCCCCGTCCGCGAGCATCGCCTCCGCGCCGCTCGGCTCCCCGAATGGGCGCTCCTCGGCGGGCTGGAAGACGACGGTGAGCCGGCCGGCGGGGAGCCCTTCCGCGGCGATCCGCTCCGCGACCCCGAGGATGACCGTCATGTGGACGTCGTGGCCGCAGGCATGGGTGACGCCCGGGTGGACCGAGGCCCAGGGGACGGTCTTCGCGTCCTGGACCGGGAGCGCGTCCAGGTCCGTGCGCAGGAGGAGATGGGGACCGGGCGCGCTCCCGGTCAGCGTGGCCACGACCCCCGTGCCGCCGACGCCGGTCCGGACCCGGTAGCCCGCCGCGGCCACCCGCTCCGCCATGAGCGCCGCCGTCCGGTGCTCCGCGAAGCGCAGCTCCGGCTCGCGATGGAGCCGGCGCCGGAGCTCCACGAGGTGCGCGGGGGTCTCCGGTGCGCTCATGCCGTGAAGACCGTCCCGCGGACCGCGGCCGCCGCGTCCGAGACGAGGAAGGCGATCACGTCGGCGACCGCGGCCGGCGGCGTGAGGCCGGCCCGGATCCGCTCGATCGCCACGGGGTCCGCGCCGTTCCGGATCGCCTCGTCCAGGGAGCGCCGCATGAGCGGGGTATCCACGTCCCCCGGGCAGAGGTCGTTCACCCGGATCCCCTTCGGTCCCAGGTGGCGCTCCAGGGTCATCGCGAGCCCGTGCGTCCCGCCCTTGCTCGCGCCATAGGCGAAGGAGCCGCTCCCCGCGGTCACGCCGGCCTTGGAGCCGACGAGGACGATCGTCCCCTGGCCGGCGGCGAGCATCGGGATCGCGGCGTGCTTGGCGGCGAGGAAGGCGCCCTTCAGGTTCGTATCCACGACGAGATCCCAGGTCGCCTCATCCAACGCGCCGATCTCCACCATCTGGCCGCGCATGACGCCCGCGACGGCGATGAGCGCATCCAGACCTCCGTGCGCGGCGAGCGCATCCGCCACCGCGGCGCGGACCTGCGCCTCGTCCGTCACGTCGGTCCGCCGGTAGCGGATCCGGTCCGCGGCCTCCCCCGCCTCGGCGATGAGCGAGGCTGCCGCGGCATCGTCCACGTCCGCCACGAGGACGCGGGCGCCCCGGCGGGCGAGGAGGAGGGCGGTGGCGCGGCCGATCCCGGACGCTCCGCCGGTGATGAGGATGCTCGGCACGCGGGGGGTCTCCATCGCCCTAACCTAGCATCGTTCGACCCCGGCGTTCGGGCCGGTGGCGACGTGCGGAGGTGGCTGCAGGTGGAGATGGGAACGGGCCGGACGGTCGCCTTCGGGCATACCGGGCTCCAGGTGGCGGACCTTGCGCGCTCGGTCGCCTACTACCGCGACATCATCGGGCTCCGGCTCCTGGAAGAGGGGGTCCGCGACGATGCCTACCTGCGCACGGTCACCGGCTACCCGGGGGTGACGCTCGCGATCGCCGTCCTCGCCGAGCCCGCGAGCGGGACGCTCCTCGAGCTCCTCGAGTACCGCGGCACGGCGGGGACGCCGGTGGACCCCGCGACCGCGAACCCCGGCACGGCGCACGTCTGCTTCCAGGTGGATGACGTCGATGCGATCCACGCCCGCGCGATCGCCGCCGGCCGCGCCGCGGTGAACCCGCCGGTGGAGCCCACGGCCGGGCGCTGGACCGGCGGCCGGAGCGTCTACCTCATCGACCCGGATGGGATCCGCGTGGAGCTCGTCCAGCGCGGGCCCGCCGGCGCGAGCGCGCCGCACCCGGTCGTCACGGAGGCGGTCTGGCTCGTCCGCTGCACCTATGCCCCCGATGCCGCCGAGCGCCGGACCCCCGTCCGCGCCGAGCACCTGGAGCGGGTCGCCGCGCTCCGGCGCGCGGGCACGATCATCGAGGCGGGGGCCTTCCTCGACCAGCTGGACGGCTCCGTCCTCCTCGTCCGTGCGGAGGATGCGGAGGCCGCCCGCCGGGTGGCGGCGGAGGATATCTACACGGTCCGGGGGATCTGGACCGGCATCGAGGTGCGCCCCTTCGGGCGCGTCGCATCGGCGTAGGGAGGACGAGATGGCACGCTACGCGTGGACGGCCCAGCTCCGGCCGGGGAAGGTGGACGAGTACGTGGAGGCCCACGCGAACGTCTGGCCGGAGGTCCTGGACGCGATCCGGGCGGCAGGGATCCGGGACTACTCGATCTGGCTCTTCCAGGACCGGGTCTTCGCCCAGTACGAGCTGGACGGCGACCACGCGGAGGCCCTCCGGACCGAGGCGGCGTCCGAGGCGACCGAGCGCTGGCGGGCGGCGATGCGCGAGCTCTTCGTCCCCGAGCTCGCCACCGAGGGCGTGACCTGGATGCCGGAGATCTTCCGGCTCGACTGAGGGGCCCTCAGCCGATCCGCGGCCAGCGCGCCGGGGCCCGGTAGCCCATCCGGCCGAGGACGGCGGACGCGGCGGCATCCGCCCCGCGGTAGATGGTCTCCGCGTCCAGGAGGACCGGCCGGCCGTCCTCGATGACGACCCGGCCATCCACCACGACCGTGCGCACGCTCTTCGACCCGCTCGCGTAGAGGATCGCGGCGATCGGGTCGGTCGGCGGATGCGCCTCCGGGAGATCGTCCGTGCGGATGACGAGGTCCGCGCGCTTCCCCGGCTCGAGCGAGCCGATGAGGTGGGAGAGACCGGTCGCGCGCGCCCCGCCCACGGTCGCCATCGTCAGGCCATCCTCCGCGGTGAGGATCGACCGGTCGCGCCGGCCATCCCGGGCGGCGAGGATCGCGAGGGTCGCCGCGCGGCCGATATCGAAGCTGTTCGCCCAGTTCGAGGAATCCGAGCCGAGACCCACGGTGACGCCCGCCCGGTAGAGCTCCGCGTGCCGGCCGCCGGTCGCGCCGCCCACGCCCCACATCATCGAGGCGGGCGCGTTCCAGCTGATCGCCATCCCGCTCTCCACGATCGGCGCGACCTCGTCCTCGCGGATGACGTTCATGTGCGCGAACATCGCGTTCGGGCCGAGGACGCCGAGCTCCGCGAGGTGGACGAGCGGGTGGCGCCCATGACGCCGGTCGTCGTCCGCGGCATCCGTGGCGCAGTAGGACTGGTGCTGGTTGAGGACGACGCCCGCGGCATCGGCGGCCGCCTTGGCGGCGAGCTCCAGCTCATCGGTGGCGGAGCCCATCCCCACGATCGCGATGTGACCGCGGACGAGCGCATCCGGGTCCGCGTTCCGCCACAGCTGCCCGCCGAGGAGCCGGAGCGCGCGCTCCGTGGTGGCCGGCGCGCGGCGGACCTCCGGGGCGTCGGCGTGGAAGCCGCCGACGTCCCACAGGAAGGGGTCGCCCACGAGCGCGCGGATCCCGAGCGCGGTCGCCGCCCGCGCCACCACGTCCGGCTCGAAGGCGGTCCCCGATTCGAGGAAGCAGGTCGTCCCGTTGCGGAGCATCTCGAGGCAGGCGAGGAGGGTCCCGGCGTGCTCCTCCTCGTCCGTCACCGTGTTCCAGTAGGGGACGTAGAAGTCCTGGGAGACGTCATCCCAGGAGATCGTGTCCGGGATCGCGCCGCGGATCGTGTGCAGCGTGGCGTGGTTGTGGCACTCGATGAAGCCCGGGTGGACGACCGCCCCCCGCGCGGAGATCGTCCGTGCCGCCGTGAACCGGGGGAGGACCTCGCGCGCCGGCCCTGCCGCCACGATCGTCCGGCCGCGGATCGCGAGCGCGCCGTCCGTGAAGATCCGCCGCTCCGCATCCATCGTGATCAGCCACGCGTCCCGGATGACGAGATCGGCAGCCTCCGGGGCGCCGGGCGCCTGGTCCACCATGCGTGCTCGTTCCCTCCGCCGCGTCCGCGGCCGCTACGCTGCCACCGATGATCCCGGTGACCGACCTGTTGGCAGAGATGATGACGGTCGATTCCGTCAACGGTGCGATCTCCGGGCGCGCCCGCGCAGAGGCGCCGCTTGGGGATGCGATCGCCGCGCTCGCGGGCCGTCTCGGGCTCCCGGTCCGCCGCTTCCCGGTCGCCGGTCACGCGGACGATCTCCTGCTCATCGTCCCGGGCGCCCCCGGTGCCCGGACGATCGTCTTCGAGAGCCACCTGGATACCGTGGGCGTGGCCGGGATGACCGTCCCGCCCTTCGCCGCGACCCGGGTGGGGGACCGGATCTTCGGCCGCGGCGCGTGCGACACGAAGGGTTCCGGCGCCGCGATGCTCCACGCGCTCGCCCGGCGCGCTGCGGCCCCGGTGGAGGGATCGCCGGCCGTCGCGCTTCTCTTCAGCGTGGACGAGGAGATCGCGCGGGCGGGGATCGATGCCTTCATCGCGGACGGTCTTGGGCTCCTTCCCGGCGCGCCCGCCGCCGCGATCGTGGGGGAGCCCACGGGGCTGCGCGCGGTGATCGCCCACACCGGCGTGGTCCGCCAGACGATCCGCACGACCGGGGTGGCCGCGCACTCCTCCGATCCCACGCGCGGCCGCTCCGCGATCCGGGCGATGCTCCCCGTCCTCACCGCGTTCGAGGAGCGCTACCTCCCCTCCCTCCGCGCGAGCCACCCGCTCACCGGTCCCGCCGTGGGGAGCGTGAACGTCATCCGCGGCGGCGAGCAGGTGAACATCATCCCCGCGGTCTGCGAGATCGAGATCGACCGGCGGGTGGCGCCGGGCGAGGATGTCCACGCGGTGGCGGCGGAGATCCGTGCCCTTCTCGCGGAGCTCCGTGCGGCGGACCCGCGCGTGGATGCGGAGGTCGTGGCGGAGGTCCTCCATCCCACGCTCGATCCGGCGATCGGCCGGCCGCTCGCGGCGCACGTCCGCGCCACCCTGGAGGCGTACGGTCTTCCCGGCGAGCCGGTCGGGACGGGCTACGGGACGGACGCGAGCGCCTTCGCGGCGGCGGGGATCCCCGCGGTCGTCCTCGGGCCCGGCTCGATCGAGCAGGCGCACACCGCGGACGAGTGGGTCCCGGTGGCGGAGCTGG
>Ga0208783_10000445_pt1 | contig 25436 bp, 21 predicted proteins | sample DEB19_08_DNA_2_FD_184529 | JGI IMG/M metagenome (GOLD analysis project Ga0208783, IMG submission 184529) | Aqueous microbial communities from the Delaware River and Bay under freshwater to marine salinity gradient to study organic matter... | ecosystem: Environmental > Aquatic > Marine >...
CCTCCAGCTCCAGTGGCTCCTCCTCGGGCTCGGCGCGCTCGCCGCGACCGCGATCGGCGTGCGCGGCATCCGGATCTTCCGGGACTACCGCTACACGTGGGCCGCCGCGGGGATCGCGCTCCTCCTCCTCGTCTTCCTCCTCGGCGAGGAGGTGAACGGCGCCCGCCTGAGCCTCCGGATCGGGCCCGTCTCGGGGCAGCCGTCCGAGCTGCTCAAGGTGATCCTCGTCATCTTCCTCGCCGGGTACCTCGCCGAGCGGCGGACGATCCTCGCGCGCGACCTGCGGATCGGTCCGATCCCGCTGCCGCCCCTCCCGTGGCTCCTCCCGCTCCTCGGCATGCTCGGCCTCGCGATCGCGGTCGTCGTCGTCCAGCGCGACCTGGGTGCGGCGCTCCTCTTCTACGGTGTCTTCCTCGGCCTCCTCTGGGTGGCCACCCGTCGCGCGAGCTGGATCGTCGCCGGGATCATCCTGGCGGCCGGTGCGGCCGTGATCCTCTACGGAGCCTTCGCCCATGTCCGCGTGCGCGTGGACGCCTGGGCGGATCCCTGGGCCGATCCGCTCGGCGCGGGCTACCAGGCGCTCCGGGCGCTCTTCGCCTTCGCGCGCGGCGGGATCGCAGGGACGGGGCTTGGGGCCGGGCTTCCCGAGGTCGCCGGGGCGCCGGCGATCCCGGCGATCACGACCGATCTCGCCTTCGCGGCGCTCGGCGAGGAGCTCGGCCTCATCGGCGTCCTCGCGCTGTGTGGCTGCTACCTCGTCATCGGCGGCCGGGGGCTGGCGATCGCGCTCCGGGCCGGGGATGAGCTGCGGACGCTGCTCGCGGTGGGCCTCACCCTCGTCATCGTCCTCCAGGCCGCGCTCATCATGGCCGGCAACCTGAAGCTCGTGCCGCTCACGGGGATCACCCTGCCCTTCATCAGCTACGGCGGGTCCTCCCTCCTCGTCAACGCGATCGTCATCGGGCTCCTCCTCGCGCTCGATGCGCAGGGAAGGGTCCGCCGGTGAGCCCGCGCGGCCGAGTGGCGCCCGGGACGGAGGGCCGGGAGGGGCCGGTCCCGGTCGCGCCGCGGATGGAGGGACCGATCCTGCGGCTCGCGCTCGTCCTCGTCCTCCTCCTCGGCGGGGTCGCCGCGGGCGCGACCTGGTGGCAGGTGGCGGAGGCCGCGCGGCTCTCCGCCGATCCCCTCGACCCTCGCCGGCTCGCGGCCGTGGCGGTGGCCGTCCCCGGGCGGATCCTTGCCGCGGATGGCCGCGTCCTCGCCGAGGGCGGGGGAGGGGACCGGCCGGAGCGCCGCTACCCGGTCCCGGAGGCCGCCCCCATCACCGGGTACCGCTCCGCCCTCCTCGGCACGGCGGGCCTGGAGCGGACGTGGGATGCGGAGCTCACCGGGCTCCGGCCTCCCGGCGGTGCGGGCGAGCTCCTGCGCAAGCTGCGCACGGATCCCTGGGCGCCGCACGACGTCATCACCTCGATCGATCTCCGGCTTCAGCGACTCGGTGCCTCCCTGCTGGGCGAGGACCGAGGGGCGATCGTCATCCTCGAGCCTGCGACCGGTCGGATCCTCGCGCTCGTCTCCTCCCCGGTGGCCGAGATGGGCGCCCTCTCCGCCGGCGCGACCGCCCGCGAGACCCTGGACGCCCTGCGGGACGATCCGGCCGCGCCCCTCCTCGTCCGGCCCACCCAGGGCCTCTACGTCCCGGGCTCCGTCTTCAAGCTCGTCACCGCGGCGGCCGCCCTCGAATCGGGGGCGATCGATGCCTCCACCACCTTCGCGGGCCAGCCCCGCTGGTCGCGCGAGGGGCTCGTCGTGGATGGCTACCGGATCCGCGACGCGCCGCGCGAGAGCGGGCTGGATGCGCCGCTCACGCTCGCCGAGGCGCTCGAGGTATCGAGCAACGTCTGGTTCGCGAACGCGGCGCTGGAGACCGGCCCCGAGGCCCTCGCGGCCACCGCGCGCCGTCTCGGCATCGGCACCAGCCCTCCCTTCGAGCTCCCCGTGGCCGCAGGCCAGCTGGGCGACGGGGACGGGCCGCTCGGCGGGTTCGCGGATCGCGCGGAGCTCGCGAGCACCGGCTTCGGCCAGGCCGAGGTGCTCGTCACGCCGCTCCAGGTCGCCCTCGTGGCGGCGGCGATCGCGAACGGCGGCGAGCTGATGGCGCCCCGTCTCACGGACCGGCTCGTGGGCCCGGATGGGAGCGTCACGGAGATCGGCGGGCGCTCGCTCGGCCGTCTCCTCTCGCCGGGGACCGCCGGCATCCTGCGCGATGCGATGCGCCGGGCCGTGGAGGGTCCCGGGGCGGCCGGGCTCGCGGGCGGCGCGAAGGTCCCCGGCGTCCCCACGGCGGGGAAGTCCGGGACCGCCGAGCTCGGACCGGGAGAGCGCCCCCACAGCTGGTTCGTGGGGTTCGTCCCCGCGGACGCGCCCCGCTTCGTCGTCGCGGTCGTGGTGGAGAACGGCGGCTTCGGGGCGGAGCGTGCGGTCCCGATCGGTGGCCGTCTCCTGCGCGAGGCGCTCCGGCGCGTCGAGCCGGGCGCGTGACCGGACGGGCCGCCGCGCGCGCCCTTCCGCCTCGCGGCGCTACCATCCCCGGGTGCGGCGCGACCGGCGTGCCCGCCTCGTGCCGCGGCGCTGCGGCGAAGGGACCCCCGTGACCCAGATCCAGCAGTCCGGTGAGCGCGTCGCGGCGAACGTGGAGCGCGTGATCGTCGGCAAGCACCGCGAGGTGCGCCTCGCTCTCGTCGCGCTCCTGTGCGGCGGGCACCTCCTCATCGAGGATGTCCCGGGGACCGGCAAGACCGTTCTCGCCAAGGCGCTCGCGCGCAGCCTCGGCTGCTCCTTCCGGCGGATCCAGTTCACGCCCGACCTCCTGCCCACGGACGTCACCGGCCTCTCGATCTACAACCAGAAGACGCAGGAGTTCGAGTTCCGCCCCGGGCCGATCCTCAGCCAGGTCGTCCTCGCGGACGAGATCAACCGGGCGACCCCCAAGACCCAGTCGGCGCTCCTGGAATCGATGGAGGAGCGCCAGGTGACCGTGGACGGCGTCACCTGGCCGATGCCCCGCCCCTTCCTCGTCATCGCGACGCAGAACCCGATCGAGTACGAGGGGACCTTCGCGCTGCCGGAGGCCCAGCTCGACCGCTTCATGCTCCGCCTGCGGATGGGCTATCCGGCGCCGCTGGAGGAGATGCGCATCCTGGACGCCCAGCGCCAGGCGCATCCGCTGGACACCCTGGAGGTGGTGACCTCCGTGGATGAGCTCCTCGCGATGCAGGCGGCCGTCCGGCAGGTCTACGTGGACCCGGCGATCGCGGACTACATCGTGCGTCTCGTGGGGGCCACGCGGGCGCATCCGGACGTCTACCTCGGCGCCTCGCCGCGCGGCTCGATCGCCCTCTACCGTGCCGGGCAGGCGCTCGCGGCGCTCCTTGGCCGGGAGTACGTCATCCCGGACGACATCAAGGCCCTCGCCGAGCCCGCCCTTGCGCACCGGCTGATCATCCGGACCGCGGCCTCGGTGCGCGATGTCGATCCCGGCGCGATCGTGCGCCAGATCGTGGACGCGCTCCCGGTGGAGCAGCGGCCGCTCGCGCCGGACGGGGGTGCCCCCCGGCGTGCCTGACCCGGGCGCCGGGCGCCGGCCGGCCTGAGCGATGCTCCGGCGTGCGCAGCTCCTTCTCGCGGGCGGGGTCCTTCTCGTCGCCGCGCTCTCCACGGGCGCGCAGGTCCTCTACTTCCTCTTCCTCCTCGGCCTGATCGTCGTCTCCGGCGCGTGGCTGCTCACCCGTCTCGGGCTCTCGGGCCTGGAGGCGGGCTTCGGGCTCGATCGCCCGCAGGCCCAGGTCGGCGACCGGGTGCGGGCCACCTATACCGTCCGCAACCGCCTCCCGCTGCCGCGACTCTGGATCGAGGTGCGGAGCAGCTCGACCCTCCCGGTCCCGATCCCGGGCCGGATCGTCGCCCTCCGGCCGCGCGCCATGCGCAGCTGGTCGGTGGAGGTCCCGCTCACCCGCCGCGGCCACTACCGGGTCGATCCGATGCGCCTGCGGACGGGCGACCCGTTCGGCGTCTTCGCGGCGGAGGCGAGCGCCGGCCCGGGTGCCACGCTCGTCGTCTATCCCGCGGTCGATCCGCTTCCGGCATGGCGGCTGCCGCCGGCCCGGGTCGAGGGGACCGATTCGCGGCCGGAGCGCTCGCGCCAGTCGACCCCGATCATCACCGGGGTCCGCCCGTATGTCACGGGGGACGCCTTCAACCGGATCCACTGGAAGGCGACCGCGCGCCAGGGCGAGCTCCAGGTGAAGGAATCCGACCTCGAGCAGACCGCCGACCTGTGGCTCTTCCTCGATCTCGACCGGGAGCTGCACGCGGGGGCCGGGGACGATGCCACGATCGAGACGGCGGTCCGTGCCTGTGCCTCCGTCGCGGCACGGGTGACGGAGGGGGGGCGGTCGGTCGGGCTCGAGGCGGCCGGTGCGCGCCGGATCGTCATCCCCGCGGACCGTGGGGCGCGCCAGCAGATGAAGGTCCTCCACCTGCTTGCCGCGGTGGGGGCGGATGGCTCCGTGCCGGTGGGTGAGCTCCTCGTGGACGGGCTCGCCCGGCTCCGGCGCGGGATGACCGCGGTCATCGTCACCCCGTCGCTTGAGCGTGGCTGGGCCTCCACGCTCGGCACCCTCCGGGGTCGCGGGGTCGGCTGCGCGGTGCTGATCGTCGATCCGCTCGCCCACGAGACGCGGACCCGGGAGCGCCTCGGGGAGCCGCCGCTCACGGACGCGGAACGGGCCCCCTGGGAGCGGGACCTGCGCGCGATCCGCCATCTCCTTGCCGAGCAGGAGGTGGAGGCCCACGTCCTGGAGCCGGGACGGCCGCTCGGTGCGCAGGTGGTCACGCCGGGCCGCAGTGGCGCGGCGGTCATCCGATGAGCGCCCCGCTCCCCGCCGAGCCCGGGATCCCGCCCCGGCGACGCCGCTTCCGCACACCGGTCGCCGGCTGGTCCTCGGTGCTCTATCTCGTCGTCATGCTCGCGGCGGCGGGGTTCATCCTCGATGCGCCCGCCGTGGTCGGGAACGGCCCCTCCGGTGCCAGCCAGACCGCCTTCCTCGTGCGCCTCCTACCGGCGATGGGGATCCTCGCGCTCGTCATCTCCCTCCTCCCGGTGCGCGACCTCCTCGCCCACCTCGTCGGGGCCGCGGTCGCCGCCGCGCTCGTCGTCATCTCCTGCGCGGATGCGATCTCCGCCGCGCCGGATGCCGCGGCGCGACTCGCCGACCTGAACGCATCGGCAGCCCGGCTCTATGAACAGGTCTTCGTCCAGGGGACGCGGACGGACGAGACCTCCGGCTTCCTCCTCGCCGTCGGTTGCGTCGCCGCCACGACCGGCTGGTTCTCCGGCTGGAACCTCTTCCGGCGCGGCCTCGTCGCGCCCGCCCTCGTCGCGGTGACCGCCCTCGTCGTCGTCAGCTGCCTCTCACCGGCCGCGGACGTGGCGGAGCTCTACCCCGCCCTCGTCGTCCTCACGGCCGCGGCGCTCCTCCTCGTCCTGCGCACGAACCTCGCGCGGCGCCAAAGCGCATGGATCCGGGGTGGCTTCATCGACGCGGGTGCCGCGGGCCGGCTCGTTCTCGCGGGCGGCATGCTCCTCGCGGTCGGCGCCCTCGCGGTCTCGGCGGTGGTGGCCACGCGCCTCACCGCCGCGCCCCTGGCCGCGAGCTGGAGCGAGGTCGACCGGGTCCCCGAGATCCTGGAGGAGCTCGACCGGATCTTCGGCCGGCTCGGTGGCGGGATGGCCACCGGTGGCGGGACCTTCGGCGACCGGACATCGATCGAGTCGACATGGGAGACCTCGAACGCGGTCGTCTTCACGGCGACCACGGAGGACGGGCGCGGTCTCTACTGGGTCGGAGGCGCCTACGACCGGTTCGATGGTCGTGGCTGGCTGCGGGGACCGACCGAGCGGCGGCGCGTGGGGACGCTCGAGGACGCTCTTGCCGGGAGCGCGGAGGCGGCGTCGCTTCCCGGGTCCGTCCGGCGGCTGCGCGTGCTCATCGAGGCGGGGTCGCTCGGTGGAGGGAGCGTGGTCGCCCCGGCGCTCACCGAGCGGATCGACCGCGAGGTCGACGTCATCACGGCGAGCGGCGGCGGCCCCATCCTCGCCCTCGAGCCGGTCCGGCGGATCCGGCGCGGAGAGGAGATCGCCCTCGAGGTCCTCGTGCCCACGGAAGGGGGCCAGGGGATCACGCAGGCGAGGCTCGCCGGGGCGGGGCTCGTCTATCCGGCCTGGGCGCTCGACGACACGCGCGTGGAGCCGGGGACCCTGAGCGACCGGGCGGTGGGGATCGCGGCCGCCCTCGTGGCCTCGCTCCCGGAGGATGAGCGGGATCCGTACCACGTGGCCCGTGCCATGGAGCGCTGGTTCGCCACGAGCGGGGACTTCCGCTACGAGACGGACGTCACGGGCGCCTGCCGGCCGGGGGAGGGGGTCGTCGACTGCCTGCTCCGGAGCCGGGTCGGGTTCTGCCAGCACTACGCGACCGCGATGACCCTGCTCCTGCGCAGCCGATCGATCCCGGCGCGCTACGTCCAGGGCTATCTGCCGGGGCGGCAGGCGGGTGACGCCACGTGGGTCGTGGAGGCGTCCGCCGCCCACGCCTGGGTGGAGGTCTGGTTCCCGGGCTTCGGCTGGGTCCGCTTCGATCCGACCCCCGGCGGGAACGCGGCGAACGGCCAGGAGACGAGCAGCTTCCCGGAGGGACGCCCGGTCCCGACCCCGACCCCCGACCCCGAGCTCCCCGAGCCGACGCCCGCCTTCTCCGACCCGCCGCCGACCCTCGCCCCGGAGCCGACGCCGACCCCGGCGGTGGCCCCGGTCGTGCCGCCTGCCCCCGGCGGGCCCCCCGATCCGATCCTGCCGGGCCTCCTCCTGCTCGTCCTGGGCGTCCTTGCGCTCGTGGGGATCCGGACGTGGCGGACGGTGCGCATCCCGGGACGCGACCCGGAGCTCCTCTGGCGGGGGATCGTCCGGCTCGCCGCGCCCGCCTGGCGGCGGCCGGTGCCCGCGGAGACCGCGTTCGAGTACACGGAGCTCCTTGCCGAGCGTCTCCCGGCCGTGGGGGAGGAGCTCCACGCCCTGGCGAAGGCGCGCGTCGCGCTCGTCTACGGCGGGCGACCGATGCCGGAGGGCGAGAGCGAGGGTCTCCTCGGCGCCTACCGGCGGGTGCGGGCCGCTCTCCTCGGGGCGCGCTTCCGGCGTCCCCGGCGCTGAGCCGTCAGCGGGCCGGGGGCCGCCCGTCCGCGCCGTCCCCGAGCCCGTCCAGGTGGTCCGCGAGGTTGTGCGCGCGGAGGCGGACGATCCCGTGGCGCGCCTCCAGGACGGTGATCGCGCAGAGGCCGAAGGGGACCGTCCAGTAGCGCTCGATCGGGAGCCCGAGGAGGCCGAGGAGGAGGAGCCGCAGGATCCCGTCGTGGGCGACGACGACCGCCCACGGCCACGGCTCGCCATCCGTCCCGGGACGGCCGTAGCCCAGGACGTGGCTGCCGGGGATCGCGGCCGGGTCACCCGGCGCGGCGGCCGGCGGGGTGATCCGTGCGAGGAGGCGGCCGGCGGCTCGCCCCGCCCGCTCGGCGGCGGTGACGAGCGGCTCGCCCCCGGGTGCGTGCGCCGCGGCCGGCGTCCGGCGCCACGCGGCGAGCTCGGGCCCGTAGCGCGAGACGACCTCCGCCGTCGTCAGGCCTTCCCACGCGCCCTGGTCGATCTCCGCGAGGTCGGGGTCGTGCTCGGGCCGGACGCCATAGCCTGCCGCGATCCCGTCCGCCACCACGGCAGCACGCCGGAGCGGCGACGAGAGGACGATGCCCGGGGCACCGGGCGGGATCGGGAGCGCCGGGGCGGCGCCGGGATCGGCGAGCCGGTCTCCGACGCGCGCCGCCTGGCGCAGCCCGGTCTCGGAGAGGGGTGGGTCGGCCCGGCCCTGGAAGCGCCCTTCGCGGATCCAGGTCGTCTCGCCGTGGCGGACGAGGACGAGGGAGACCGGGCCCCCGGTCAGTGGAGCCGGATCGACCACAGCTCGATGATCGCGTCCATCTCCCGGATCCGGGCGAGGACATCGGCCCCCGGCTCGTCATCCAGGGTGAGGACCATCACCGCGTCCGCGCGCGGCTCGGCGCGGCCGAGCGTCATCGCGCTGATGTTGATGTCCGCTTCGCCCAGGAGGACGCCGACCCGCCCGACCGTCCCCGGCCGGTCCCGGTGGCGCGTCACGAGGACGTGGTCCGTGGGGGCGAGGTCGAGCCAGTAGTCCCCGAGCCGGACGAGGCGTGGCTCGCCGCCGGCGACGGTCCCGGCGATCAGCGAGCTGCCACGCAGGGTGAGGAGGGCGGCATGGCGACCCGCGTCGTCCACCTTGCGCTCCGCGATCGAGATGCCGCGCGCTCGCGCGATCGCCGCGGCGTTCACCACGTTCACCCGCTCCTCGGTATCCGCGAGGATCCCACCGAGCGTGGCCGCGACGAGCGCGGAAGTGTCGTGCGTGGCGAGCTCGCCCGCGACCTCGAGGGTGAGCCCGGCGAGATCCGGTGCGTACTGCGCGTAGAAGCGGCCGAGGAGCCGCGCGAGGGGCAGGTACGGCGCGATCGCACGGGCCGTCTCCGGTGCCACGAGCGGCGCGTTCACCGCGTAGCGCGCGGAGCGCCCGGCGAGGACGTCCAGGACCTGCTCCACGGTCTCCACCGCCACGCGGGTCTGCGCCTCCTCCGTGGAGGCGCCCAGGTGCGGCGTGAGGATCGTGTTCGGCGCGCCGCGGAGCGGGTTCTCCGCGGGGAGCGGCTCCTCGCTGAAGACGTCCACCGCGGCTCCCGCGATCGTCCCCGCGGCGAGCGCGTCCGCGAGCGCCTGCTCGTCGATGACACCACCGCGGGCGACGTTGATGAGCAGCGCCTCGGGCTTCATCGTCGCGAGCTCGGCCGCGCCGATCATCCCCTTCGTCTTCGCGGTCATCGGGACGTGGACGGTCACCGCATCCGCGCTGCGCAGGATCTCCTCCACGGAGGCGAGCCGGATCCCACGCCGGGTGGCCGCCTCCTCGGTCACGAACGGATCGTGGCCGAGGATCTCCATCTCGAAGCCCTGGGCCCGCTCCGCCACGGCCATCCCGATCTTGCCCAGGCCGATGATGCCGAGCGTCTTGCCCCGCATCTCCCGGCCGGTGAACGAGGCGCGCTTCCACTCGCCACGCCGGAGCGAGGCATCCGCGGCGGGGATGCGCCGGGCGAGGGAGAGGAGAAGGGCCACCGTGTGCTCCGCGGCGGCGATCGTGTTCCCCGTCGGGGCATTCACGACCACGATGCCGGCGGCGGTCGCGGGCTCCAGCTCGATGTTGTCCACGCCGACGCCCGCCCGCCCGATCACCTGGAGCCTGCGGCCGGCCGCGATCGCCGCGGCATCGACCTTGACGCCCGAACGGACGAGGAGCGCGTCGTACTCCGGGAGCGCGGCGAGGAGCTCCTCGCGCGAGAGGCCGGTCCGGACGTCGACATCGTGGTGGGGGCGGAGGAGGGCGAGCCCCTCCTCGGCAAGGGGCTCGGCGACGAGGACGCGCATCAGCGTGCCTCCGGGGATGCGCCGGTCCGCCACGAGCCGCTGCGACCCGAGCCGCTGCGACCCGACGAGGAACCGGTCGGGAGGGCGAGCCAGGGGCGGCGGGACGAGCGGACGGTGCGCACGGGGCATCTCCGGTACGCCGGGACGGGGCGGCGGGCGGATGCCGGCCGCTGGTCTCTCCCGGGAGGCCGTATCGTAGCGTGGGACCCCGGGGGGAGGCCGCCGGAGCGTCCCGCCGGGTGCAGCGCCGTTCAGCGGAGGCAGGGTGTTCTCGTCGGAAGAGCTCGGGACGCGACCGCACCGGAACGGGATGCCGCTCGCCGCACGGCTCCGCCCGCGGAGCCTGGACGAGGTCGTGGGCCAGGCGCACCTCCTTGGCCCGGACGGGGTCCTCCGCCGCTGGGTCGCAGCGGGCCGGATCCCCGCGATCGTCCTGTGGGGCCCCCCGGGGAGCGGGAAGACGACCCTGGGGCGGCTCCTCGCGGATGCGATCGGCGCCCCGTTCCTGACCCTGGATGCCACGGCGGAAGGGCTCCCGGACCTGCGGCGTCGTCTCGCGGAGGCGGACGGGATCCGCGATGCCGCCGGCCGGGCGCCGCTCCTCTTCGTGGACGAGCTCCACCGGCTGGCGAAGAACCAGCAGGACGGTCTCCTCGCCGCGGTGGAGAGCGGCCGCATCCTCCTCGTCGCGGCCACCACCGAGCCCCCGATGGCGGGGGCCGTGATCGCCCCGCTCCTCTCGCGGATGACCGTTCTCCGGCTCGAGCCGCTCGGCGAGGCGGAGCTGGGGACGCTGATCGACCGGGGGCTCGCCGCCTATGCCGCGGACGGGCGCGCGATCGAGCCGGACGAGGATGCCCGCCGGAACCTCGTGGGGATCGCATCCGGGGACGGACGGCGGCTCCTCTCCATCCTCGAAGCCGCGGCCGGCCTCCTCCCCGACGGCTCGGGCCCGCTCGACGCGCGGACCGTGCTGCGCGCGGCGCAGACGCGGACCGCGACCTACGACCGATCCGGGGCGGTCTCCGCGATGATCAAGAGCATCCGCGGGGGGGACGAGGAGGCGGCGCTCTACTGGCTCGCCGTCCAGCTCGCGGCAGGGGAGGATGGGCGCCATGCCGCGCGCCGGCTCGTGGTGGCGGCCGGGGAGGAGGTCGGTGCGGCGGACCCGGCCGCCCTCCCGATGGCGGTGGCCTGCCTGGATGCCGTGGAGCGCGTCGGGCTACCCGAGGCGCACTACCCGCTCGCGGCGACCGTCAGCTATCTCGCCCGTGCCGGCCGCGACTGGTGGCCGGGCGCGGCCCTGGGGCGCGCGCTGGGGATCGTCGCGGAGGAGGGAGCGGACCCGGTCCCGCCCGGCATCCGGCCCGCCGCGAAGACCTACCGGCATCCGGCGACCGATCCCGCGGGTGCCGCCGGTCAGCGCTATCTCGCGGCGCGCCGGAAGCGCGGCTTCCTCGGGGAACGGGGTGCTCCGCGTCCGGCCCGCGAGCCGGAGGGCCGATCCGGCTAGTAGATCCCGAAGGGGTCGACGGTCGTGAAGAAGAGCCAGAGGGCGATGAGGGTCCCCATGAGGACCGCCGCCACGACGACGATCCGGCGCAGGTCCACGCCCACGTAGACGTACTCCTTCGCGGCACGCTCGGCGAGGAGGCTCCCCTCCTTCACCTTGGCTCGGCCGCGGGTGGAGCGGGACGGCGCGGCGGAGACGAGGGGTGCGGCGGCCGGCTCGGGCGCGGCCGGTGCGACGGCGGCCTGGCCGGCCTCCATCGGCGACGCGGTCGTCTCCGGATGGGTGGTGGAGCGGGCGCCGGCGGAACGCACGGGCGGGTGGCCGCCCGGCCGATGGGTGTTGCGGACCCCGCTGCCTCGGACTCGCTTCGCCACGGTGAGGGCTTCCTCCCTGTCTCGGTCGCCGCGTCTCGTCCGCGGCGGACCGGTGGGAAGGATAGCATCGGAGAGGGACGCGTCCGCGACGCCGTGGACGGTCCTCCGAGAGGAGCCGGGATGGAGCTCGTCGTGTCGGTCGCCGCCCTCGTGGTCTCGCTGGTCGCCCTCGGCCTCGCGCTCCACCTGCTCCGGGTCGCGCGGAACGGGGCCGGGTCCGAGGTCGTGTCGCCGATCGCGGACGGCCGGCAGCTCACCGCGCAGGCAGCGCGGATCGCGGCCCTCGAGGCACGCACGGACCATCTCGCGACCGCGCTCGACGGGGCGGTCACCCGGGTCGGCCTCGTGCGCTACAACGCCTTCGACGACGTGGGCGGCAACCAGTCCTTCTCCCTGGCGCTCCTCGATGGCCGGGCGGATGGCGTCGTGATCAGCGGTCATCTCGGGCGCGGCGCGACCCGCGTCTACGTGAAGGCGATCCTGGACGGGCGGGCGGAGGTGCCGCTGGCGGACGAGGAGGTCGGGGCCCTCGCGGATGCCGGCCTGGCGGACCCGCGGACGATGTGACAGCGGAGGTGGCACGCAGCCGGGGGAATCTTCGCCCATGGCACGTGCGTACCTCCTCCCCGAGCAGCCCTCCACCACCCTTCCGCCGGTCGACCTGGAGACCGTGCGGCCCCTCCTCCGCGGCCTGGACCGGGAGCAGCGCCGGGCGGTGACCCACGGGGACGGCCCGCTCCTCATCCTCGCCGGGCCGGGGACCGGGAAGACGGAGGTCGTCACGCGGCGGATCGCGTGGCTGATCGCCACCCGTCGTGCCCGCCCGTCGGAGATCCTCGCGCTCACCTTCACCGAGCGTGCCGCGGCGGAGATGCAGGCGCGCGTGGACATGCTCGTCCCGTACGGCCGCGCGGACGCGGCGATCCACACCTTCCATGCCTTCGGCGACCGGATCCTGCGCGAGCATGCGGCGGAGGCGGGGCTGCCCGCGGAGCCGCGGGTCCTCTCCCGGCCGGAAGGAGAGCTGATCCTCCGGGAGGAGCTCTTCCGGCTCGGCCTCCGCCGGTACCTCCCGCTCGGCGATCCGGAGCGGAACCTGCGCCCGATCGCGGACTGGATCGCCCGGGCCAAGGATGCCGGCCTGGTCCCTTCGGAGATCGGCGCACGGGTGGCCGCGCTCCGCGCGAGCGCGGCGGGCCGCCCGGACGCGGAGGCGCTCGTGGATGACGCGGAGGGCCTGGAGGAGCTCGCCCGGGCATGGGAGCGCTATGAGGCCGTCCTCCGGGAGCGCGGTCTCCTCGACTTCGGGGACCAGGTCCTCCGGGCCCGCCTCCTCCTCCGGGACCGGCCGGGGGTGGCGGCGCGCGTGGCGGACCGCTTCCGCCATGTCCTCGTGGACGAGGGGCAGGATGCGAGCGCGATCCAGCTCGACCTCGTGCGCGCCATCGCGCGGCACGGGAACCTGACGGTCGTCGGGGATGACGACCAGGCGATCTACGGCTTCCGGGGAGCCGCGGAGGGCGGGATCGCCCGGCTCGCCACGGCCTTCCCGGGGATGCGGCGGATCGTCCTCCGCCGCAGCTACCGCTCCCGCCGCCCGATCCTCGTCGCGGCGCACCGGCTGATCCGCGCGAACGGCCCGGAGCGGCTCGCAGCCCGGGCCGGCGTGGACCGGCCGCTCGTCGCCGTCCGCCGCGGACGGCGCCCGGCCCCGGTCACGGTCCAGGGATGGCCCACGGATGCGGCGGAGGCGGACGGGGTCGCGGACGCGATCGCCCGCCGCGTGGCGGAAGGCGCGCCGGCGCGGGACCATGCGGTCCTCGTCCGGACCAACGGGGACGGGGATCGGTTCGTCCGGGCCCTCGCCGCGCGCGGGCTCGCCACCTGGGGATCGGATGGCGGACGGCTCGGCGCGACGCCGGAGGTGCGTGAGCTCGTCTCGCTCCTGCGGCTGGCCCTCGACCCGTCGGACGACCTCCTCCTCTACGGGGTGGCGACCGCGGCCCCGTGGCGGCTCGGCGGGAGCGACCTCTCACGCCTCCTGGCGGAGGGGCGCCGGGATCGGCGCGGGCTCCGTGCGGCCATGGACGCCGCGCTCGCAGGATCGGGCCTCGCGCTCGCGCCGGGGTCGCACGCGGCGGTCTCCCGTCTCGTGCGCGAGCTCGATCGGGCGCTGGAGGAGATCCACCGCCGGCCCGCCGGAGACGTGCTCTACGGCTGGCTGCGCGGGAGCGGACGCTACGCCGAGCTCGTCGCCGCCGCGGAGAAGGGAGACGACCGGCCGCTCCGGCGGGTCGCCCGGCTCTTCGAGATCCTGCGCTCCGTGACGGAGGTCGTGCCGGATGCCCGGGCGGCCGTCCTTCTCCCGCGGCTCCAGGAGCTCCTTGCCGTGGAGGCGGAGGAGGCGGAGGATGCCGATCCCCAGCCGGACGCGGTCGCGGTCCTCACGGTCCACAAGGCGAAAGGCCTCGAGTTCCCCGTCGTCTACCTCCCGGGCCTCGCGGATGGCCGCTTCCCGGCTCGGCGCCGGGCCGCGTCCCTCCCTGCACCCGCCGGTCCGATGGCCGAGGACGAGGCCGATCCGCTCGCGGAGGAGCGGCGTCTCTGCTACGTCGCGCTGACTCGGGCGCGGGACGCGCTCGTCCTCTCCTGGGCGACGGCATCGGGCGGGAGCGGGTCCCGGGTCCGGCGCCCATCGCCCTTCCTCGCCGAGGCCACGGACCGGCCGGTCCGGCTCCCCGCAGCGGCGGGGATCGACGCTCTCCGGTCGGCGATCGAGGCGGTCGTGACCCCGACGGCCATGGATGCCCCCGAGGCGATCGCGGACGACGGCCGGCCCCTCAGCGCCTCGCGCGTGGAGGACCAGCTCGCCTGCCCGCTGCGCTACCACCTCCGCCACCGGCTCGGCGTCGCGTCCCCGGAGCATCACGCGCTCGTCGTCGGCCAGGCCCTCCACGAGGCGGCCGCGGCGTGGCACCGGGCCACCCTGGCCGGCGAGGAGCCGGCGGACGGCCTTCTCCGCGAGACCCTGGATGCGCACTGGCGGAGCGCGGGCTTCCTCTCCCGGGAGCACGAGGATGCGCGCTATGCGGCCGCGCTCGCCACGCTCGACCGCTTCCGCGCGGACGAGTCCACGGCCGCCGCGTCCGGGAGCGGACGGCGGGTCGTGGCGGTCGAGGAACCCTTCGCCGAGACCGTTGCCGGGCTCCCCGTCCGCGGCCGCTTCGACCGGATCGACGAGGGTCCGGATGGGATCGTCATCGTGGACTACAAGAGCGGAGAGGTCCGCGACCCCCGGAAGGCGGCGGAGCGTGCCCGGGGCTCCTTCCAGCTCCACCTCTATGCGCTCGCCTGGGAGGCGCGGACGGGAGAGCTCCCCGCCTGGCTCGAGCTGCGCTTCCTGGACGGCGGCGTGGTCGGCCGGGTCCGCCCGGAGCCGGCTCGCCTGGAGAAGGCACGCAGCGCCCTGCGTGAGGCGGCCGCGGGGATCGCGGCGGGCGGTCGCGAGCCGGCCCCGGACCCGTTCGCCTGCGGTCACTGCCCCTACCGGGAGATCTGCCCCGCGAGCGCTGCCTGAGCCGGGACGGGACCGGACCCCGCCGCCCCGCTAGGATGGGGGTGCGCGGTCCGGGTCGCCGGATCGCCCAGACGAGGACGCCGATGAACCCCGCCGACCCTTCCCCCGCGATCGGAGCCCGGTTCGGGTGGGACCGTGCCTTCGCACCGGACGACGAGGGTCTCCCGTCCTATGTGGGCCTGCCCACCTTCTCGGGCGTGCCCCTCGTCACGGAGGCCGCGGCGATCGCGGCGCGGGGAGCGGATGTCGCGATCCTCGGCGCTCCCCACGATGACGGGACGAGCCACCGCCCGGGCGCACGCTTCGGTCCGCGCGCGATCCGTGCCATCTACACTCCCGGCGACCACAGCCTCCAGCTCGACATCCAGCCCTTCTCCGTGCTGGACGTGGTGGACGCGGGGGACGTCGCGCTCACCCCCGGCTGGGCGGATCGCAATCACGCCCGGATCTGGCAGCGCGTCCGCGAGGTCGCGGGGACGGGAGCCCTCCCCATCGTCCTCGGTGGGGACCACTCGATCACCTGGCCGGTCGTCACCGCGCTCGCCGAGGCGCGCGCGCCGCGGAGCATCGGCATCGTCCACTTCGATGCGCACGCGGACACCGCGCCGGAGCAGTGGGGGACCCTCTCCGGCCACGGGAGCCCGATGCGCCGGCTCATCGAGTCGGGCGCGGTCGCGGGCCGGAACTTCGTCCAGGTCGGGCTCCGCGGCTACTGGCCGCCGCCGGAGGTCTTCGACTGGATGCGCGCCCAGGGGATGCGCTGGCACACGATGCGCGAGATCGAGGAGCGGGGCGCGGAGGCGGTCGTCGCCGACGCGATCGCGGAAGCCCTCGATGGTCCGGACCTCATCCATCTCTCCGTGGACATCGATGTCGTCGATCCCGGGATGGCGCCCGGGACAGGGACGCCGGAGCCCGGCGGCCTGCTCGGGCGGGAGCTCCTTCGTGCCGTGCGCCAGATCGTCGGCGCGGTCGAGCTCGCCGGGATGGATGTCGTCGAGGTCGCGCCGGCCTACGACCACGCCGAGGTCACCGCGACCCTCGCCCACCGCGTCGTCCTGGAGGCGATCTCCGCGCTCGCCGTGCGCCGCCGGGACGGCAGCACCGCGCCGGGGGCACGCGGGTGACGGGGACGCGCGCGGAGCGGCTGGCCCGCTGGTACGACCTCGACCTCCAGGACGACCCCGGTGACCTCCCGCTCCATCTCGCCCTCGCCGCCCGGACGGAGGGAGCCGTCCTCGAGCTCGCGGCGGGGAGCGGCCGGATCGCGATCCCCCTCGCCCGGGCGGGGAGCACGGTGGTCGCCCTGGACAACGACCCGGCGATGCTCGCCCGGTGCGCCGCGGAATGGCAGCGCGTCCGGGGCCGCCGGCCGGCCGGCCGTCTCCGCTGCGTCGCGGCGGACCTCACGACCGCCCGTCTCGGGGAGCGGTTCGGGCTCGTCATCCTCGCCGTCAACGGCCTCGGTCTCCTCGGCGGCCGGGAGGGCGCCGCGGCGGCGCTGCGCACGATCGCGGCCCATCTCGCGCCGGATGGCCGCGCGGTGATCGACCTCTCCCTTCCCGGCCCGGATGAGCTCGCGGAGCACGACGGTCGTCTCCGGCTGGAGTGGGTCCGCACGGATCCCGAGACGGGCGAGACGGTGATGAAGCAGACGGCCGCACGCTACGACCCGGCCACGGCCACCGTCTCCCTCGTCCAGATCTTCGATGCCTCCGCCGCGGACGGGGGCCCCGTCACCCGGGACGTGCGGGAGGACCGGATCGCCCTCTTCTCCGCGGGCGAGCTCGCCGCGCTCGCGGAGGGTGCCGGGCTCGTCGTGGAGACGCTCGCCGGGGACCTCGACCTCGGCCCCTTCGGTCCCGGATCGGAGCGGATCGTCCTCATCGCGGCACCGGCCGCCCGCGCGCGGCGGGGGCGCTGAGGCGATGGCGGATCGCCGGCCGGTCGGCTTCTTCGACTCGGGGGTGGGCGGGCTCACCGTCCTGCGTGAGACGCTCCGCCGCCTCCCCGCGGAATCGACGATCTATCTCGGGGACAACGAGCGGACCCCCTACGGCCCCCGCCCGGATGCCGAGGTCGTGGGCTTCGCGATCGAGTGCGTGGACCACCTCGTCCGGCGGGACGTGAAGGCGGTCGTCGTCGCCTGCAACACCGCCTCGGCGGTCGCCCTCGGCGAGCTGCGTCGCCGCTACGACGTTCCCATCGTCGGCGTCGTCCGTCCGGGCGCCACTGCGGCCGCCCTCTCCACCCGCAACCGCCGGGTGGGGGTCATCGCGACCCAGGCGACCGTCCGCTCACGCGCCTACTTCACGGCGATCAAGGACGAGAACCCCTTCATCGAGGTCTACGAGCACGCGACCCCGGAGCTCGTCCCGCTCGTGGAGGCGGGCCTGCTCGCCGGCCCGGAGGTCGAGGCCGCGGTCGCCCGGTCGGTGCGGCCGCTCCTCGGAGGTCCGGAGCCGCTCACGGACGCCGTCTTCCCGATCCGGGCGGGGGAGGGGATCGACACGCTCCTCCTCGGCTGCACCCACTACCCGCTCCTCCAGGAGACGATCGTCTCGGTCGCGGGTCCGGCGGTCGCGGTCATCGACTCGGCGACGGCGACGGCTTCCACGCTCGCCAGCCTGATCGAGATCCACGGGCTCGGCTCGGATGCGACCTCGCCGCGCCATCTCCAGCTCACCACCGGCGACGTCGCGGCGTTCCGGCGGACCGCAGGGCTCCTCTTCGGGGATCTCTTCCCGAGCGTGGAGCCGGTCGTCATCACGCCGGTCGGCGGCAGGGAAGGGAGCTGAGGGGATGGGCAGGATCGGCCGGGCGTTCGTGGGCGTCGCGCTCGTGGGGGTCGCCGTCGGCGTGCGGCTCCTCGCCCGGGAGGGGGAGCGGGCGCGCCGGGAGGGGATGATCGACTGGGCGGTCGCGGAAGCGAGCGCGATCCGGATGGCGCGCCACGCGCCGGGTGCCCTGCCGCCGTCGGAGGTGGCCGCGAGCGGCGAAGCCTGGGCGGAGACGCTCGCGCAGGTCGTCCCCGTCCTCGAGCGGAGGCTGAACGCCCCGCTTCCCGGGGTGGTGGAGCGCCATGCGGTCGTCGATCGTGCCGGCTGGGTCCACGCGAACCTGGGCACCTTCCGCCACCTCGCCGAACGCCTCGAGCCCCTCCTCATGCCCGTGGACGGGATCGGCGCCGCCGGGAGCGTGGCGCGTGGCGCGAACCGGGTCGCGAGCACGCGCCAGGTCGGCTTCCTCCTCGGCTGGCTCGCCTCGCGTGTCCTCGGCCAGTACGAGATCGCCCTTCTCTCCGCCGAGGAGTCGCCCGGCCGGCTCCTCCTCGTGGAGGAGAACATCCGCCATCTCTCGCGTGAGCTCGACCTGCCGCTGGACGAGCTGCGCACCTGGATCGCCCTCCACGAGGCGACGCACGCCTGGGAGATGGAGGCGAACCCGTGGGTCCGCCCGTGGCTCCGGGAGCGGCTCGACCGCCAGATCGATCGGTTCGTGGACGAGACGCGCGAGATGGCCCGGCGAGGTCTGCCCGGGCTCCTCGCCCGTGGCCGGGACCTCCAGCGGCACGGGGTCGCCCTCGGCCTTCTCGGCCCGGAGGCGCGCGAGGGGTTCCGCGAGATCCAGCGGATGATGAGCCTGCTGGAAGGGTTCGGGGACTGGGTGATGGACGCCGCCGGGGAGGAGCTCCTTCCGGATGTCGCGCGGCTGCGGGATCGATTCGAGGCCCGGCGCGGGGCGCCCCGCCGCGGCCTCGACCGGCTCGTCGCCCGTCTCGCCGGTCTCGACCTCAAGCTCGAGCAGTACCATCGGGGCGAGCGCTTCGTCGCGGCGATCGTCCGCGACGGCGGTGATGCGGCGATCCGCCGCCTCTGGGCCGGGCCCGAGGCGCTTCCCACCGAGGAGGAGATGGACGAGCCCGCCCTCTGGCTCCGCCGGACCGCGGAAGGAACGCCGGCATGACCGGGGTCCCGCGCGCGATCGCCCTCACCCCGATCCTCTCCGCCCGCTATCGCGAGGAGGATCTCGCCCGGATCCGCGCCGCTGCGCCGGGGGCCCGCCTCGTGATGGTCTCGATGGAGGGACACCCGGACGGCCCGCTGGACGACGTCGAGGTCCTTCTTCGCGGCCCGATCGCGGCCGGCGTCTTCGACCGTTTCCTCGTCCGCGCCCCCGCCCTCCGCTGGGTCCATTCCGCGACCGCGGGCGTGGAGCGGGTCCTCACCCCGCTCGCCGCGGAGCGGGATCTGGCGATCACGAATGCCCGCGGCGTCTTCACGGAGCCGATCGCCGAGTACGTCCTGCTCATGATCCTCTCGGTCGTGCGCCGGCTCCCCCAGCTCCTCGAGCTCCACCGCGAGCGTACCTGGCAGCCGCTCGTCTCCCGGGAGATGCGCGACGTCACGATCGGGATCGTCGGGCTCGGCTCGATCGGGCAGGCGGTCGCGCGGCTCTCCCTCGCCTTCGGTGCCCGGGTCGTGGCGACCCGCAAGGAGCGGGCGGGTGGCACGGCCGAGCTCCCCGCCGATCTCTCGGGGATCGCCGCCGTCCTCCCGCCGGACCGGCTGACGGAGCTCCTCACGCAGAGCGACTTCGTCGTCCTTGCGGCGCCCTATACCGCGGAGACGCACGACCTGATCGATGAGCGCGCGCTCGCGGCGGTGAAGCCCGGTGCCTGGCTCGTGAACATCGCCCGGGGCCACCTCGTGGACGATCGGGCGCTGGAGCGCGCGCTCCGGGATGGCCGGCTCGGCGGCGCGATCCTGGACACGATCCGGGAGGAGCCCCTGCCCCCCACCAGCCCGCTCTACGACGTGCCGAACCTGCTCATCACGCCGCACACCTCGTGGTCGAGCGGACGCGTCCTGGACCGGAGCATCGACCTCTTCTGCGAGAACCTCGAGCGCTACGCCCGCGGGGAGCCGCTGCTCAACGCGATCGACCGCAGCCGCGGCTACTGAGCCGCGGGCGGGAGGATCCCGGTCAGGCGGGCTCGCGGAAGCCGGCCGCCACGAGCTCCGCGAGGACGGCATCCGCCACCTCGGCCGCCGCGCCGTCGCGCTCCTCCACCGGAGACCATTCCCACGCGTCGAGGTAGTCGTCCGTCCCGGCAAGGCCGAGGCGCATCGCGACCCGGTCGATCTCCTGCTGGAAGCGATCGGGGAGCATGCGCGTCGCGGTCTCCCCGTCCGCACCGGTCACCTTGACCTGGGAGGGGATCCACTTCCAGCGCATCACGCGCACCTGGGCCATCGGTCGCCTCCCGTTCAGCGATCGCCCCAGCGGCGATCTTCCTTGTCCACGTCCAGCACGAGCGTCCGGAAGAGCTCGTCGGGGTCCCCGGCAGGCTCCGCGGAGCGTTCATCCGTCCCCACGACCCGGGTCTCACCCTCCTCGGCGGAGACGTGGATCGCGACCCGGATCTGGCGGTCATCCACCACGGTGAAGCCGTGGCGACGCTCCAGGTCCCGGGCGATCGCCTCCGCCAGCGAGTCCTCCTCGAAGGTCTCCAGGACCCGTGCCCGGGCGGCGAGGACGAGCTCGAGCATCTCCTCCTCGTCATACTCGCGCTCATGGGCGAGCAGGACGTCGGTGAAGAGGTCGTCGTCCGCCTCGTCGAGCTCGTAGAAGTAGGGAACCGGTCGGGTCTCGTCCATGGGACGAGTCTATCGGGCCGGGCGGGAGGGTGAGCGGATGAGCGGGCGCGAGCCGATGCCGGAGGTCGTCGTCGTCGGCGGAGCCGCGCGCGACATCACCACGGACGACCCGCGCGGCTGGCGTCTCGGTGGCGGCGTCACCTACGGGGCCTTCGCGCTCGCGAGGATGGGCGTGCGCACGGGGGTCATCCTCGGGCTGGATCCCGAGGCGCGCGACGCGCACGAGATCGGGCTTCTCGAGGCAGCGGGCGCGGAGGTGATCCGCGTCCCCCTCGATCACGGGCCGGTCTTCCACAACGAGGAGCGGCCCACCGGGCGCGTCCAGACCTGTCTCTCCACGAGCGATCCGGTCCCGGTGGACGCGCTCCCCGCCGCCTGGCGCCGCGCACCGGCATGGCTCCTCGCGCCGGTCGCGAACGAGGTCCCGGATGCCTGGGCGGAGGTCCCCAGCGCGCGGGCGATCGTGGCCTTCGGATGGCAGGGGATCCTCCGGCATCTCTTCTCCGGCGAACGCGTCTGGCCGCTCGATCCGGGTCCCTCGCCGCTCCTCACCCGCGCCGATCTCGTCGGGGTCAGCCGTCACGACCTGCCCCACGGCCTCCCGATCCCCGACGTCGGCCGCTGGCTCGGATCCCCCTGCGATCTCCTCCTCACCGCCGGTCCGCTCGGCGGCCTCCTCCTCCGCTTCCGGCATGGCCGGATCGCCGGCGGGCGCCGCTGGCCCGGTCTGCCGATCCACGCGGAGCTCGACGCGACCGGCGCGGGCGACACGATGCTCGCGGGCGTCTTGGCTGCCCGTGTGGCTGCGGCCCGGGAGGTGGATACGGGTCGCGATCTGCGGCTCGGAGCGCTCGCCTCCTCCCTCGTGGTCGAAGCGGCGGGGCTGGAGGCCGCCCCGACCGGTGCCGCGATCCGCGCCCGGGACCGGCTCCTCCGCTCCGGCGGCCGCCCCTGACCTCCCCGGGGCTCCGGCCCGCGCGGTGAGGTGTATCCTCCCGCCGGAGCGGTCGCCCCGCATCGCGGGCGGACCACGCTGGAGGGTGGGATGGATCCGGTCATCGAGGCGCGGGGGATCTCCAAGCGGTTCGGGCAGGTCGTCGCCCTCAGCTCGGTCGACCTGCGGCTCGCGCCGGGCGAGGTGCTCGGCGTGGTGGGCGACAACGGCGCCGGGAAGAGCACCCTGATGAAGATCCTTGCCGGGCTCTACCCGCCGAGCGACGGGACGCTCCTCGTGGAGGGACGCGAGGTCCGCTACTCGAGCCCCCGCGAGGCCCGGGACCTGGGCATCGAGATGGTCTACCAGGACCTCGCGCTCGCCGGGAACATGCGCATCGACGAGAACATCTTCCTCGGCCGGGAGACGCTCCGGAGGATCGGCCCGTTCGGTGTCGTCGACCACGCCGCCAACCTGCGCCGCGCGAAGGAGCACCTGGAGAAGCTCCGGATCCACGTGAAGAGCGCCACCCAGCGGGTGGAGGAGCTCTCCGGCGGCCAGCGCCAGGCCGTGGCGATCGCCCGGGCCACCGCCTTCGACGCGAAGGTCGTGATCATGGACGAGCCCACCGCCGCGCTGGCGGTGAAGGAGGTCCGGAAGGTCCTGGACCTCATCCGCGACCTCAAGGACCACGGGATCGCGGTCATCCTCATCAGCCACCGCCTGGACGACGTCTTCTACGTCTGCGACCGGGTGATGGCGCTCTTCCACGGCCGGAACTTCGCGGAGGCCCCGCTCGAGCAGGTGGACCGCAACGAGGTGATCGGCTGGATCATGGGGAACCGTTCGGGGCAGGATGTCCCGGCCGGCCACGACCTGAACTAGGAGGCGACCGATGAGCCAGGCCGGCGAGGCGCCCCACACCCTCGAGTCCCCCGCGGATCTCCGTCCGCCGCGCACGGCGGTCCGGCTTGCCGGGCTCTTCGACCGCTACGGAGTCCTGCTCCTCGTCCTCGTCATGGCGCTCGTCTCGTTCGCGGCCCAGCCGGACGTCTTCCTCTCCGAGCGGAACCTGGTCAACATCTTCCGCCAGAACAGCTTCTACTTCCTGCTCGCGATCGGGCAGTACATCGTCATCGTGACCGCGGGGATCGACCTCTCCGTGGGCTCCGTCCTGTGCCTCGGGATGATGGCCTCGGCCGTTCTCACGCCGATCCTCATCCCGGCGGGCGGCGCGGACCCGGGGCTCCTCCCGATCCTCATCCTCATCGCGGCGCCCCTCGTCGTGGGTGCCTTCGCGGGCTGGGTGAACGGGATCGGCCTGACCAAGCTCCAGATGCCCCACCCCTTCATCATGACCCTGGGGATGATGTTCATCGCCCGGGGCGTGGCGAACATCATCTCCGGCGGCGTCCCGATCACCGGGATCCCGGACGGGGTCCGCTTCATCGGAGCGGGGAACATCCCCATCCTCGGGTTCGAGATCCCGGTCTCCCTGATCGTCGTCATCGCCGCCTACGTCGCGGTGTGGGCCTTCCTCATGTACACGCGGACCGGACGGCACGTCTTCGCGATCGGCGGCAACCCCCAGGCGGCCCGGGTCAGCGGCGTGAACGTGGACCGGGTCCTCATCGTCTGCTACGTCCTGTGCGGGCTCTTCGCCGGGTTCGCGGGCCTCATCGTCCTCGGGCGGACCGGCTCCGGCTTCCCGAACGCCGGGATGGGGGACGAGCTCTACGCGATCGCCGCCGTGATCATCGGCGGGGCGAGCTTCTTCGGGGGCCGGGGGACCGTCCTCGGCGTCTTCGCCGGCGTCCTCGTCCTCGGCCTGCTGCGCAACCTGCTGAACCTGAACAACGTCCAGCCCTTCTGGCAGCAGGTGCTCATCGGCGTGATCATCATCGCGGTCGTCGCCTTCGACGTCCTCCGCCGCCGGCTCTCCACGGCGTCCTGACCCCTTCACGTTCCGGGGGGAGTCGCGCTAGGATGGCGCGCAGCCCCGGGGCCAGTCCCGGGGAAGGATCGGAGGAGTGATGAACCGCACTCGCACGGCCGCCCTCGCGGCCACCGCGCTTCTCGCCGTCACCGCCGTGGTCCCCGCCTTCGCGCAGGACACGGTCGAGGTCGGCGATGCCGCCGGAAAGAAGCTCATCCTCGACATGAAGGGCCCCGGCGCGGGGAACCCGTTCTGGGCCGCCGTCGAGAAGGGCGCCCTCGAGACCGCCGCGGCCCTCGGCCTCGACGTCTCGGTCATGTCGCCGCCCGCCGAGTCGGACGTCGCCTCCCAGATCGCCCAGATCGAGGACGCGATCGCCCAGGGCGTCGCGGGCATCGCGCTCGCGCCGACCGACCCCGCCGCGCTCGCTCCCGTCGTGGACGAGGCGCTCGCCGCCGGCGTGAAGGTCGTCTTCGTCGACACGATGGGCTCGAACGAGGGCGTCACCTTCATCGGGACGGACAACGTGGCCGGCGCGGCGCTCGCGGCCCAGTACCTGTGCGACGCGCTCGATGATGGCGAGCAGGTCGCGATCCTCCAGGGGATCATCACCCAGAGCACGGGCCAGGCCCGCGCCACGGGTGCCGCCGAGGGCCTCGCTGCCTGCGCGCTCGAGATCGTCGCGGAGCTCCCCGCCGACTGGGATACCGCCAAGGCGCTCACCGTCGCCGAGGACATCCTCTCCGGCTACCCGGACCTGGACGGCATCTTCGCGAGCAATGACAACATGGCCCTCGGCGCCCTCGAGGCGATCAAGGCCGCCGGTCTGCTCGACCAGATCACCGTCGTCGGCTACGACGCGAACCCGAACGCCGCGGACGCGGTCCTGACGGGCGAGCTCGAGGCGACGATCGCCCAGGCCCCGTACAACATGGGCAAGTTCGGCATCGAGAGCCTCGTCCGCCTCATCAATGGCGAGGAGCTCCCGCCGGTCATCGATACCGGCACCGTCCTCGTCGACCTGTCCAACGCGGTCGACTTCGACTCGAACCCGGACAACGACGCCGAGAACGACTGACCGTCGTCCGACGCGACGAAGAGCGGCCGCCGGAGCGATCCGGCGGCCGCTCTTCCTTTTCCCCCGGCCCGGGCGCACGATCGCGTCCGGGCCCTTCCTCAGGCGGGGATCTCGTCCAGGCGGACGGGGCGGTGCTCCGCGAGCGAGAGGTTCCCGGCGGCCGCGATGCGCATCGCCTCCACGGCATCCCGGGCAGTGCAGGGCGAGGGTCCACCCTCCGTGACGAGGGTGACGAAGCCGCGCAGCTCCTCCTCGTAGGCATCCCGGAAGCGCGGGTAGAAGCCCGGCCAGCCGGGCTCCGTCGGGGCCGGCACACCCGGCTCCACGGAGCGGATCGGCGTCCGCGGTCCGAGGCCCACCGAGATGCTCTCCTTCGAGCCGAAGATCTCGGCGCGGATGTCATAGCCACGGGGGTCGTCCCGGGTCGCGTCCAGGGCGACGAGGATCCCCGAGCGCATCCGGATCGTCGCCAGCGCCGTGTCCACGTCCCCATAGCGGGCGAACATCGGGAAGCCGCGCACGGCGCCGATCGCCCAGATCTCCTCCGCCTCGTCGTCCAGGAGCCAACGGAGGATGTCGAAGTCGTGGACGGTGAAGTCGTTGAAGAGCCCGCCGGAGAGCGGGATGTAGGCCTCGGCCGGGGGCGCCGGGTCGTGGCCCGCGAGTCGCGCCATGTAGATCGTCCCCACCTCGCCGGCGCGGATCATCCGGCGCGCTTCGCGGTAGCCCGCATCGAAGCGGCGCTGGAAGCCGAGCTGCAGGA
>Ga0208783_10000448_pt1 | contig 25391 bp, 17 predicted proteins | sample DEB19_08_DNA_2_FD_184529 | JGI IMG/M metagenome (GOLD analysis project Ga0208783, IMG submission 184529) | Aqueous microbial communities from the Delaware River and Bay under freshwater to marine salinity gradient to study organic matter... | ecosystem: Environmental > Aquatic > Marine >...
ATCCTCGGCAGCAGCGGCCACGTGCGCGTTACCGTGGAAAGGAATCAGGCCACAGTAAACTATGTGCGCAGCGTCGTGCCAAGTGTGACCCGCGCCGACATCGAAAACGCGGGGGTTGAGCACAGCTACACAGTGAAGCCAAGGCGTTGATTAGGTCTAATGTTTCAACAGGCCGTGCTTTTCGTTTTCTGTGTCGGATGCATCCGACTCTATGGATGAAACACTTTCAGCGCCGCTTTCTGCTTCAGTATCTCTCCAAGCATCTGGCTGACAGGCGAGGCTTTTTGAGTTGGCGTGGAGGCTCTCGGTACATGACAGCGTTTTAGTGGACTTGGCATGCCCCTTCCAACTCCGCCCTGCTGAGTTTTCGACCTTGAATCGCCCCCTGTCGCCGCTAAGGAACGCGTCCTCGCGCCCGGCCGACTCTGGCGCGTGCATTCAAACCCTACGCTCTCAGGCATACTCTCTCTTCTCATGAATAACGCCCTCCTCTCCAAAGCCGCCAACGAAGCCCGCGGCCTCGCCATGGACGCGGTGCATAAGTGCTCCTCCGGCCACCTCGGTCTGCCGCTTGGCGCGGCAGAAATCGGCGCAGTGCTCTTTGGCCAAACCCTCCAGTGCGATCCCGCCGACCCGAAATGGCTCAACCGTGATCGCTTCATCCTTTCCGCCGGCCACGGCTCTATGTTCATTTACTCCTGGCTGCATCTCAGCGGGTACGCGGTCAGCATCGATGATGTCAGCAAATTCCGCGTGCTGCATTCCATCACGCCTGGCCATCCCGAGTTCCATGAAACGCCGGGTGTCGAGTGCACCACGGGCCCACTGGGTCAAGGCGTCGGCAATGCCGTCGGTTACGCGCTGAGCGGCAAAATGGCCGCAGCGAAATACAATACCGCTGAGCACAAGATCATTGACCATCATGTTATCGCGCTCGCCGGTGACGGTTGCCTCCAAGAAGGTGTCGCGCGCGAGGCGGCCGCCTTTGCCGCTCACAACGGCCTCGACAACCTCATCCTCATTTACGATTCGAATGACGTCACGCTCGATGCCATGGCGAACATCACGCAGGGCGAGGATGCGCTGAAGCTCTGGCGCGCGCTTGGTTGGGATGCGGTGCAGATCGACGGCCATGACCTCGATGCCATCGCAAAAGCCATCCAGAAGGCGAAAAAGACCGACAACGGCAAGCCGAAGATCATCATCGCGAAGACCCTCATCGCCAAAGGTATCCCTGAAGTTGCCGGCACCGCCAAAGGTCATGGCGAAGGTGGCGCGAAATTCGTCGATGCAGCGAAGAAAGCCCTCGGCATCCCGGAAGGTGCGCCTTTCCACGTCAGCGACGACGTGAAGGGCTACTTTGCCGATTTGAAAGCGAAGCGTAGCCGCATCCACAAGCGTTGGAGCAAGATCTACAAGCAATGGGCTGCCGCCAATCCCGCCCTTCAGGCGGAACTCGAAGCTGGCATCGCCAGCGCCGAGGACCTGCTCAAGGTCATCCCCGAGTATCCCGCCGAAGGCAAGGCCGCCACGCGTAACAGCGGAGGAGAAATCCTCAACCACCTCGCCAAAGCCGCGCCAAAGCTTATCACTGGCAGTGCTGACCTCTTTGGCTCCACGAAGAACTACATCAAGGACGGTGGCGACTACTCCGCTGCCAATCCAAAGGGTCGCAACATCTGGTTCGGCATCCGTGAGCATGCCATGGGTGCGATTTGCAACGGCATCGCCTACGATGGCATCTTCCAGGCCAGTGGCGCGACTTTCCTCGTTTTCGCCGACTACTGCCGTCCGAGCATCCGGCTTGCCGCGCTCGCGAAACTGCCCGTCACCTATATTTTCACTCATGACAGCGTGGGCGTCGGTGAAGACGGCCCCACGCATCAGCCGGTTGAGACCGTCAGCGGTCTACGCGTGATCCCAAATCTCGACGTCATCCGCCCCGCTGACGCCGAGGAGACCGCCGCCGCCTTCGCTGCTGCCTTCAGCCGCAGCGATGGCCCCACGCTGCTCGCTTTGAGCCGTCAGGACCTACCTCATCAAGGCCACGCCAGCGCCACTAAGCGTCGCGAAGGCACGCTAAGAGGCGGCTACGTGCTCGTGCAAGAAACCGCGCCGCTCGAAGCCATTGTCATCGCCACCGGCTCGGAAGTGCAGTGGGCTGTCGAAGGTGCCAAAGGTAAGCCCGGCGTCCGCGTCGTGAGCCTGCCCTGCTTTGAACGCTTTGAACGTCAGAGCGCCGAGTATCGTGAAAGCGTCCTCCCCGCCAGCTGCTCCAAGCGCGTCGCTATCGAAGCCGGCGTCTCCGGGCTCTGGTGGAAATACATTGGCACTCAAGGTCAAATCATTGCCATTGATCGCTTTGGTATCAGCGCCCCAGGCAATACCGTCTTCAAGGAACTCGGCATCACTGCCGAGGCCGTGGCGAAGGCGCTGGCTTAATTCATTCGCCATATGCAAAAAAGCCCCACGTTGGTCACAACGCGGGGCTTTTTCATTGACCCGACTCTTTCACCACCGTCGGCAGCTTACACGATTGCCAGGCAAGGAAGCGCCACTGGCCCTGCTCCTTACGCCACACGGCAAGAAAGCTCAGCACGCCATCCATGATTGTTCCACCTGCGTCTGCCTTGATGTGCGCACGACCTGTCATCAATGCCATGCCGGGTGAAGGGAAGGTGAAGTCCTGCTCCTCATATTCATAAACCATGTACTTGGTCTTTCCGGCGGCGAGGATCTCTATGAATGACTTCTTGGTGTCCACGATGCCGTTGGAGTGCGCGTAACGCAGATCATCTGAGAAGATTGCATCAAGCTTCACCCGATCACCGGATTGCATCGCCGCCACACGAGTCTTGTCGGCGATTTTCAAATCAGCCGCGTCTTCGGCAAAGGTTTGGACGGTGAAAAGAAGGCAGAAGCAGACGAGCCATGGTTTCATTTTTAGAGTGGAGTTTGATTCTATCGCAACATTCACAAGCCAGGCTTTGAGCCTAGCGAATCTTCCAAATTTTCACGTCATGGATCCAGACAGTGTTCGGGATCAAAAAGCTGAACCAGCGCTTCATGGGATGTGCAAAGCCCTCCGAGCGGTGGTTGGCGATGAGTTTGCCATCCAGAGTGAGACGCATCTCATCGCCCACGGTGATCAGCATTAGCTCATGCCAATCTGTATCGGCCTTGAAGGGCACGTTGATGCTTTTGGTCTTTAGCAGTGCTTCGAGGTCGGCAGGCACTTTTTGCTTCTTCGCCACCGCTTCATCGCGTCGGCGACGGTTTTCGAGGTTCATGATGCCCGTTTTGTGATCCACAAGTGTCACGCTGCTCTGGCTGAGAATGCCGTAGCAAAGGTGGCCGGCATGTACGCCCTTCGTCTCGCGATCGACAAAGCCGAGCTGCAAGCTCTCGCCCTTGCTCAGCCCCGGAAACCGAAAACGCACCACCGCGCCGCCATCCGTGAACCTCGCCTCGTGATGGATGTGCGCTGAATGCTTGGCCGCCTCCGAAGCACTCGTGACTTTCAAGATGCCGCCATCGAGGTCCGCCATTTTCACATTTGGAACACGATCTGCTGTCGCACTATTCCACCCGTTGCCGATGGCTTTTGCTAAGTTGCCGTCTTCTTCACGTTCAAAGGCATCGTGGAAGATCAGCGACGCATTTTTCTCCAGCCAAGCGGTGGAGTCTTGGGCGAATGACGAATGCAAAATGGCGAATGACGAAAGGATGAGGAGAAAGCGCATGGGAGATGATGAAATCATTCAAAGCTGACATGTCACGATACGCATCATCAACCCACGTTTAGCATGCTGTTCATCAAGACAGCAAACCCATCTCCAAGTTGGTCCGCGCAGGAATTCTTCCGCAGTGAAACAAAGAGGTTACAAGAAGCACTTTGAACTTCCTGCACACCAAGGATCGACTGAAGTGATAAGTGATGCTTGCTTCCCCGGCGGCCTTCGCCATGACTCGGACGTTTATTTCTCCAACCCACCATGATCAAGCTCACCGGTATCGCAGATGAAGCAGGCGCGTCTCTCGACGTGCAAATTCAAGCCCACCAAGAACTCGGATGGGACAGCATTGAAAGTCGTGTGGTGGAGTTTGATGAGGTGAAGGGAAACCTGCATGAGATTCCTGACGCCATTTTTGACAAGGTTGTGGCGCGTCTGGAGGAAAAAGGCATGAAAGTGAGCGGTTTTGGCTCGCTGATCGGCAACTGGGCCAAGAAGATCACGGATGACTTCGCCATCACCGAAGCTGAAATTGGGCGCGCCATCCCGCGCATGCAGCGGCTGGGGGCAAAGCTTATCCGTGTGATGAGCTACGCCGTGTGCAAAACAGATGGCAAAGATGATGCGGAGCAGTTTGCCCCCGAACGAATCCGTCGCATGAACGAGGTCCACAATCGTTTCGCTGACGCGGGTCTCACTGTGGTGCATGAAAATTGCATGAACTGGGGTGGAATGAGCCCAACGTATGTGCAGCGCATGGCGGAAGCTGTGCCTGGCATGAAATGGGTTTTCGATACTGGTAATCCGGTCTTCATCGACGATCGTGATCGCCCTAGCATGAAGCAAGACTCTTGGCAGATGTACCAAGCGATCAAGCCATTCATGGCGCATGTGCATGTCAAAGATGGCATCTGGGACAAAACAAAAAACGATGCGGTTTACACCTATCCAGGCGAGGGCGAGGGCCAGACGGAGCGCATCATGAAAGATCTCATTGAGACGGGTTACTCGGGCTACATCAGCATTGAGCCGCATGTGGCCGTGGTTTTCCACGGAGCCGGAGCGGCTGACGACCTCAGCCCCGAGCAGAAGGCGAAGGAGCAATACAACAGCTACATCAAGTATGGCCGTATGTTGGAAGCCATGCTCAAGCGACTTGGTGCCAATTTGGGTTGAGCTATCGCTCACTCTTCTGATGCACAGAATGGCTGTGCTCTTTGCGCTAAACCCTGGAAGGAGGATCAAAGCGGTCACTTTGCGACCTGCATCGCTCGGAACTTGCCAGGCGCCATGCCGGCATAGCGGCTGAAGTGGCGCGTGAAGGCGCTTTGATCACACCAGCCGGTTTGGAGGGCGATTTCACCAAGCGGCATGTCGCTATCACGCAGCAGACGCGTGGCTTCGTCTAGACGCAGCTTGTGCAGAAGTTGCAGCGGGCTCATCTGAAAGAGACGCTGCACGCGCTGTTCAAACTGGTACACACTGATTCCAGCCTTGGTGGCGATATCCTCGATACGCAGGCTCTCGGCGTAGTGCTTGCGCATGTACCGTAGGGCGCTGGCGAGTTCCGCAAAACCGGTTGCTTTGTCACTCGGTGCATCCAGATCACGTGAAATGCCCGCAACGCCACTGATGAGCCCTTGGTCATCGCGCAGCGGGTGCTTCGTGGTCAGGCACCAGCCGGTCCGGCCGCCAGGGTAGATGTGCAGTTCGAGCTGCTGATCGATGCTTTTACCAGTTTTCAGAACCCATTCGTCCTGCCGGGCATAGCTTGCAGCCAGCGGGGAGGGATACACTTCATCCGGCTTTTTGCCGATGAGCCGCGTTTTATCTCCAGCCGCGCAGCGCGAGGCGAGGGTCTGGTTAACCACGACATACCGTCCGTAGCGGTCTTTGATGAAAAAGACGACATCGGGCAGCGCATCAAACAGCGCTTCCGCGACTGCATTTTGACTCAGCATGCTGGTGGGAACCATGGTTTGGATGTTTTGGCAGCTTCGTGGTTAAAAAGCAATCAAGAGAGAAGTTCTACTACCAGCGAGTACGAGTGATTCATGAACTCCCATCACCTCACATGGACCGGCGTTTTTCCGGCAGTTGTTACGCAGATGCATCAAGACCAGTCGCTCGATCTAGAGGCAACGGTGCGCCATTGGGAAGTGCTCATCGAATCTGGCGTGGCCGGCTTGATTGTTTGCGGATCACTCGGCGAGAATCAGACGCTACTGCCTGAGGAAAAACGTACGCTGGTCAAGCACGCGGTGAAAGTGTCCGCAGGCCGCGTGCCGGTGGTGTGCGGCGTGGCAGAGATGAGCACGCAGGCTGCAGTGAGCTTTATGCGTGATTGTGAAAAGCTCGGTGCTGCCGGCTTTATGGTAATGCCGCCGATGGTTTACAAATCGGATGTGAAGGAGACGGCGCACTGGTTCCGCACGCTGGCGGGGGCCACACAGCTGCCGTGGATGCTCTACAACAACCCGGTTGGCTACCATACGGATGTGACGCCGGAAATGTTTGTGGAGCTGGCAGACATTGAGAACCTGAAGGCAATCAAGGAAAGCAGTGCGAACACACGACGCATCACCGAGCTTCGCAATCTCACAGGCAACCGTTACCAAATCTTTACGGGTGTGGACGATCTCTTCCTCGAATCTGCCATCCTCGGCATTGACGGCTGGGTTTGCGGTAGTGGCATCGCCTTTCCGAAGGAGAACCAGCTACTGTGGGATCTCGCTCAAGCAGGCCGCTGGGATGAGTGCCGTGCGCTGTATCGCTGGAGCCAGCCACTGATGAAGCTCGATACGCACATTCACTTTGTTCAATACATCAAGCTGCTGTGCCAGGAGACCGGCCTCGGCAAGGAATGGGTGCGTGAGCCGCGCCTGCTGATCACAGGGGCGGAGCGTGAGCAGGTGCTCAAGATCATCCGCGAGGCACTGGCGAAGCGTCCGGCATAATTCAGATCAAGCGATGAGCTTGTTGTCATCGAGGCCGAGCAGATGAAGCGGCGTGGCGTTCAGATCGCGCACGTGATGTCCCTGCTCGCGATGGCTTCCGTGCCTCGCTGGTCGGTGGCGCCGATGCTGTGGCCGGATTTGCAGCCGCCGCCGACCATTCAGAAATGCCTTACTTCGCCCCGATGCAGTAAACAGACTTCTCGCTACGGAGGAAGAGCTGATCTCCGCTGATGGCCGGAGTGGCGTTGAATTGGGTGGTGTCGAGTGAGAGAACATTCGTTCGGATCATCTCGAACTGCGGTTTCGCGGCGAGGATGAAGGCACCGTTGCGGCGGGAGACGCAGATGAGTGTATCGCCGATGAGCACGGGTGAGGCATAGAAAGGCTTGCCGCCTCCGCGGGCCCCCATGAGCACCCGTTCACGATAAACCTCCTTACCGGTTTTCGCGTCTAAACAGATGGCGAAGCCTTGGTCGTTGATGACGTACAGATGGCCGTCCTTGAGGATCGGCGTGGGGACGTAGCTGCTGGTGTTGCTGTCCCACAAAACGGCACTGGAGGAGGTGTCTCCCGTACCGCCGAGCTTGATCGAGACGCTGCGGGTAGAGGGGAAACCTCCAAAGAGGTAGGCTTTGTCTCCATCGGGCACGAGGCTGGGGGAGACATTACCTGTGAGACCGTGCTGCGCATACCAGCGGAGCTTGCCGGTGGATGGATTTAGGCCCCAAATCTCTTGTGGCACGGCGATGACGAGATCGGTGAAACCTTCGTGGGTGTACACATTCGGCGTCCCGTAGGCCATGCCAAACTGCCCTTCAGCCTTCCACACGATTTCCCCCGTTTTTTTGTCGAGACCGATGATGGCTTGGGATTCATCGCTGGCATTGATGATCACTAGGTCGCCCACGAGCATAGGGCTGGCGGCGGAGCCCCAGCGGGTGCGGCCGGAGCTTGTGCCACAAGAGGTCTGCCAGAGCTGCTTGCCGCTCATGTCGAAGGCTAGTGCGCCCGTTTTGCCAAAGAACACATACACCCGTTCGCCATCGGTCACCGGAGTCTGCGTGGCATAGCCATGCTCAGTGATGTAGCCGCGCCAAGGGTCTTCCTCGGCGGTGGAGGGCACCTTGGCCTCCCAAATGACTTTCCCATCGGGCTTGCTGAGGCAGATGAGATGGCGGGTGAGCTTCGAGATGTCATTCGCGCCTTCTTTGTCGCCGTAGCCGGTCCAGCAGGTGACGAAGATTCTGTCACCGAACACGATGGGGCTTGATGAGCCGGGGCCAGGCATGTCGGCCTTCCACACGATGTTTTCGGAATCGCCCCAGTTCAGCGGAACCTTCGAATCCGTCACGATGGCGGCTCCGGTGGGACCGAGGAAGCGCGGCCAGTCCATCGGCGCGGCGGCGTGGAGCATAATGGGGCAGAATGCAAGAGCGAGAAGCGGCTTCATGATCACCATGAAAACCCGCTCCGCAGGCAAAAGTTACACCACAAACTCAAGCGGTTGCCGTTTGAAAGCGCTCCATGCTGAAACGCTTTAGTAGTGAACCACCGGCCACGAAGGTGAAACCTCCAAAGAACAGGAGCAGGAACGGAATGGAACCCCACTGGCCACGCTGACCGGCAAGAACAATCATCCAGCCAAAGTAACCGGCGAGAAGCACCTCGAGCCAGAGGGCGATGGACTTGCCAGCTTTGTATCGGGATTTTTTCACGGCGGCCTGCGCCTGCGTGGCGATGCCATACTTGGGGGTGCGGACAAAATCGCTTTCTTGGTTCAAGAGGGCCTCGAGGACAGCCTTGCCATTGTTGATGCTCATGCCGATGCCGAGGGCGAGGAGCATAGGCACGTAGGGCAGCGCCTTCAGCCATCCCCAGCGGGCCTGCGATCCTTGGGCGGTCATGTAAAAGACGACGACACTAAAAGAGGCGAAGAAAAACACCGGCACATCGACAAAGACTGCTTTGTGCCAGGAGCTGCCCATGACGAAGTTCGCAGGATACATGAGCACCAACGTACAGAGTGTAAGGAGATACGCGAAATTTGAGGTGAGGTGAGCGGTGGCTTCCAGCTTGATGGAAAGCGGGGCCTTGCTGCGCCAGACATCACCCAAGATTTTTTTGCATACTTGGATGCTCCCCTTGGTCCAGCGGTGCTGCTGGCTCTTGAATCCATCCATGTCCGGCGGGAGCTCGGCGGGCACAACGACGTCTTTCAAGTAGATGAACTTCCATCCGCGGAGCTGGGCACGGTAACTAAGGTCGAGGTCCTCGGTCAACGTGTCGTGCTGCCAGCCGCCGCTTTGCTCGATGGCGTCGCGGCGCCAGATGCCGGCAGTGCCGTTGAAATTCAAAAACTCACCGTGACGGCTGCGGGCGGTCTGCTCGAGCACGAGATGGCCATCAAGGAAGAGGGCTTGGAGGCGGGTGAGGAGGGAGAAATGTTGGTTCGCGTGGCCCCAGCGTGCCTGCACCATGCCCACGGTTTCGTTTGTAAAATGGTGGATGAGTTTTTGAAGATAGTCTGGCGCAGGCTGGAAGTCGGCGTCAAAGATGCAGATGAACTCACCCTTTGCGAGGGGCATAGCCTCGTCGAGAGCCCCAGCCTTGAAGCCTTTCCGATTGGTGCGGTGGAGGTAAGCGATGTCGAGACCTTTGGCCGCGTATTCAGAGCTCAGTTTTTTGGCAAAGGCAGCTGTCTCATCCGTGGAGTCGTCCAAGACTTGGATCTGCAGCCTGTCCTTCGGATAGTCGAGGGCGGACACGCAGCGGAGCAGGTTCTCGATCACATCGTATTCATTGAAGATCGGAAGCTGTATGGTGATCGGCGGTAGCTCAGTGAACGTGCGTGGCGGCGTGGGGACATCGTTGCGATGCTTCCAGAAATGATACAACACCTTGATCCTGTGGGCGCCAAAGCCGGACAGGGCGGTGAAAAGAAGGATGTAGCTGGCAAACCAGATGAAATGATCCCAAGGAAGCATACGGGAGGTCGTTCCTGATACGGGAGCGGGAACGGGGCGCATTCATCGCCGCCAATACAAGGGTTTCAAGAGCAAATCCGATGCCAGAGCTCAGGCCTTCTCTGGCGATTCCCGGGCAAATCCAACCCGGCTCTTGGCAGCATCACCCCTCCGGCCTACAAAGAACCATTCCCACCGAACAACGTGATTGGTATGACACAGCTCTTTACTATGACATCGTCTTTGACGACGGCACGCGTCAGGAGGCCGACTTTTTGGAAGCGGCCTACGCTCGCTATGCGGTTGGCAATGGCCGCCGCCTCCTCGAGCCCGCTTGCGGTAGCGAACGATTGGCACTGAAAATGGCTCGAAGGGGTTGGGAGGTAAGTGGGTTCGACGGGAATGCACACATGATCGCCTTTGCAAACGAACGCATGGCCTCAGCACGGCTGAAGGCTCGGTTGTGGGAGGACTGGATGCAGTCGTTTGAGCTGCCAAAAGGTGTGAAGGGTAGCTTTGACATGGCGCACTGTCTCCTCAGCACCTTCAAAGACCTGCACTCGGAAAAAGACGCCGCGGAGTGCCTGCGCCGGGTGGCGGCTAGGCTACGCAAGGGGGGCATCTTCTTCCTCGGGCTGCATTTGACGGACTACGAAGCTGGCAAGCAGGAGCATGAGCGATGGGTGGCACGACGCGGCTCCATCGGGGTTATCTGCAACACACACACGTGGCCGGCCGACCGCCCCAAACGCCTTGAATCCTTGCGCACGCGTCTTCAGAACACCGATGCCGGCCGGAAGCATTTTCAAGAGACGCACTGGCAGTTCCGCACCTACAATGCAGCGCAGCTCAAAACATTCCTGCGCAAGGTGCCTGAGCTGGAGTTCTTGCAGTGCTACGACTTCACCTACGACATCGAGGAGCCACGCCAGCTTGATGACAGCTACGCCGATGTGCTTCTTGTGCTATGCCGAAGGTAGCTATTGACGGATTTAGCCGCGCTCGGATACCTTTTCGTTCCTGAAGTTGAATGCACTCGACAACGTCCCAACGGGGGCTTGCTGGACATCCTTCGATGCAGACCGTTTTCCTCCACCATGCGCTTTCGCCTTTGGCTCGTTTGTTTTGTGACTCTCGTATGTGTGCTGCTCGGCCGGAGACCTGTTCCAGAGCAGAAGCATGCTTCAACGATCCTTTTGAAGACTGAACAAGCAAAGAGATCGCCAGCCTCATTGACCTCAAAACGAATGGAAGCGAGCGTTACGGTCATTTCGGACAACCCAATGCGCGATTTCACCGAGTGGACAGAGGAGTACCTTGCCAATCGGAATCCCGATTTGATCTCAAAAGGCGTGAAATTGGCCCAGGAACGGCGTGCGCCCTTCAAACAGCTCATCAAGGACGATCCGCGTGAGGCCATCCGCACGGCGGTGCCGATGGTGGTGAGGCAGAATCTGCCGCCGGAGATCGTTTCGCTGCTGGAGAAGCGCATCAATGACATCGGGGCGCTGCGTGTATTTCAAGGCGTGCCGCTGGATCCGAATGATCCGCCGGTGCCGACGACGCGTGAGGTGGAACTCAAAAGTGGCGGGACGTATCGCGCTTATGTGTATGGCGAGCGGGCGAACAAGGTGACGTGGACGGCAGGTGCCTTCGTGAATGGCGTGGCGATGGATTCGGAGTTCGCGATCAGCGATGAGCCGACGCGCCGTTTGGAAGTCGGTGAGATTTTGCCAGAAGGAAAGACGGTCGTAGGTGACTGCCCAGTGTCGGGAAAATATGTGATCGAGCCAGAGGATGTGCCTGCGGAGGTTCCGGCGACGCTGGCGGCGGTGGAGACGCCGATTGAGATCATCACCTTCTGCGATGGCTCGCACATCGCGATTCAAAACCAGACGATCCTGTATGGCGAAGGTGTCACGGGCGGTTCGATGGCGTTTTCGGGCATTTTGCCGGGCTCGCCGACGCCGGCGCTCGGTCAGGTGAAGATCATCGTGATCCCGACGACGTATGCGGATCAAAACGCCGTGCCTTCGACCGAGGCAGCGCTATACAACGTGCTGCGTGATGTCGCCGATCATTACTCGAAGTCGAGCTACGGTCGTCTTTCGCTGAGTGGTGTGGTCACACCGCCAGTGAAGCTCCCGCACAACGAAGCATGGTACACGAACCGCGATAGTAGTAACGGCGGTGACATCGGCGGCACGACCATCTCGATGGCGGACGCGCGCGCGGAGGCGCTGAAGATGGGCTACGACTGGACTGACTACGACTGCACGGTGATGCGGCACAATGGCGGCCCGGGCAGCTATGGAGGTCTTGGTGGTGGAAACACCGTGTGGTGCCGCAACAACAGCATCAGCCTCTGGGCGCATGAGATTGGCCATGCCTTCGGCCTTGCGCACTCAAACTTCTGGAACACCGCAGGCACGAGCAGCATCGGCAATGGTGCCAATGAGGAGTATGGCGACAGCTATGACATCATGGGCAACGCGGACACACCCGGACAATACAACGCGCAGGCCAAGAACCAGATCCGCTGGCTCCAAAGCAGCTTTATTCAGCCGGTGACGCAGAGTGGGCTGTATCGCCTTTATGCGTTCGACCAAGGCGCGCTCGATTCATCGAAGCGGTATGCCATGACGATCCTGAAGGATTCTCAGCGCACCTACTGGTGCATGGTGCGATCGCTGTTTGATACAAATCCATTCATGAAAAGTGGTGTGGAACTGGGATGGCGCTTTCCAAATGGCAGCGGCAGCAATTTCCAGCTCATCGACACGACAAACGGTTCGCCTTTCGGCAAAACGGACGCGGCCATCAGCCTCGGCGCGACGTTCTCAGACACGGAAAGCAGCATCCACATCACGACAGTGGCCGCGAATGATGTGCCGCGCTACATCGATGTGCAGGTGAACCTCGGCAGCTTCCCGACGAATCAGACTCCAGCTATGACGCTGACGGCAAGCGCGAAGGTGGTGCCGGTGAATGCGACGGTGACGTTCACGGCGACGGCGAGTGATCCTGATGGTGATCCGCTGGCGTTCAACTGGCAGCACTTTGGCGGCGGCACGCAGATCGTTTCGCCGAACTCGAATGTGATCACACGGCAGTTCACCGCGGCGGGCACCTACATCGTCACCTGCACTGCCAGTGATATGAAGGGAGGCACCGTGACGCGTAACCAGCTCATCACTGTAGGCTCGCCGACGACTTTCACGATCAGCGGTCGCGTGACCTTGCAGGGCCAAGGATTGAAAGACGTGGTGGTGATGGCGAACAACGCGAACGGCGTCATCACGGATACGGACGGCTACTTCACCATCCCGGCGCTATCCGCGAACACCTACGCGCTCACGCCGCTTCTATACGGCTACACCTTTAGCGAACTGTTCAACAACAGCATCACCGTGGGTCCAAGTTTCAGCGGTGCGTTGTTCGAGGCCTCCGCGCAGAGCATCGTGACGATCTCCACGCCTAATCCCAATGCGAACGAACTCGCGCCGGTGACCGCTGGCACCTTCCGCATCAGCCGCACGGGCGACAACTCGCAGGACCTCGTGGTGAATGTGAACTCGGCGCTCGGCGGTGCCACGAAGACGACGGACTACACCTTTGCGCCTGACTACGTCGCCGGATCGAACGGCTTCAGCACCTTCACCATCCTCGCTGGATCAGATACGCTCGACATCACGGTCACGCCGGTCGTTGACGCGAGCAGCGAAGGGCCGGAGACGGTGATTTTGCAGCTCGGACCCGGAAACGGTTATCTCGTCGGCTCTGCGTCCACAGCTACGGTGGTGATTGGCGATGATGATACCGCGTTGCCGAAGGTGGGCATCACGGCGACGAAGAACTCGACGATGGAAATCACCGCAGTCCCGGCGGTTTTCACGATTTCGCGCACAGGCAGCACCGCGGCCGATTTGACGGTGAATTATGCCGTCAACGGCACGGCAACGAATGGCGGCGATTACACGACATTGAGTGGTACGGTGACGATTTTGGCCGGAAATGCCTCCGGGACGGTCGAAGTGGCTCCAATCGACGATTCGACCTCCGAAATCCTCGAAACAGCTATGCTGACACTGAACACGAACGCTACCTACATTATCGATCCGCTCGCCACGACGGCTACGGTGTCGATTTATGACGATGACTTGCAAACCGTAAACGTGACCGCGAGCGATGCGACGGCCGCGGAGGTCGATTTGACTGTGCCGGGTGCTGCGGCGGACACGGGAACCTTCTTGGTCACACGCTCCGGCGACACGACGAATGCTCTGACAGTCTATTACGCGTTTTCAGGCGTCACGGGCAGTGGTGTGATGGCGCTGCATGGCGCGGATTATGAGTGGATGCCCGGTTTGGTGGTCATTCCGGCCGGACAAAACGCCGCCAGCATCACGATCGTGCCTCGGTTTGATAATCTGGGCGAAGGTCCTGAGCAGTGCGTGCTAAACCTCGGAGCGAACGCTACGAACTACGTCCTCGGCACCAGTGCCACGGCCACGGTGACTATCAATGACAACGCCGCCGACAAACCCTACATCGATGTGGTGAACACGGCAGTGGGCGTGGAGCCGTCCACGAACGCGAATTTCCGCTTCAGCATTCGTGGTGACATGAGCGCGGCTCCGCTGGCGGTGAATTTCACTCTGTCCGGCACCGCGACGAACGGCACAGACTACGACACCACCGGCTGGTGGCTGCCGCAGACCTCCGGCAGCACGGAAAACCTCCGAGCCGTCTGGGTAGCGGCTGCCACGAACCTCTGGGCAGTGGGTGACAACGGCACCATCTTGAAAGGCGATGGCACCAACTGGACCCCGCAGACGAGCGGCACCACGCAGCATCTCCGTGCAGTGTGGGGCACCAGTGCCACGAATCTGTGGGCCGTGGGTGACAATGGGGTGATATTGAAAGGCGATGGCACCAACTGGACCCCGCAGACGAGCGGCACCACGAACGCTCTGCGCGGCGTGTGGGGCAGCAGTGCCGCGAACATCTTCGCGGTGGGCGATGGCGGCACCATCTTGCGCAGCACGAATGGCACAAGCTGGGCCGCGTCGACCTCCACGACCACGAATGCCCTCCGTGCGGTGCATGGAGTGGATGCGAGCAACATCTGGGCGGTCGGCGCAAGTGGCACGATACTCAAATGGAGCGGCACCGCATGGGCGGCGCAGACCTCCGGCATCACTTCGCAGCTCAATGCACTCTTTGTGGTCAATTCGACCAACATCTGGGCCGTGGGCACGGGTGGCGTCGTGCGCAAAGGCTCAGGCACGACATGGGCGGGACAGACTGCCACGAGCAGTTCCGATCTGAATGCTGTGTGGGGTTTCACCACGACGAACCTGCTCGCCGCCGGTGCGCTGAGCACGCAGATGGTGAGCACCAACGGCACGAGTTGGACGAACGCGCTGCTGAGCACGCCGGCCACATTCAACGGCGTCTTTGGCACCAGCGCCACCATCGGCTGGGCCGTGGGCGATGGCGGCGCGATCTTCAAACGCGACAATGCCACTTCCGCTCCGTATCCCGGCGGCGTGGTCATCCCGCGCGACATCGCGACTTACGATTTGGCCATCCGCACGAAGGATGACACCGATCTCGAAGATCTGGAGACGATCACACTGACTCTGGGCTCTTCTTCGGCCTATCAGCTATTCGGCCTTACGACGAGCGCCACGGCTTCGCTGCGCGACAATGACAACGTGAACACGCTCGTCGTGGACACCCAAGTGGGCACGAGCGGTTCGATCACCACCGCTGAAGGCGGCACGGGCGTGATCAAATTCTACATCTCCCGACTCGGCAGCACGGCAGCGGCTTTGACCGTGAATCTGAGCTACAGCGGCACGGCGACAGGTGGCGGCGTGGACTACACCGGTCCTGCAAGCGTGACGATCCCGGCGGCAGCGACGGGTGTGGATGTGCCCATCACGATCACGAATGACACCACCTTTGAAGGCACGGAGACGATCATCCTCGATCTGGCGCCGGGCGGTTACGCACGCGGGCCGGGGGCCACGATGTATGTCTCGGACAATGACACGGCGACGGCGACCATCGCCTTCAATGCGACGAGTTCGTCCGGGTTGGAAAGCGTGACGAATGTGAGCATCCCGGTGACGCTCTCCGCCGCGCAGGTCTCGGATGTAACGGTGGAGTATCTGACCAGCGGCAGCACCTCTGGCAGCAATAACACGAGCAGCAGCAGCCCCATGCCCTACTGGGTGCGTGTGGTGAAGACCGGCACGAGCGTGGCTTTCTTCCAGTCGAACGATGGTCAGTCATGGACGCAGCGCGGTGGCAGCGTGACGGTTTCCGGCCTCGGCAACACCAGCTACCTGGCAGGCATCGCCTTCGCGCCGGGATCGACAACGCAATTCACCACCACCATCGACAACTTTGGTGTGAGCGGTTTGTCCGCTGGGGGCACCACTGGCAGTGAAACCGCTGCAGCCATCGGCACCGTGACGGATGGCGGCAGCTCGTCCTCGGGTGGCGTTTACACCTTCATCAACTCCGGCAACGGGCTCAGCAACGCAACGACCGACAGCTTCCGCTACGTGTATCTGCCCGTCAGCAACTCCGCGAACTGCACCGTCACTGCACGCATCACCGGCGTGGGCAATGGCACCTCCGCCTCCTCGCGTGCGGGGGTGATGCTCCGTGCCACGACGGCGAACAATGCCATCCACGCCGTCTCGCTCGGCACCGGATTGTCCGACGGCGGCTTCTACACGCTCTACCGCACCACGGCGGGTGCCACTTCCACACTTAGCAGCAGCTACACTACGATGATGCTGCCGATGTGGGTGCGCACGGCACGCGTGGGCAATACCTTCACACAGAGCATCTCGCGCGATGGCACGTCGTGGACGAATCTGAGTCCCGCTCCCTCTATTGCCTTCGGACCTAAGCTGCTCGTTGGGCTTGCCGTGTCCGCTGCCAGCGATGGCAGCATCGCCACGGCGACCTTTGACAATGTGACGCTGAACGGCTCGCCCTTCACCTCGCAAGGCGGACGCACCATCGGGTTTGTCAACGAGCAGGGTAGTGACAGCGTGAGTAGTGGTGTGTGGACCGTGAATGGCAGCGGCTCGGGCATCGGCGGCAACAATGACGAGGCGCACTTCCCCAGCACCGAGGTCTTGGGTGATTTCACGCTCATCGCGCGTGTCACCTCCCTCTCTGGTGGCGCGGTAGGTGCCCAGTCGGGCGTGATGGCGAGGGAGGATCGCGCGCATTACGCACGCCATGTGTATACCGGCTGGGTCAAGAGCGGCAGCATGGAACAGCGCTATCGTTTGCAGAGCAACACGACCGCCTATGGCTCCGGCGTGGATTACATCATGCAGCCGGGCGTGCTCACCATTCCTGCCGGACAAACAACGGGCAACATCACCTTCACCGTTATCAATGACACGATGGATGAGGCGGACAATCTCATCACCCTCCAGCTTCAGAACGCCAAAGGAGCTAACATTGGAACAAACGCCTACCACGGTTACACGATCATTGACGAAGACAACCCACCTCCGATGCCTTACGTTGGTTTTGCACTTGCATCGAGCAGCATCGCAGAAAACGCGGGAACGGCGCAGATCGCGGTGTCGCTGAGCGCGCAGGCCTCCACATTCTGCACCGTCGATTACACGACTGTGAACGGCACCGCCACGCAGCCTGGTGACTACACGACGACCACAGGCACGCTGAGCTTCGCCGCTGGTGAGAGTGTAAAATACATTGTTGTGCCGATCACGGACGATCCCATGCTCGAAAGCACCGAAAACCTTACCGTGACGATTTCCAATCCTGTTGGTCTCGTGCTCGGCAGTGCCGCCACGCACACGCTGAGCATCACGGATGAGGACTCGCCTTCTGTGACTATTGTGGCAAACGATGCAAGCGCCGCAGAGAGCGGCGATCTAGGCCAGTTCACCCTCTCGCGCACCGGTGACACGACAAATGCGCTCTTGGTCACGCTCACACCTAGTGGAACGGCAATGAGCAGCACGGATTACACCACCATCAACACCGCGCAGACCATTCCCGCCGGTCAGGCCAGTCTGGTCATCAATGTCACACCACTGCAGGACACGACGAATGAAGGAAACGAGACAGTGATTCTGACCGTGGCGGCTGGAAGCAGCTACGTCACCGGCACGTCTTCAAGTGCTACCGTCAATCTCGCTGACGATGACCGCAGTACCGTCACGCTGGTGGCGACGGATGCCATCGCCTCCGAGACCGCGGGAAATACGGGCACCTTCACCATCACACGCACCGCACCGACAAATGTCGCGCTCACCGTCACCATTGGCATCGCCGGCACGGCGGCGAACACGACTGATTACGCCATGGTGTCCACCTCGGTGGCCTTCGCTACGAATGATGTCTCCAAGACGATCATCATCACACCCGTGGACGATAGTCTCATCGAAGGCCCGGAGGATGTCACCCTCTCGCTCTCCAGCGGCACCTACGAAATCGGTGCGCAGTCTTTCGACAATGTTACCATCATCGACAATGACAACCCGCCTACGGTCTTCATCAACAGCCCCAGCGCACAAGGCCCGCTCATCGCCTCGACGAATGGTATCATCGTGAGCGCACAGGTCAGCGATGATGGCGTGCCTGCCACTGTCACGCAGACTTGGAGTTGTGTCAGTGGCCCCGGCACGGCCACCATCGAATCGCCCACTGCCACGACGACGGCAGTCACCTTCTCCACACCCGGCACCTATGTGCTGCGCATCACTGCCACGGACACGCAGTTCACGGTGAGCGACCAAGTCACCGTGGTCGTCGGCAGCAGCATCGCCGCCTCAAACTGGATCACCCAAGATCTTGGGCCGTCGTCCTCGCGTCGCGGCCAGAGCCTCGAATACGGCGGCCTCTGCACCGTCACGGGCACGGGTGCGGGCTATGCCTCGCAGACCAGTGATGGAGCGCACATCATGGTCCGCGCCGCCACGGGAGATGGCAGTGTCACCGCGCGGTTGACGAATTTCTCGACCACCGCGGCCTTCTCGGGTGTGACGATTCGCGATTCACTGGCTCGTGGCTCCACGCGTGCCGTTCTCGGCTTTGTTCCCGGCACCGGATTGCAATTCCGCACACGCACCACCGTTGCTACCGCCGACACCAGCGCGGCCTCCACGCCGCCCGCGCTGCCCTTATGGCTGAAGCTCACACGCAACTCAAGCACAAACGAAGTCACCGCCAGCTATGCCCCCGATGTCAGCGGCACACCGGGCACCTGGACACAGGTCGGCACGCCTACGGTGATCCCCTTGCTCAATGCCGATGCGCATTACGGCCTTACGACGACCAGCAACAGCACCTCCAGCAGTACCACGGCCCTCTTTGACAACGTCACGCTCACGCCGACACCGAGTGGTCCCGCCTTGGTCAATGAAGACAGCGGCACGGCGCCAAACACGGCCGGCAGTGCCACCTTTGACGGCACCACCTACACCATGAATGGCCCCACCACCGGCTATTTCTACGGCTGGCAGTATTACGGTGATCTGGAAATCCGCTGCCGCATGCCCACTTACACCAGCGGTGCCGGTAGCAGCAGCGGCGGCATTCGCATCGCCGAAAGCATTGAGAGCGGCGGCTATCTGCATCTCGGACGCATGCCCACCAGCAGCTACAGCGGCTACTACTGGACCAGCATCGCAGGCGGCAGCAGCGGCGGCGTGCCCAGCAGGATCTCCGCAGGCAACTGGATGCGCATCGTGCGCAGCGGCAACGCCGTCACCGCCTACCGCGCCACCCACAACAGCACCACCGGCCAGCCAAACGCTTGGACCCAAATCGGCCAGCCACAGACCATCATCATGACCACGCCCGTGTGGGTCGGCTTCTACGTCAACAACTCGACCGGCGCCGCCGGCACGCAGAACACGTGCACCTTCACGAATCTGAGCATCACGCCGATCAACAAAGCCCCCGTCGTCGCCGTCACCCACGATGACAACATCTCACCCATCACACTCGACGGTGCTATCACCGACGATGATCTGCCCGCCGCACCGACAATCTTCTGGACCAAATGTAGCGGCCCCGCAGGCTTTGTTTTCGCCAATCCTACACTTGCCGACACCACCGCCACCCTAACCGAAAGCGGCGCCTTTGGCCTCCGCCTCACCGCCGACGATACATCCACGAAGTCCTTCTTTGATTTTAATCTCACCGCCTACACCACTCCCTTTGCTAAATGGCTCGATCAAAACAACGTCGGCAACGAGAACAGCCTGACCTTGGAAGCCACAGCTGATGCCGATCACGACGGCCTGCTCAACCTTCTCGAATACGCTGTGGGTACGAACGGCGTTGTCCAGAATGCCAGCCCCCAATTCGTCACCATGGCCCCTGTAAGCGGCAATCAATACCTTCGCCTCACCATTCCCAAAAATCCTGCCGCTACAGATGTATCCTTTGTTGTCGAGGCTAGCAGTGATTTGATCAACTGGAGCAGCGCTGGATTAATTATCGAAACCAATACTGGCAACCAACTGGTTGTTCGTGACCATGTGGCCATCAGCGGCGGATTGAAACGTTTCATGCGTGTGAAAGTCATACGATGAACGATGAAATAGGCAACATGCATGCCTACAGCATCAAATGGAGTGAGTGCTGTGTTTTTAGCCAGACTAAAATGTCCAGAAACAGCTTGCTCGGGGAAATGTCGATGATGACGTATGATGCTCGTCACGCAAAAACTAGAGAGGGAACTTGAATGACTGGGGTCTTTTGGATTCATGGGGTTTTTTGCACAAAAAATACTCAAGCAGCGTTTGCTGGACTCCATGAAAGTATTCGCTCTGATTCTGCTAAGCGTCGGTTTTGCCTTCGCGCAATCCCCCAAGACTCCTGCGAAGGCCAAAGGAGCTACAATTCCCTCGGATGCCGTATGGCACGATGTGACGACTTGGGGCGTTGAAGGCCGCGGCTGGGGTGATCAGCAGCGCCTGCGCTGGTTTGACCGTTTTCCCGCCAAGGCCCAAAAGACTGTCACACCGGCGGTTTGGACCTTAAGCCGCGATTCGGCCGGGATGATGGTGCGATTCAAATCGAATGCGAAGGCCATCTACTGCCGTTACGATTTGATGAAACCCAGTCTAGCTCTTTCGGCGATGCCCGCGACTGGCGTAAGCGGTCTCGACCTGTATGCTCGCGATGAAAAGGGCCAGTGGCGCTGGGTGGCCTGCACCAAGCCGGACAAGCAGCATGTGGAGGCCGCCATGATCAGCGATCTCGCGCCCGGTGAGCATGAGTTCGCCGCTTATCTGCCGCTCTACAATGGCATGGAGAAACTGGAGATCGGAGTTCCAAAAGACGCGAAGTTTGAAGGTCTGAAACCCCGGCAGAAGCCCATCGTGTTTTACGGCACATCAATCACGCATGGCGCGAATGCGTCACGCCCCGGCATGGTGCATACGGCGATTCTTGGCCGTCGTCTGGACCGCGCGGTGATCAACCTTGGCTTCTCTGGCAATGGCAGGATGGATGCGGCGGTAGGAGATTTGATCAATGAACTCGACGCCGCAGCCATCGTGATCGATTGCGGCCCGAACATGGGCCCAGCGGACATCACCGCGAAGTGCGTGCCCTTGGTGAAACAACTGCGTTCGAAGCACACCGCGACCCCGATCATTCTCGTAGAGGATCGTCGTTTCACGAATTCGTGGATTACACCCCAGAAGGCCAAATTTCATGACGACAACCACGCGGCTCTGCAAGCGGCGTTCAAACAGCTCAAGTCTGAAAAGGTGGCTCACCTGAGCTACATTAGCGGTGATGCTCTTTATGGCACAGATGCCGAGGGCGCGAATGATGCGTCACACGCAACGGATCTCGGCTTCATGCGTCAGGCCGATGCGTTTGAACCGGTGTTGAGGGCCGCGCTCCGATAAGGATTCGCTGCTACTTGGTACTTCTGGGTCAGGGCAGGCGGATGGCTCACAAAGTGAAAGTCATCGCGCACAAATGGAGTGCTCCTTAAGCCAGAAAAAGAGGACCTTCGGCGACTTTGTGAAAAATTTCACAAAAGGGCTTGCCACGCCAATCCGGACTTGTTAGATGCGGCCCCGCTATCCCAGCCAGGCACCACCCATCCTGTCCTTGGAGGACCCTACGACCATGTCGATTCTGTTTTCCCAACCAGCCTCGTTTTCTCCCGTGCTCGCCGCAGGACACGGCGTGAGTCCTGAGGCGATGCCTCTGGTGGGCTTTGTGACTAATTCCATCTTTGTCGGACTCATTGTGACAGGCTTGGTTTTCTGGCTCACGCGCGGCGCGACGCGCAACATGACGATGGTGCCGCACGCGAAGCAAAACTTCGCGGAGACGATCATCGAATTCCTCTATAATCAGATCGAGAGCATTGTCGGGAAAAAAGTGGCCCCCACAGCCTTTCCGCTGCTTTCGACTCTGTTTCTTTTCATTCTCATTTCCAACTGGTTTGGCCTGCTGCCCGGCGTGGGCACCATCGGCTGGGGAGTGAGCACGGGAGGTATTTCGCTCTCCGAAGTCGAAAAACCGCTGCTGCGCCCTGTTACGGCGGATTTAAACGCCACGCTCGGCATCACGCTCATCGTCTTCGCAGCGTGGATTTATCTCACCATCCGTGAAACGGGCGTGTGGGGCTTCTTGGTGCACACTTTCGGCCCAAAAGGCGGACTCAAGGGCATCATGGGCTTCTTTATGATTTTCATCTTCTTCGGTGTCGGACTCATCGAGGTGTTTTCCATCCTACTGCGTAATCTCACGCTACCGATGCGACTCTACGGAAATATCTACGCTGGTGAAAATGTGCTCCACACCATGGCGGCCATGGGCGGGAACAACATCGTGCTCCAAGTACTCTTCCAAGTGCCCTTCTACTTCATGGAACTGCTCGTCGGGGTGCTCCAAGCCATGGTTTTCTCCCTCCTCACCGCTGTGTATATCAAGCTTTCCACCGAGCATGATGAGCACCACGACGACGAGCACGTCCATTAATCCAATTTTGTCCGTGGGACCATGCGAGAAGCGTGGACACGGACATTCGCAACACCAATAAACACAAACCAAACACCTCAAATACTATGATCACTGAACTCATGACGATGGCTCAAGACGCCGCCGCTCACGCTCCTGCCGCCGCTGATGCCTTTCCCCTTGGCCGCGGTCTCGTCGCCGGTCTCGCCGGTCTTGGTGCTGCTCTCGGCGTCGGCATGATCGGCTCTAAAGCCGCTGAAGCCGTCGGTCGCAATCCTGGCGCCTTTGGTAACATCCTTACCATGGGCATCATCGGCATGGCCCTTGCTGAAGGTCTGGGCATCATCGCCTTCTTCGCGGTGAAATAAGCTCCGGGCACCGTTCCGAATCCCACGGCGGGTTGAGCCGCTGCTCGACCCGCCTGTTTCTCTATCTTTCTAATTCATCCAGCCTCGCCTCCTATGCACGTCGTTCTCGCCAATCAGTTCGGGCTCGCAGCACCTAACTTGATCGCTCAAGTCATCATCTTCTTGGTGGTGTACACGATCTTGAAGAAGTATGCTTTCGCGCCGATTATCGGCATGCTGGAGCAGCGCCGTCAGCGCATCGCCGATGGTGAGGCGAAGCTCGAACAAATCGCCAAAGATGCCGCTGAGGCTGCCAAGAACGCTCAGGCCGTGCTCGACAAGGCGGAGGCTGATGCAGCGCGCCTCGTGAAGGAAGCCGATGAGGCTGCCAAAGCTCTCGCTGCCTCGAAAGAGCAGGAAGCTGTCGCCAGCGCCAATTCGATTGTCGCCAAGGCTCGCGAGGCCGCTGAGCTCGAGAAACAGCAGCTGATGTCCCAGTTGAAGCGCGAATTCGGCCGCATGGTCGCTGATGCTACCAGCCGTGTGACCGGCAAGGTGCTGAGCAACGACGACCAGTCCCGCATCAACCAAGAAACTGCTGCACAAGTTTCCGCCTAAATCGGAAAGTGCGAACCGAGAACTGCGATCTGCACCATGAAAATCTCTAAAGAAGCTCGACGCACTTCCCGCCAGCTGTTCCGTGCCTGCATGGCTGATGGAAAGCTCGACGAGGCACGTGTGCGCATCGTGGTGAGCAGCGTTTCGCAAAGCAAGCCACGCGGTTACATCGCCATTCTCGATGCGTTTGCCCGCCTCGTAGCTAACGAAGTCGATCGGCAGCGCGCGATTGTGGAAAGCGCCATCTCGCTCACTCCGGCCATCCAATCGGATCTGCAGGCCAGTCTCTCGAAGAAGTACGGTCGCACTCTCAGCCTTGAATTCCAAACCCGCCCCGAGCTTCTTGGCGGCATCCGCATCAAAGTCGGCTCCGACGTGTGGGACGGCAGCGTGAAAGCCCGTCTCGAAGCTCTTTCTGCCTCCCTCGCCGCCTGATTTGGCTCCTCCCCCTTTTTCAATCTTCCCTTTTTAATCCCAAAACCATGAGCAACATCCTCCAGGAAATCGAATCCCAGATCGCCGGTCTCAAAACCGCCGTCACGAAGTCCAATGTGGGCATCGTCCGTGAAATCGGCGACGGCGCCGCTAAGATCGAAGGCCTTAGCGATGTCATGCTCAATGAGATGATCGAGTTCCCCGGCGGCGTCTACGGCCTCGCTCTGAACCTCGAAGAAACCGAAGTCGGCTGCGTGTTGCTCGGTTCCGGTGAAAACATCAAAGCCGGAGACGAAGTGCGCACCACTGGCCGCCTCCTTTCCGTGCCTGTTGGTAAATCCCTCTTGGGGCGCGTCGTGAACGCCCTCGGCCAGGCCATCGACGGCAAAGGTGAGATCAAGGGTGAAACCCAGTATCCCGTCGAAAAGCTCGCTCCTGGCATCATCGCTCGTAAGTCCGTGTCCGTCCCCGTGCAGACCGGCATCATGGCCATCGACGCGATGATCCCGATTGGTCGTGGTCAGCGTGAGTTGATCATCGGTGACCGCTCCACCGGCAAGACCACCATTGCCGTGGACACCATCATTTCTCAGGCGCAGCAAAACAAGGCCGCTGAACAAGGCAAGCTGCAGGGCCACAAGCCTCTCTACTGCATCTACGTCGCCATCGGTCAGAAGCAGTCTAATATTGCCCGCGTCGTGAAGACCCTCGAAGACGCCGGCGCGATGGAATACACCACCATCGTCTCCGCCTCCGCCTCGGACTCCGCAGTGAACCAGTACCTCGCTCCCTATGCTGGTTGCGCCATCGGTGAGTGGTTTATGGATCAGGGCCAGGACGTGCTCATCGTGTTCGATGACCTTTCCAAGCAGGCCGTCGCCTACCGCCAAGTGTCCCTCATCCTGAAGCGTCCCTCCGGTCGTGAAGCCTATCCGGGTGACGTGTTCTATCTCCACTCCCGCCTGCTCGAGCGTTCCTGCCGCGTCAGCGAAAACTACGGCGGTGGTTCCATGACCGCCCTGCCGATCATCGAGACGCAGGCCGGCGACGTGTCCGCCTACATCCCGACCAATGTGATCTCCATCACCGACGGCCAGATCTTCCTCGAAACCGACCTTTTCTACCAAGGCATCCGCCCGGCCATTTCCGTCGGTCTTTCCGTCTCCCGCGTGGGTTCTGCCGCGCAGACGAAAGCCATCAAGAAGGTCTCCGGCACCACGAAGCTCGACCTCGCCCAGTTCCGCGAGCTCGCCGCCTTTGCCCAGTTCGGTTCCGACCTCGATGCTAGCACGAAGGCCAAGCTCGACCGCGGTGCTCGCATCGTGGAGCTCT